>Ga0315276_10001188_pt1 | contig 23245 bp, 19 predicted proteins | sample YL17G05_0_MG_FD_204542 | JGI IMG/M metagenome (GOLD analysis project Ga0315276, IMG submission 204542) | Sediment microbial communities from Yellowstone Lake, YNP, Wyoming, USA - YL17G05_0 | ecosystem: Environmental > Aquatic > Freshwater > Lake > Sediment | place: USA: Wyoming | collected... | reverse complement strand
AGACGGTTTTTTTCAAGGGTATCCCCCTGTCTATCAGCTGGTCGTAAATATGACCGCGGTCAGAAACAAATAAAGGTCTGTGGTTAAGCAATCTCCTTGCCAGTGCAACAGCCGTATCGAGAATGGGCAAGCCGAATACAACTATTGAGGCCATCCACCATCGCGGAATCCCCTCTGCAAATAAAATCATCAATGCCGCCACCACAAAGCCTAAGAGCATACTGCCGGCATCACCCATAAATATCTTGGCTGGGTACCTGTTAAAAGGCAAAAATCCACAGACACATCCTACAAGCCCAAGACATATCGTAATCCGCACAGGATCTCCAACTGCATTGTCCCCCCACGTCGCCAGATGTATCGACAGAAACAGCATTGCCACGGCAATAATCGCTGTTACTCCCCCACAAAGTCCGTCAAGTCCGTCAAGCAGATTCAGTGAATTTGTCGCACCAAGAACGAAAAATACTACAATAAAAACACTTAAAATCCTTTCGATGCCCTGCGACATCGGCAAATTTAATTGGTCGGTAATACAGCGTAAATTTGGTGAGATACCCGCTAACAGCAAAGCAACAGCCGCAACCGCTTGGCCAAGAATTTTTCGACTTGGCTTCATATCAAATATATCATCGGCAAGGCCAATAAAACATGCTATCGCCCCTCCGCACAGTATTCCAAGAAGCCATTTTAGCATTGGACCGAAAAATTCTTCGTTTCTCAAACAGCCGATACCCGCCAGCACCCCAACCGTCAAGCCGACAAGCATTCCTACACCACCGAGATACGCTATAGGCTCTTTATGTGTCTTGACCAGGTCATCGGGCCTGTCGACAATTCCGAATTTTATAGCTATCTTTTTGCACAGCCAGGTAGCTCCAAGCGACCCAACAAAAGAAGTCGCCAACACGGGCCAAAAGTGAAAAATCCATAAAATTGGCTTGATTGGCCCGATTATATTACATACCATCCTTTGACTCCTTTAAGTCACTCAGAATGACCCTGAGCAAAACCGAATGGGGCATTCTCGACCCTCTCGCTATCGACCATTTTTCAGCCAAACCTCGCTGTCGTAGCGGAGCATAATCAACTTGTCCCTGAAACCGTCAAATTTAATTCTCGGCTTTCTTCCTGTAAGCTCTTGCAGTATCCATTTTGGGAAGTTGGCACCGGCTTTTATTGCCAGCGGCACGCCGCCTCCGAAGCGTGGATTTATATCGGTGAAAACAATTTTCCCGCCTGACTGCAGAAAGCACTGCACGGTTATGACGCCCGGCCCTGCCTTGAGAGCCTCTGTAAACTCGGCGACACGGTTCATAATTATACCGTTCTTTACCACCTGTCCCTTGCTTACCTCGCCAGCCCTTACTTCAATTCGCCGCCTCGGAACGACACAGCGGACTTTCATTTCAAAGTCAACATATACATCGCAGGTGTATTCCTCGCCTTTGATAAATTCCTGAACAATACAGTTCGACGCCTGCCTGCTGAAAAACAGCAGTTCCTGCCGATTATTCGCCACCGCAACACCTCTGCTTGCTGACCCGTCCCACGGCTTGAGCAACAACGGCCAGCCGAAACCCCTTTTCGCAAGAGCCGACCGAACACTCATCGTTACAGGCGTACCGAAACCATTCTTTATCATAAAACGATACGCTTCCCTCTTGTCCTGACAAGTACGGATAACTTCAGGCTCGGATACAAGCACATAACAGCCAAGTGCGGCAAATTTCTTCTTGTTCTCTGCCAGAACCAGTAGGTTTGTGTCTATGGTTGGCACGAGTAGTTTAATCTTGTTTTTATCCACAATATCCAACAGGTCAGGAATATAAGCCCTATCTGTAATTGGCCTGACAAGCAGCTTCCTGTCGCAAAATTGAAAAGCCGGCGCTAATTTGTCGGCATCTGTGCCAAAAAAATGTGCCGATATTTTCAATTGTCCCGCCGCCCTGCGAAAACTATTGAGCAGAGAAACCCTTCTGCCGATGGAGGTAAATAAAATACTCAATTTATCGACTATATCTCGTCTTCTATTCATAGCCTCTGCCTGATATATATTTACCGGGATATAATAAATAACCTGGCCATGGTCGTCAATCTAAATATAGTTAATGTTACCTCTCAATTCTTTTGACTTTTTACCCATCTCCATTTAAACTAACCGCTGCGATTTAGTTAATCAACTGCGGTTAAGCGTAAGTCTTTTAGCGTAAATTAGGAATGCCGATTTTAGCCAGATTGGTTTAGGCAATATAAAATTTAAATTATTGAAAAGGTTTAAGTTATGACGGAATGGGAAGTAAAAATAAAAAACAGAAATATCACTGTTGGTGTTTTTGGGCTTGGTTACGTTGGATTGCCACTGGCCAAGGCGTTTGCCTCAGCAGGCCTAAAAGTGCTCGGCTTCGATATCGATGAAAAAAAAATCAAGGCTCTTAATGCCGGACGAAGCATCATTAAACACATCCCCCATTCACAGATAAAACAAATGGTAAAAGCAGGTCTCTTTCGTGCCACCAGCAACATGGCGCTCCTCAAAACTGTTGATACCGTACTAATTTGTGTCCCTACCCCGCTAACGGAAAACCGCGAACCGGATGTACAATTTATAGTCGCCAGCAGTGAAACTATCGCCAAATATCTTCGGGCCGGTCAGCTAATTGTTCTAGAAAGCACAACTTACCCAGGCACCACTCGCGAACTTATGATTCCCATACTTGAACGCGGCGGACTAAAAGCAGGCAGGGATTTCCATCTCGCTTTCTCGCCGGAACGCGAAGACCCGGGGAATAAAAACTTTACGACCAAAACTATCCCAAAGGTTGTTGGTGGTCTTACCAATCAATGCTGCGATATGGCCTGCAAACTTTATAATACCGCTATTACCAAAATCGTCCCCGTATCCAGTCTCGAAGCAGCCGAGGCTGCAAAAATCCTCGAAAATGTCTACCGTTGCATAAACATAGCTATGGTCAACGAACTGAAAATGGTATTCGACAAAATGGGCATCGATATCTGGGAGGTCATAAATGCTGCGAGCACCAAGCCTTTTGGGTTTAATGCGTTTTATCCCGGCCCGGGCCTTGGGGGACACTGTATACCTATCGACCCGTTCTATCTGACTTGGAAAGCCAGACAGTACGATATGCCGACAAGATTTATCGAATTAGCCGGCGAAATCAACACAAATATGCCGCACTACGTTATAACAAAAACAATGGAAGCGCTAAATGAGCGGCAGAAAAGCCTAAAGGGCTCAAAGATTCTGGTGTTGGGTCTGGCATATAAAAAAGATATCGATGACTTGCGGGAATCTCCTTCGGTAAAGCTGATTGAGCTGCTGCGGCAAAAAGGCGCCAAAGTTGACTATAACGACCCCTACATTCCCAAAACTCATAAACAGCGACAGCACAATTTGAAAATGACCAGCAAAAAATTGTCCGCTAAAATGCTCGCTGGCTACGATGTGGTCTTGATTTCTACCGACCACAGCGACTATGATTACAACTGGATTGTCGAAAAAGCCAAACTCGTCGTCGATACTCGAAACGCCACCGCAGCAGTACGCAGAGGCAGAGGAAAAATCATAAAGGCTTAAAACTTGCAAAAAGTTATAGGGTACTTAAGCCCTATGGAGTAAATCAGGAGCATAAAGTTGTTGAAAGCAAGTGAAAATCCGCCGATTGTTTGGCCTGAGAAAATATCAATACGGAATTTTACCGGCCTGTGGTGGGTTGTCCATACCAAAAGCAGAAATGAAAAAGCCCTCGCCGACGACCTGATTCAGAAAGATATAAGCTATTTTCTTCCTATGGGCTGGAACGTCCGGCGAAAAAAAGGCAGAACTATACGTTCGCTACTGCCCCTCTTTGGCGGATATCTCTTCTTTTGCGGCAATGAAAGCCAACGCATTGAAGTGTTGAGAACAAATCGTGTCGCAAATCTGCTCGCTGTCGAAGACCAGCAAAAATTAGTGGACGAACTGTCACAAATTGAACAGGCCCTTCAAACCGGCGCTGCTCTGACACCGCATAAGTACCTCAAAGAGGGCCAGTACTGCCGGGTTATCGGAGGACCATTGGCTGATTTGCGAGGCGTTGTCGTCAAAACAAGAGACACTGCACGTCTGCTTTTACAGATAGACATGCTCGGCCAGGCGACAAGCGTTGAAATAGACACTGATATGATAGAGGTCATTGATGAGACGTCTCCGTGATTTTTCAATGCTCTAAATAATTCTCGCTTATTGAGTAACAGGAACTGATAAAATGAAAATTTGTGTAGTTGGCGTTGGTTATGTCGGACTGGTCACAGCCGGATGTCTTGCAGATGCCGGCAATAACGTTATATGTGTGGATGTAGATAGTGACAGAATCGCAGGCCTGAAAAAAGGCGTAATACCAATTTACGAGCCGGGCCTCACTGAACTGGTCAAACACAATCAAAAACTCGGTCGGCTGCAATTCACAACTGATTTGAAAGATGGAATAGGCAATTCACTTGTTATCTTTATTGCCGTCGGAACTCCATCAGCGCCGGACGGCTCCGCCGATATGTCTGCCATCTTTTCAGTCGCTGAAAAAATTGGCGAAAATCTCACCGACTATCGAGTCATTGCGACAAAAAGCACTGTCCCAATAGGCACCTGCGAGAAGATAACGAATATTATAAAATCAAAAACAAAAACTCCGTTTGATTACGTCAGCAATCCGGAGTTCTTGAAAGAAGGTGCCGCCGTTGAGGATTTTATGAGCCCTGACAGAATAATAATAGGAACAAACAACCCCGCTGCCAGAGAAACTATGAAGCAGTTGTACAGCCCGTTTATGCGAAGGGGCAACCGAATATTGTTTATGGACCCAGCCTCTGCCGAAATGACTAAATACGCGGCCAATACTATGCTCGCGGCAAGAATTTCGTTTATTAATGAAATCTCGGCTCTGTGCGAGAAGGTCGGCGCAGATGTCGAACAGGTCAGGCTGGGACTCGGCAGCGACGCGAGGATTGGAAGTTCATTTCTGTTCCCGAGCGTCGGCTTCGGCGGAGCTTGCTTCCCAAAAGACATTCGCGCTTTGATTCATACCGGCGACGAATACGGACTCGAAATGACAATAGCCAAATCGGTGCAGCAGGTTAATATAAAGCAGCAGGAAAGATTCGCAAAACGCGTCATCAATTTCTTCAAGGGCAGGGAAAACAAAACTACCCTCGCCGTCTGGGGACTCGCTTTTAAGGCAAAAACCGATGACGTCAGAGAATCGCCGGCAATCTACTGTATAAAAAAATTCCTCGATTGCCAAATGAAGATAAAAGCTTATGACCCCGAAGCCGCCTCCCCTGCAATGGCCGCTTTGGATAACAAAATCGAAACCTTCCAAAATGGATATGACACACTCGATAACGCTGACGCCCTGATTATCTTCACAGAGTGGCAGGAATTCAGAAACCCTGACTTCGAAGTTATTAAAACAAAACTTAAAAAACCAATCGTCTTTGACGGCAGAAATCTTTACGACCCCGAGGTCGTCAAAAAAGCAGGAATCGAATATTACAGTATCGGAAGAAAATAAGGGGGTAATATTATGAAGATGGACACTATTGTAAAAGTAATAGGTATAGTGATAATCCTTCTCGCCGTTCTGTTTTTATTAAAGCCCGACATCATGAAACACATATTAAAATTCTTCAAATACGGAAAACGCATATACCTCGCAGGATTGGTAAGGTTAATACTGGCGGTTGTATTTTTACTTGCCGCCTATGATTGCAAAATAAGATGGGTGATAGCTGCCCTTGGAATTCTTTTCTTAATATCAGCTCTGGCCATATTTATGATTGGTTCTGAAAAGCTCAGGCCGATGCTCGACTGGTTCCAAAACAAATCGTCCCTGTTTCTTCGTGTTATGGCTGTGATTATTATGGCCATCGGAGCTCTCATTATTTATTCAGCTTAGGTTAAGACTATATGAAAGTACTCGTAACTGGAACTGCCGGTTTCATCGGCTCGCACCTCAGTGAGCGACTCCTCGCTGACGGTATAACAGTTGTCGGCGTCGATAATTTCGATGATTTTTACAACCCGCAAATCAAACGGCAAAATATCCAAGGCTGCCTCAAAAATAAAAATTTCCTGCTCATCGAAGCCGACATCCGCGATAGCTCCGCAATGGATAAAGTCGTCAGCGGCGGCATAGAAACAATCGTGCACCTCGCCGCACGGGCAGGCGTCAGACCTTCGATTGAAAAGCCCCTGCTCTACGTAGACGTCAACATAAACGGAACGATGGTCCTGCTCGAAGCCGCAAAAAAACACAAAGTCAGCAAGTTTGTCTTCGCCTCAAGTTCGAGCGTCTATGGCAACAATAAAAAAGTCCCCTTCTCCGAAGCCGACAATGTCGATTTCCCGATTTCCCCTTACGCCGCCACCAAAAAAGCCTGCGAGCTTATCTGCAACACGTATCATCACCTTTACGGAATCGCTGTAAACTGCCTGCGTTTCTTCACCGTCTATGGCCCTCGCCAAAGACCCGACCTGGCCATCCATAAATTCGCAAAACTCATTGAACAGGGTAAACCAATTCCTGTCTATGGCGACGGCACTATGAGCCGTGACTTCACTTACATCGATGACATAATCAATGGCGTCATCGCAGCAATCGATCAGCTTTCGAGTCACGAGTCACGAGCCACAGGTCACGGATTTAATATCTACAACCTCGGCGAGTCGCGCCCCATAACGGTCAACGATTTAATCGCCGAAATCGAAAATGCCCTCGGCAAAAAGGCGGTTAAAAAATATCTGCCCCCCCAGCCAGGCGACGTCGAACGTACCTATGCCGATGTTACCAAAGCCGTCCGCGAACTTGGCTATAAACCAAATACGACTATTCAGGCAGGCCTGGCTAAATTCGTCCAATGGCTAAGACAGATACATCCCTAAGCCCCTAAAGCCGGATTTACCTTGAAAAGCGACTATAATTTTGCTATAATCACTTTTTTCATATCTGTTTACGAGGGTGATGTGCCAAAACGTAAATATATTTTGATAATGGGGGCTGTTTGTGCGGTTTCCCTCTGCCACGGCTTAACCATACAAAAAGCCTGCGCCCTGGCCGAATCCACGGCGCAAGGCGGCTCAAACGCCCAGGCGGTACATGCCCTCGGCCAGACCGGCGAAAACATCAACATAGGCCTGATTGCCGGGCGAAATGTTCTCACCACCCACGAAGCATTTTATGACAAAGACGTAAACGGCAATCCCACAGGCTCAACTCACGTCTTCAACTATGATTTTTCAGGCGATGGCATTGCGCCCGTTAACCACGATACATGGATGGCCGGAATCGCAGTAAGTCGCGGAGGTTATTATTATCCCGATGATATAGGCGTCGCCCCCGGAGCTTACTTACATTGTGCAAGGGCAGCAAACAACTCCTATAACACTTACCCTTCATGGGTCGATAATGCCCTCGACGAATTGATAACCGGACAAAATTGTAGAGTCATCGTTACAGGATTTTCCCTGGGCACAGCCGTTGTCCCCGATGGCCAAAGCGTCTGGACGCTGCTCTACGATTATTATGCGTATCGCTATAATGTCATCTTCGCCAACGCCGCAGGCAATGAAAACCCTCAAATTGCCATATTTGGAGATGTCTATAACGGCATAACAACCGGTGGGCTTGATGTTACCTATAATGATAACTACGGCAGGGTAGGCAGCTTAAGCAACTCAGGCCCGACTGCTGACGGCAGAAGAAAACCAGACCTCGCCGCGCCTTCACTGAACCAGACTATGCCTGACACTGCCAGTAACAATAGTTGGCTGACTTGGACATCAAGCGGCGGACATACGAGTCTTTCAGTACCACACACCGCGGGAGTAGCCGCCCTTCTATTGGGATTGGCTGATGACACGCCTGACCCCTGCGACAGCCAGAACGAAGTCATAAGGGCCGCGATTGTAAATTCGACTTTTCCGAACATACTCGACAAATCAGGCAACCCCACTGACCCTGCGGTATGGAACAAAGACAAAGGCTACGGACGAATCGATGCGCTAAGAGCGTACCAGATTCTCGATTCGAACCGCATTTCCGCAGGTACTAATTCTACTGGTGAAAAAGGCTGGGCCTTCAATACCATCTCTCACTCGCAGCAGCACACATACACAATTTACGCCCCCCGCCGTTACCGCCTCACAGCCACGCTTACCTGGGACCGAAGAGTGGAATGGACTGATACACTTCATCCGTATCTGGCTGACCTCGATTTGGAAATTTACGAACCAAACAATCCTAACCCCATCTTCAGCAAACAGCTCGCAGGCTTCGACCCCAATGATAACCTTATAAAATGTGACATCCCACTTGCTACCACAGGCCAATATACCCTCAAAGTCGTCAATCACTCGACCGGCGAATCCGCTTACTACGGCCTTGTCTTTGAATTGCTGCCCCCGCTGCCGGGCGATTTCGACCTCAATTATATTGTTGACTATAACGACCTCGTCGAGATTACCGACAATTGGCTCCTGCCGGTTTCCGATTTCGACGCCGACCTCTTCGCAGATGGCTTCATCGATTTCAGCGACTTCGCACTCTTCGCCGATTCATGGCTCACCTCCGACCCAGCTTACTATCAGAATTAAAATTTGTTTAGCCCCGTCATCTTGATAACAGTGGTTGTCATTCCTGCGAAACCTGTCCTGAGCAAAGTCGAAGGAGCAGGAATCCAGATACGTAGGGGCGGACCTATGTGTCCGCCCAAATCCTCTCTGTCATTCCTGCAAAATTTATCCCTGAGGGAACGGGAATCCACCCCTGTCATTCCGAGCGCAGTCGAGGAATCTATTATTAAAAGAGGTTGTCATTCCTGCGAAACCTGTCCTGAGCAAGGTCGAAGGAGCAGGAATCCAAAATGTTTAGCAGTCGCCGGACCCGTCCTGAGTTTATCGAAGGAACGGCGACTGCCGTTTACCCCTGCCGCTCGCGGCAGGGGTCATTGCCGAAGACATTTTCCCTTTGCCTTTCCCCTACCTTTCTGTTATTCTCTGTCCCTTAAGGCGTGAGGCATCCGGGAGCGAAATACATACACGAAATACGATTCACGAAATTAGAATTTGTTTTTGCGTCAATTTGGCAGGAAATCCGAAGGTGTCTTGTACAGAAACCATACAACCATTGTTAGCTACAGAAAAATATAGGTAAAGCTATTATGGAAGATTATTTGTGGATACTCCTCATCATAGGGATAGCTGTAATCTGGGTAATAATTGCTTGGATTATAGAGACTATTTCGAACTCCAAAAAATATTTAGAACTAAAGCCGAGATTAGATAATCTTGAGAATTCTATAAAAGAGCATGAGTCTAAGGTCAAAAAAGACAGAGAGGAGCATGAGTTTAAGGTCGAAAAAGACAGAAAGGAATGGGAAAAAAGAGTAGAAGCCATTTCATAACCTCCCAGAGCCGCGTTATCAGTATCAAAAACCGCTATTTTCGAGGTTATGAAATGGGCTGTAGAGAATTGGAATGAAAAAACCAAAAAAGATAAACAAGAAATTCACAAGATTGCCAAACAAAAATCAATGGGATTCCCGTGGCTCGCAGAAGCATATGCAGATTATTTTGCGCTAAAAGATGGTGAAATAGAGAAACATCTAAAGTATAAAAAACATCCTGCTTACACAGCTGCTGAAAATGTAAAAATCATTAAAAATGAGAAAAGAGAATTAGTTAAGGAAAACAGAATAATTAGCTACAAAATAAACTATTTTGAAAAATTATTCCCTTGGCTTTCAGATTTAATTGCCGAGGATGAAAATGAGGAGATGCCAGTTCGTATTGAGGATGATGTTGAAAATGATGATAACGAAGACAGAGTTAAAAATTATCTTACTCCAGAAGAATACAAAAGCCTTCCTTCTGTCGAAAGAAATCAAATGGCTTTAGATAGATATTTGAGAAACCGATATAAATCGAAATGGGCAATCGGAAGAGATTATGAAATGTATGTTGGTTATTTATATGAGCAAAAAGGATATTCTATTGAGTACAAAGGAATCATTGATGGCTTTGAAGATTTAGGTCGAGATGTTATTGCGAAAAAAAGTGATGAAGTTTGTATTATCCAATGTAAACGTTGGGCACAATATAAGGAAATACATGAAAAACACATATTTCAGCTATTTGGTACGACAATGGAATATTGGGTTAAAAACTTTAGGAATCACAAGAAACCAAAAAGTTTTGAAGAGTTTGCTAAGTTTTTGAACGAAAACAAGCTTAGGCCAATATTTTTCACCTCAACGAGCTTGTCTGACAAAGCCAGAGAAATGGCAAACGCATTAAGTGTCGAAATTATAGAAAACGAGCCACTCGGTGAATTCCCAAGAATTAAATGCAACATAAATAATGATGAGTTTGGACAAACAAAAATTTATCATTTACCCATGGATCAACAATACGATAGAACAATCATTGGAAATCGTGCAGGAGAATTCTATGCCTTTACAGTCAAAGAAGCAGAAGATGCTGGTTTTAGAAGAGCTTTCAGGCATAGATTTTAAAAAATTGAATGCGCAGAAAATATTAAATTAAAAAAGCTAACAAAGCTTTTGCAACAGAGCGCAAAAAACCGCACCTACTCCGAACCCAAAACCGGCTAATTTAAAATTTTTAATCTGTGGTAAAAAACGGGTTTCTGCGAAGCAGTTCCACAATTTTGCCTTTTGCACTTTGTTTTTTAAATCCTTTTTCGACCAAACGCGCATCTCCGCCCTAATAAGGGAGAGAGTCTTTTTATGAAAACGTTAGGTAGTCAATGCTTTTTTTAGTCAGCTTCATAAGAAGGCCATTTTTATGGCCTTGTGGACGAAGGCAAAGCTTTGTCACAAAGCTTGCTTTAGGAGCAAAATTTGCCAAGTACACAAAGCTGACTAAAATCCCACTGCGTAATCTGCGCAATCAGCGTCAAAAAATCCCCCACTTGGGGTGGCTTGCGCCACGTGTCAATCTGTGTAAATCCGTGAAATCTGTGTCTAATTTTTCTTCGTGCCTTAGAGTCTTTGTGGCAGAAACTCAATCAATCAAAATGAACAAATTATGCAAAACAAACCCAATTTCCGAAATGCCAGAAATGAACTTAAACCCCTGCTCGACAATGACTAATAACAAAAAACTATGAACAATCAGCCATCAAAAACAAAGCCAAAACAAACCCAAACAAAGCCAATTTTACCCGCTATGGCGGGTAAAATTGCCCTGAGCGCAGTCGAAGGGCCTGTAGGAAGCCTGCCTGCCCTGAGCTTGCCTGTGGTGAGCTTGTCGAACCAGTCGAATGGGTCGAACCAACAAAGCCAATTAACCTGCGAAAAGAGAGCCGATTTGATAGACAATAAAAGTCACGATATAGGCCAGGCCTGTCAGGCCGAGGAAACCGTATATAAAAACGTTTGTTCTGTCGTCTATTTTACATTAAAATATCACACAGTGTATAAAGTTTAACTCGTAAAATGTCTATTCGCACTAAACTAAATTCGTTCCTTGGCTTGTGCGCAGGTGGATTACTGTCGATATTCGGCAGACGACCTGCCAAACCTACTACACGCGATTTCAAGAAAATGGAGTTTGAAACCAGCACGCAGCATCTGGGTGTTCGATTTACAGAAAAGATTCGTCAGGTTTTCAGATTCAAATGGATTAAAAAACTTTAACCTACCGGCTGTAAGCATGGCTCATGGCCGATGGCATTGTATTAGCAAAACCCTCGCATCCCATACCACCCAAAACTCATGGCTAACCCCGAACTTAGAGCCTTATTCTATCAACAGCGTATTTATTATAAGACCAAACAAGAAGAACTAACCTGTGCTAAAGTGATAACAAGTTTCTGGCCGATAGAAGAGAAGTATAACAAAGTTTTTCTCCCCTCCGGAAAACATCGGGTAGTTGGATTTACTCGATGTTTTCTTTTTTTATGCCCCGATACCACGCTCTATGCTTTTTTTCCGCAGCATTTTTTGTATTTTTTACCGCTTCCACATGGACAAAGGTCGTTTCGGCCGACTTTAGGCTGCTCCAGCTTTATTTGTTTTACTTTTTGCTCGCCCTGCGGCGCCTGGGCTGCGGCCCGCTGCTGCTCAGCCATTGCGAACTGGCCTACCTCATCATGGACTGTTTGACTTACATTCCAGACACTCTTGGCCCTGGCGCCGGCTTCGAGGTGTACCTTGAAGATAATATCCGTAACACGGTCTTCGATAGCTCCGAGCATCTCGTTGAACATTCGGAAGCCTTCGCGTTTGTATTCAATCTTCGGGTCTTTTTCAGCGAAAGAGCGCATCCATACACTATTTTTAAGGTGGTCCATCGAATAAAGATGGTCCTTCCATGTGCTGTCGTAAATCTGGAGCAATACGTATTTTTCAAGGTCGCTTAGCTCGGCACGCAAAAACTCTCTCGCCGCCTCGGACAGTCTCTCTTTGCGCTGCGCTTCATCACCAAGGTCGTCCTCACTAAAAGAGGCTTCGAATTTTTCGTTGGCCCAACCCACCAATTCGGCAACGTTTAATTGGGCAATTTTATTATCAAGCTCCCGCTCCAATTGGCCGTCGTTAAAGCTTTCGCTTAGTTCGAGTAGCTGCTTATGCAGGACGCCGGGTTTGGTATTCTGTATCTGCTCAATTGAAAAATCGGCGTTATATTTCTTTTTCACCCAGTTGGCCAGTGACTCGAACGCATACACGTTGGGACCCTGCGGCCCGTAAACCATATTCATCGCAAATTCGACGGGATATTCAATCTCCCTCTGTCTGTATTTGGCCGCGGCCTTTTCACCGATGAGCTTTCGGATTTGAGATGCGTTAAGGCCAACTATCTCTTTGACGTCTAATTTCATATCGAATTTGCTCTGTGCCCACTCGGCAAATCTGCGGACGGCGAAATCTTCTTTCAAAAATTCGGCCAACGGCGAACAATCTTTCTTGTCCACCTGCTCGGCGGCGGCGGTGATTAATTGCTCTTCAATCTCTTCCGGCTGCTGCTGTTTGACTTTGGCGGGACTTAAATTGACTTTAAACGCACTCATCGCCCACTTGCATAAACCCGCGATGTCCCAGCTTTGCTGGTCTGTGTAGTCTTCGAGATACTCTCCCATAGAAAGCGATATTTCGTTGGCGGTAGTACCCTTTGCCCGCTCCTTAATCAACTGTTCAATCTCTTCCGCTTCGGCGCCGGCAACGTCGGACGGCTTCAAATCAACGCCAAAGTTCGTTCTGGCCCATTCGAGGATGCACTTCAGAGGATAACCGCCGGCAAGGATGCTATTGCAATTCTCCGCGATAGAGTGATCTATCATTTCTTCGATAATATTTTTAAGGCCGTTGCCCGTTAAAATCTTGCGCCTGCGGGAATAGAAAATTTTTCTCTGGTAGTCCATCACCTCATCGTATTCGAGCAGACTCTTTCGTGTCTCGAAGTTCCGCTCTTCGACCCTTTTCTGCGCCTTTTCAATTCCCTTGCTTATTCGGCTGTGATAAATCGGCTGGCCTTCCTCCCATCCAATCCAGGAAAGCGCCTTGACCGTCCATTCCGGCGCAAAGGTCCGCATCAGCTCATCATCGAAGCTGAGGAAAAACTGGCTCGAACCTGCGTCCCCCTGTCTGCCGCATCGTCCCCGGAGCTGATTATCGATGCGTCTTGCCTCGTGCCGTTCTGTCCCGAGAACGTGCAGACCGCCGATTTCAGCTACACCGGGCCCAAGTTTTATATCCGTTCCGCGTCCGGCCATATTTGTCGCGATTGTTATATTGCCCCGCATCTGGCCGTCCCGACTCGCGTGCTGATGGCCGGCTTTGACTACAATAGAAGCTTCTCGTTCGTGCTGCTTGGCGTTCAAAATTTCGTGTTCGTATTCCTTGCCGTACCGCTCCTTAAGAGCGTTTGACAGCGCCTCATTCTTTTCTATACTTACTGTCCCCACAAGCACCGGCCGGCCGGAAACGCTGATATTGTTTATCTCTTCAACTATAGCGCCAAACTTCTCGTGCATTGATTTATAGATTTCATCTTCCTGGTCATCCCTGATGCAGGGTTCGTTGGTCGGTATCACAACGACCTCGAGTCCGTATATCTTCATAAACTCTTCGGATTCGGTGGTAGCCGTGCCGGTCATCCCTGATATCTGCTCGTACAACTTGAAAAAATTTTGCAGCGTGATGGTGGCAAGTGTCTGTGATTCTTCTTTTACAGAGACATTTTCTTTTGCCTCTACCGCCTGGTGCAGCCCGTCGGACCACTGCCGCCCGTGCATCAGCCTGCCTGTAAACTCATCAACGATAATTACCTTGCCCTCCATGACAACGTAATCTTTTTCCTTTTCAAAGGTCACGTGTGCCCGCAAGCTCTGCTCCAAAAGATGAGGCCAATCCATATTCGAGCCGGTGAAAAACGAGCCTACCCCCGCTATTTCCTGCGCCGACCCCACTCCTTCATGGGTCAGATGGACCGCCTTTTTATCGTATTCGACTTCGTAATACTGCGTAGCCCCGGGCAATCGCTGCTGTGCCGCATTAAACTCTTCCTCAGCCTTGTCAATTGCCTTATGGGCCTGCTCGATTCGTTTACTGTCTTTGTCCTTTTTCGCGTCAGCCAGTTCGCCCTCAGCGTTGGCTCGCGTCCGTTCGGAAGAATCGATTTGTTTCTTTATACGGTCGTAATTACTTTGCAGGGAAATTAATTTCCTCGCCACCTCATCCGCTTTTCCGTACCTGGTAACATCATCGAAGGCAGGCCCTGATATAATCAAAGGCGTCCTCGCCTCGTCGATTAGAATCGAATCGACCTCGTCGATTATTGCGTATTCGAGCGTCCCCTGCACCATTTGCTCGAGCGACAGCTTCATATTGTCCCGAAGATAATCGAAACCGAACTCGTTGTTCGTCCCGTATGTTATGTCGCAGGCATACTGGGCTTTTCGATCACCACCGGCCGTGTCCATATCCGCCTGAATCGCCCCCACGGTCAATCCCAAAGCGTTATAAATCGGCGCCATCCATTCCGAGTCACGCTTGGCTAAATAATCATTTACCGTAACTGTATGGACGTGCCTGCCCGTAAGATGAACAAGGTATGCCGCCAGAGTCGCCACCAGCGTTTTACCCTCTCCCGTCACCATCTCCGCAATCCTGCCCTCATAGAGGACATTGCCGCCTATAAGCTGCACGTCAAAATGCCGCATCCCGGTATTTCGCCTTGACGCCTCACGGACAACCGCGAAAGCCTCAGGCAGTATATCCGCCGGCTCAGTGCCTGCTCTTAATTTGGCCTTGAACTCCGCCGTTTTTGCTTTCAGGGCCTCATCGCTGAGCTTTTGTACTTGCTCTTCGAACTGCCCCGCTTGTTTGGCGACTACATAATACGCCTTTATTAATCGCTCGTTGCGGGAGCCGAAAATCTTTATGATGATTTTACTTATTTTATCAAGCATGGAAATAAGTATTGCAGAATCTCAGCGAAATGTCAAGAAAGCTTGTCCGACGTAGCTTGCTTGTCCGGCATCTCATCCGGTGTAACACACGAAGACGAAAATTTTAGCGAAAGCAAAAGACGGAAGCTTTAGCGAAGTCGGGCTGGTGTACTGTATTTTATGTGGACTTCTTTTTAAAACGCTCAAATTTTTTCTTTATTGCTCTGCCGATTTTGTTATCTAACAAAAAACCAAACCCCAGCATTTCAAGCCCTATCAGTGCAAGCCACGAACCGGGAGTAAGCGGAGTAACTAAAGCAACGAGACCTATGATAACCAGTATAACTCCGACGGTTTTCTTTAGAACTTGTTTCAGGATTGGCGTCATCTGCGATTTGGCTTTCTGGATTTTCCCGCTCTCTTGTCTTTCCTTCCCGCTTCGGCTTGGCGCTTGCGCCGAGACGAGTTTCCAGCACCGGCCTCAGCCAGAGGCTTGACAGGGACCAGACTTAACTGCCTGGCAGGAACATTCACCGAAACTATACGCACCTTTATCACCTTGCCCAAACGAATGCTCGAACCTGTGCGGATACCCGTAACACTCTGGGCCTTTTGGTCGTATTTCCAGACGTCACCGCCCAAATCAGCCATCACTATCAGGCCTTCTATGCCGAATTTTTGCGACTGAACGAATACGCCTAAATTCGCCAGCCCGGTCACTACGCAATCAAGCTCGTCACCGAGGCGTTTGCTCAACATCTGCAATATCAAAACGGTTTTCAGTTCTTTCTCCGCGCCCTCTGACCGCTGCTCGGTAAAGGTCAGGTGCTTTCCAATCTCTGTCAAGTCCAGCCCGGCAGAGTTTTTTTGGGCCGTATCAATTTGATTCCGCAGACAAAAATCCAGAACGCGATGCACAAGCAAATCCGCATACCGCCGTATCGGGCTGGTAAAGTGACAGTAGTGAGTCGACGCCAGTGCGAAATGCCCGATATTCAGCGGTGAGTACTGTGCTTTTTCGAAACTTCGCAGCACCGCTAAATTCACCGCGAACGAGCAATCAGCGCCCTTAACCGAAGCCAATAGTGCCTGTATGTCGGAACGGTCCGGCGTCTTCGGCATACTGGCGCCGAATACCTTGACAATCTGCGATAAATTTTTCATTCCCAAAGCATTCGGCTCAGGGTGAATCCGCCGCATAAAAGGTATGTTATGCCGGTCAAGAAACGCAGCTACCGCGTCATTGGCCTCAACCATAAACATCTCGATTATCGTGTGCGGATAACTTGTCTCTGCAGGGTGAGCGTCAACAACCCGTCCGGTCTTATCCATCACCAGCTCAATCTCCGGCAAATCCAGATGTATCATCCCGTTCTTTTCCCGTCGCTTTTCAATCGCCTGGCTAAGAGCCTCCATATCCTTCAGCAGCCTGACCACTTCAGGTTTAATTCCTTTGGTCTGTCCCTTCAAGGCCTTGTCCGCATCCTCGTAGGTCAAACGCTGTGTCGAATTAATAATGCTGTTGGCGAAACGTCTGCCTGTGATATTGCCCTGCTGGTCGTAAGTTAAATATGCGCTTTTACAAAAGCGTCTCTGTCCCGGCTGAAGACTGCATATACCGTTGCTTAAAACCTCCGGCAGCATCGGTATGGTCCTGCCCGGAAGATATGCGCTGTTTCCGCGATCCTTCGCTTCGACGTCCAGCGGCGAATCCGCCGTTACAAAGGAACTGACATCGGCTATATGAACGCCAAGCTCGCAGTTGCCTTTTCCGTCTTTCTCTATGCTTATCGCATCGTCAAAATCTTTCGCGTCAGGCGGGTCAATCGTAATAACCACTTTGCCGGTTATGTCCTCCCTTTTGTCATTCCCGCGCAAGCGGGAATCCACTTTTCCAGGATTAAATCCAGCGGCAGCTTCACGGGCCTGCTCGATACAATCGTTCTCGAATTCGCCCGGCAGGTGATATTGGTGGATTACCGACCTTATCTCACTTTCATATTGCCCCGCCCTGCCGAGTACTTCTATAATTACCCCGCGGGCCAAACATTTCTCCGTCGGCCAGGTCAGTATTTCGACAATTACTTTGTCCTTTTCTCTGGCATTTTTTGCGGTGACATCATCAACGCCGATTGGTTCGACAAATCCTTTTCCGTCCGGCTCAAGCAGCCATCCCTCGGGCCGTTTCACCAGCGTTCCGACAACCCTGTTTTGCGATCGTTCGATAATCTCGACTATCCTGCCGCTGCACCGCATCTGCCCGGCCTGCTTACCACATTTGACGACCTGGGCCGCGACAATATCTCCGGTCATTGCCTCAGCCGTCTCGCTTGGCGGTATGAACAAATCGCCCTGCAGGTAGGATTCACGAGGTGTTACAAAACCAAACCCTCTCGGGTTTGCCCTGAATGTTCCTATGATTTGACCTGACAACGGCGGCAGACTGACTAAATTCCCCGTACCTATAATCACGTGCCCTGCACGGTGAAGCTCTTCGAATGCCAGCTTGAACTGCGGATAATCTTCCTGACTTACGCCGATGGCTTTGGCTAATGGCGCAACTTTCAGGGGTGTGTAATCCCGATGCTTCAAAAATTTTATTATTTGTCTTTTGTAAATCTCAGACATTTGACAAGCTTATAAAAAAAATCGCCCAATCAATTTTGGTATCGACCGGGCGATATATTCATCTGAAAGCAAACCAAAAAATCCGCCGTATCTTACCCCGGCAAGGAAGCATATTATCCAACCTTCGCCTTAAGAGCGTTAAGCCGCTTGGCAAGACGAGATTTCTTTCGGGCAGCGGTTTTTTTATGCATTGTGCTCGTATTAGCGGTCTTGTCTAATTTCTTAACAATGAGCTTGTATTGTTCGCCTGCCGCCTTTAAATCGCCGCCGGCCAATACCGTCTCGAGACGCTTAACTTCCGTCTTTATTTGACTCTTGCGAGCGCGGTTAACTGCATTTTTTTTGGTGTTTTGTCTAACTCTTTTCTTTGCTGATAACGAATGTGCCACTGTAATCTCCTGAAAATCACTATAACCTTATTTACGGGTTCTTATTCACTCACTGAGAAGTCGTATCTGTTCCCTTGCCTCTCAATTTATCTATCTGCTGGCGGATATCCTTGTATCCGAAATCAAGCTGGGCCATCTTACGATAAATCTCCAGTGCCTTCTCACCATTGCCATGCTCCTGGTAGGAACGGGCAAGATTATACCTTAATTCCTTGGCAATGCCATCATCTTTTATCTCGTAGGCCTCCATCGCCCGCGTAAAAACCTCTATCGCATCGGTAAACCAGCCCTTCATAAAGAAGCAAAACCCTATTTTATTCATCGCTGCAATCTTGTGTCTTGGGTCTCGCTGGGCCTCCTGGAGCAAAGGTATCGCCTCGTCATATCTCTTATCACGGACCAAACGAACGCCATATTCGTATTTCGCCCGCAGGTCAGTCGGATAGTTCTCAACACAGAGACGGTAATGTTCCAATTCGGTCTCATTAAGCTGCGCCAATAATTCCGCCGCCATCGACTCGGCTGCAGGAGCAGTTTCCGCCTCTCTCACCTTACGTTTGAGCTGTTTTATCCTTAACTCGCCCGCTCGCTGCTTAAAACTGAAATCTCTTTTTGTTTTATAAGTATCTTCCAGCAGCGTTATTGCCTCGTTCTCATCTTTGTCGTTTCGCAACTCTGACAAGACCTCGGCCAGGTTAAATATATTCTTGGGCAGATTAGCGTTCTGCGCCATCGCTTTTCTGGCCTGCTCAACCGCCGCTCGGCGATAATCCTCGCTCTTGACAACACTCTCTTGGGCTTGAAGTTTTTCCTGGCCTTCGCGGTCCTTTATAGACTTTCTGAAATCTCCATCCTGGTCATATTTGCCGCTGGAAACGGTCAGTTCCGCTGAGAGTCGCTTGTATTCATCCGCTATTTCTGCGTCTTCAGGCTTAAGTCTGACTGCGTGCTGGCATGCGGCAACCGCCTTATCAAGCTCACCAAGGGCTTCGTATGAATTCTTTAACAACACGTATGTAGATAAAGATGGTTTTTTCGCGGCGTTATTTGCCTGGAACACAAAATTAGCAATCCAGCCCGCTGTTTTTTTGTAATCGCCCGCCACCGCAGCCTTCAGCACAGCCTCGGCATACGGCAAATGAGCAGGCTCTTTGGCGAAAAGATACTCGGCGTTAAGCATCTGTTCAAGGGCCGTTTTACCTCCTCGAAGACGCTTTACTCTTTCCAGCATCGAGGGTTTCTTGCCGCCCCTACTCTGCCGGCGCAGTGCCAGCTCACAAAGCGGTATATGGCCGCTTTGAAGCGCATCAGGCGCACAACGCAGACCCTCAAGGTACATATCGATAGCGTAATCAAAATTGTCCACTTCCGCCGATTTGCCCGCTACTTTGAAAAAGGCCTCCGCCTTATCTAATAACTGCCTCTCATCTTCCTCCGACACACCCTCTGACTGTTTTACTTCTTTTGCTGCTTCAACCGCCAAAGTAAAGCGGTCTTTGCCTTCTCCGCTGCCCTTGCTGTACTCAGCAGCCAGCCTGGCCGAGAGGTTTTTTAACTCCTCCACCAAATACCTGTCCCCAGGCTTAATTTTTATGGCGTTTCGGCAGGCAGCAGCAGCCCTGTCAAGTTGACCGACGGCTGTATATGAATCCTTTAACAAAAGATATATTTGTAGAGATGGCTTTTTGGCGTTATTATTTGCCAGGAACATCAAATCAGCTATCCACTTAGCCGTCTCCTTGTAACCGCCTGCTACCGCGGCTTTTAGTATCGCCTCCGCGTATGGCAAATAGCCCGGATTCTTCGCAAGAAGATACTCAGCCCCAAGCATCTGTTCGAGAGCCGTTTCACCCCCTAATCGTTCTGCTGCTTCCGCTGCTGACGGCTTTGACCCGCCTTTCACTTCGCGATGGAGAGCCATTTCACGAAGCTTTATATGGCCTTCCTGCACCGCATCAGGCACGTAGCGAAGACCATCAATATACATATCAATAGCGCTCTCGAAATCGTCTCTCTCCGCTGCCTCACCGGCTCGTTCAAAAAAATCCATGGCTTTAGCCAATATTTGACTTATATCTTCTTCTCGCATAAGTTTTTACCGGTTCCCTTTTTCCGACGCGACATTAAAGTATTTATCCTAAACTTCGGCCAGATTTTGTCAATAAATAAATACTTGTGTAAAAAGCAGCGGTATGCTATAAAAACCTCGAATAAAATGAATAAAAATTGTTGTTTTTGCCGCATTGGAGACATTGTCTCTAACTGAATTAGGGAGAAACTAATATGGCGACAGCCCTTGAAAAATATGACCCTCAAATTTATGAGTTGATAAGACAGGAAAAGGCACGCCAGAGCGCCTGTATCCGGCTTATCCCCTCCGAAAATTACGTATCCAGAGCCGTAATGGAAGCCAGCGGAAGCTGCCTTACCAACAAATACTCTGAAGGCTATCCGGGCAGACGATATTACGAAGGCCAGCAGGTAACAGACCTCATTGAAACGATAGCCCGCGAACGTGCAAAAAAATTATTCAAAGCCGACCACGCCAACGTCCAGCCCTATTCCGGCTCAATAGCGAACTGGGCCGCGTATCTGGCGCTGGCAAAACCCGGCGATACTATCATGGGCTTGTCACTCCCCTACGGAGGACACCTCACCCACGGCTGGAAAGTCAGTGTAACGAGCAAAATATTCAACTCCGTTCAATATACTATCGACCCGAAAACCGGTAGATTGGACTATAACCAGATTGAAGACCTCGCGAAAAAGCACAAACCAAAAATCATTATCTCCGGTGCGACTGCCTATCCGAGACAAATCGATTTCGAAATCTTCGGCCAAATCGCAAAAAAAGTAGGAGCCTGCCACGTCAGCGATATAGCTCACATCGCGGGCCTTGTCGTAGCTGGCATACACAAAAGTCCCGTCCCCTACGCCGACATCGTATCGACCACAACACACAAAACCTTGCGCGGCCCCCGCGGCGGAATGTTACTTTGCAAAGCTGAACACGCTGAAAACGTGGATAAAGCCGTTTTCCCAGGCCTGCAGGGCGGCCCACACATGCACACTCTCACTGCTATTGCGGTAGCAATGGCCGAGGCAAACACGCCCGAGTTTATTGCTTACGCAAAACAGATTGTCAAAAACGCCAAGGCTTTAGCAGAAAAGCTTCTCGAATTCGGCTTCAATCTCTCATCTGGCGGAACGGACAACCATTTAATCCTCATCGACTTGAGAAATAAAAATGTTTCAGGCAAAAAACTCGCGAAAGCGCTCGATAGAGCGAGAATAGTTACTAATTACAACACTATTCCCGCGGATCCGGCCCATCCTGCTGACCCGTCAGGGATACGTATGGGTACGCCCGCTATCACTACTCGTGGAATGAGAGAAGAACAGGCAAAGCAAATCGCCATACTTATAAATAAAGTCACTGAAAACATCGACAACGAATCTGTAATTGAAGAAGTGGGAAAAGATGTCCTGCTTTTGTCCTCGCAATTTCCGGTGCCGGAGCACTTCATTATTCCAAACAGGAACAATCCGGAGTCGCTCACCCCATAGCTGTTCTAATGTAAGGAGTAACAACATGGCCCAGGAAGAACAAGTGCTGGTCATCGAGCGAAAAGTCTTTGAGCAGGTAGGGTCGTTCAACGGCCTCATCTTCGACGTTGACCGCTACCTGAGCAAAATCTTCGCCCCCTGCGTCCCGCGCTTCATGCCTCGTTCAAAAGCGGAAAAAGACCCCTCTTATAAGCAGCTTATCCCCTACGTAATTATGACCTGCGACGGCAAATACCTCACCTACGTCCGCGGCAAACGCGCAGGCGAAACCCGCCTTGTCGCAAAACGCTCTATCGGCATCGGCGGCCACATAAACCCGGTTGATAATGAAGTCCCATTGTTCGATACGGATTTTCGGAAAATGTACGAAATCGCTGTCGAGCGCGAAATCGCGGAAGAAGTCTCCGTAGAAGCCAACCACACCGACCACATTGTCGCCCTGCTCAACGATGAATCCAACGAGGTCGGCAGCGTCCACCTCGGAATCGTTCACTTGTGGACTCTCGATGCACCGAAGGTCAACAGGCGCGAGCAGATGATTACACAGATGACCTTTATGACCGCCGATGAACTAAGGCAGGTACGCGACACTATGGAAACATGGTCGCAGTTGTGCCTCGATGGCTTCGACAAAATCTGCCCCGCGAGATAACCTGTTTCGCCAGTACCCGATTAACTAACCAGTTCTGAATTGTGAAAATGAAAATGGGCTCCGTCATTTACGGAGCCCATTTGGTTTTCAGGTTGCTTTGAACTATACAGGAACTACGTTTGTAGCGCAAGGGCCTTTTTTGCCCTGACCTACCTCGAACTGGACCTTCTGGCCTTCTTCGAGATTGGCGTAGCCGTTCGTCTTGATTTCCGAGTGGTGAACGAACAAATCTTCGCCGCCGTCATCAGGACTGATAAATCCAAAACCTTTTTTACCATTGAACCATTTTACTGTACCTGTACCCACAATAATCTCCTTTTTGGCCCTTTAAATGGGCCTTAAAATTTGTCCCTCGAACCTTTTTTGAAGCCATTCCTGAGAGACGTTTAAGAATAGCCCCATTAAGGTTCGGCATTATATCATTTTGACCTTAAAATACAACAAAAATAAATAAAATATCGGCCCTTCGCCCTGGGCAAGTGTACCTTCCAAATTGGCTTTGTTTGGGTTTGTTTTGGCTTTGTTTTTCCCTCGCAAAAAGG
>Ga0315276_10001187_pt1 | contig 23267 bp, 16 predicted proteins | sample YL17G05_0_MG_FD_204542 | JGI IMG/M metagenome (GOLD analysis project Ga0315276, IMG submission 204542) | Sediment microbial communities from Yellowstone Lake, YNP, Wyoming, USA - YL17G05_0 | ecosystem: Environmental > Aquatic > Freshwater > Lake > Sediment | place: USA: Wyoming | collected... | reverse complement strand
TTGTCGGCAAGGATCGAGACAAAGGCCGCGACCTTGCCGCCAGCCTCGTCCACCAACGAGGTCTCGCGCAGACCACGGACCACCGCCCGAGCGCCGTCAGGATTGTGGCAGACATCCAGCAACAGCCCGTGCTTACTAGACCCCGAGGCCACTGTGACCCGCTCAAAACGAGCGCGCAACGATGGCGGGACGGCGATGCCCGGTTGATCAAGTGCGGCTACGGCAACTCCCAGTCGCGCCTGGCGCAGCGCAGGCACCGGGCCGTGATCGATCCACCAATTCATGGCCGCAGCCGCCTTAAGGAAATTGTCCCGCAGATAGGGCGGCGCTGCAGCCAAGCGGCGCGGCCACGGACATTCCTGCCGGCGGCTTCCCGGCAGCGGCAGGTCGATAAAGAAATGCCCCGCGTCTAACGGTCCGAAGTGCTGCCCTTGCTGCCAAAACGGTGCGCCCAGCTGCTCTGCCCGTTGCCTTAGCACATCGCTTGCGGCAGCGTCGCCGGCAGCGTCGCCACCCCAGATCACCGGCACGCCTGGACGCATGATTCCGGCCTTTTCGCCGGCGATCTCCGCCGTGGTATGACCGAGCCACTCCTGATGATCGAGGCCGATGCTGGTGATGATCGTCAGGCATGGACGACTGGCATTGGTCGCGTCCCAACGCCCGCCGAGGCCAACTTCGAGCAGGTTGACGCTGGTGTTCAGGCGCTGAAACAAGCGCAAAGCCAGCAGCGTATTGATCTCAAAAAAGGACAGCAGATCGTACAGCTCTGCCGGCATGTCCTGCTGCAGTCGCTCAAGCTCGCGCAGCAGGAGCGCATCGTCGACTGATTCACCCGACACCCGTATGCGCTCGGCAAAATGCACGAGATGCGGCGAGGTAAACAATCCTGTGCGGACTTCGAGTGCACTCAACATCTGCCAAAGAAAGCCCGAGGTGGTGCCTTTACCATTGGTGCCGGCAATGAGCACCGTCGGCGTTGCCAGCAGCGCCTCCGCGCCGAGATGCGCCAAACCAGCCTCGATCCGCGCTAGTCCCGGCTTAATCACCGTCGGCCTTTTGGCAAACAGGGCGCTAAACGCCGCGGCCGGTGCGCTCATTTCGCTGGCATCAACATGCTGAGCACATTGGCGATGGTCGGACGCAGCGATTCGCGGTCGCAGATCATATCGAGCATGCCGTGCTCAAGCAGGTATTCCGAGCGCTGAAAGCCCTCCGGCAGCTTCTCGCGGATCGTCTGCTGAATCACCCGTGGACCGGCAAAGCCGATCAATGCGCCGGGCTCGCCGATATTTAAATCACCGAGCATGGCAAAACTAGCAGCCACACCACCGGTAGTGGGATGGGTGAGCACGGAGATAAACGGCACCCGCGCCTCCCGCAGCTTGGATAAGGCCGCGCAGGTCTTGGCCATCTGCATCAGGCTCAAGATGCCCTCTTGCATCCGAGCACCCCCAGAGGACGAAAAGATAATCGCCGGCTCACGGTTTTTCGCAGCGCGCAGGTACAGGCGCGCGATCTTTTCGCCGACGACAGACCCCATGCTGCCGCCCATGAACTGAAAATCAAAGACGCCGAGCTGCACCGGGGCTCCCTGGAGCAGTCCACGACCGGCATGAAAGGCATCGTAGGTGCCGGTACGGCGGCGCATATCAATAAGTCGTTGTTTATACGGCTTGCTATCGCAAAACTTCAGCGGGTCGGTGGAGCAAAGCTCCGCGTCGTACTCGACAAAGGAATCCCGATCGAGAAAGTGCGCGATGCGCTGCCTGGCCTGGAGCGGAAAGTGATGGCTACACTTCGGGCAGACGTTCTGATTGGCGCTAAACTCGCGCTTCAGGATAATTTCCGAACAATTGGCGCAGCGCTCCCAGAGGCCGTCGGGAGTGTCGGTGCGTTGCCCCTTCGTCAGCGGCGCTTTTTCTCGGGTGAGCCATGCCACGGCGTATGTCCCTCATGGAGTTTGAACTTAAACGCTACCGCAAAGCCAACGACATCGCAAGGATTTAGCCGCCTTCTTAAATTTCATAAAAAGGATTTTCCCCAAAAATAACAACTATTTTCCCGTTGCATGCAGACTGCAGTTGTGACTAAGATGGGTCTAATCCCACGGATCTGTGAGTGTTTCATAAGTTTGCTGCATGGCGGACTCAGGCTAGCCGGCCTCAAGGCGGGTGCATTCCTATGCCCCGTGTGTGTGCGGTCGGTTGGTCAGGAACATCACCGGGGAATGGCTCTTCACGCTGGAAGGATCGCGACATGCTCTGCAAAAAGTGCCCCCATCATGTGCGTCACGGTCAGGTCGGTAGCGATGGCAAAACCATCGAGTTTAAGGACCGCTGCGGACTCCGCATGAAAACCCAGGAGCAGATCGATTGCGAGCATTACCCGTTTGGTAAGGGCTTTGACTACGGCGCCTGCAGCAACTACCTGGCGACCTTTAAAACCGCCGGTTCGCGCAACGATGTCGTGCCAAAATCCGACTTCCAATACTCCGAGCGCCTCAATACCAACTCGATCACCGAGATGGAACTGCTGTAAACCAGCGGCATGCGCCCCACCCTACTGCGGCCAGACCTCTAGACTGGCGTCGCGACCTTAGCTGGACACGGTACCTCGCTCCCTACTCCCTTGACGGTTCTAGCCAGGCACCGCGTAATACCGACAAAATCTCGGCGCCATAGGCCCTGACACGGGTCGGAGCAAAGCCGGGAATGGACGTTAACCCAGGCAGATCCTGCGGCTGCTGCTCGCATAGGGCCAACAAGACACGGTTGCTGAGCACCTGGTAGGCCGGGATATTGGCATCGCGGGCCAGATGACGCCGCAAGATGCTTAGGCGCAAAAATAATTCACGAGCCCTTGGTGGCAAGGAGCTCAGTCGGTCTGCCTGGCTCAGCTGGTCCTGAAGCTGGCGCTCGTAGCGGCTAGACTGCGCGTCGATTCTGATCGTCATAGGCTTCCTCCCCAAGGTTGAGGAGGAAGCCTAGAAAAAACTCTCGACGATGAGAAGCGACATGAGACCGGACCTAAAGCCGCGGCTCAGCGCGCTGGAGACGGCCGCGCCGAACCGCCAGGGGTCGCCTTTTTCGCTTCCCTCTTGGTGTAATACTTATCAAACCAAACCAGCGAGAAGCTCGCCACGAAGGTCGATGTCAGCGTTGCAGCGACAATGCCGACGGCCATCGCGGCAGCAAAGGTCCAAATCTGACCGGAGCCAAAGATCAAAATCCCGAACAGCGAGACCAAGGTCACACCTGAGGTGTTGAGCGACCGCGTCAGGGTTTCGTTGAGCGACATGTTGATGTTTTCAAGCATGGTGCGGCGACCGTGGCTTTGCAGATTCTCGCGAATCCGGTCGAAGATGACGATGGTGTCGTTGACCGAATAACCGATGATCGTCAAAAAGGCCGCAACTGCCGTCAGGTCAAACGAGCGCCAGAAGAACTCGTAGAAGGCCAAGACGAAGATGACATCGATGATCATCTTCAGAAGGACCCCAGGTCCAAAGCGCATATTGAAGCGGAAGGCGACGTAGAGAAGAATAAAGAAGATCGAGTACAGCATGCTGAGCACGCCCTGGCTGCGCAGCTCCTTGCCCACCTGTGGACCGACATAATCGATCGACAGGATTTCCGGCGACTTGCTGGCGAGGTCGGCAAGCAGCGCCTGCTTGACCTGCTGGCCTTTCGCCTGGGCATCCTGCTGCGTCACCTCTTTGCCTGCCTCGGGCTGGATGTCCTCGGTGCCAAAGCGAATCAAGTACTGCTTCTGGCCGCCACCGAGGGCCTGCAGGGTGACCTCGCGCAGGCCGACCTTTTTGGTCACGCCGGTCAGCTCACTCGGCTGAACGTCGCTGCCAAAGCGGACCTGGACCTCGGTACCACCGGCAAAATCAACGCCCCAGTTGAGGCCGCGCACCAAGGTCAAGCCCAGCGTGGCCACGGTCAAGAGCGCGCAGAAGGCGGTAAAAGGCACGGAATACTTGGCAAAATCGATGTTGAAGGTGTGGCGCTGCTTCTCGATCGAGCGCTCGCCGAGCCAAGCGCGGACTTCTTTGTCGGACTTGGACCGGGCCATCACCAATTCAAAGAAGGATTTGGTGCAATTCAGCGAGGTGAACAAGGACACCAACAGACCGATGATCAGAGTGATCGCAAAGCCGCGGATCGGACCGGACGGGTTGGTCTCGAGCAGCACAAAGCCGGCGATCAACGCGGTCACGTGGGCATCGAAGATGGTCCAAAAGACGCGGCCAAAGCCGTTTTCGATGGCCTTCTTCGAGCTCTTTCCTTCCGCCAGCTCCTGGCGTATGCGTTCATTGATCAAGACGTTGGCGTCCACTGCCATGCCGAGCGTCAGCACAAAGCCGGCGATCCCTGGCAGCGACAAGGAGAAGCCGAACATCGCCATCAGGCCAAGGAGAAACAGGCCGTTGAGCAGCAAGGCGACACAAGCCAGCATGCCGGGACGACGGTAGTGATAGATCATGTAGCCAAAGACCAGGACCAAGCCGACCAGCACGCCCTTAATGCCCTCATCGGCCAACTCAGGTCCAAGGCTGGCACCGACCTGGCGCTCTTCCAGCACCTCGATCGTCGCCGGTAAGGCCCCGGACTTTAGGATGAGTGCCAGCTGATTGGCCTCATTGTAGGAGTCCTGCCAGCTACCGCGGTTGCCAAGTGTGATCACCCCTTGCCCGGTGGCGATCTTGGACTGGATGTTAGGGGCGGACACGACCTCGTCATCGAGAACGATCGCCAGACGGTGACCGACGTTGGCGCCAGTGACGTCACCAAAACGCTTGCCGCCTGGCCCGGTGAACTTCATCGACACCTGGGGCCGATGATCTAAGCCTTGCCCATCTTCGGTGACAAAGGAGTCGGCAATGTCGTCGCCACCGATCTCAGTGGAAGCCTCGACGACATAGGTCGTGTAGGTCGACTTCTTGCCGCCAGCGATATCCTCGCGGTGGACGAATAGCTGGCGATCCTCGGGGACTTTGCCCTTGGCAAAGTCGAGCAAAGCCACGCGATTTTCGCTAGCTAGCGCGACCTGACCACCGTTGTTGGCCTTGGTGATGCCAGCGGGAAGGTCGGTTAGACTATCGAAGCCATGGAATTTATCGTCGACCAGCTTAAATTTAAGCTGCGCCGTTCGACCAAGCAGTTCCTTGGCCTTGGTCGGATCCTTGAAGCCAGGCAACTGCACGAGGATGCTGTTGTCGGCCTGACGGCGGTTGATCAAGGGCTCGCTCACGCCCCACTTGTCGACGCGGTTGCGGACGACCTTCTCGGCCTGCTCGATCGCACTCGCCTTGATGCGCCGCATCTGCTCGTCTTCATACCCTAAGTCGAGCGTTTGGCCAGCCTTGCCGACCTGCACCATGCCGGGGTATTCCTTGCGGAATTTATCTTTGAACGCACTGGCGTCGACGCCCTCTTTGAGCTCGACGCGAAGGATCTGCTTGCCGACGACGTTGTAGGCCTTAGTGACACCAAGGTTGTTGTCATCAGACCAGCGCTGCGTCTCGGTGCCGAGGCGACTGAGCTTGTTATCGACGGCATTGACGGTGTTGACGCCCAACACCAGCTGGACCCCACCCTGCAGGTCCAAGCCCAAGGACACGTGCTTTTGCGGTAACCACTTGGGTATCCGCTTGGCCATCTCCTCATCGGAGTTGCGGATCTCCCTTGGGGTCGAAAAATAAATCACCGACGGGGCGACGATATAAGCTGCCCACAAAGTAATGGCGCCAATGATAAGCAAACGCCAACGCAACGGGTTCATAGATTTACCCTACTCCATAAGATTGCAACGGTACTCACCCTACAGGATTACCTTCTTAACCAAGATCTTGCAGCATTTTTTTACCGAAGGAGGCCCCCAAGTCCAAAGACCCATGTCCGCGATTGACAAGGATCTTCATAAAAAGCTAATCAAGCCCGCTTGGACCATGAGCACAAACCGATGAACCGATGAACCGATGACTTGGCACGAAGGTGTTTTGCTATGACCACGTGGCGCCTACTTTTGACCGTGATACTGTTGGCAGCAACTAAGGCGAGCGCCGAGGTTGAGGCCATGCGACCCACCGAGGTCAATGGCTACGAAGTGGTTGACGCCCAGTATCTGCCCTTTCTCGGTAGCGCCACCTTTCGCTACCCAGGAGATGCTCTGTTCGGCTTCTACCCGGCGGGTGCCACAACCGCCGCGAAGCAGTGCGCCTACACCTCGTTCAACAACCTACTGCTGCTGTTCTTTCAAAACCGCAGCGAACTGAGGTCCGCGGCCGAGCTGGGCGCCACCCGGCGCTTCGTCATGTGGACCAACGATTACACCCAAAGTAATCAGCGCACCTTTTATCACCCAAGCCGGATCTGGCACACCGGTGCCAACAGCCGGGACTACAAGAGCGGCACGTGGGTCTGGGAGGCAACGCAGGGGATCAATGGGGTCTGCGAGCAGCCGACGGATGCGCAGCTCAAGGCGGCCCTGATGAACGCCATGCAGGTGTTGTCGGGACATCGCTTGGGCGATTGAAGAGATCGGCATGTTGCTATGCCGAAAACTCGAACTTAAGCTCGTCGCCCCCGTCCGCGATATCGATCGTCACTTCACCGCCGCTCGCAAGCCGCCCAAATAACAATTCGTCGGCCAGCGGCTTTTTCAGCTTGTCTTGAATCAGCCGATTGAGCGGCCGTGCACCATAAGCTGGATCGTAGCCCTTGCGCGCCAAATACAGCCTAGCGGCATCGGTCACCGACAACACCACCCGCTGCTTGGTCAACCGCGCGCCGAGCTCGCCGATAAACTTGTCGACCACCTGAACGATGATCTGCTCGCTAAGCGGTTTAAACGAGATGATCGCGTCGAGACGATTGCGGAACTCCGGACTAAACATATCTTTGACGGCCTGACTCTCGCCAGCGCCGACGCCGAGTTCGCGCTGAAAGCCGATCGAGCCATGCAGCAGCTCGCGCGCGCCGGCATTGGTCGTCATGATGACGATGACGTTGCGAAAATCCGTTTGCCGACCATTGGCATCGGTCAATGTGCCGTGATCCATGACCTGCAGCAGGATGTTCTGGATCTCCGGATGGGCCTTCTCGATCTCATCGAGCAGCAGCACGGCATGCGGACTTTTGTTGATCGCCTCCGTGAGCAAGCCACCTTGGTCAAAGCCGACATATCCCGGAGGCGCCCCGATCAGGCGCGACACCGCATGGCGCTCCATGTACTCGGACATATCGTAGCGGATAAACTCGACACCCATAATCTTGGCGAGCTGCTTCGCGACCTCGGTCTTACCCACACCGGTTGGACCGGCAAAGAGAAAGCTGCCAATCGGCTTTTCCTCGTCGCGCAGACCGCTACGCGCCAGCTTGATCGCCGCCGCCAGGGCGTCGATCGCCTGCTCTTGGCCAAAGACGACGGCTTTAAGCTCTTGATCCAAGTCCTTGAGGCTCTGCCGATCGGTGGCATTGACCTTTTGGGCCGGGATCCGAGCCATCTTGGCGACGATGCTCTGGATATCCGCCGGAGTCACCCGCGGCACCTTGCCACCGGCTTGGCGCCGCGGCTTGAGGGCAAACGAGGCGCCCACTTCGTCGATGACGTCGATCGCCGCATCCGGCAGCTTGCGCTCGCGCAGGTGCCGTTGGGCCAGCTCGGCCGCCAGGCGGATCGCCTCGCTCGAATAGGATACCTTGTGATGCTCCTCATAACGTGCCTTGAGACCACGAAGGATCTTCACCGTATCGCTGAGGGACGGTTCCTCGACGTCGATCTTCTGAAAACGCCGGGCCAAGGCATGATCGTTTTTGAAATGCTGGCGGTATTCTTTGTAGGTGGTTGAGCCGATGCAGCGCAACTGACCGGAGGACAGCGCCGGCTTGAGTAGATTGGACGCGTCCATGGCACCACCGGAGACCGACCCGGCACCGATGACGGTATGGATCTCGTCGATAAACAAAATCGCATGTGGCTTTTTGAACAGGGCCTTGAGCAGATCCTTGAGGCGTTGCTCAAAGTCACCGCGAAAGCGCGATCCCGCGAGCAGCGCGCCCATATCCAAGGAGTAAATCAAGGCATCTTTGAGCGGGAGCGGGACACTTCCATCAGCGATTTTAACGGCCAAACCTTCGGCGATGGCGGTCTTGCCGACCCCGGCATCGCCGACGAACAGCGGGTTATTTTTGCGCCGGCGGCAGAGGATCTGCACCGTGCGCTCGACCTCTTGATCACGACCGATCAAAGGATCGATCTTGCCGGCCCGAGCCCGGGCGACGAGATCGACTGTGTACAGCTTGAGTGGATCCTTGGCCTGACGCGACTCCTGCGCATCACCCTCGCCGACGCTGGACTGGGCATCGTCGCCATCGGCTGGCTGGGTGTCTCCAGGCGGCAGGCTGCGCGGCCCCCCCGAGCTATCATCATCGGCATCGGTGCCGACACCTGGCTTGAAAATACCGTGCGCAATATAGTTGAGCACGTCAAAGCGGGTGATGTTCTGCCGCTTGAGAAAATACACGGCAAACGACTCGCGTTCGGAAAAGATCGAAACCAGGAGATTGTCCCCCTTGATCTTCTCCTTGCCGGCAGCCCGCACATGCTGCGCCGCGCGCTGGATGACGCGCTGAAAGGCCAGGGTCGGCTGCGGCATCTGGCCAGAGCGCAGGACCTCGGTCGGGTAGTGTTCTTTGAAATAGTCCTCGATGAACTGCCGCGTCGCCTCGACGCCGCCACCGCAGGCCCGCAGCGCTTTCGCCGCGGCATCGTTGTAGAGCAGCGCGTACAGGATGTGCTCCACGGTGACAAACTCGTGGCCGCGCCGTGCCGCCTCACTAACCGCCAAGTTCAAACTGACTTCAAGCTCGGGACTGATCATGCTCGGCTCTCCTCACGCCCGCTCCAGCGTGCATTGCAGAGGATACTCTTGTTCACGCGCCGCCTCGGTGACCTGAGCCACCTTCGTTTCCGCGATCTCATAGGGATAGACACCACATAGACCGGTGCCGCGATGATGCACCGCGAGCATAATCTCCGTCGCCTGCGTCTGACTTTTGCTAAAAAAACGCGTCAGGACCTCGACGACGAACTCCATAGGAGTGTAATCGTCGTTATGTAATAAAACCTTAAATAGACTGGGCCGCTCCGTCCGCACTTGGCGCTCGGCAAGCACCCCGCCTTGACCCGAGGATTCATCGTACCCGGGTTTATCCTGCTCACCTTCGGCCATGGCACCTTCCACTTCAAGAATATCGCTAACATCGCTCAGGCTCTATTTAACCTGTGCAAGATTAAGACCTCAAGCCGTATGATCCACTCGTTCACCCTAGCATATTTAATTTGCGGCGGCGGCTTAAACCCGGTCACCACCAAGGCGTCGCCCAGCCGAAGGGCAGCTGCATTGATAAGAGGCAGACGCCCGCCAATCGATCCTTGCTGCATTCATAACGCTAAGTTGACCAATAGCCATAAGAATGCTATCGAAATTAATGGACTCCTGGAACAATACTTAAACGATGCCTCCTCGGACGGCGCCTCGCGCCCACGATGAGGATGCTTGGGACCTGCGGCAACGCCTGGATCTTACCTATGGGAGCGTCAGTGAAGAAGACGTCGGACGTGAAATATCCCCACTCGGCCAACCTCTTTTTGTTTTGCCGCCGAGTTCTTGACCATAAATTCGGCGGCATCCGGGTGATCGACCAGGACGTCGGCCAGATCCTAGGCTTCGACCCCGCCGACTGCAGCCACTGGAAAAAGGGCAAAAAGAACATCCGCTCGATCCAAGCGATGAAGTCGATCGCCGACCACCTGGGCGTCGATGAGAAGCTCGTCGTCGACGTGGCCGGGGGCGAATTGGACGACCGCGAGGCCTTTTTTGAATTTAGCGGCTACGGTGCGTTCAGCGTCGACAACAAGACCTACGAAGCAGCCAAAAAGGACTTCTACCGGCGCTATTCCGGCAACTGGACCAAGGACAAGGAGTCGGAGTTTAAAGAATCCTTCGCCGTCCACGAAGCCACGATCGACATCGTCGTCGCGGGGATCCATGAACGCATCAATTTCCAAGAGGCGCCACTGTACATCCCGGAGGTGGTGACCGCGTATGTTGACCTCCAGCTGACGCCAACCCAAACACCGGCGGATGAGGCCGGCCATGTGAGCGTGGCCCGCTCCGGCGCACAGACGGTCATCACCTATACCCCCGGCGCCGAGATGCGACCCGACATGCGCTTTCGCATCGCCAAGGCGATGGCCCACCACTTTCTCAGCGAGATCGCACCGCAGGCCGACGCGCTTGGCGAGTACGCGCAGCATCTATTTGATGTCCAAAGCAACCTCTTCGCGGCAAAGCTCCTAGCACCGGCGACGCTGATCCGCCGCGAGATCGGCCAGGTGAACGTCTCCCGGGATGTGGTGACGCAGCTAGCCGAGACCTTTTGGGTGTCGAAAACCTTTATGAATCGCCGGCTAAAGGACATTCTTCAGGCGCCAGCCGGGCTATAGACCACCCCGGGACATTCTCAACTCAGTCGCCGCAGCTGGTGACGTACTGCCAGTTGTTCGGGCCGGTGTAGGATGAGATCCAAGCACCTAGTGAATTTCGCACCGAGGACAGGCTCTGCCCGGCTAGCGCAAAGTTAAATGCAGAAGCGTTGTTGACCGCCGCGGCAGGACTAGTGGCCAAGGCCACCGGCACGAAGGTTCCCGAGGTCTTGTCGGCGACCATCAGGCTTGGCACGCTAGGTGGAGTCGAGGTGTTAAAGCCCGTCATGTAGCCGACGAAGGGTACGCCGTCAGCCGTAAACGTCAGACTCGTGTTGAGGATTTGCTCATTGTTCGTCGAGATATTGGTAGTGTCGATCGACGAGGCCACCGTCGAGCTGCTCCAGTTGCCTAGATTGCCACAATTGATCAGGGACTTGGTGCAGCGCATATAGTAGACGAAGTTGTTGGCGCGGTCGTAGTAACTGACCGCTGGCTGTGAGGTTAAAGGATCTAGTTTAATCGCCAAACCCTCGCGGCCGGTGCTGGTTGCGCTAAGCTGCAGCGGCGTACCTAACCAGGTCTGGCCATCCACGCTAAAGGTAAACTTGGCCTTAGTGACCGTGAGATCGTAATAAGAAACGACGATGTTACCGCTTGCATCGTAATCCGCTGAGAGCCGCGTGGCGAACGAACCCCCTAAGGCATCGAGCGTCGCCGTGGAGCCAAAGGTCTGGCTCGACGGATCGAAGAGCGCGGCTCGGATGCCGGCGCCGCCGGCCGCGGTTGAGTTCATGACGATCATGAGGGGCATAGGCGCGCCGCCATAGTAGGACATCACCAGGGCGACGTCGTCCGTGGCAGGAGCCGTCGCGGATGCCACTTTGGCGTTGATCGGAAACTGGTAGAAGCTCCAATCACCCGAACCATCCGCGGCCGAATTCGTCACCAGATTGTAACGAAAGGTACTGGCGTCAAAAAATGCAATCCAAGGCATGTTGTTTTGGTCAAAGATCAGCGACGGAAACTTTGGACTCGAAGTGTTCGGCACGGTCCAGACCTGCCAAGGGGTCGCGGCCGTCAGGCCGTTGCGGAAGGCAAATTTCAATACCGCGCCGGCAGCCGCACCGATTGAGGCGTCGATATAGGCAACGCCGGGTTTACCAGCACTGGTCGAGGCCATCGAGGTGTTGCGCGTCTGACCGGTCGCTGTCGTTAGACCGATGTCACCGTAGACGTCCGGAATGGATTGATAAAAGTTTGCCGAACTCGAGGCGACGCTGATGTCTTGCACGACGCCGACGTTGAGGTTAAAGGGAGCAGCGTTGGCACCGTACGACGTGTAGATCTGTCCCAGGGTGTTGTTGATATCAGCACCCCCAGCGCCAGCACCCGCAGCTGGTAGCGTCACGGTGTCGAGCGTGCCGATGGTGTTCCAGGTGGTGGTCGTCAAGGCGTTGGTCAAACTGTTGTAATACCCGACACTGGTCGTGCCTAGGTTAGCAATCACATGGAAAATGCCACTGGTCGAACGCAGCAGCCGCAGCCACGACGTACCGCTGGTGGCTGCTCCAAAGGTGTTGCCGGAGGTAAAGGTGGGTGGACCAGCAACGTTGCAGGCCTGGTTCATCTGAAAGACCTGAAGCAGTGTGTTGGCGCCATTGCGAGTAAGGATTTTCGGGGCATCCCCGATCGTTGTCGAGTCGATGAGGATCTTCGAAACCACCGAGGAGTTGCTGACGATGCTCGTCGGAGTACCCCAGCCGGCGCTAGTCTTGCATGTGGCGATCGAGCCCAGGCAGGATGCATACTGGGTGTTGGTCGTGCTCGGGTAGACAACCGCCGGATAGTATGTGGTGGAGTTGTGCTTGCACCATCCGATGCCGACTTCATTGGTGGCAGCGACAACGTTGTTCGCCTCAATGGTATCGGTCCCGGCCGTCATGGGGACGTAGGAGGCCAGGTTGTTGCAGCTCGACGTGCAGTAGATAAAGCGGGCTCGCCCTGCAGTCGTGGTATTGGTCAGGTAGGCAAGGCCGACTTGATCGAGGGGATTAACCGACACTTCCAAGGCGCGGTTGGCGGCACCCGCGACCGTGTCGATCACCGCCGCGCTCCACGTCCCACTCGTGCCAAAGGCGGCACTGCGAATCGCACCTTTGACCTGCGTCGAGCCGGTGGTCCAAAAGACCAAAGGCGTGCCGTCGCTGAGAAAGGCCAGGCGCACCCAGGTAGCGGATCCAGCCGCCAGTAAGCGGTCGCCGGCGACGCTTTCTTGCGCGTACTTCGTGCCGTTCCAATAACTGATCTTGATCGACGCGGTGCCGCCGGTGGCCGATCCATCATAGTAGGCTGTGGCGAAATTTGAGGTGTTCGGGATCATTTTTAAGTCGGACCACACACCACGCTGATTGGTCGCCGTATTGCTCTTGGTGCCGCGATCGAGCGTCACGGTCGTAGGCGACGCGCAGGAGGCGGCCCCTGCCTTGGTCGTCATCTGCGCGCCGGTCAACCAATTACTCGTGGCGCTGCCGTTGACGCTGCGAACGCGAAAGGTGTAGTTCGTCAGACTCGAAAGGCCGGTACTGGTAAACTGGACAGTGTTTGCGGCAAACGGTGACCCGGAGACGTCGGCAAAGCTGGTGCAACTGCTACCTGTACACCGCTGCACTTGATAGGCCGTCTCGCTGCTGGAATTATCCGTCCACTTGACCACCGCGGAGCTACTGGTCGTGGTCGTATAGGTCATTGCGGTCGGCGCCGCTGGCCCGCTGACCAGCGCCGAACTGGTGAGCCAACCGCTGCCACCGCTACCAGCCACGGCGCGAACGCGGTAGGTGTAGCTGGTATCTGGCGACAAATCCGTGGCTGTGTAGGAGCTTGCCGTAGCAGCCAACGGGGATCCCGAGGCCGCCGCGAAATTACTGCAAGCAGCGCCAGAGCAGCGTTGCAGCTCGTTAAACAACGGCGCCGAGGAATTATTCGTCCAACTAAATGCCACCGCCGAATCAGTGATCGATTGCAGGCTAAAACCGGTCGGAGTACTGACCGGGGACATCGTGGTAATGCCAGCGTCAGTCGACCAATCGGTGGTGTTCGTCTTGGTCGTGCCGCGGATACGAAAGCGGTAGACCGTCGAGGCGCTAAGACCACCTTCCGCTTGACTGGTCGCTGGAGCGCCGATGGGGGAATCAAGCACGTCCTTGAAATTGGTGCAACCGGACCCTTGGCACGCCTGGATCTGGTAGCCTGTGTAGGTCGCACTACCTGCCTTCCATGACAGCGACGTCACGCCGTCAGATACGTTGCTGACGGCAAAATTCGACAGGCCGGGGACCAGGGTCAATGTGTCCGTCGAGGTCAGCCAAGTGCTGGCACCGTTGTTATTGGCGGTGCGCACTTGGACTTGGTACGACGTGTTCGGAGTGAGGCCAGAGAGCGTGAAGCTGGTGGTGTCCGGACGCAAAGGCGACCCCGTCACCTCAGAAAAATTAGTGCAGCCAACCCCAGCGCACGAATAGACCTCGTAAAAAATCTCATCCTTCGCATTGTCCGTCCAGCTAAGGGTCATCGACGTGTCGGTGATTGCACTGATCGTCAGCCCGGTTGCTGCAAGGGGGGCTTTTTGTGCAAGGCTGCCACGGCCGCCAACGCCACCGCTCACGCTGCCACCAGCGTCTTCTCCATCGCTGGAGCCACCGCTTTTCTTACTGCAGGCCGAAAGCGTAAGGGCGACGCTTAGCGCTAAAGTGCTCGTGTTAAGAAAAACCATAGAAGCCTCCGAACAAGACAAGATGACATATCTCTGCAATCTTAAATGCCATCGGGAAGCATCGTCCGAGACTTTAGCAACCCTATTTTAATTTAATGATTACAGATATATAAGTTTAAATAGAGCGGCGAGTGGCAACCACCCGTCGGCCGATCAGACGCGACATGGCAGCCATTTGCTCGCCCATGCCCTGCGGCAACCCCTGTCGGCTGGGACCCCAGTTAGGATTTAGCGGCTTAAGGGTGGATGCAACTCGGTCGGCTTGGCACCGTACTGCATCGCTTCTTCCTTGATCGGAACGCCGTCGGGAAGCGACAGCCACTGCTCACTATTCATCTCCAGAACCTTCACCTTATCGATACCGAGTTTTTTTAGGTAACGATCGGGTTCCTCGATGTCGCGCTTATGACAGCGTTCGATCTTATAAACATGGGAATAATAGGCGCTGACCTTGCCTTCTAGCCCCTCGCAGGCTTCGTTGACTGGAATCACCTCGACCTGGGCCGCACCGGTAAGCAAGCGCGCAAAAAGGTCATCGACGATCGACGGAATCGGCGCACCGACCTCCAACCGCCCGAACTCCCACCAGCTCAAAGACAAGATCTCGCCGTTCTTGTCCTTCTGCCGTTCACGGTGCTTGATATAGGTTGTCCAGTCGGGAAATAGGCGCCTTTTGCAGTGATCGATGAAATACACGTCGACATTGGAAAAGGTGACATAGTGGTGCTCAAGCTGCGCGCAACTGCGCGCGTACTTTGCCGTGGTCGCCTCATCGAGAGCCTCGCCCTCGTGCAATGCGGCGATCACATCGCTGCTGACATCCACCACTTTTTGGCCTTCGCGCTGCATATTATAAACGGTTTTATTGTCGAGGATCTTGCGCAAAGTGCAATGGTCCACCTTGTAAATATCGTCGTAGAAGGCCACCATATGGCCCTCATATTGATTGCAGTAGCGCTGGATTTCGGCCTGACTAAAGTGCTTGCGCACCGCCGGTCCATCGTCCAAAGGCGGAAAATCGTTGTCTTCCTCGATCACCTTGGACTTGGCCGCCTTCTTATCCGCGGTGCTTGCTGGTTTATCCTTCACCGGCGTGGCGGAAAGCGCTGCGGTGGCACCGAATGCGGCAAGAACGAGCGCCACAACACACGGGGCAAAACCGACTAGGATGGTCCACGGTCGACTTGCAGCAGGCATCGATAAGGAACGAGTAAGCGCTTGCATCGATTCATTGCTCCCAAGGGTCCCAGGGGTTCAAACATCCGCAGTCTACCTTAACCCACACAACACCACCTCCCTGGGTTCGGCGTAGCAGGGAGCTGACTTGAGGAATTCCCGTTCAACTCCTGGCAAATCCATGTAAGGACTCAGTTATATCATAGGGACTGCGACCTTAGGAGAGGTTAAGGGGGGCCCACAAAAAAGGCGGTGCACCTTGAAGGTGCACCGCGGGCGGGGACTTAGGCAGGGGGTGGCGATTTTGACGCCAATCCCTGCTTAGTTTGCAGGGAGAAAAGAAGCATTTTGAACCGAAGACGTCGGCTTCGCGCACACTAGAGCCGCATGCTTTTTCTTGTGCTTGTGGCCTTTGCCGGCAACGGCGCGGCGCGCATGAACTTTTTTATGTTTAGCCATGGCCTTTGCCGCGGTGTGGTGCTTACTCGGCGCGTGACTGACGCGGCTGACGCGGCTGACATGGTTGCGATGTTTGTGGTTGATCTGGCTGACATGCTGCCGGGTCACAGCTTGGTGGCGAATGACCTGGGGACTTTTACCGGCACTTTTGTCGAGCCATTGCGTGGCCACATGCTTGACGTGAACCTTGGGCATCGACAGGTGGCGGTACAGATAAAAGCCGCCGAAAGCCAGGAGCAAGGCCATCAAGGCAGCGATCATGGGGCGACGAGCGGCGGCGGTGCGAGATTTAGCGGATTTCATGGCGGGCTTTCCTTTAGACAGTGGGGAGGCAGGGGAGCGGCGGGGAGAACGAGCAAGTCCCGGGGCTTTGACCCGAGGCTTAAACGGCGAAAAACGCGATGATGCGGCAGGCTTTGGCGCGGCCTTTGCGGCCGGTGCGGCAGCAGCGGGACTCTTGTTGGCGCCGAGGATCAGCGTCGGCGCATCGGCCTTGACGGTCTTGATCAGATCGGACATGGCCTGATGGAAAGGCTTTCTGGCTGATTTACGTTTAGACATCGGGATTCCACTTCAGAGGGGAGGGGCAGGTGGCCGAACTTTTCCGCAAAGCTGGGCCGGACAAAACAGCAGACCTAAGGAGATGACACAGGCCAGAGGGGACCTGCTTTGACCCACCACAAAAGTGGCGGGTGTCCTAAGCCCTTGAGCAAGCCGCGGGCCATCCCTAGGCCCCGTCGGAACTACTCAACACCATGGCCAAAAAGGCTTTGAGCCGATCAGCTCCAGGTGTAAAGAGATTTGACACCCGTGTGTTTTATGCGCGACTGCGGCGCCCAAACCGCCACTGCCTGCTGCCGGAGCTGAACCATGTCCTACCGCAACCTTGGCCAATTCATGAACGATCTCCGCCGCCAAGGGGACCTGATCGAAATCGATGCGCCGGTCGATGCGCATCTTGAAATCGCCGAAATCCACCGCCGCGTCATCGCCGCCGGTGGCCCCGCCCTGTTGTTCACCAAGGTCAAAGGCAAAGCCTTCCCCGTCGTCACCAACCTGTTTGGCACTAAGTCGCGCGTCGATCTGGCTTTTGGTCGGCAACCAAAGGACTTTGTCGAACGCCTAGCTGCCCTGCCCGAGGTGCTTATGCCACCGACGGCGAAGGCGCTGTGGCGCCAGCGGGATCTTGGTTGGCGCCTAGCGCGTATCGGCATGAAGCGCCGCCGCCAGGCGCCGGTGCTTCGCCACCAGGTACCAGGGGCCGATCTTACCGCCCTGCCCGCACTGACCAGCTGGAGTGAGGACGGCGGGCCCTTTTTGACCCTACCGCTGGTGCATACCAAAGGCCCTGGCGTGAAGCCGGATAACCTCGGCATGTACCGCATTCAAATCTTTGATGCGAAGGAAACCGGACTGCATTTTCAGATCGGCAAAGGCGGCGGTTATCATCTGCAAGAGGCCGAGGCCGCGGGCCAGGACTTGCCGGTCAATATCTACCTCGGTGGACCACCCGCCCTGATCCTTTCAGCGATTGCACCGCTACCAGAAAACGTGCCCGAACTGATGCTAGCGTCCCTGCTCCTGGGCGAAAAGTTGGGTAAGGGACGACTTCCCGCCTTGCCCAATCCAGACCCGATCGCCGAGGCCGAATTCTGCCTGGTCGGCTCGTCGCCAGCTGGAGTGCGCCGGCCGGAGGGCCCCTTTGGCGATCACTATGGCTACTACTCGCTGACCCATGATTATCCAGTGTTTCGCCCACAGCATATCTTTCATCGGCCAGGCGCGGTGTTCCCCGCAACGATCGTCGGCAAGCCACGCCAGGAGGATTTCTTTCTCGGCGACTACCTGCAAGAGCTCCTGCTACCGGTCATCCCTAAAGTCATGCCAACGGTGACCGACCTTTGGAGCTACGGTGAAACCGGCTACCACTCGCTCGCCGCAGCGGTGATCAAGGAGCGCTACGGCCGCGAGGCCTTAACCTCGGTCTTTCGCATCCTCGGCGAGGGCCAATTGGCGCTGACAAAATTCCTCCTAGCCATCGATAAACCCCTGGATCTGCGCGATTTTCGCGCCGTGTTAACGCACATTCTCGCGCGCGTCGACTGGCGCCAAGATCTCCTGGTATTTGCCAACACCGCCATGGATACGCTTGATTATGCCGGACCGAAGGTCAACCACGGCAGCAAGGGCGTCATTCTAGGTTTAGGCGAAGCCAAGCGCGAGCTACCACGGGTCTTTACCAGCCAAAACAGCGACCTTGGACCGGTCAGAGAGGTGCGAGTGTTCAGCCCTGGTTGTTTAGTGCTGGAGGTTCCGGATTATCCGACCGACCCCGGCTGCGTGCGCCAGCTCGCAGCACGTCCGGAGTTTGCCCAGTGGCCCCTGCTTATTGCCGTCGATCAGGCAAGCAAAGCCGCGGCTACAACGGCAGCCTTTTTGTGGACGACCTTCACGCGCTTTGACCCGGCGGCGGATATCCACTGCGCCGGCAGCACTTTGGTGCACAACCGCGTGTCCTACCAGGGGCCACTCCTCATCGATGCGCGTAAAAAGCCGTGGTATCCGGGTGAGTTATTTTGTGACCCAGCCACGGCAAAAACCGTAGATCAGCGCTGGACCGAGTATTTTCCCAGTGGGCGGGTGGCGATGGGCGATAGTGATGAAGGGCATCTGGGCGTCGACTAGTTAAAGACAGCAGGTGGAGGTTGACGCCTGCTTTAAACTAGTTTACAAACCGCCTCCTATGACGCTTTCAAACAAACAAATTCGCTCCCTCAAAGGCTTGGCCCACCCACTCAGCCCCGTGGTGCAACTGGGTAAAGCCGGTTACAGCCAGGCCTTTCTTAAAGAGGTCGGACGCGGCTTGAAGGATCACGAGCTGATCAAGGTCCGCCTGGACGCCGAGGATCGCCACGGTTTTGAGGAGCTGGCATCGCAGCTAGCGACCGATACCGCAGCTAACCTGGTCGCTACCGTCGGCCGCATCGCCGTCCTATACAAGCGCGGCCCTGAAGGCAAAATCAAGATTTGATACGCTGCGGACTTAAAGCGCCGGCGCTCAGCCGCGACGCTCTAGTTCGCGCTCAATCAGCTCCAGCTCCCGCTGCGCTTGCCCAGCAACCGCCGAGTTTTCCTCAGCACGGCGCGCCAAATAGGGCAGCACCGCCTCGACGGGCCCATAGGGCACATATTTCGATACGCGGTAGCCTTTGTCGGCGAGATTGTAGGTCAAGTGATCGCTCATGCCCAGAAGCTGTGAGCATTCGACTCGTTCATCCTGCGGCACAAGATTGGCGGTTGCCATGTGCTGGGCCAAGGCGCGGATCGACTGTTCGTTGTGGGTCCCAGCAAACAGGGCCAAATCGTCGATGTGCTCGATGCAAAAGGCAACGGCTAGGTCAAAGGACGCGTCGGTGGCCTCCTTGCTCGCATGGATCGGGCTCACCTCCCTGCGCTCAGCAGCTCGCGCCCGCTCCTTTTCCATGTAAGCACCGCGAACCAGCTTGACCCCAGGTTTAAAACCCTTGGCTTTTCCCGCTGCAGCCAAGGCATGCAGCATCTCCAAGCGATCCGTCCGATACATCTGCAAGGTGTTGTAGACCACGACTCGCTCGTGATTAAACGCCTCCATCTGCTCCTGCACGAGCCGATCGACCGCCGCCTGGATCCAGGTTTCCTCTGCATCGACCAGCAGATGCAACCCTGCGGCAGCGCTCGCGACACACAACCGCTGCAGGCGCGTCGCCACCAGCTTTAATTCCGCCGTCTCAGCATGGGTCAAAATGCTCGGCGTGGAGGCTTTCGCTAGGAGGTCAAAGCGACCAATTCCAGTCATCTTAATCGCCGTGAACGGCAAGAACTGCCGGTTGTTCGCAGCAGTCTCAATGATCTTCAGGGTTTCCTGCAAGGCCGCGTCGAAGGCCGCCTCGCTTTGTTGGCCCTCGACGGAATAGTCCAGGATCGACCGCACCTGGAAGCGGCCAAGGTCCTGAACTCGCTGCATGGAATCAGCGATCGTGGTACCGCCACAGAAATGATCAAAAAAAGCAAAGCGCACCAAAGACTGCACCGGCAGGTGTAACTTGAAGGCGAGGCGCAAGGCCCGCTCGCCCCCATAGGTCAGCCACTTGTAATTGAACGAGCGAAACAGCCATTGGGCCTTGCGCAACTCGAGACTGCTACGGGCACGAAAAGCGATTTCGGTGTTGTTAAAATCGGGTAAAACAGCTCTTACCATCGCGTCCAAGCTCCCAATGATTGGAGGGTGTTTATAGGCCAGGCGCGCTGAAAATGCCTACCAATTTCTCATGGCCCATGTTAACCGTATCGACCATGAGGTATACACGCGTTTATATCGATGCTTTGGCTGTCGAGCTGCCGACCGAAGTGGTGACCATGAGTCACCATGAACATCAGCTGGCTCCCGTGTTGTCACAGATGAACGTGCCTGTAGGGCATGTCGAAACCATCACCGGCATCGCCGAGCGGCGCTTTTGGCCAGTCGGAGCTGGACTTGTCGAAGGCGCCGAGAAGGCCGCTCGTAAGGCCCTCGACAAAGCCGGCCTGAAGGCAAGTGATCTTGGTGCATTAGTCTACACGAGCGTGTGTCGTGAGCATTTCGAACCAGCGACGGCCTGCTTGATCGCAGGAGCCCTAAAGCTCCCAGCGGAGGCGATGGTCTACGATCTTTCGAACGCCTGCCTGGGAGCGCTGAACGGCCTCCTTGAAGTCGCCAATCATATCGAGCTAGGGCACTTTCGCGCCGGTTTGGTGGTCGCCTGTGAATCAGCCAGGTCAATCATTGAGCAAACCATTCAAGCCATGCTGCAAGACGGTAGCGCTAACTTTTTCATGCGTACGATGGCGACCCTGACGGGTGGCTCGGGAGCCGTGGCCATCCTCGTCACTGACGGTAGTTTTGCCGGCGGCGAGCGCCACCAATTGCTCGGTGGCGTGCTGCGTTCGGCGACGGAGCACCACAGCTTGTGCCGCTGGGGCTTCACCGAGAACGAAGACGGCACCTACACTCAGACCATGGCGACCGACGCAAGAGCGGTCTTGCAGCATGGACTGGAGCTAGGGAAAGCGACGTGGCAGGCGTTTTTGCGAACTATGGACTGGGACCCTCAGTCCATCGACCGCACCATCACCCATCAGGTCAGCCGCACCCATCGGCAACAGATGCTAGGGTCAATTGAGCGCTCACTAGATCAAGATTACCCGACCTTTCATCGGCTGGGTAATATCGGTTCGGTGTCGGTACCTCTCACCGCTGCATTGGCGGCAGAGGACGGATTCCTCCAGCCCGGTCAACGGGTTGCTTGGCTGGGCATAGGGAGTGGTCTAAACTGCCTCATGCTCGCGATACAATGGTGAGTCGATGTGTGCTTCCCCGGTGAAAGATGAGGCTGTATTGGAGCTACCCGCAGCAGTCAGGGCGTTATACCCGTACGCTTCACGTCGCCTGACGGTCGGTGGGCTCAGCTATCACTACATCGATGAAGGTGCAGGCGAGCCGCTGCTGATGCTCCACGGCAACCCGACGTGGTCATTTTACTACCGCGGCCTCATCAATGGCTTAAAGGGAGAGTATCGCACCATCGCACCCGATCATATCGGCTGCGGGTTGTCGGAAAAGCCAGATGATTCGCGCTACCGCTTCACCCTCGAACAACGGGTGAATGACGTCGAAGCGCTGGTCGAGCATCTCGGGCTAGGCGACAATATCACGCTGGTTCTGCACGATTGGGGCGGGATGATTGGGATGGCGTATGCCGCCCGGCATCCGCATAAGATCAAGCGCCTCATCCTCGGCAATACCGCTGCGTTCAAGCTACCCGCAACCAAGCCGCTACCGCCCTCGATCAAGCTGTGTCGCAGCGGCGCTGTCGGGCCACTGCTGGTGCGCGGTTTTAACGCCTTTAGTCGCGGTGCGGCCTCATCCTGTGTCACGCGGCAACCGCTGAGTAAAGCGGTGCGCGATGGATACTTGGCACCCTACGATAGCTGGCATAATCGCCGGGCGGTGCTGCGCTTTATCCAGGATATACCGCTAAAGCCTAACGACTATTCCTATGATCTGCTCGAATCCGTCGAAGCGTCGCTGGCAAAGTTCCGCCACACACCGACGCTGATCCTTTGGGGCGCCCAGGACTTTGTCTTCGATGATCATTTTCTCAACGTCTGGTTAAAATGGCTGCCGCATGCTGAAGTGCACCGCTTTGCCGATGCTGGGCATTACATCTTTGAGGATGCGACCGACGACGTCCTGCCCTTGATCGGCGACTTCTTGGATCGGCATCCGTGACTTCGGTACAAAATATTGCCTCCCATTTAGCCCAGAGGGCGTTGGTGGCGCCGTATCAGATCGCTTTGTACGCGCCGACTGGCCAGGTGCGTGGTGGCAAGACTAGTTATCAACACCTCACCTACGCGCAGCTCGATGCCGAGGTCAATCTACTAGCCCAGGGCTTTGCCGCAGAGGGTCTGCAACCAGGTACCCGGGTAGCGATGATGGTGCCGCCGTCGCTACCGTTTTTCGTCCTGACCTTCGCGTTGTTTCGCGCTGGACTCGTGCCGATCTTTATCGATCCAGGCATGGGCATAAAAAACTTAAAGCGCTGCATCGCTGAAGCTAAACCCGAGGTGTTTATCGGAACCTCGAAGGCGCACCTCGCTCGCCTTTTGTTCGGCTGGGGACGTGCCTCGCTGACTCGGCGGCTGCAGGTTGGAGACCGCAGTTTCTTTTTTGGTGTGACGCCGCTAGCGGACGTCAGAGCAGCGGGGATGAAACATCCTAGAGTTGATACCTCGGTTCAAGAGTTAGACCTTGGGCAACATGTAGCTGCGATCTTATTTACCAGCGGCAGCACCGGCGCCCCCAAAGGGGTGATCTACGGCCATGCGCAGTTCAACGCGCAAATCGCTGCCTTAAAGGCGCTGTTTCAATTTCAGCCCGGCGAAGTCGACCTCAGCACCTTTCCACTATTTGGCTTGTTTGCGCCAGCTCTGGCCATGACCGGCGTGATCCCACAGATGGATTTCACCAGGCCGGCGCAAGTAGACGCGGCAAAGATCTTCGCGGCGGTGGACGACTTTGGCATTTCCAATCTGTTTGGCTCGCCCGCACTACTGCGAGCTTTAGCCAATGCCGGAGTCGCACGGGGAGTCACCCTACCCTCGCTGCGCCGCGTGATTTCCGCCGGTGCTGCAGTGGACCCGAAGATCCTGCGTCAGGCGGTGCGGCTGCTGCGACCAGATGCGCAGATCTTTACACCCTACGGCGCCACCGAAGTGCTGCCCGTTGCCTGCATTGGCAGCGACGAAATCCTCGGTGAGACGGCGGCCGGATCCGCAGATGGAC
>Ga0315276_10001186_pt1 | contig 23269 bp, 24 predicted proteins | sample YL17G05_0_MG_FD_204542 | JGI IMG/M metagenome (GOLD analysis project Ga0315276, IMG submission 204542) | Sediment microbial communities from Yellowstone Lake, YNP, Wyoming, USA - YL17G05_0 | ecosystem: Environmental > Aquatic > Freshwater > Lake > Sediment | place: USA: Wyoming | collected... | reverse complement strand
GCTCGAGCGCGAAGCGCCAGCCGAGATCCTTGTCGGCGGTGGTGAGGTCCATCCAGGTGCGCAGCGGCCGCCGCTCGGTGAAGCGCACGCCGAACACGGCATCTTCGCCGGGGGCCTGCACCGCGAAGCCGTGACGGGTACCCGACTCGACGATGCCCGCCCGCAGCCGGGCGCCGATGCGCGACAGGTGCTGGTAGACGCCGGGTTGCGAGAGCACGTCGAGCGCCGCGCATCCGGCGGCGGCGCACACCGGATTGCCGTTGAGCGTGTTGGTCGCCCAGACGACGTCGGCGCGCGGGCGCGAACGCGCGTCGAGCACCGCCATGACCTCGGCGCGACCGGCGATCGCGGCCATCGGGAAGCCGCCGCTGACCGCCTTGCCGTAGCAGGCGAGATCCGGCACGACGCGATAGCGCTCCTGGCCGCCGCCCCAGGCGATGCGAAAGCCGGTGACGATTTCGTCGAATACCAGCACGATGCCGAGGCGGCGGGTCACCTCGCGCAACGCTTCGAGGAAGCCGGGCTCGGGCAGCAGCACCCGCTGCAGCGGCTCGACGATGACGGCCGCCAGCTCGTGCGCATGCGCTTCGATCATGGCGACCGCGGCCGCGGTCTCGTTGAACGGCGTCACCAGCACCGTCGTCCCCGTTTCGTGCGGGACGCCGATCGAATCGGGCTTCGCGTGCGGATAGTCCGATGCCGCGCCCGGTACCGTGCCCCAGAGCCCGTAGTCGTGCATCCCGTGCCACGCGCCTTCGAACTTGAGGATCTTGTTGCGGCCGGTGAACGCGCGGGCGATGCGCAGCGCGTAGAACGTGGCCTCGGTGCCGGAACCGGTGTAGTGGACCGCATCGGCGCAGGGGATCGCCCCGACCATCTTTTCCGCCAGCAGGATCTCGGGCTCGTTGAGGAAGTAGTACGTCGTGCCCTTCGGCAGCTGCGCCGCCACCGCCGCGGTGACCGCGGGGTGGGCGTGGCCGAGCAGCGCCGGGCCGGAACTCAGGTGGTAGTCGATGTATTCGCGCCCCGCGACGTCCCACACGCGGCTGCCTTCGCCGCGGGCGACGACGAGGTTGAGTTCCGGCGGCAGAACGAACAGCCCGAGGCCGCCGCCGGCGAGATACCGACCGGCGGCGGAGAGCAGAGTTGCCTGGTGGTCGTGTGGGGTCATGGGATCGCGGGCATGGTCAGCATGAAGGAAAGGGGCAGGATACCGGGCGCGGCGCTGCTGCGGCGGCACTACCGTCGCCGCCCTCTTTGCATTATCCTCGCTCCCGGGCGATGGACGCGACCTCGTCCCTCATGGGAGGTTCCGCGATGAGTGCGATGGGGGCGTTGCTGCCCGACGAGAACATACTGCTCGACGTCGACCTGGCGGGCCGCACCGGGCTCTTTCATGCGGTCGGCGAACTGTTCGAGCGTCGGTACGCCTTGCCCGCCGACAAGATCGCGGCGAGTCTCGACGCGCGCGAGCGCATCGGCTCGACCGGGCTGGGGCAGGGCGTAGCCATTCCGCACGCGCGGATCAAGGGGCTCGAGCGCGCGATCGCCGCGTTCGTCCGGACGCGCGTGCCCATCGCCTTCGGCGCCCCCGACGACAAGCCGGTGTCGGATTTCCTGGTGTTGCTGGTGCCGGCGCAGGCCACCGATCTGCACCTGCAGATCCTCGCCGACGTGGCAACGCGCTTCGACGACCCGGAGTTTCGCGGGATGCTGCGCGCATGCACCGACGCCGCGGCGGCGCGGGCGCTGTTTGCCGATTGGGTGCCGGCCTGACCTCGCACCCGCATGGCGGCCGTCACCCTTTCCTCACCGCAGAAAGCCAGAATCCTGGCTGAAGCGCTGCCGTTCATACGCGGCTATCACGGCAAGACGCTGATCGTCCGCTTTGGCGGCGGGGCGATGGCCGATCCGGCGCTGAAGGCCGGTTTCGCCCGCGATGTCGCGCTGTTGCGCCTGGTCGGCATGAATCCGATCGTCGTCCACGGCGGCGGGTGGCGGATCGACCGGCTGCTGGAGCAGATGGGCATCGCGGTCCGCCGGCATCGCGATGTCCGCGTGACCGACGCACCGACCATGAACGTCGTCGAGATGGTGCTGGGCGAAATCAACCAGGAGCTGGTCGGGCTCATCAACCGGCACGGCGCCAAGGCGGTGGGGATCAGCGGGCAGGACGGACGCTTCATCCACGCGCGGCGGATGGCGCTGCCGGTCGAGGCCGGCGAGACCGAGGCCCCGGATCTCGGCCAGGTCGGCGACGTCGAGCGGATCGATCCCGACATCATCGACCTGCTGCTGTCGCGCGGCTTCATTCCGGTGATCATGCCGATCGGCGTCGGCGCCGACGGCACCGCCTACCACATCAATTCCGATCTCGTGGCCGGGCGACTCGCGCGCACGCTGCACGCGGAGAAGCTGATCCTGATGACCAACGTGCCGGGCGTCTTCGGCCGCGACGGCAAGCTCGCCTACGTCCTCACCGCCAGCGAGGCGGAAGCGTTGCTTGCCGACGGCACGGTCGAAGGCGGGATGCGCACGCGCCTGACGGCGGCGCTCGCGGCGGTGCGCGAAGGCGTGCGGTCGGTCCACATCATCGATGGCGGCGTCGAGAGCGCGCTGCTGCTCGAAGTGCTGACCAATGCCGGCGTCGGCACCGCCGTGCGGTCGGACGCGGGCCCGCATTTTCTCGCCGACAGCCGGAGCTACTTCGCCGGCCCGGCCGAGGATTGAATCGGCGGACCCGATTCGCTTTCTTACGCCGGCGGCCGGGCTGGCGGGTGAAACTGCCGCAGTTCCCGCAGCAGGAATTCCTCGTCCAGCGGGCCGAGGTCGAACCGCTGACAGGCCTCTTCGACGAGGTGCGGAGTCCAACGCTCGTGCAGGGCCAGCCAGGCGACCGCGCGGCGCAGCGCTTCCCCCTTTGGCACGATCGGCGGTATCGGCATGGTATGACCGGCGTCGGGGGACATTGCGCGGCGAGGATTGGACTCGGCGCCATTTTGCGCCATCATCACGGGCGCGGGGCGTGGTGCCCGCCACCGATCGACCCCGACGAATGTTCGAGGAGCTTCGCGCGATGCTACGGAAAGCGATGATGCCACTGCGGATCGGTGCGCTTGGCGGGCTCCTCCTCTGCCTGTCGGCCGTTGCGCCGAACGCCGCGCATGCGGCGACCGCCACCGAGTGCACCGGCGTGGGCCTGTGCTATTGCATCAACGCCGATTTTCGACCGGCGATCGCCGAGAAGGTCACCTATTTCCGGACTCTGCTGGCCGAGCAGCGGGCCAAGGGCAAGGCCACCGGTTACATGAGCATCCCGCTGTCGACCGTCGGTGGCAGCTACTTCGGCGTCAACCGCGAAGTGGCGCAGCAGGCCAGGGAGCGCATCGAGGCGCGGTTCGGAACCGCGTCGGCCTGGGTGCTGAATCCGACGGCCAAGGACGCCGATCTGCCCACGATCGCCGGCGTGCGCGCTGGCCAAGCCGAGTACCTGCTGATGTGGACCCGGATCCTCGAGGGCGCGAACGCGCTGGGCGAGGACTTCGATTTCATCTATTTCGCGGGGCCGTCGGATTTCGCCGGCTTTTTCGGCCTGACGGGAAAGGGCGACATGGACAAGCTTGCCGCGTACTTCGAGGAGCGCCTCGCCAAGGACGCCGACCTCAAGCGGGCGGTCGAGCGGGGTACCGTATCGGCCGGCGCCTTCCGCAATTATTACGCGCTGCGGGCGTCGGCGGCCTTCAGCGTCGGCGCGCACGACGAGTGGAACGTCATCCGCGCCGTCAATGCACGCCGCCGTGACGACGCCAAGCTTGGCATCGGCAACCAGTTGCCCGTGCTGTTCGACGGGCGCGCGGTGTCGGCGGCCGAAGCCGAACAGCTGGTGGCCGGCGGCAATGTGGGGGCGTGCAAGAACTAGAGCGAATCAGGGGACAGACCACGTTTTCTGGCGTTGAGACCTATCATGCGTGATCGGTCCCGCATTCGCATCTGCAGGGAAACGTGGTCCCCTATTCGCGGAGCGCGCTGACCGCCGCGACAATCGCCGCCGTGGCGGAGGTGCCGATCCGATTGGCGCCGGCGTCGATCATCGCCAGCACGTCGGCAAGGGTGCGGATCCCGCCCGACGCCTTGACGCCGATAGCCGGGCCGACCGCCGCGCGCAGCAAGCGCACGTCGGCGACCGTCGCGCCGCCGGCGGGGTGAAACCCGGTCGACGTCTTGACGAACGCCGCGCCCGCGTCGCAGGCGAGCCGGCAGGCGAGGCGCTTTTCCTCGTCGGTCAGCGCGGCGGTCTCGAGAATCACCTTGACCGGCACACCCTGCGCGGCGAGCACCACGGCCTCGATGTCGGCGGCCACCAGCGTCGCACGGGCGCTGCGCAGCGCGCCGACGTTCATCACCATGTCGATCTCGCCGGCGCCGTCCGCGATGGCGATCGACGCCGCCAGCCCCTTGACGTCGTGGCTGTCGCAGCCATGCGGAAAGCCGATGACGCTGACCACCTGCGCATCGGCTCCCCGCAGCGCTTCGGCCGCAATCGATACCCAGCAGGGCTGCACGCAATAGAAGCCGACCCCCCACGTGCGGACGACTTCGGCGCCGTCCCGGATCTCCTGCTCCGTCGACTCCGGCTTCAGCACCGAGTGATCGAGGAGGCGCGCGAGTTCGGAGCGGGTCATGGCGCCTTGCTCCCGGAACCGGCGCGCAGGCGTGCGATGCGGTCGGTGAGATAGGCGTCGAGCGCGGCCGCGGTGGCGAATTCCGGCGTCGTGTCGGGGACGCCGAGATAGAACACGACCAGCGTGGGAGCATCGGTTTGCATGGCCGCCTCGGACGCGAAAAAGCGCAACTCGGTGCGCGGGTAATCGGCAAAGTGGGCGCGCGGCACCTTGACGTCGATGCCGCCGCCGATCCGCGTTCCGCCGAGCACGGTCGCGCGGCTGCGCGTGAACGGGTCGACTCCGGTCGCGTCGGCGAACGGGAAACGCGGCGCGTCGACGGCAATGCGGATGACGACCGCAGCGTCGCCGGTGCCGGAAGCGCGCGCGACGGCCCAGGCGAGCACAACGCCGGGGACGGCGAAGGCGTCGGCCATGCCGTGCACCTCGCGGACCGCCTCGGCGGCGGCGCAAAAGGCCGGCGCGCACGCGAAACAGAGCAGCAGCAGGCGTGCGCTCACACCACGCACTCCACGCACGCCGCGCACACTACACACACCGCTCACACCACGCACACCACTCACGCCGCTCACGTGGCGCTCCCCGGCAGGACCGTCACGGCGTCTTCGACGAATTGCAGCGAGATCGCTGCGCCCTCGGGCAGGATCGCGCCGGGCCCGGTGTTGTACCGGACCACCTGTAGCGCCATGCCCGCGCAGCGGACCACGTACTCGATCTTTTCCCCGAGGAACGTCCGTGCCGAGACTGTCGCCTGCAGGGCGTCTGTCGCGCCGCCACCGATGCCACCGATGCCGATGGCTTCCGGGCGCACGATCAACTGCACCGCATCGCCGACGGCGAGCCCGGCGGGCAACGTGCGCACGCGAACCGTGCCGCCGAGGGCGGCGATATCGGCGCCGGTGCCGACAACCGCAGCCACACTGCCTCGAACGAGATTGACGCGACCGACGAAGCGGGCGACGAATTCCGACGCCGGGCGATGGTACAGGTCTTCGGCCGTTCCCTCCTGCACCACGGTGCCCTCGTTCATCACGGCGATCCGGTCGGATACGGCCATCGCCTCTTCCTGATCGTGCGTCACGTACACCGTCGTGATCGCCAGCCGCCGCTGCAGGTTGCGGATTTCCTGCCGCATCTCGACGCGCAGCCTGGCATCCAGGTTCGACAGCGGCTCGTCGAACAGCAGCACGCGCGGCGCGATGACGATCGCGCGCGCCAGCGCCACGCGCTGCTGCTCGCCGCCGGAGAGCTGCCCCGAAAACTGCTGCTCGTACCCGGCGAGACCGACCAGCGTCAGCACCTCGGCGACGCGCGCGGCGATCGCGGCGGTCGGCTGGCCGCGCACGCGCAGCCCGTAGGCGACGTTCTCGAACACCGACAGATGCGGAAACAGCGCGTAGTTCTGGAAGACGAAGCCGATGTTGCGCTGGTTCGCCGGCAGCCCGGTCACGTCCTGTCCGCCGAAGCGGATCTGTCCGGCGTCGGGGGCTTCGAAGCCGGCGATCATCCGCAGCGTGGTCGTCTTGCCGCACCCCGAGGGACCGAGCAGCGTCAGGAACTCGCCCGGGCGCACGTCGAGCATCACGTTGCGCGCCGCGTAGATCTCGCCTTTCACGCGGTGCGCGTAGCGCTTGGAAACGCCGTCGACCGTCACGCGGATCCTTTCGATGGTCACCGGCTCATCCTCCCAGCAGGCTCGTCACCGGCATCGCGCCGGGCGCGCGGAAGAGGCGCAGCACGCGTCCGATCACCGCGATCACGACGAACACGATCGCGACCACCAGCACCGAGAAGGCCGCGGCGGGCCCCAGCGACAGCTCGGTGATGTTCTCCAGGATCTTCACCGTAATGAGCGTCCAGCCGATCGAGACCAGGAAGATCGTCGCGCTGATCGCCGTCATCGAGCGGATGAAGACGACGCCCAGGCCGGCGAAGAAAGCCGGCAGGATAAGCGGCAGCGTGATGCGGCGAAAGGTGGTGGCGCTGCCGGCGCCCAGCCCCTGCGACGCCTCCTCGAGGCTCTTGTCGATCTGCTGCAGCAGCGCCACGGTGGCGCGGATGCCGGTGGGGCCGTAGCGGAAGATGTAGCACGCGATGATGATCAGCGCGGTGCCGGTCAGTTCCAGCGGCGGGTCGTTGAACGCGATGAGGTAGGCGATGCCGACGATCGTCCCCGGCAGCGCGTAATTCATCATCGACACCAGCTCCATGGTCCGGCGTCCGACGAAGCGTTTTTTGGTGACGAGATAGCCGACCAGGATGCCGTAGAGTCCGCCCAGCGGCATCGCGATGCCGGCGATGATCAGCGTGTCGCGGATCGCCTTCAGGCCCTCCGTGAAGATCACCTTGTAATGCTGCAGCGTGAACGCGTGGTTGGCGCCGAGCGCCACCACCAGCGAGGCGTACAGCAGCAGCGCGTAGAAGTAGACGATGACGAGCGCCACAGCCAGGCACGCGCAGAGCAGGATCCCGCGGACGAGCGGCGAGATGCTGTCGAACGGGGTCTGCCCCGCGCCCTTGCCGGTGATCGTCACGTAAAAGCGCCGGCTCACCCAGTAGCGCTGCAGCAGGAACACGGCGAGCGCGGGGATGAGCAGCACGAACGACAGCGCGGCGCCGCCGCGGAGGTCGAAGAGTCCGGTGATCTGCAGGTACGCCTGCGTCGGCAGCACCTGGAAATTGTTGCCCGCGAGGATCAGGGGCGTCGCGAAATCGGCGAGCGATGCGGCGAAGAGCAGCAGGAAAGCGTTGGCGAGCCCGGGAACGGCGAGCGGCAGCGTCACCGTCCGAAAGACCCGCCAGCGGGAAGCGCCGAGACTGAAGGCCATCCCCTCGACGTTCGAATCGATGGCGGCGAGTATCGGCCGCAGCGTGAGATAGGCGATCGGGAAGTACGTCAGCACCTACGAGAACAGCGTGCTGGTGAGCCCGTAGACCGTCACCCCCTTCAGGCCCAGCAGATCGTAGGTGATGAGGCCGCGCGGCCCGAACGAAAAGATCATCGCGATCGCCGTCGTGAACGGTGGCGAGACCAGCGGCAGCAGCACGCTGACGTCGATCGCGGTGATCAGGGCGCGCGGCAGCCGGCCACGGGCGGCGGCGAAGGCAAACAGGAAGCCGAACGCGGTCCCGATCAGCCCGACCAGGAGGCCGAGCAGCAGGCTGTTCCAGAACGCGCGGACCTGGTGGCGGTCGGTCAGCACCGCCGCGATGCCGGCGGTGGTGAACGCGCCGTGGTCCGTCAGCATGCGGGCGAACAGCATCGCCAGCGGATAGACGACGAACAGCGCCAGCAGCAGCCAGAGCAGGACCACGGCCGTCGTCACCGCGGGATCCTTGCCGCCGCCGACGGCGGGCAGGCGCTGAGCCTGGGCGATCACCAGGGAGCAGGCGATGCGCGATGCGCAACCCGGGTTGAGCGCACGCGAAACCCGGGGCCACCGGAGCTCAAGGGTTCAACACTTCAGCCACCCAGCGCTCGACGATGCGCTTGCGGTTCGCTCCCGCGTAATCGGCATCGATCGGAAAGATCTTCGCGCCCTTCAGCACGTCGGCGAGGCCGGGCTCGAGCGCGACGTCGGGATTGGCCGGAACGAAATTGATCTTGTACTTGGCGAACAGCCCCTGCATCGCGGAGGAAGTTGCCCAGTCGATGAGCTTCTTCCCGAGTTCGGGATTCTTCGCGCCCTTGAGCAGCGCGATGCCTTCCGCCGCGGTGCCGATGCCTTCGCCTGGAAAGCTGATCGCAACGTCGTAGCCCTTGGCCTTGGTGTCGAGCGCGTCGACGATGAAGAAGATGCCGCCGCCAGCCTGGCCCAGCCCGACCGGGAGCGTCCCGCCGCCGCCGCTCTTGGTGTACAGCTGGACGTTGGGCCGCAGCTTCTTCATGTAATCGAACGCCCTGGTCTCGTCGCGGCCGTTGACTTCCAGAATGGAGAAGATGCGGGTGACCGCGGTGCCCGAGGTCCGCGCATCGGCCATCTGCAGCATGTTCCTGTACGGCGGCGCCAGGAGGTCGGTCCATGAGGCCGGCGGACGGAGATTGTTCTCCTTCAGGAACTTGTTGTTCGTCATGAACACCAGCGGGTCGTCGGCGATGGCGACCCATTGCCCGTCGGCGTGCCGAAAGCGCGCCGGCAGCTTGGCGAACACCGGCGGCCTGTACGGTTCGAACACGCCCTCGCCGATGCCGGCGGCGAACGTCTCGACCGGGCCGCCGAACAGGACGTCGACCCGCGGATTGTTCTTCTCGGCGATGACGCGCGCGAGCGCTTCGCCGGACGAGAAGCGGACGAAGTTGACCTTGACGCCGGTCGCCTTCTCGAACTCCTCGAACATCGGCCGGGCCCAGTTCTCGGGCCAGATCGAATACACGTTGACGGTGTCGGCCGCGCGGGCCGGGAGCGGGCACGCGAGGAGAAGGAGGAGGAGGAGCGGGAGACCGCCGGCGGCGCGCGCGGCCCGGTGCAGCCAGGCATGGGGCAGGGACATGTGGAACCTCCGGGGGGCGATCCCGCCCGCTTCGTGTCCTGGACCGGTAGCGAGGCGGGATGGTGCGGCATTCGACGGTACCCGAATCGCCGCGGCGCCGTCAAATGCCGGGGTGAACGGCTGATCGAGAGCCGGTCCCGGGTTTCGCTTGCGCTCAACCCGGGCTACTGTCGGCGGGCGGGCTACTGGCGGCAGGCGGCTGCCGTGCGCTCGTACTCCTCCGGCGAGTCGACGGCGTCCTGGCGCGTCTTCATCTCGCGTTGCCACTGGCTCATGAAGACGGAGAGATAGGCCTCCAGCTGCGCGGTGAATCCGCGCTCCAGTTCCTGCCGGCTTCCCGCTCGCCGCAGCCCGGTTCCGATCGCTTCGGCCAGATCGGCATTGAGATCCCGCGTCGCTTCGTTCAGCACCTGGCTGAAGACGGCGACGTGCTTCAACTCGTGCGCGAAGGTCGCGTCCCGTGCGCACGGCGTGCGATCGATTTCCCGCGCGACGAACACGGTCATCGGCTGCATCGACAGTTCGACGCGGACCGCCGCGGTGCCGCAGGTTCGCCCGCCGGCGGCGTCCACGACCACGCTCAGCTCGGTCACGGTCCCGTGGCCGAAGCGTGCCGTGGTGAGACCGAAGGTGGCATGCGTCGCCGGCGTGTTGCCGCCGCGGACCGTGAGTTCGTCGATCGACTGCAACCGATCGTCGGCATAAGTCACCGGCGCGTATACGACGTCGAACCGCGTCGCGGGCAGCGTTGCGCAGCGCGACTCGAATGACGGCGGCGGATCGGCGTGGCCCGTGCCGCTGACGGCGAGGAAAAGCACGGGCAGCGCCAGGGACCGGGCGAGCCGCGCCGCGGAGCGCCCTCCTGCGCTGGCCCGATACGGCGGGGCGGCACGTTTGCGCGATGGCATTTCAGACGCCGAACGGCACCACCGGGACCCCGAACAGCAAGCGGTGGAACGTCATCACGGCGAACGCGACGCCGACGCCCCCGACGATCGCCATCAGGTCGAACTTGACCTCCGCGGCGAACGGCTTCACCGCGCGCCGCACGACCGCCGAGACGAGGTCGACCGTAGCGTAGACCAGGAACGCGCCGAACAGCACGGTGCCCGCGCGGTCACCGTTGGCGAGCAGGTGGACTCCCGACCAGATCAGCAGGCCGAGCAGCATCGGATGCTGGAGCGCACGGCGCAGGTGGCCGCGCATGTTGGCGGCGGCGAAGAGGATGAACGCTATGACCATCGCCGACGGCGCCATCCCGATCGCCGCGGGCAGCGGCTCGAACAGGGCGACGCGCGGGCCCGAGCGGGCGAAGCCGAAGACGATCAGCACCAGCCCGACGGCCGATGCCAGCGAGAACAGCAGCTTGTAGCGCTGCGGGCCCAGGCGGTCGACGAGCGCCAGGCGCGCCCGCGGGAACGTGGGGAGCAGGTGGACGCCGAGAAATGCGACCAGACCGACGATCAACAGCGACATCGAGGCCTCCGGAGTGCTTGAAAACGCGCGGACCGGCCCAATAGTATTCGATTTCGTCGGTACATGGCTCTTCACACACGGCTCTACAAGGAGGCGGCATTGGAACATGACACGAAGGACGGGACCCCGAGCGGGGCGGCGGAAGCGGCTGCGGCAAAGGCCGGGGGCGCGGCAAAGGCAGAGGGCGGCGCGGTGCCGCCGGGCAAGGAGACGCTGGGATTCCAGGCCGAGGTGCGGCAGCTTCTGCACCTCATGATCCATTCGCTGTACAGCAATCCAGAAATCTTCCTCCGCGAGCTCATCTCCAACGGATCGGACGCCGCGGACAAGCTGCGCTTCGAGGCGCTCGGCCACCCGGACCTCTACGCGGACGATCCGGAGCTCTCCATTCGCGTCGCGTTCGACAAGGACGCCCGGACGATCACCGTCAGCGACAACGGCATCGGCATGTCGCACGACGAAGTGATCACCCATATCGGCACCATCGCCAAGTCGGGCACCCGCGAGTTCTTTTCGTCGCTGTCCGGTGACGAAGCCAAGGACGCGCGGCTGATCGGCCAGTTCGGCGTCGGGTTCTACTCGTCGTTCATCGTCGCCGACCGGGTCACGCTGACGACGCGGCGGGCGGGACTGCCGGCGGCGGAAGGCGTGCGTTGGGAGTCGGCGGGCGAGGGGGACTACACGATCGAGCCGATGGAACGGCGCCTGCGCGGCACCGAAGTCGTGCTGCACCTGCGCGAGGGACAGGACGAACTCCTGTCCCGGTGGCGGCTGCAGTCGATCATCCGCAAGTATTCCGACCACATCGCGCTGCCGATCCTGATGGCGAAGGAAGTGTGGGACGAGGAGAAGAAGGGCTACCGCACGACCGACGAGGTCGAAACGGTCAACCAGGCGTCGGCGCTGTGGGCGCGGCCGAAGCAGGACATCACGGCCGAGCAGTACGACGAGTTCTACAAGCACGTCGCGCACGACAACGAAGCGCCGCTGGCGCACGTGCACGCGCGGGTCGAGGGCCGCACCGAGTACACGCAGCTCCTCTACCTGCCGGCACGCGCGCCGTTCGACCTGTGGGACCGCAACCACCGGCGCGGCTTGAAGCTCTACGTCCGGCGCGTGTTCATCATGGACGACGCCGAGCAGCTGCTGCCGGCGTACCTGCGTTTCGTGCGCGGCGTCGTCGACTCGAACGACCTGCCGCTCAACGTGTCGCGCGAGATCCTGCAGGAGTCGCGCGACGTCGAGGCGATCAGGAGCGGATGCGTGAAGCGCGTCCTCGGCATGCTCGAGGAACTCGCCGAAAACCAGAAGGACAAGTACCAGACGTTCTGGGCCGAGTTCGGCAAGGTGCTGAAGGAAGGGTTCATCGACGACGCGGCCAACGCCGACAAGCTCGCGAAACTGGCGCGCTTCGCCACCACGACGAGCGGCGGCGAAGCGCAGACCGTCTCGCTCGCCGAGTATGTCGGCCGGATGAAGGACGGCCAGACGGCGATCTATTACGTGACCGCCGACACGTTCGCCGGCGCCGCCAACAGCCCCCATCTCGAAGTCTTCCGCAAGAAGGGCATCGAGGTCCTGCTGCTGGCGGATCGGATCGACGAATGGATGCTCTCCGGTCTCGCCGAATTCGACGGCCAGCCGCTCCATTCGGTGGCCAAGGGCACGCTCGATCTGGGCGCCCTGGCCGGCGAGGCGGAGAAGGCGGAGCAGGAACGGGAGGCCGGCGAACTGAAGCCGCTTACCGAGCGCATCGCGAGCGCCCTCGGCCCGCGCGTGAAGGAGGTGCGCGTCACGCACCGGCTGACCGAATCGCCGGCCTGTCTCGTCGTCGGCGAAGGCGAGCTTTCCGGCAATCTCCTGCGGCTGTTGCGGACGACGGGGCAGAAAGTGCCGACCGGGGTCCCGATCCTGGAGATCAATCCGCGGCACCCGCTGGTGCAACGGCTGTCCGCCGAGCCCGACGAACGCCTCGCCGATTGGGCGAACCTGCTGTACGAGGAGGCGTTGCTGGCCGAGGGCGCCCAGCTCGAGGACCCGGCGGGATTCGTGCGGCGGGTCAATGCGCTGATGCAGGGGTTGACCTACGGATCCTGAAACACCACGGCGAACGGACGCGGGAGCAGGCGCATGTCCTTCATGATCTGCACGTGCACGAACGAGCTCAACTCGCGGAACGCCGCCTTGATCTCGCCCGCGCCTTCCGGTTTGGTCGCCATCCGCTTCCAGCGCGTGCGGCGCCCCGGGCCGCGGCTGCGGACGATGACCGCGAGGTCGAGCTCCGCCAGCGTTTCGTCGAGGCTCATGTAGCTGCCGAAGGCCACCACCGAATCGATCTCGAGCGGATTCCGGTTCCCTTCGGCGTTGATGCGGCCGGCGAGTTCGGACGCCTGGTCGACGAGGTACTTGGCCCGGGCGCGCGGCAACGGCTCGACGATGCGCGCCGCGGCGATCTCGACGAAACGTTCGGTGAGATAGTAGTCGCCCTTCCGCTCGGCGCGCGGCTGCAGCAGGCCTTCGGCGACGAACTCGTCCACGAGCGCCTTGCCCTCGACGGTGTCGACGTGGAAATCCTGCTTCAGGTGCTCGGTGCGCACCCGCGCCCGCTCCGGCGGGAGACCGACGACGCGCGACAGCACGCGCCCGCTGGCATCGCGCAGTCTTTCCGCCTCCATGCCGAAGTAGAGGTGCCGCGTGATCAGGGTTCGTGGTTTCATGGGGGAATATGGGCAGTCAGGCGAATGTTATGACAATAGCATGAATGGGGTTTCCCGGTAAAGTGGGCGCCATGACGAGGACCTTGCTCCGGGCTTGCGCAGCCGCGGGACTGCCGTTGCGTGCCTGCCACCCGCGGTGCCGCGGACTCCCCGCGGTCGCGGGCCGGCGCGGAGTCGCGACCCCGGCCCCGGGGCAGGCCGGCCGGCATCGCTGATGGCCGTCGGCATCGACGTCAGCGAGGAGGCCGGGGTCCGCTCGCTGCATTTCGGTTCGACGCTGATCCAGGGCGCGATGCGCATCGCGCGTCCCTACGCCCTCGAACTCGAGTACACGCGCGAGATGATGCTCTCGCTGCTGCTGCGAACCGGGCCGCGGTGGCCGCGGCACGTGTTGCTGATCGGGCTCGGGGCCGCATCGCTCACCAAATTCCTCTACCGTCACCGGCCGCGCGCCCTGCTGCATGTGGTCGAAATCGAACCCGCGGTCGTGGCCGCGGCCCGCCATTTCTTCCGGCTGCCGGACGATCCGCCGCGGCTCGCCATCGACATCGGGGAAGGCGCCGAGTACCTCGCGACGACCGACCGGCAGTTCGACCTGATTCTGGTCGACGGTTTCGACGCGAAGGGGCGCGCCGGCATGCTCGACATGTTGCCGTTCTACTGCAACGGCCGCGCCCGGTTGAGCGAGCAGGGTCTGCTCGTGACCAATCTGCTCACCCGCAGCCGCGGCGTCGCCCCAAGCCTCCAGCGCCTCCGTGCCGCCTTCGACAGCCGCGTTCACGCCTTGCCGCGCTCCGACGGCGGTAACACGATCGCACTCGCCGCGGTGGGGGAACCCATCGCCATCCCGCTGGGTGAGTTCCGTGCGGCGGCGCGGGTGCTGAAGCAGGAGACCGGGCTCGATCTGCTGCCGACACTGGCGCGGATGGCTGCCCAGATCTCCGGCGGCGGCGACCGTTTTTGCCTCTGAGCGCGGGGTGGCCCCCGGGTTTCGCATTCGCTCAACCCGGGCTGCGAATGGCGGGCTTCCGCGTTACAGGATCCGGTTGAACCACAGCAGCGAAAGCAATCCGGCGAGCAGGGCAAAAACCGCGGCACCGGCCGCGAACAGCGCGGTGATCTCGGTTTCCTTCTCTTCGAAGAACAGTTTGGTGTTGAGGTTCTTGTAGATCTTTTGCAGGTCGGTCGCTGACCCCGCGTAGAAGTACTCCGCACGGGTGAGATTCGCGATCGTCTTCAGCGTTTCCTCGTCGAGGCGCACGCGCATCGACCAGCCTTCGGCGCCGATGATCTCGCCCGCCTGCGTGCCGATGCCGACCGTGTAGACGCGCACGCCGCGGTCGGCCGCCATGCGCGCTGCCTCGAGTGGATCGGGCCCGGTGGTCGTCTGCCCATCGGTCAGCAGGATGATGGCGGCCGACAGGAACGACCCCGGCGCCACCGGCTTTGGCGCCGGCTTGTCCGACGGGCGGGCCGGATCGAGCGGTGCCGCCTTCGCGGCGTCGCGCCGCGGGTTGAACGACCGCAGGTCGAATTCGGCGTCGGGAAAGATCATCTTGAGCGAGACCAGGATGCCGCTCCCCACGGCCGTGCCGCGCTGCAGCTGGAAGCGTTCGATCGCCGCCAGGATGTCTTCCTTGCTGTGGGTCGGTGACTGGACGACCGAAGCGGTTGCCGCGAACGAGACGACGCCGATGCGGGTGCTCGCCGGCTGCTCGCCGATGAAGGCTCGCGCCGCCTCCTGCGCCGCCGCCAGGCGGTTCGGCTTGACGTCGGTGGCGCGCATGCTGCCCGAGACGTCCATCGCCAGAATGACCGTTTCGTGCTGCGACGGCAGCGTGACGACCGCGGCCGGCCGCGCGATCGCGATCAGCATCAGCGCCAGCGCCACGAGGAACAGCAACGGCGGCACGTGCCGCCGGAAGCGCTGGCCCGAACTCATCGCGTCGCGCACCAGGGCGAGGCTCGCGTAGCGCAGCGCGGCTTTCTTCTTCCGACGCATGAGCAACAGATAAAGCGCGACCACCGCCGGCACCAGCAGCAGCAGCCAGAGCATGTCGGGCCAGAGCAACGTCATGCGCGTGCGACGGCCGGCAGCGGGCCGCTCAGGTGGGGCGGCAACCCGCCCCCGGTCGCGAGCTGGCTGCGCCGCTTGCGCAGATCGGCGAAGCGCAGGATGGCATCGACGAGATCGTCGCTGGTCGACAGCTCCAGCGCATCGACGCCGGCTGCGAGGAACGCCGCCCGCAGCTCTCTTTCGCGCGCGACGGCGGCGGCCTCGAAGCGGCGGCGGAAACCGCGGTCATGGGTGTCGACGAACAGCTGCTCGCCGGTCTCGGCGTCCTGGATGACCACCATGCCGAGATCCGGCAGCGCCATCTCCAGCGGATCGTAGAGCCGCACCGCGACGACGTCGTGGCGTTGCGCGAGGTGGGCGAGCGGCTGCGCCCAGCCGGCGACGCTGATGAAGTCGGAAACGACGAACATCAGCGACCGTCGCGGCACGACGTGGTAGGCGGTGCGCAGCAGGTCGGAAAGATCCGTGGCCGGTGCCTGCGCGAGCTCGGGGCGGGTCGCCAGCCGGTGCATGATGTGGAGCACCTGGCGCCGGCCGCTGCGCGGCGGGATGACCGTGTCCACGCTGCTGCCGTAGCACAGCGCGCCCACGCGGTTGCCATGGCGGGTGAGGATGCGCGCCAGCACCGCGACGAACTCGGTCGATACGGTCCGCTTCTGCACCTGCTCCGAGCCGAACGCGACCGACGGGCTCAGGTCGAGGAGGAACCACGCGGCGACCTCGCGCTCCTCGTTGTATTCCCTGACGTAGGGCGTCTGCAGGCGGGCGGTGACGTTCCAGTCGATGTGCCGGACGTCGTCGCCGTACACGTACTCGCGCAGGTCGGCGAGATCGAGTCCGTAGCCGCGGAACAGCGTGCGGTAATCGCCGTGCAGCACGCCATCCAGACGGCGGATCACCGTCCACTCGAGGCGCCGCAGTACTGCCTCAGGCGCCGGGCTGCGCGATGCGGTCGAACTTGACATGGGTCTCGAGCGGCTTCTCGGGTGCCGGCACGTGCTGCATGATGCGGTGGATGAGCTGGTCCGGCGTGAGCGCGTCGGCCAGCGCTTCGTACGACAGCGACAGCCGGTGCCGCAGCACGTCGGGGGCGAGGTCCGACACGTCCTCGGGCAGCACGTAGGTGCGGCCGCGCAGGAAGGCGAGCGCGCGGGCGCCCTCGATCAGGTGGATGGTCGCGCGGGGGCTCGCGCCGTAGGTGATGTAGCGGCCGAGATCCTTGATGCCGTAGCGTTCGGGGTCGCGCGTCGCGGCCACGAGCCGGACCGCGTACTGCATCAGCGCCGGATCGACGTAGCCGGTCCGGCATTCGCGCTGCAGCGCCGCCAGCTGGTCGGTGCTGGCGACCGCGGCGACGTCCTGCGCCGCGCCGGTGACCCGCTCGACGATGACGAACTCCTGTTCCTCGGTCGGGTAGCCCACCAGCACCTTCATCATGAACCGGTCGACCTGCGCCTCCGGCAGCGGGTACGTGCCTTCGGTCTCGATCGGATTCTGCGTGGCCATCACCAGGAACGGTTGCGGTACGAAATGCGTCTCGCCGGCGATCGTGACCTGGCATTCCTGCATCACTTCGAGCAGCGCGCTTTGTACCTTCGCCGGAGCGCGGTTGATTTCGTCGGCGAGCAGCAGGTGGGTGAAAACGGGCCCGAGCGAGGTGTTGAATTCGCCGGTCTTCTGGTTGTAGATGCGGGTGCCGATGAGATCGGCGGGCACCAGGTCGGGCGTGAACTGGATCCGCTTGAACGTGCCGCGAATCGTGCGCGCCAGGGTCTTCACCGTCAGTGTCTTGGCGAGTCCGGGGACGCCCTCGACCAGCAGGTGGCCCTGCGCCAGGATCGCCACCAGCACCCGCTCCAGAAAGTGGTCCTGGCCGACCACGATCCGTTTCACCTCGTAGAGAATCCGCTCCATCAGCGGCGTCACGTCGCTACGCCCGGTTCCCAGTTCGCTCATGCGTTGCTGCCTCCGTTGATGCCGCGTCAGAACGGCGAAAGTCCGATGGCGGCCGCCGCGTTCTCGATCGGGACCGCGAAGCCGATGCCGATGAACACGTGATGCTCGGTCGGGTTGAGGATGCCGGTGACGATGCCGACGACCTCGCCGTCCGCGGTCACCAGCGGCCCGCCGGAGTTGCCCGGATTGGCGGCCGCGTCGAACTGGATCAGGTTCGTCAGCAGCCGCTTGCCCTGCGGCGAGCGATGTTCGCGCCGCAGCCCCGACACCACGCCGTAGGAAACGGAGGGGCCGATGCCGAACGGGAAGCCGACGGCGACGACCTCGTCGCCCACGGCGAGGTCGGCGGTCGAGCGCAGTGTCGCCGCGGCGAGATCGTCGGGGACCTTCTTCGCCTGCAGCACGGCGAGATCGTGTTCCGGCCGGACACCGATGACCTCGGCTTCCGCTTCGAGGCCGTCATCGAATTCGATCTCCACCCGGTCGGCACCGGCCACCACGTGCAGGTTGGTGAGAATGATGCCGGTGTCGACGATGACCACTCCGGTGCCGATCCCTTCGACCGTGTGGCCCTCCTTGCCGTCCTTGTCCTGCGCGTGGCCGCGGCCGCGCACCCGCACGACGGCATGGCGCACCTTCTCGTACGCCTTGGCGGCGGTGGACGGCAACTGAGTTGTCTCGAGGGTATGCAGGACCGCGGCGTCGATGTCCTGCTGCGTAAGCTGCGGCGACGAGGGAGCAAACCGGGCGTGCGCGATGACCAGCGCCAGTGCGAAGAGCGCGCCTGCGGCGACCAGCAGCGGCCGCTCGTGGCGTCCGGCGAACGCCCGCCAGCGACTGCGGCGCGCGGGCACGGCGGCGGGCGTCTGCGGACCGGGTTGCGTCGCGGCCGCCGGATCGCGTTGCAAGGCGGCGGGCGCACCCTCGGTCCGGCGGGAACCCCGGGCCGGGCCGGAACTGCTGTAAAGCGCGACTTTCTTCATGGGCCGCCAGCGCGGTTGCGCGCGGATTCCCCGCGCCGCGTAAACGGTAACAGATTCCGGGACGATCCCAAACTGTGCCGCAGTCCGCCCGTTGCTGTGGTGTCCGCTGCCCGGGCGCAGACCGCGGGATGGCCGCTCGCGGCGGGTGGCCCGCGCGCCAGGGTTCTTGACTTTGGCCGCGTTGCTGGCGCTCAATGACCGTCTTGCGGTCAAACTGGGGAGAACATGGGAATTCGATCGCTGCGGTCCATCGTCGGAACGGGAAATCCGGTCACGGCGACAAAGACCACTACCGTCCTCGAAGCAGCGCTGTTGATGAAGAAAACCGGCAAGGGAGCCCTGCTGGTCGTCGACGGCTCACGGCTCGTCGGCATCTTCACCGAGCGCGACGCGCTGTTTCGCGTGATCGCCGCGGGACGCGATCCCGCGACGACGTGCATGGCGGACGTGATGACCGCGCACCCGCAGACCATCCACCCGGACGAGCCCTTCATGCACGCGATGCGCATGATGCACAAGGCCGGCTTCCGGCACCTGCCGGTGGTCGAGCACGGGCGGCCGCTCGGCATCGTGTCGGCGCGCGACGCGCTCGACGACGACCTGTACGAGTTGCGCGTCGATCTCTCGCAGCGCGAGGACATGCGGGAATGACCTGCCGCTGATGCCGGCCGCCGCATGACCTGGCGCGGCGCGCCGGCGAGCGCCGCGCCGCCGGCCCGTGCTTCCCGCGCGTGCGGTCAGTTGCCTTTCAGCTGCGCGCGGACCTCTCCGGGCGGGTTCTTCGCGCTGTGCACGTTGACGTACAGGTTGCCTGCCTTGTAGCTCGCGTACTGGGCTTCCGTGAGCTTCGCTCCGTCCGGCGCCGCGAACGTGTTGTCGCCGGTCTTGGTGAACGGAACGATCACGGGGCCGTTGGCGCCCGCCGCGCCCTCGTGAATGTGCGCCGCAGTGGCGGTCATTCCGGTGACGGTGATGCTGGCACTCACCGAGCGATCGTCCTTGATCGTGACAGTTCCGGTGCCGGCTGCCGGTGTGGTGACCGGCGGTACTTCGTTGACGCCCGACAGTTCGACCTTCTGCCCGCCCATCATCGGGCTCATCGACGCGCAACCCGCGAGGAGCGCGAGCACGCCCGCCGTCGCTGCCGCGGCAGCCCACCTTTGCTTGCCCATGGTCATGTTCATCTCTGGTCTCCGTTGAACAATTTGTGATGCGGCCGCGAAGCCGAATGGTCCTCGCGGCGGCCTGCTACGATAACACCTTGCGACGACAGCCTGCGCGTAGTAAACAGGATGCGGCAGCGTCTTGTTCCGCCAGGACTGCCAATTCGCGCCGCCGGAAGCAACGCCGGAATTAGGGCCTGCTCGTAAATAACTTGAACATTTGACTCGCTGGACTTGGGCGCGCTGCGTCGTTGCGAATCGCTGGTGTGGCTCGCCACACGGCGCGATCCGCGCCTGGCATCGCATCCCAATCCAGCGGCCAAATGTCCAGGTTATTTCCTCGCAGACCCTGACCCGAGCGCATGTACTGTTTACGCGCGACGGCCGGTTTTGCATCGAGAGATGAACGATGACGATGCGCATCGTGCTCGCACTGACGCTGGCGACGGTCGCCGCCAGGTGGTCCCCGGCTACGCGCTCTGCCATTGTGCGCGCGGTCGAAAGCGCGAGAGAATGACTGTCCCTCCGCGCACTTCGACAACGCATGTCCTACCTCTGGCCCCAGGCACTCTGGCTGCTGCTGACCGTACCGGCCCTGGTGGCGCTGTACGTCCTGCTGCAACGGCGCAGGAACAAGGCGGCGCTGCGCTATGCGAGTCTGGCGCTGGTGCGGGCCGCGCTGACCCGTGGCCCCCGCATCCGGCGGCACGTGCCGCCGCTCCTGCTGCTGCTGGCGCTGATCGCCCTGATCGTCGCGATCGCGCGCCCGCACGCCGTCATCACGTTGCCGTCCGAGCAGCGGACCATCATCCTGGCCATGGACACCTCGCTCAGCATGCGTGCCGCGGATATCCCGCCGAGCCGGCTGGCCGCCTCGCGCGAAGCCGCGAAGGCGTTCGTGCAGGATCAACCAGCCGACGTGCGCATCGGCATCGTCGCTTTCGCGGGTTCGGCCTCGCTGGCGCAGCGACCCACGCGCGACCGCGAAGAGCTGCTGGCGGCGATCGACCGGCTGCAGTTGCAGACGCATACCGCCATCGGCAGCGCGATGATCCTGTCGCTCGCCACGCTGTTCCCGAACGAAGGCCTCGAGTTCGAGATCGACGCCCGCGGCGGCGGCCCGGCGCGCGACCGGCCGCGCGCGGCGCCGATCGACCGCCCGAAAGGCGTCGAGAAGAAGGAAGTGAAGCCGGTGCCGCCGGGATCCTTTCGCTCCGGAGCGATCATCCTGCTGACCGACGGCCGGCGAACGATCGGCCCGGATCCGCTCGAGGCCGCGAGGCTCGCCGCGGACCGCGGCGTCAAGGTCTTCACGGTCGGTTTCGGCACCGCGCAGGGCGGCACGACCATGATCGACGGCTATTCGATCTTCATGCGCTTCGACGAGGAAACGCTGAAGGCCATTGCGCAGCTGACGGGGGCCGAGTACTTCCACGCGGGCAGTGCCGCCGATCTCAAACGGGTCTACGAGGGCCTCAACGCGCGCTACGTGCTGGAAAAGCAGGAGACGGAAATCTCGGCGCTGCTGGCGGCCTTTGCCGCGCTGCTGGCGGTGGCCGCCGCCGGGCTGTCGCTGCTGTGGTTCAGCCGGATCGTGTAACCTGATGTGCAACATGGAGGGTTGAATCTTGGACGTCCGAGCCGCAGTCGCGCACCGTGCCGGTGCTCCGCTCACCATCGAAACGGTTCGTCTCGACGGACCGAAGGCGGGTGAGGTGCTCGTCGAAATCAAGGCGACGGGGATCTGCCACACCGACGAGTTCACGCGCTCGGGGGCCGACCCCGAAGGGCTCTTTCCCGCCATCCTCGGGCACGAGGGCGCCGGCATCGTCGTCGATGTCGGGCCCGGCGTGACGAGCGTGCGCCGCGGCGACCACGTCATTCCCCTCTACACGCCGGAGTGCCGGCAGTGCAAGTCATGCCTGTCGCGCAAGACCAACCTCTGCACGGCGATACGCGCGACGCAGGGCAAGGGCGTGATGCCGGACGGCACCAGCCGCTTTTCTCTCGACGGCAAACCGATCCATCACTACATGGGCTGCTCGACGTTCGCCAATTTCACGGTCCTTCCGGAGATCGCCGTGGCGAAGATCCGCGACGATGCGCCGTTCGACAAGGTCTGCTACATCGGCTGCGGCGTGACGACGGGCATCGGCGCCGTGATCAACACGGCGAAGGTGGAGCCGGGCGCCAGTGTCGTCGTGTTCGGCCTGGGCGGCATCGGCCTCAACGTCGTGCAGGGGGCGCGCCTCGCCGGCGCCAACCTGATCGTCGGCGTCGATTTGAACCCGGCGCGCGAAGCGCTGGCGCGCAAGTTCGGCCTGACGCATTTCGTCAATCCGCGGGACGTCGCCGGGGATCTCGTTGCGCATCTGGTCGAACTGACCGGCGGCGGCGCCGACTACAGCTTCGAGTGCATCGGCAACGTCGACGTGATGCGGCAGGCGCTCGAATGCTGCCATCGCGGCTGGGGGGTCTCGGTGATCATCGGCGTTGCCGGCGCCGGTCAGGAGATCCGCACGCGGCCCTTCCAGCTGGTCACCGGCCGGACGTGGAAAGGCACGGCCTTCGGGGGCGCGCGCGGCCGCACCGACGTGCCGAAGATCGTCGACTGGTACATGGACGGCCGGATCAACATCGACGATCTCATCACGCACGTGCTGCCGCTCGAACGCATCAACGAGGGCTTCGATCTCATGCACTCGGGCGAGTCGATCCGGGCGGTCGTCAAATTCTGACCCGGCGCGCGGATTTGCTCCCGATCGCGCGTCGTGTCGCGGCGCTGATCGCGCTCGCGACGCTGGCCGGATGCTCGCCGCTCGCGGCCCTCAACGCCTTTGTTCCCAGCGACGACTACACGCTGTCGACGGCGACCTATGGCGACGATCCGCGGCAGCAGCTCGACATCTTCCGGCCGCTCCCCGCGATGGGCCCGGCGCCGGTGGTCGTTTTCTTCTACGGCGGCAGCTGGCGGGAGGGCGACCGCGCCGACTACCGTTTCGTCGGCGAGGCGCTGGCCTCGCGCGGCGTAGTCGCGGTCGTCGCCGATTACCGGCTGTACCCGCAGGTCCGGTATCCGCAGTTCGTGCGCGACAGTGCCAGCGCAGTCGCCTGGACCCTGCGCGAAATCGGCCGCTACGGCGGCGACCCGACGCGGGTGTACGTGATGGGTCACAGCGCCGGCGCGTACAACGCGGCGATGGTGGCGCTCGATCCGCGCTGGCTGTCGGCAGCGGGCGCGTCGCCGGCGATGCTGGCCGGTTGGATCGGCCTCGCGGGCCCGTATGACTTCCTGCCGATCACGGGCACGGATATCAAGCCGGTGTTCGATTTTCCGGACACGCCCGCCGACTCGCAACCGATCGCGCACGCGACCGCCCAATCCCCTCCGGCGTTGCTGCTGGCGGCTGCCCACGATGGCGTGGTGAACCCGCAACGCAACACTGCGCAACTGGCGGTCAAGCTGCGCGATACGGGCGGGCGTGTCTCGTCACGCGTGTTCGACGGGGTCAATCACGTGACGCTCATCGGGGCGATGGCGACGCCGCTGCGGTCGCTGGCGCCGGTCCTCGACGCCATCGCGGAGTTCGTTCGGGCACCGTCGGGCCACTGAGAGGCTGAGAGTCTTTCGATCATGCCCGCTCATCACGCCAGAAGACGCCCGCTCGTCGTTGCCAATGCTCGCCATAGCCCGAGCTATGGCTGCGCTTTGCGCCTCGATCGG
>Ga0315276_10001184_pt1 | contig 23302 bp, 22 predicted proteins | sample YL17G05_0_MG_FD_204542 | JGI IMG/M metagenome (GOLD analysis project Ga0315276, IMG submission 204542) | Sediment microbial communities from Yellowstone Lake, YNP, Wyoming, USA - YL17G05_0 | ecosystem: Environmental > Aquatic > Freshwater > Lake > Sediment | place: USA: Wyoming | collected... | reverse complement strand
CGTTTCACCGCCGGTCCCCCAGCCGATGGCCATGGGCAGCAGCCCAACGACGGTGGCGAGGGAGGTCATCAGAATGGGCCGGAGTCGCGTTCGCGCAGCGGTTACCGCCGCATCGTGTAACTCCCGCCCTCGCCGCCGCAGCACGTTCGTATAATCCACCAGCAAGACGCCGTTTGAGACCACGATGCCCAGCATCATGATGATGCCCATCATCGACGTGGTGGAGAGGGTTGTATCGGTCAGGAAGAGGATCAGGATCACGCCCGGGAAGCCCATCGGGACCGCAAACATGATGACGAAGGGATCGATCAGCGATTTGAACTGGGCGGCCATCACCATGTAGACGAGGATCAGCGCCAGGATCGTGGCAAACAGCAGCCCCTCAAACGTTTCTCTCTGTTGTTGAATCTGGCCGGCCAACTTGATGCTGAAGCCGGTGGGGAGCTGGATCTTGGCAAAACCTGCCTCAAGGTCGGCAGCGATGGCGCCGAGGTCCCGGTTCACAGGGTTGGCAGTCAGATGGACCACCCGCTGAAAGTACTTGCGGTCGATCTTCACCGGTCCGGCATTGAGCTTGAGCGAGGCTACGTTCTTCAGGAGGACTGGCTCTCCGGTCCGGGCGGTCAAAATGATGTTCTCGATGTCCGTGAGGTCCTTGCGGTGTTCTTCCGCGAGCCAGGCGCTGATGTAGTACTCGTTTCCGTTTTGCGGGTCGGTATAGATGATGGGGTCGGTTTGGCCGTTGCCGTTGAGCGAGAAGAGCACCGCGTTGGCTACGTCCGTTTCGCTGATCCCAAGGAGGGCGGCCTTCTCGCGATCCACCACCACGTTGACTTCGGGATAGTTCTCCTCGCGGCTGACTTCGATGTCAGCCAGGCCTGGTATTTGGTGCATCATGGTTTCGACCTGCCGGATGACCCTCCGCGCTTTCTCAAAATCGTAGCCGTAGATCTCGACGTCGACAGACTTCTGTGACCCAAAGCTGGTGACCCGTTTGACGAGGCCTCCCGGATCGAAAAACATCGCAACGCCCGGAAAGAGTTTTAAGACTTTGGGCCTCACATCGTTCATGATTTGCACTTGGTTCCGCTTCCGTTTGTCCGGCGAGACGAGATAGACGGAGATGACCGACGTATGGGGGCCGGTGTTCGGATTGAACAGGGAGGAACGGCCCTGGGCTAACACGCCGGTACTGGAGACCATGGTTTCCAGCTCCTCGGCAGGGATCTCCGTCCGCAGTACCCGTTCGACCTCAGCTACTTGCTGCTCGGTTTTCTCCACTCGCTGACCGACCGGGCCGCGCAGGACGATGCGGAACTGACTTTCATCCGACACCGGCAAAAATTCCGTCCCAATCTTGGGTACCAGCGCGAGCGAGGCGGCGAAGAGGAGCAGGATGACGGTGATGAAGAGCCGGCGATGGGCCAGGACCCAGCGGAGCGATTCCTCATAGCCTTTGTCCAGGGACTCATACCGTTCGCGGCTCCAATCCATGAGGCGCACGAACCATCTCGGCATCGCCTTGTGAGACTCCTGTTCCGGCTTAAGGAACTTGTAGCAGAGAGCCGGGGTCACCGTGCGGGAGACGAAGAAGGAGGTGAACAGCGAGATCGCGATTGTGATGGTCAGGGGAATCAGGAGCAAGCGGGCAATCCCGACGACGAAGAAAATCGGGAGGAAGACGACGACCGTGGTGATCGTGGAGGCGAGAATGGGCATCGCCACCTCGCGAGCCGCTTCCAGGATCGCGTCCCAGCGGCGTGGCGTGGTGTTGAGATGGCGCTGAATGTTCTCGAGTTCCACAATGGAATCGTCGACGAGTCGGCCGATCCCGAGGGCCAGGCCTCCCAGCGTGAACACGTTCAGGGTTTGCCCGGAGAAGTAGAGCACGATGAAGGTCACCATGATCGAGAGGGGAATGGCGACGGATATGATCAGCGTGCTCGTGAGATTGCGGAGGAAAATCAAGATGACCGCTGCGGCCAGCAGCGATCCGTGCAGCGCCTGCTCGATAAGGTTGTTGATCGACTGGCGGATGTAGACCGATTGGTCGAAGGAAATGCCGAGCTTCACGCTGGGCGGAATACCGACCATCTTCGGCAGGGCCTTGCGCAGCGCATCCACCACCTCCACGGTATTGGCGATGGGCTGTTTGTTCACCCGCAGATACACCGCTCTGGTCCCGTCCGTCCTGACGATGTTGGTCTGAATGTCCGACGAATCGGTCACGGTCCCGACATCCCGCACGCGCACGGGGCTGCCCTGTGGGTTGACCTTCACGATCACGTCCTGGATCGGGTCGACCGTGCGGAACTGATTATTGGTGAAGACGTTGTAGTCCAGATTGCCGGCTTTGATGTCGCCCGAGGGGAGAATAAGGTTGGCGGCCTTCACGGATTTGACAACGTCGAGAATCGAGAGGCTCCGGGCGTTCAACAGTGCCGGGTCGAGGTTGATGTTGATCTGGCGGATCTTCCCGCCTTCCACTGTGGCGGCGGCGACGTTGGCGATCTGTTCGATTTGCGGCGCAATCGTATTGAAGGCCAGGTCGTACAGGGCCCGTTCGTCGAGATCGTCGCTGGAGACCGTCACAAATGAGACAGGGATATTGGACACGTCGAACTTGACGATGAAAGGTTGAAGGATGCCGGGCGGGAGGCTGTTGAGAATTTGGGTGATGCGTTGCATCACTTCCATCTGGCCGACGTTAATGTCCGCGCCCCAGTTGAACCAGATCTGCACCGCGCCGATGCCTTGCTTCGCAAATGACTCGACATGCTCGACATTCGACGCAGAACTGACGGCTTTTTCGATGGGATAGACGACACTCTGTTCGATATCGAGCGGCGGCGCGCCTTTATAGATGACGCCGACGAAGGCCACGGGCACTTGAATCTGTGGAAAGAGATCGACCGGCAGCCGCTGTAGGGACGTGGCCCCCAGGATCACCATGGCAAGGGACAGCATCAAGATGCCGATGCGATTGCGAAGTGCGAGGAGGGTTAGCCACATGATGGAAGTGCTGAGTGCTGGGTGCTGAGTGCTGGGCACGAGGTCATCTTGGGTGTGCCTATAATATTCTTCCGCGTGAGTCTACGCCGCCAAGTTCCGCTCAGCACTCAGGCCTCAGTACTCAGGACTGAGAGAGCGGTTGAGTCTGCACGGGGGTGCCATCATGCACAAGGTCTTTCCCGGAGACGATCACCTGCTCCGATCCGTCCAAGCCCTTGGTGATCTCCACCCGGTTCTCCTCGCGGACTCCGATTTCCACCGGCACGCGCAGGGCCCTCCCTTCGCGCACAATGTAGACATATTGGGCATCTTCCAATCGGCTCACCGCGTCGATGGGAATCTGAATCGTATTTTGATGGGTGCCCACCAGGACTTCTACGCGGGCGAACATGCCGCCCTTCAAGACATGATCCTTATTCGGGAGATCTACCTCGACCGTCATCGTGCGGGTGGCCCGGTTCAGCGCCTGGACGACACGGGTGACCGTGCCCTCGAAGACGCGATCGGGATAGGCCTCGGCGCGCACTTCTGCTTTTTGACCCAACTGGATGAGCGGAACGTCTTTCTCGACGACCTCGATCAAAATGCGGACTGTCTGGATCTCATGGAGGGTGAGGATCCCGCGCGAGGTGGTGGAAGTGCCGGCGGTTGCCCCGCTGACATAGGCACCGAGGTCAAGGTTGCGCTCGGCCACATAGCCCGCGAAGGGTGCACGGATATGGGAGTAGGCCAAGTTCGTCTCGGCTTGCGCCAGGGCGACCTCCATTTGCTGAACCTGCGCGCGGAGTGAGTCGAGCGCTGCCGCTGCCGCGTCGTACGCGACCTGGGCGTTATCCAGATCTTGTTGCGAGACAAACTGGTCTTTGATGAGCGCCTGCATTCGATTGAGCGTGAGGGTGGTGTTACGGACACTGGCATCCTGCTGCGCGACTCTCGCTCTGGCTGCAGCCAGGTTTGCCTTGGCCTGGTTGACGGCATGCTGATAATCCGTGTGATCGATTTCGATCAGGAGCTGGTTGGCTTTGACCAAGTCGCCTTTATCCACGTAGATCTTTGCAATGTAGCCATCGACCCGTGAGAACAGATTGACCGCTTGGTTGGGGGTGATGTCGGCGGTATAGGCGAGTCGAATGTCGAGGTCCTGCTTCAGCGGCGCCACGGTGGCGACGGTGATAGCCTGGGCCTTGCGGGTGTCGGTCTTGGCGCCGCTGCTGAGGCGAAACACGACGAGGGCCGTGATCGCAAAGAAAATAATGACCCCAAGCGTGACAATCGGATGTTGTTTCAGGGGGTTCATCGCGAACGCCTCCCTGGCGTCTTACGGCTGGCCGGTTCCTTGATCAGTCCGGTGAGGAAGAGGTCGACGTAAGACGACACCGTGTCCTCATGCGATTGGTGCATCGGGACCCCGAAGATCTCATGGAGCAGACGGTGATGGACGACCATGCCGATGAACGCGCGGGCTGCCAGGAGGGGATCGAGCGGCCGAAACGCCCCATCTTCAATCCTTGTGCGAATGTACGCGGCGAGGTGGTCATAGAAGACTTTGTGGTGCTTGCCGAAGAACATGTCGGAGAGTTCATGCCCTTCAAGGGCGCTGAACAAGAGCAGCCGCAAGAGCGTCGAATCGACGCCGGGGCGAATGCGATAGCTGGCAATCATCGTAAAGACGCGATAGTCGTCTCGTTTCTTGGCTGCCTCCTCCACCGCTTCGAGCAGTTCGTTGACGGTCACTTTCTCTGCCAGGATCGCGGCGTAGAGCGCCCGCTTCGTCGGGAAATATTTGAAGACCAAGGCCTCGCTCACGCCCGCGGCTTTGGCGATTTCCCTTGTTGTGGTGCCGTTAAACCCTTTTGCCGCAAATAGTGACGCAGCCGCGGCGATCAGTCCGGCCTGTCTTTCTCTGCTGGAAGGGCGCATGGTTCGAGACGTCTGTCGCATTAGTTTCCAAAAAGTGAGTGAGTCATTACTCACCGTGAAACGTTAGCACGGCGAGGGGCGCTCTGACAAGAAACGAGGGTGTTGCTGGCTAGAGTGAATTGAACGATGATAAGATTGCCAACCGGCCCAACAGATGCGTGCGCATTTATTGCCAATTCACCCGTGGCGGAGGCCCATGAATGGTGTTGAGGGGCGAGCCCGTCTACCGCAGGTTTGTCGCAGCCGCGAATCTGCGATAGCACCCGGAAGCGCTTATTAATTGAGGGCTAGGGTAGGGATTTGAGATGTGGTCGACGTGGGCTTGAATGGTTAACGAGGGCAAACAAGGCAGGCCCACCTTCGAGTGTGGAGCGGGTCATCTGTTTCCAGAGGAAATGGCGTAGCCGGGTCCGCTCTCGTGCCGCGACGCGGAGAAATTCGATTCCGCATTCATGTCCCGCGACCCTGACCACACGAACCTCAGAGATGAGAATAGGAGGAGACGTTTTATGGATTGTCAGGTCGAGATCCCAGAGACTTCCTGTCGGCAACGTTTGCGTGCTGCGGAGTTTGCAGCCGCCCTCGGACAGGTCAAGGGCCACCCCATCGCCAACATATTGAAAGCTATCTGTTGCTGAAAAACGGACCATGAGCTGAACAGAGACCCGCTGAGCCGCCCTGCGGTCCGTGGTCTGAACTGGGGGGTGGATCGTCGCTCGTGTGCCTGCCCGTCGTCGTCCAGCCATGGGGTGCTCCTTGCAGCAAAAGGTTAGCCTAATGGGAGTCGTGAGATTCGAGCACAAGAAATGACGGAGTCGTTTTCGTTCCCGTAGGTTCAGCATGAGGATTTCGACTCCGAACCGACGCCCCGAGGTCCATGCTACCCTCGTTTCCATCACGAACAGCGGGTCTTTTTGGTCGTGGAGGAAGAGGAAAATCGCGAGTTCCATCCCCGGCGTGACCGGGGTGTTGCCGTAAATGCCCAATCCCGTATGCGAAAGATCCGTGATCATGCCATCGCCCATGAGGATCTCTCCTGAAGGGTTCTGGGCCGAGTACATCAACCTGAACTCGACTGGGGTTCGGGGGTCTTGCCTCCGATTGAACCGCGGCCGCCACAGACTGAAGCCCACTTCCAGATGCGACCTGTCCTCGTTTCATGAGGGCACCTCCTTGTTACTGCTACGGTCTCAGATGTTGCGGTCGTGGTCTGAGGAGGTGACGCGATCCCACAAGAAGAATCGCAGATGATTTTGCTCCTCCAGTTTCAGGGGCCCAAGCTCCACCCCGAATCGACGTCCCTCGACCCAGGAAACCCGGCTCTGGGCAATGCACAACGGCTCCTCCACTCCAGGAAGATTGACAAAGAGAGCCAGTTCCATGCCGGGTATGACCATTCGATTCCCGCGAATACCGATCCCGCTCGCTGAGAGGTTAGTGACGATTCCGTCACCTATCAGCATCTGGCCAGAGTCCATGCCGGAATAGAGCAATGAGAAGATTGTCGGGGTACGGCTGCCATCCCGACGATCGGATTGACTGGGGAGTTCAGCGATTGCGGTGAAGGGAGCGACGGTGTGAGTGCGCATGATTTCCTCCGTGACTTTGGAACGACGCTTAGCAGGAGGCTCATCTGTTGTCCATGACCTGTGGGCCATTGGATTTCCTGCATGCCGCAATAGTTTTTCCGCAACCTGTTAGACGATGCGGAGTGCCGTCCGTCGAACGCCTAAGGACGATAGGCTGACATTTTTCCAGATAACTTCTTGCAGCCATTTCCGTTCCTCTGCTGACAGCCTGGGAAATCTGACGGCAAACGAGTCTCTGACGATCCAGGAAACGATGACGTTAATGAGACACATAGGGGCATTCCCATCTTCAAGATATAGGCGCAAGGTGAGGCTGCTTCCTAGGGAGCTCGTGGTCGCGCCCAAGATCTTGCAGCCAGTTTTGGAAAGGTCTTTCAGGGTTCCCTCTCCTGTGACGATTCGTGCACCTTCTTCTCCGGAGTAGCTGACCCGGTGCCGAATCGGAACTCGTTCGGCATAACGCCGATCCAAAAGCGAATGCGCTTTCTGATTGCTGATCTTGAGAACCGGGTGACCCAGCTTCATCGGTGCCTCCTCAGTGGTTCCGCCGTGGTTCTTCTGATCTCCACGACAGCTTGAGAATACCGCGTCCCAGAATTTCGAACATTCCTAAAGAGAGGGGTTTGAGGCCCCACCAGAAGGGGGGTGATTGGGAGCTAGGGCACAATTGGCGAGGGTTTTCTATTAGGATGATGGAAAAGTCCACCAGCGGCGTTCTTGCCTCGTAAGCATCCTCAACGTAGCCCAGAGGCTATGCCTCCGGTGCTTTTTTGGCTGCGGCCTTGCTGGACGGCTCTTTTGAGCATCCTGTGGAGATGGAGAGCTCCATGCTCCAGGGAGGGCAGCAAGGCTGATGGAGAGAGAGGATGTCGAGGGACTATCGGCAAGTCTTGGCCAAGGTTTTCAGGAGGGATCTCGGTGCAGGGTATGGCAGTGGTCAATTGCTTCTCGGATGGGGTCTGAGAAGCAGGTTGTGTATGAGCCAAGGGGGCGGCTAAAACACGGTAGCTGAATTACCTTCGGTGATTTTGAGGCGGAGCTCCTGACTCTCGAAAAAGATGATGCCACGATCCGTGCCGATCTCGTACCGGAGATTGATGTCGCTTTCAAACCCTGTCCAACTATAAAACTTGACGGGGCCGCCGGTGAATTGCCCCGGTGTGCGGTCGAGTGAGCCATAGAGGGATTGGAGATAGGCAAGAATCTGATCGTGGGTCGCCTTGCCTTGGTAGCGGACGGTGACGCGCGCGAACTTACCGTCTATGGTGACGAATTTCATGGAGCCGACCTTCGCCGAACCGAGCGAAGGGGCCCCAGTCTTCAGTTCATAGGTTTGAGACCGACCTGTGTCTTCGACTTTAACAAAGGTGTCGGTTTCCGAAAACGCCGCGCCCCAGGGGATGCCCTCGAACCCATTGGGGTCGTTCTGCATCGGGACGGCAAATGCCAGGGTGCCCTCCAGAATGAGCGAGAAGAGGAGGCAGATGAGGGAGGTGCGACGGATCCACGGCTCTGTATGGGGACGGCGAGGCATGTTACTCCGCTGAATCGGTAATATGGTCGTTGAACCGAGGGGCCAGGGTGCGGCTGTCGATAAAAATAAACCCCCGCTCCGTGTTCGCATGGTAGGTCAAGTTGATCTCGGTATCGGTCCCGCGCCAATTATACTGCTGATTGAGGCCCCGCATCATCTGCCCGGGGACGCGTTCAAGGGAACCGAACTGCTGTTCGAGGTAGGAGAGGATCTGTTTGTGCCGATCGTCGCCTTGATAGCGGATGGTCACACGGGCGAATTGGTCATCGACCGACAAGAAGCGGACGCTCTCGACCGGGATCCCCGCATACGACGGTGTGCTGTTCCTCAATTGGAATTCGTTCACATGCGGGCCAGGCCTGGCGACTTCCAAGTTCGGCCTTGTCGTCAGGGTGGCACCCCAGGCCAGGTCCTGAAAACCGTTCGGATCGTTCACCATGGGCACCGCATGAGCGATAAAGGGGCTACTCATACAAAGCAGGAGCCCCAGCACGGCAAGGTGTCGGCTTGCGTGATTCCTCTGCCGTCCGATCATGTCAGAACGCTACCATGGTCGATCACACGGCGCAACTCCCTCAGTTTTGTTGAGAATGTCTTGAGGCATAGCTTATAATGCGCGCGCTTTTCCATGTGCTTAGCGGCGAGGAAACGACACGATGATTGAATGCGACGCATTTGTCCAAGCACTCCAGGATATCAGGGTGGATTTCTTTACGGGGGTCCCGGACTCGATCCTGGGCGGCATCATTGCCGAGTTGATGGAGCGGCGTCTCTACACCCCGGCCGTTCGGGAAGATGAAGCGGTTGCCATGGCTGCCGGGGCCTATATGGCAGGCAAGATCCCAGCCGTGCTCATGCAGAATTCCGGGCTGGGCACGTCCCTCAACACGATCATTTCGTTGAACGTCATTTACCGCCAGCCCTGTATCCTGATCGTGTCCTGGCGTGGTCATCTGGGCAAGGATGCGCCGGAGCATCTGGTGATGGGCGAGGTGATGCAGCTGTTTCTCGACACGATGAAGATCCCCCATCGCACCCTGACGCAAAAGACGGCAGTCGAGGATCTAAAATGGCTGGCGGAGACCTTTATGAAGCAGCGAATCCCCGTCGTCCTCTTGATTACCAAAGGTGTCGTGAAAGGGTTGCACCCATGACAAAACGAACGGGAAAAGCGAGAAATGTGAGACACGCAAGAAAGCAGGAATCTGGAGTCACGAACGTCCCATCCGTCACGCAATCTCTGGCAAGAAAGGGACATTGGGAATGAGACCTGAACAGGGGACCATGCAGAGTCGGGCAATGGCCATGGCGGCCCTGATGGAGTTGCTCACTGATCAGCCGGTAATTATTTGCAACGGATTCCCCTCGCGTGAGGCCCAGAAAATTGCCGACCGGCCGACCCATTTCTACATGATCGGGTCCATGGGCTCGGCTGCGGCGATCGGGCTGGGCGTGGCGCTGGCCAAGCCGAAGAAGCAGGTTGTGATCTTTGACGGTGATGGCAATGTGCTGATGGGAATGGGCACCTTGGCCACGATTGGCGCGCTCAAGCCGAAGAATTTCATCCATGTGGTGTTTGACAACGAGGTGTATGGGAGTACCGGCAACCAGCCGACGATTTCCAATGTGGTTCAGCTTGAGAAGGTGGCGAAGGCGGCCGGGTACGTGAACGTCGAACGGGTGCGGGAACGCGAAGACCTCGTCTACGAGTTCAAAGACATGCTGAAGAAGGACGGGCCGAGCATGTTGCTGGTGAAAGTCAACGAGATGGTGGAAGATGCCGGGCGAGTGATGCTCGATCCGACGGACATAACAAAGCGGTTCATGAAGGCGATTGAATAAGGGATGGGTAGTCGGAATGCCCTTTGTGCTCGCAGAGCGCGCATGCTCAGAAGGTGCTCGCTCGATGCGCGCAGTGAAAGGCAATCCGACCGCTCCTTGGTGAGAGGGGGATAATTAGACAGATATGATTCTCTTAAATCCAGGACCGGTCAATGTGTCGGAGCGGGTGCGGCAAGCGCTGGTGCGCCCGGATATCTGCCATCGGGAGTCGGAGTTTACGGAGCTCCTCCATGGGATTCAGGCGAAGCTGCTGAAGCTCTTTGTGCCGGGTGCTGAGGCGGATTATGCCGCCGTGGTGCTGACCGGATCGGGGACGGCCGCGGTCGAGTCTGCCGTAATGTCATCGCTCCCGCAAGGCAAACGGATGCTGGTGCTCAATAACGGTGTGTATGGCGAGCGCATTTCCCAGATGGTCGGTCTGTATCGCCTTGGCGTGTCTGAACTCAAGTACGACTGGACGACGAAGCCGGATCCGGAACGCCTCCGGCTGGCGCTCCGGCAACATCCGGAAGTGCAGGCGGTTGCGATGGTCCATCATGAGACGACCACCGGACTCATCAATCCGGTTAAGGAGATCGCGGATGTCGTTGACAGCCAGAACCGGGTCTTCATTCTGGACGCGGTCAGCGCCTTGGCAGGAGAGCCGTTGGATATCGCCGGGCCCCACATCTACATGGTGGCGGGTACATCTGGTAAATGTATCCAGGGATTCCCGGGTCTGGGTTTCGTGCTCGTGCGCAAGGGATTTCTGGAGCGGATGCGCGGCTACCCCAGACGGTCGATCTATCTCAACCTCACTCAATATGTGGATGACCATGGCGGCGGGACGACTCCGTTCACGCCGGCCGTGCAGGTCTATTATGCGTTCGACGAAGCTTTGAACGAACTCATGGAGGAAGGGGTCGCCAAGCGGATTCAGCGATACAAGAAGATCGCGACACTGATCCGTGATCGCATGGCGAAGCTCGGCGTGAAGCCGGTCCTGACTCCCGACAAACAGTCCAACACGATCACCGCCTATCATCTCCCCGAGGGCGTCACCTACGAGGCGTTGCACGATCAACTAAAGAAAGATGGCTACGTGATTTACGCGGGCCAAGGCCAACTTGAGAACAAGATTTTTCGCGTGGCCAACATGGGCGCCCTCACGGAGGCGCAGTTGGTTGGATTCCTCGACGCATTTACACGGATCTGCGGCACAGCATGAAAGCCGTTATCCTGGCGGCCGGGGTCGGAAAGCGCCTGTGGCAGGTCACGCAGCATCGCCCTAAGTGCCTCATCGAGATTGGCGGTCAGACTCTTTTGCATCGCTACCTCATGTCGCTTCGGAGCGTCGGTATTCATTGTGCCGATGTAGTCGTGGGGTACAAACAGAAGATGATTCGCGAGGCTGTGGCAGCGAATTCTTGCGATGTGCGTGTGAATTTCCTCGTCAATGAGCAGTTCCACCGCGGCAGCATTTCCTCGCTCTGGGTCGCGCGCACCGCGTTGGACGACGACGCGATCGTCATGGATGCAGATGTGCTCTTCCATCAAGAGATCTTGCGTCGCTTGGTGCAATCTCCCTACGAGAACGCGCTGCTCATGGACGAAACCGTCGAGCAAACCGGGGAGGAGTGCATGGTGGTAGTGGAAGGCGGGCGTGTGATTGCTCTGACGAAAAAGATGCCGTCGCATTATGACTATGTCGGAGAAGGCGTGGGGTTCCTCAAGGTTCGGCAGGCCGATACGCCCCATATGGTTGCGTCGCTCAGGAACTATGTGGATCGCGAGGCCTGGCAGATGGAATACGAGGATGCGCTGGTGGGGTTTTTCCAATATGTCAAAGTTGGGCATGAGAAGATCGGTGGGTTGCCCTGGACCGAAATCGACTTCCTGGAAGATGTGACGAAAGCGGAGAGAGATATCCTGCCGAAACTTTAAAGGCGGGGGCAGTAGGATAGCGGAGCGATTGGAATAGCCTGTCCCTCGGTTACAATGATTGGCCGATTATGAGCGAGAGCGCAGTTCAGAAACAAACAGACTTCCAGGGATTGAGCACGGCGATTCTCTTGCCCTCGGTGAACCTGTTCGGCGAGCCGGCTGGATTGTATGCCGATGAGGTGGGACCGCTCACCAGCGTGGTGGGCATCGGCCTGTTTCAGCGGACGGTCTTGACGCTGCAGCGTGCCGGTATTCGACAGCTCATGGTGTTGGTTGGGCCGGAGGAGGATCAGCTCAAACAGGCGTTGGGCAAAGGGCCACACCTGACGATCCCCGTGCGCTGGATGCCGATTCGTGAGTTTCCTCTGGATGATCCCCGCACCTGGGAAGCGCTTGCTGCTGAAGTGCACGGCTTCTGTCTCCTGTCCGGCGTGCAGGGAGTGTTTGCGAGCCCCTTGATCGAAAGTCTGCGCCAGGAGGTGCAGGAGGGACAGGCGATTATCGTGGCACAGGCCTATCGCGAGTGGGATCGGCAGCCACGCGGGGCCGGTTTGCGTGTGAAGGTAAAGGCCGGACGGCTCCTTTCGATCACATCCAGGCAGGACGAGGCGGCGCTGGTGGCGACCGACCTGGTGGTGCTTCCGGCCAGTTTCATGAGTGGTGCCAGCCACACCGGCATGGAAGCCGGCACGGTGCCGATTCGTCGATGGCTCGAACGGGCTGCGGTAGACGGGCATGTGCGGGTGCTGTCCACGGAGACAAATCGGTCCCATTGGTATCAAGACTTTCGTGATGCAGCCGATGTGCAGGCAGCCGAGAAGAAGCTCTTCAATTCTCTCAAGGGTGAGTTCGAAGGCTTCGTCGACCGGTTTTTCAATCGGAAGATCTCCCGCTGGTTCACGCGTATCTTTCTCGCCGTTGGCCTCTCGCCTAATGCCATTACGATCCTGGCGGCCCTGGTTGGTTTGGTCGCGGCCGCCGGCTTTGGCGTCGGGACCTATAGTGCCGGGATCGTCGCTGCGCTGTTGTTTCAATTGGCTGCGATCATCGATTGCTGCGATGGTGAAGTGGCCAGGCTGACGTTCACCGAGTCGCCGTTTGGGGCCTGGCTCGACATCGCCATGGACAACGTGGTGCATATGGCGATTTTTGCCGGCATGGCCGTGGGTTCTTACCTGCGCCTTGACGGGAGCGACGGAACGTGGGTTCCCTTGGCCTTGGGCTCGGCCGCGGTTGCTGGAAACGGGCTCTCGTTCTGGCTCGTCACCCGCGAACAAAAGATCAAGTCCGCGAGCGGGTGGAAGACACCGGTCCAGGCCGCCTGGTCCGATTTCATGCTCAAGAACGTCGCGAGCCGCGACTTCTCCGTCATAGTGCTGATTTTTGCGGTGATTGCCAAGCTCGATTGGTTCCTTTGGATGGCCGCAATTGGATCCCTGGTATTCTCGCTTCTGATGCTCTGGGTCATTCGGCCTTCAGCCTGTCTGGCAACAAAGCCATGAGTGCCTAACCGCGCGTGCTGCGATACCTCCTACTAGTCCTCGGTCTCCTGACCCTCGTTCTCATCGTCTGGCATATCGGTCCCGGACGCATCTACGACGCGGCGGCGCAACTCGGCCCGAGTGCGCTCATTGTCCTGCTGGTTCCTTCCTTCATCATGTACGTGATCGAAGCCTACGGCTGGAAAGTCACGCTTGGCCCGTCGGCGAAGGATATTCCGTTCTGGCGTGTGCTCGCGATCCGGACCGCCGGTGAAGTGGTGAACATGACCACGCCGACGGCCTACGTCGGGGGCGAGCCGCTCAAGGCCTATCTGCTCAAGAAACACAACGTGCCGATTGTGGAAGGGCTCGCCTCAGTCATTATCGCGAAAACGACGATGACGATTGCCGAAGTGTTGTTCATTCTGCTCGGCATCGCACTGGGTGTGGCGTTGTTAGGCGGGAACGATTCCTCTGCTCAGACTGTGGCTGCGGGACTCTTGAGCGTGGGCCTGCTAACCTTCGGGACTGCGGCCTTCGTGTTCATGCAGCGGCGAGGACTTTTTACGTGGTTACTGGAATTTTTGCGGAAGATCGGGCTGAAGATTGCCTATCTCGAAGCACGCGAGGAACAGTTACGGTCACTGGATCGAACGATCCTGGAATTCTACCGCAACAACCGTCCGGCCTTTTATGCCTCCACCGGGCTGTTCTTTCTTGGTTGGATGGCGGAAGCGTTGGAAGTGTATGTCATCATCTATTATCTCGGCGGTCCCGCCATGTCCCTCTCCGCCATCTCCATCGGCGCCCTCTCCGTCTTTATCAAAGGCGGCACCTTCTTCATCCCCGGTAGCCTCGGCGCCCAAGACGGCGGGAATCTACTCTTGCTGAGAGCCTTTGGGTACTCCGACGTCACCGGCATCACCTTCGCGTTACTCCGTCGATTCCGTGAGTTGGTGTGGATCGGGCTGGGCTTGATATGTTTGGCGATTCTAGCAGGGAAAGCTTCTGCAACATCATTCTCAGTCCCTACGCAGGAGGGTTCGAGGGACTGATCGAGGAGAAGGTGAAATGCGCCCACGACAATTGAAATTCCACCGACCTTTCGATAGCCTCGACGCAGAGGAGGCTCATCATGACGACAGTTATAAGCCATCCCTACGTCACCAGCGATGACTCCATTCTCATCGGGGTGCCAATTGTAAGGGGAACCTGCAGCAGGTCCGCGCCATTGCGGAATTGTGGAAATTCTGGGTGACTTCGGAAGAAGTTGTAATTCGACTCCCGTATATGAGGGAGGCTCAGATGTTCGACGCGATAAGCTGTTACCAGGACCGTCGTAACGGGATCGAACAGGACATCATCAGTAATCTGTGCCTCGGCGAAGACATATTCGTTCTCATTGCTATAGTATTATGGCCTCACGAATTCAGTTCATCACTCACAACATCAGTGAATCCGATTTCTCTCCGCTCCTTCTTGCCGGTACGCAGCAACGCGTTATACTGGCGTATAACAGACGCGATTTCTAAGCGCCTCACTGGAGTGCCTTGGCCGAGTAATAGGTAAATGCCGTGATCATCGTGCGAACCGGCGAGCCTCCGATGAGGCACTAGCTTGACGGGTGATGAAACTGCTGAGCCTCTTGCCGTCGAGGAGATGAAAAACCAACTGCTGTATGTCTAATCATCTCCATCGACGCACTCTCGCTCTTCATCAAAGGCGGCCTCCTTCATCGGGGCGGCTTTGGCGCTTGGTGCAATATTCATGACGGTTCGTGGCGAGATCGCCTAATTGCGGTGCGAGTCCGCCAGACAACTGGCTTGTCGCAGCAGCGAATCCGCGATTGCAACTGAAGTGTTTATGAGTATTGCGGGCAACGACGGCGGCAATCTCCTCTTCCTCAACGCTTTTAGCTACTTCGACGTCACCGGCATCACCTTCGGGCTTCTGTGGCGATTCAGAGAATTGGTTTGGGTCGGGTCGGACTCGGTCTCATCTCCCGGCCCTCATTGGTGGGCGTTCTGTGGTGGTCCAGGAGGATCGAGTCTGTAGAGCGACCTCTTCATTGATGCTTTTCGTCGGCCGGCGGACTTTTCGGCTGGAACGAAGGGTCATCACCAAGCAGTCAGTGAGGACCCTCGCTGTGGCCATTTTCACGATCGTCGTGCTGTTGTGTTTCCTTCACCTCTTCATGGGGTATGAGGTCATGATCGGAGGAATCATAGTGCCTATGTGGTCCAGTATCCTGGGCACTCTCATCGCAGCAGGGATGGCGGTTATGTTATTGCGAGAATCCCGTGAAAGGACAACGTGCCACTCTAAATGAGCGGATCGGAAATAATATTCCCGGCGCAACAACACGGCGCCTGACAAGGTATTTCCCTTGGGGCAGGCTGTAGCTCTCTCGTCATCAGCAGCGAATCAGTTTCTTTGTCAGCCGTTCGAATTTACTGAGAAGCCCTACGGCGTAGCTTTCGTAAAAATTCCGTGGCCAGGCGTGGGCTTTCAGCTCGCGGAGGAGGCCTGCATGGAGTGCTCGGCCGTCTGAAACCATGCAGTTCTCCACGACATGCTGTTGAGTCCGCATCCCTGCCAAAACCGTGCTGACGGCAGGATGCGCAAGACAAAACCGTAGCGCCAACTCCGGCAAGGTACGCGCTTCATTGCCCAACAGGTTCAGGAGCGAGTTGACGCGCACGACCAACTGGGTCTTGCGGTCACCGGCGAAGTATGAGTCACGGAAATCGCCAGATGGGAAGCTTGTATCTGCCGTAATTGTTCCCGTCAACCCCCCTTCATCAAAGGGACAGCGTACAATCACCCCGATCTTGCGCTCCAGACAAGCAGGAAAGAGAGCCTCGGCGGGAGACTGGTCGAAAATGTTGTAGATTACTTGGACGGAATCAATAAGGCCGCTTTTAACCAATCGAAGTGCCGAATCGGACTCGTGGTTTGGGAGGGAGACCCCAATCCATCGGATCTTTCCGGCTTCTTTCATTTTCATTAGAGCCTCAATCCAATCATCATCCTTGAGCCATTTGTCCCGCCAGATATGCAACTGCTGCAGATCAATGCAATCGAGGTTCAGATTTTTCAAGCTTTGCTCGGTACAGGCCACAATGTGGTTAGCCGGAAACGCTTGTTTCACGCTGGCCCATCGGGTTGGAATCGTTGTGGTGAGTGGCGGGATCTTCGTAGCAACAAAGACGCGCTCGCGACGCGCCCGAAGCACCTGCCCGACCAGAGCCTCGCTATGGCCGTTGCCATAGATAAGGGCTGTATCAATGAGGTTGATCCCGGCATCGATCGCGGCATGGAGCGCGGCCAGGGATTCCTCGTCGCGTGCGCCACCCCACAGCTTCGTTCCGCCGATTCCCCAGGCTCCGTACCCAATCTCAGAAATTGTGATACCGGTTTTCCCTAGAGTGCGATAGTGCATCGATTGTCTCCTTGTTCTGCTAATTTCTGGAGGCAAGAAGGGCGCCCGTTTGATATGTATTTTCATAAACGATTGCTTTTGTAAAGAGTGGTGTTTTTCATTATCCGATAGCCTCAGCACGCAGGACGGCGGCAATCTCCTGCTCCTCAAAGCCTTCGGCTCTTCCGACGTCACTGGCATTACCTTCTCGATGCTGCGTTGGTTTTGAGAACTCGTCTGGATGGGGATAGGGTTGCCGTGCCTGGCGATGCTGAGGAGAGGTGTCGCGCGTCAGGAGTGGGGGGTCGGGAAAACCTGCTACTTGATGGATTGCAGCCGCTTGAGCATCCGGTCCCACACGAAACCGTGCAGAAGAAGATTCGCCGTCCGTTCCAGTTTGGTGAACGGAAGACCCACCTGCTTGTTCTTCACCCACCGGACCTCCGCACCATCGATAGGAAGGGACTCTTTCTGATCCGGCAGGATCAGGCGAACAATGAGGTTCGTTTTCTCTGGCAAGGCGCAGGTGCATTCAATCGTGCAGCCGAACACCGACAGGTTTGTGATCGTCCCTTCGCCAATCTCCATGGCAGTGGAGAACATGACGGGATAGGTGACTGGGAGGCGGTAATGCTCGCGAAGATAGGCAGGTGACTGTTCCATGATGCAATCTAGACTAGCGGAACTATGCCGGCCGTGGTATTCCTCGTTCGAGGGAAGGGGGATAGAAGAATGAAGTAAAATCCCCTGGCTATCATTCCATATGCCATTCGGATCAGCCGTCGCGTGATGGTCTCGCCCCCCTTCTTAGGAGCCGACCTGGGTAGTCCCCCGCTGCGCGCATCGATCAGCCACATGGTGATCGTGCCACCTCTGCATGCTCTTCTGCTTCTCTTGTCCACCGATGAAATCGTGTGACGACTTTGCGTTGAGGACGATGTGGCTGGACATTAAGATGGTGAAGGGGAGATCGGAATCCTCGCCCATTCATAGAGGTTTCCTAGCAATGATAAGCCGAGGTCGAGAGACGTTGACTGGGTGGAGCACGACAGGATCAATAGACCATGATTGGCGCGAGTGATCAGCGCTCAGCTTGTAGGGCCGGTTTCGTCAGCCGCTCGATGGCCAGCACGACAGCAAGCATCGGGAAAGGAAGAAGGCTGAAGAGCATCAGTGATGACATGGTCGGTCTACTTGTGTGACTGGTAGCTGCGACGAATGAATTGCCATGCCGAGACCAACTGGATAACCAGAAAGAAGTGTGTCTCAGAAGCGATTGATTATTGATGAGTTCTTCCATGACTGAGCGAAGAGATTGGTGCGGCAGGGCGCGAATGGTCGGAACGGATGGCAAAAATGCCGGTAATTGCTGTAAACAGAGCGGGAATTGCATCCCCCATTCGAAGGGGAGACGGGGGCAGCCTGGTCGTCCTCGTGCGCGCTCCGTGAGCAAAGGACCGACAGGGGTGTCCTCCCGTCTGTTTGTGCTAGGATGCCGCGTATGTCGGTGTTAAAGCTGGTGCTTTGGGGATTTCTTGCCGTTCTTGGCTTGGTCGCACTCGCCTTCGTGACAGGTCTCGTCAATCCACAGGAGAAAGTAAACGGGCTTTGGCTGGTCGTGGCGGCGGCTTGCATCTATGTGCTGGCCTTTCGTTTCTATGGCCGTTGGATTTCGCAGCGAGTGGTGGAGCTGAACGACCAGCGTGTGACGCCGGCGGTGCGGTTAAACGACGGCGTCAATTTTCATCCCACAAATAAATACGTGCTGTTCGGCCATCACTTCGCGGCGATTGCCGGGGCGGGGCCGTTACTGGGGCCCGTTCTGGCGGCGCAGTTCGGTTTTCTCCCAGGTTTTCTCTGGCTGGTGATCGGCGCTGTGCTGGGCGGGGCGGTGCAGGACTTCATCATTCTGGTGGCGTCAATGCGGCGGAATGGCCGCTCCCTTCCTGAAATTGCGCGTGATGAACTGGGCCTTGTTACCGGCACCGCGACGGCGGTGGCGGTCCTCTTCATCGTGGTGGTGGCGCTGGGAGGGCTGGGCTTTGCCGTTGTGAACGCGCTCTATCGCAATGCCTGGGGCACCTTCACGATTGCGATGACGATTCCCATCGGCTTCATCATGGGCTTCTATCTTCAAAAGTTCCGGCCTGGTCAGGTGGCGGAAGTCTCACTGGTCGGGGTGGTGCTGTTGGTCGCGGCCGTAATCTTCGGGCGGGTGGTTGCGCAGTCTTCGCTCGCCGGCTGGTTCGAGTTCGAGCACACGACGTTGGTGTGGGTATTGGCAGGCTATGGGTTTCTTGCGTCTGTTTTGCCGGGCTGGATGCTCCTGGTGCCGCGTGGCTATCTCTCCACCTTCATGAAGCTCGGCGTGGTGGCCTTGCTGGGAGTGGGCGTGGCGCTCATGGCGCCGACGATCGAAATGCCGCGCGTCACGATCTTCGCCAGCGGAGGCGGGCCGATTATTCCTGGCACGCTCTTTCCCTTTCTTTTTATCACCATTGCCTGCGGAGCCGTGTCGGGCTTTCATTCGCTGGTCTCTTCCGGGACGACCCCTAAGATGATCGAACAGGAATCCCAGGCCACGGTTGGCTATGGCGCGATGTTGTTGGAAAGTTTTGTCGGTGTGATGGCGCTCATTGCTGCCTCGGTCTTGATCCCTGGCGATTATCTGGCGATCAATACGATGCTCTCGCCTGACGCGCTGGCTGCGATGGGCTTTCCTGTCTCGCGGATTCAGGAATTCTCGCAACTCGTCGAGGCGGATGTGGCTGGCAGGCCTGGGGGGGCCGTGTCGCTGGCGGTTGGCATGGCGTCTATTTTTTCCGCGCTCCCAGGCATGGCCGGTTTGATGGCCTATTGGTATCAGTTTGCGCTGGTGTTCGAGGCCTTGTTTATTTTGACGACGATCGACACTGGCACGCGCGTGGGGCGCTATCTCATCCAGGAGATGGGTGGGCGCTTCTATGCCCCGTTGCGGCGGATGAATTGGTGGCCCGGTGTGGTGATGAGCAGCGGGCTCATCGTGGGAGCCTGGGCCTATCTCATCGGCACCGGCAGCATCTCGACGCTCTGGCCGATGTTCGGGGCTGCGAATCAGTTGCTCGGCACTCTAGCCCTCTGTATCGGGACGACGGTTCTCATCAAGATGCGGAAGGCGCAATATTTATGGATCACGGCGTTGCCGATGTTGTTTGTCGGGACCGTCACCTTGATGGGGTCTTACGAGATGTTCGGCATGTTTGTGACCAAGGCCTCCTCCATCGCCGACAGTGGGCAGGCCTTTGCCTTGTACCTGGATGCGGGACTGGTGGCGGTGGTGGCCTTGCTCGCAGTGATCGTGTTGGGCGATAGTATGATGCAGTGGTATGGCTATGTGGTCTTGAAGCGGCCGTTCACTAGCAGCGAGGTGGTGGTGATGGCTGGTGGAGGTTCGCCGGGAAGACTGCAGACGACGATTCGTCATGATGAGGAGAAGCGATTGCAGTTGCCCGGTGGGGGGTGTTGTTGAGAGGGGAGGGGAGCGGCCAGGTGCCCTTCTTGCTCGCAGAACGCGCACGGTAAAACTGTGCTCGTTCGATGCGCGCAGTAAAGGGCCCCTTGGCCTTTCCCTATAGAGAGGTATAGAGAATTAGAAGGACCTGGTTCGACGGGTGCATTTGAGGATCAACCAGGCGGTCCTGTGCTAGGGCCGAGAATGGTTAAGATGAGAAGAGGAGGGGATCGTGGCTGAGCAATTTTCGTTCGATGTGGTTTCTGAAGTGGATATGCAAGAGATGAAGAATGTCGTCGATCAGGCGTCGAAGGAGATTAAGCAGCGCTTCGACTTCAAGGACTCGAAGACGGAAATTACCTTGAAGGAGAAGGAAAAGGAACTGTCCTTGGTCTCCGACGATGAATATAAGCTCAATGCGGTGATCGACATTATCAAGGCCAAGTGCATAAAGCGCGGGATCTCGCTGAAGGCCTTCACCTATGGGACCATCGAGGCGGCGCTGGGTGGAACGGTGCGCCAGGTGGCGAAGATTCAAAGCGGTATTGCGGCGGACAAGGCGAAAGAGGTGACGAAGGCCATCAAGGAGTCAAAACTAAAAGTGCAAGCGCAGATTCAGGGCGAGCAAGTGCGCGTGCTGAGTAAGAGCAAGGACGATCTTCAATCGGCCATGGCGTTTCTCAAGGGGCGGGACTTTGAGATTGATCTGCAGTTCACCAACTACCGCTGACCCAGGATGCTGAAACAGGTCCCCAACTTCGTTCTCGGATCGAAATAATCCTCAACGTACCCCGAGGGTACGTTGAGGATTATTTCACTCCTGCGACCTTGTTGAATGACCTGCTTGAGCATCCTGTAGGGCTTTGTCTGTGCATGGCTAGAATTCTTATCCTCGCACTTCTCCTGGCGATCTCCTTCGCGGGCTGCAACCGCAGCGATGCGATTGTCGTGATCCAGCTCCATCCGAAGAATCCCGACATCATCTACGTCGCGACGAACGACTACATCTATAAGACGCGCGATGGGGGCCGGACCTGGACGAACTTGTCGCAGGGCATGAGCCACTCGCGCGTGATTTCGATGGCGCTTGATCCGGCCTACCCGGCCACGGTGTACGCCGGCACGAAGGGCGATGCGGTGTACAAGAGCTACGATGGAGGGCAGCGTTGGATCTCGCAGCGAGCCGGGCTGGACGATGTGACGATCTCCTCCGTGGTCAATCAGTTCCTCTTCGATCCGGCGGACATCGCGCATCTGTTTGCCGCGACGACGATGGGTGTGTTTGAAACCAAGAATGCCGGCGACAATTGGACGAAGCGCATGGACGGCATGAAAGAAGTGCTGATGGTGGTGACGCTCGGCCTGGATCCTACGAGGCCGTCGATCCTCTATGCCGGCACGAGCGGCGGTGTCTATAAATCAGTCGATCAAGCGGGGCATTGGGAAAAGGTGAATAACGGACTCGTATCCCCAGCAATTATCAAATCGTCCCGTGCGCTGAATGTCACGGCGATTCTGGTCGATCCCCATGAGCCGGACACGGTGTATGCCGCGACGCTCGAAGGGCTCTATAAATCAATGGATGCGGCGATATCGTGGGTGCGCATCGGCCAGTCCCTGCAGGACCAAATGGTGTTCTCGATGGTCTTGGATCGGACCAGAAAGGGCGTGATTTACCTGGGTGGCCGGGAGGGCATTCACCGGAGCGAAGACGGCGGGAACACCTGGGTCACGATGAATAGGGGGTTAGCGACGTTGAACGTGCGGTCCCTCGCGCAGAGCGCCACCGATCCGAAACTGTTTTATCTTGGAACAAATGGGAGCGGATTGTATCGCAGTAATGATGCAGGCGAAACGTGGGAGCCGATGCCGTCCATTGTTCCCACTCATTCGTCGCAAGGAGGAGGGCTGTAGGAGGCCTTATTGCTTCGGGCCTGTTACGCGGTTTTGCAGGCTAGAGCTAACCGACGAGCCCCCGAAGGAGGAGCCAACGGACGAGTCTCGGAGGCTCGATCCGACCGATGAAGGTCCCATGCTTGAGCCAACAGCAGAGTCGGAGATACTTGATCCAACGGTGGACCGTTGGAGCGATGAGTCCACGGATGAGGAGGCATCGTTGTTGAGCGTGGACTCTCCGATAGAAGAGCCAGCCCTTCCCGTGGCTCCGATGGCAAATCCTGTCGGTCCGCTCCCCCCAATGTCCGAACTGTTTCTTGGGGACATTCCAACATCCTGGCCCGTGCGCCCTTCGATTCCGATTGCCGTCCCCGTTTTTGGCGTTTTCCCGATGTTCGGGCCTGCGGCCGGCGCGACGCCGATACCCACTCCGGTCTTGGCGCTCGCCGGCAGCTTGGGGGTACGAATGTTTTTGTCGATCGATTCTTCCATTTCCTGAATTGCGCGGCTCTCACGTCCGGTTTCTTCAAATTCGGCCTGGTCCCGCCGGTTGGATGCTTCGCCGACTTGTTCAAGTTGGGCTCGTAAGGTCCGGAGATCGACTCTTGCCTTCGCAACCGGAGGAATCATCTCTCGGAGCATGATTCCTCGCGAGGCCATCGAATAGTTGGAGAGTTGGTTTTGTGCGGATTCCAGGAGTTCTCCCACCTCATCTCCCAGTTCTTCAATCTGCTGAATTTCTGCGAGATCAGTCTTGCAGCAATTGAGGAACTGGCGATACTTGTTCAGAAATGTCGACACGTCGCCCTGCAGATTCTCGATCTTGAATTCGCGAAGTGGTTTGTCACTCGTGGGTGTTTTCCCTTCTTGCTCTCCTGCTTGGGTTTCTTTCTTCTCAGCAAGCGGCACGCACCCCGGCCCTTGCTTGGCTGAATATTGCCGATCAGCTTTTTGATCGGGGCACCAATAGAGCGGTGATGCCGCTGACGCCGTGGCGGCGGTGATATCGCTAAACGTGAGGGCAACTCCCCCCATGAGGACGGTTACGCAGAGGGCCTTGGCTGTCGCGAACGAAAGCATGAAATCATTTTCTCCCCGACTCGAACCCTTGTCAATGAAACTTGCCAACTTCGTGCGGTTGACGGATTGTCAATTGGCCAGTCTGAGTTCCGGCCCATTCCTCGCCGAAAGAAG
>Ga0315276_10001183_pt1 | contig 23305 bp, 19 predicted proteins | sample YL17G05_0_MG_FD_204542 | JGI IMG/M metagenome (GOLD analysis project Ga0315276, IMG submission 204542) | Sediment microbial communities from Yellowstone Lake, YNP, Wyoming, USA - YL17G05_0 | ecosystem: Environmental > Aquatic > Freshwater > Lake > Sediment | place: USA: Wyoming | collected... | reverse complement strand
GCTCAACTGCGGCTTTTGTTTCTTTGACTTTTTGCCACAAAATTTCCTTTAATTCTTTTATTCCGGAGCCGGTTACCGCCGAGACGGGATATATCGTTTTTCTCATCTTCTTTTTTAGCTCTTTTACCATCCTGCCGTCCGGGTCGAGGTCTATTTTGTTAACGACGATAATTTCCTGTTTTTTGGCCAGGGCCTTACTGTATAACTTCAGCTCTTTTTTAATGGCTTTGTAATTTTCCGCCGGTGCGGAGCCATCTGCGGGCATTATATCTATGATGTGCACTATTATTCGAGTTCTTTCAATATGTTTTAAAAATTCAATGCCCAGACCAGCCCCTTTATGGGAGCCCTCAATCAGGCCTGGGATGTCAGCCATAACGAACCGGCGGTAGTCGCTTAGCTCAACGATACCAAGCACCGGTTCAATGGTGGTGAACGGATAATCAGCGATTTTCGGCTTTGCGGCTGAGCAGCGGGAAATCAGCGTGCTTTTGCCGGCATTCGGCATACCTACCAGTCCAACATCGGCGATGAGTTTCAATTCGAGCCGAAGATTTCTTTCCTGTCCCTCTTTTCCAGGTTCGGCGTATCTTGGGGTCTGGTTAGTTGAGGTTGCAAAAGCCCTATTTCCTTTTCCGCCTTTTCCGCTACGGCAGAGGCAAACCTTCATTCCAATTTCGTTAAGGTCCTTGAGAAGCAACTCCGCGTCAGTATCGTAAACAAGCGTTCCCGGCGGGACTTCGATTATCAGGTCCTGGCCATCCGCTCCGTGCTTATTTGCACCTGAGCCTTGCTGGCCGTTCTGGGCGCGCCAGTGATGTTTGCCTGTGAAATCCATAAGAGTATCGAGGTCATCGACGACCTCGAAATAGACGCTGCCTCCTCTTCCGCCGTCGCCGCCGTCCGGGCCGCCTTTGGGAATATACTTTTCCCTGCGGAAGCTTATGCAGCCGTTTCCGCCGTCACCTGCCTTGACCCAGATTTTCGCCTTATCGATAAACATTTTGAATCTATATTTTCTACTTTTTATTTATAAGTTCGAAGCAGCCGGAGGCGCATTATAGCAGAATTGCTCCTGATTAACAGCTCCTATGTAGGGTTATTAAGCCCGCAGAGACTTATTCGGCAAGATGGTTTTTGATTATGCGGCGGAGGGGGCCTGTTTAAGAACTGACGTGGTTTGCCATTGAGAGGCCTCGGGCGTAAGAGACGGCGGATTCATCAGTTGGAAAGCATGCTGGTTCTTCAGGGCGGTTAAATTTCTTCTGCGGCGGCCACGGTGAACAAAGAACCGCAGGACGTGCACTCCCGTAATGACAAACGTCAAGCTGACAAAGCTCGCTGATGCCGAGGCCATAGCCATAAATTTTGTCTGCCTGAAGGCCTGGTCCACCACAATCAGGGGGCTATTTACTTTTAACGTTCCCCATAGCCAGGCTAAGGACTTGTTCAGCAGCCACAGCTCGCTCCACATCACTACTATAACGCCGAATACGAAAAACAACTGGAGGGCTATAAAAAACCAACGTTTCATGTTTGTCCGTCCCTTTAGTGTGCGAACGAATTCCGCAACAGGCATACAAAGGGCCAGTAACAGATAAAATATGCCGCCGATTCCGGTGCCCGGCAGTCCGACAGTCATTTTAGTGTCCCTTCTCGTAAACAATAAGCGGTTTGTTCATAACGATTTCGAGCCATAGGGCCTTGAGCAGAAAAACACCGTTGACCAGCCGTAAAACGAGAAAGCCCGGTAAGCTGGTCAGTGCGAGGCCTACCTCTTTTCTTTGTATTGCTTTATATAAAACCGGTATCACTATTGCAGGCACGTCAATCAGGTAGGCCAGCAGGAAAAGCGGACTGACGAAAATTGCCAGCAAAGGCAGCAGAATCATATACGCCAGAGACGCAACGGTCGCATCAAACAGCGCCACGGCCACCATAGAGCGAAGGACCGGGATATCGATGACCTGTCTCCAGTGCAGCTTGACGTTTTGAACAAAGCCGTGTGACCATCGGCGAAGTTGTTTACTCATAAAATGATAATTATGCGGCTCAATCGGGTAACAGACAGCATCAGGTACGAATCGCACACCATATCCCGCGTGATAAAAGCTCCACGTCAAGTCCATATCTTCGGCCATTGTTCGCGTGGACCAGCCGTTATTGGCCTTGAGGATATCGGTGCGGTAAACCGAGAAACAGCCCGAGGAAATCAAGGGTTTGCCGTAGTAATCCTGGATTTGTTTGTAAAAGGTGAAGGCAAAGATGTATTCGATATACCGACCCCTTTCCCAAAGCGTCTTTACACGGCGAGGCACCACGAAACCACAGGCCGCCGCCATATTCGGGTCGTCCAGAGCAGGCAAAAGTTTTTCGATTGCGTCCGGGGCAAGTGTGGTATCCGCATCTATTGCCATAACGTATGGTGTGTGCACATTTTTGAGCGCGAAATTTTGTGCTCCTGCCTTTGAGCCGGTGTTGGCCGGCGGACGAAGCACCGTCACCCCGCATTTTCTGGCCGTCTCGCCCGTGCAGTCAGTTGAAAAATCGTCAACTACTATAATTTCCGCCGGGGGAACCGTCTGTGCCTGGATGCTTTTAATCGTGTCCTGTATGCAGGCACCTTCATTGTAGGCCGGCACAATCACGGTCAGGTTGCTGCCGTTTTGTTGTCGGCCGATGTTCTGGTCACAGATGGTTGTTTCCGTCTTTTCCATACCTTTGTCCCAATCTCGCAATTTACACAAAAACACCCTGTTCTCATTTAGCGGGTAGCTTTTTGCCTGTGTATTCTGCCTTAAGATATCCCTGAATCAGGGCTTGGCAGAGAAGGCCGAAGTGTATATCACCAGCACGGACATAAAAATCCGCTGATTAGCTTCACTTAGTTAAGGTTGATATTATCTCTATTTTTGTCCTGCTTGTCAAGTGATTTGTGTTAAATCTTTAGCGGTTGTTTTGACGTCCAAAAAAGCTGTTTTCAATACTGCTAATGCGGTTTTTGACACTTCAAGACGCTGATTTTTTGACTTATCTGCTTAATTATGCTGGCGCAAATCACCCTTTAGCAGCACATTCTGAGGCAAGATGGGGAAGAAACTTTGCTTCTATTCCGGGTGCGCAGAAAATTTCCACCATGGCGGTTTCTCTTATCTGACGATTGACTTACCTGATTAGTTTAGACAACGTGGATTTTTCGCCCCTGGAAACGCACGTGCCCTTCCGTTGTAGAGAACAATGTGTAGTCTCTGCCCATCTGCACGTTTAAGCCTGGGAAAAATTTCGTCCCGCACTGGCGAACGAGGATTGCCCCGGCCTTTACAGCCTCACCGCCGAACAGCTTTACACCTCTGTACTGGGCGTTGCTGTCTCTGCCGTTTCTTGTAGAGCCTTGCCCCTTTTTATGTGCCATAGCTAATTACCTCTATATTCCTGCTTATTAAAACTGAACAAACACGGATTATATCGCAAGCCGGCTATTTTGTCCAGCAGATTTCTCGAAAAATACTCTGCCCTTTCCGTACTATTCCTTTGCACCGGCTTTTTCAAGCAATTGCACAATTTCTGTGTAGCCGTTGCTTTTTGCCGCATTTAAGGCTGTTTTGCCGTCGTTAGCCTTGGCATTGACATCGGCGCCCTTTTCTAACAGAAGCTTAACAACCTCCGTACGGCCATTCGCCGCTGCTGTCATAAGGGCTGTCCCGCCATCAGCAGTTTTCGCATCGACATCAGCACCTTTCTCAAGAAGAAGCTTAACAATATCTGCACGACCTTGCAGGGCCGCGAAAACAAGCGCAGTCCAGTCATCTCTGTTTTTTGCATTGACCTCAGCCCCGTTCTCAAGCAACGCTTTGACTACATCCGTATGTCCTTCACCCGCAGCCGATGCCAATGCCGTCCATCCATTATCATTCTTCACATTGACCTCAGCGCCCTTTTCCAGCAATAGCTTGACGACTTCCGTATGACCCTTCTGGGCTGCTATCCACAGTGGCGTAGTTCCATTGAGTGGCGTAGTTCCACTGTTTGTTCTCGCATTGACCTCGGCGCCCTTTTCCAGAAGGAGTTTAACGACATCCACATGTCCTTTCTGTGCAGCCCTCCACAGAATCGTTATCCCGTTGTCGGTTGTTTTCACTGCATTGACCTCGGCGCCCTTTTCCAGCAGTAACTTGACGATGTCCGTATGTCCGTTCTGCGCCGCCATAAACAGGGCCGTTAAACCGTAAGCGCCCTTCATATCGACCTCAGCGCCTTTCTCCAGCAGAAGCCGAACGATTTCCCCATGGCCCCCGGACGCCGCCCATATCAGGACCGTTACGCCGGTGTTATCATTGGCGTCAACCTTGGCACCATCGGTTAGCAAAGCTTGCACGGCGGGGAGGTTGCCATCCTTCGCGGCCTGAATCAATTTGTCATTCTTGTCCGATACGTCCGCCTTGGCAAAACCGGATATCAGAAAAACACACACTATAGAAAACAATATTCGTTTCATAAGATTATCCTTCCCGTTCCCCCTTCATTTTCCCTTCATCTTTCAGCCAATATTATACCAATTCTGGGTTTGGCTGCAAGGATATTTTGCACACGCGATTGGGATGGGAAAGGAACATCGTATCCCGTCAGTAAATTACAGGTCTTATATTGACAGGTCTTCGAGCGAAATCCAATCAATGGCAGCAGATAAGCCAGCCGAACTTACGCACCTGACCCATACCGTAATAGAGTCAACATTCTGTTGTAAGGTAATATCTTTGATTTGAGACCCACTCATGACTTTATCTGTCGATATTTCCGTGAATTTACCTTTGGTTATAAACGACGAGTCGTAAAGTGCCATTCTGCCAGCAGCATTACCTTTTTCGCCGCAAGGTAGCGCATCGAGACCCGCCATTTGTCTTGGGCTAAGGTCACGGCCATCCGAACCATTCGCCGCAACGTGCACTGAAATAGACCAATTCTTCTCATTCGGTTCGCTTAATGTTGCCACTCTCGCTTTTACTCTATATGTGTGTCCCGGTGTAAGGCCGATGAATTTCCTGTAAACGCCGCCTGTGCCACCTTTATCGCCGACATTAATAATCTGATAAAATGGCTTTTTATCTGCCGTTGTGATTGGGTTATACACACGACCCTTGGCACAGGTCATTTCGCTTCTTATACCCATCTGTGGATTTATTGCGCCTTCGGCGTTATCCAAGGACCATCGCTGCCAGTTCGGAGCTAATCCGCTGGTAAAAGGAATTCCGAATAATTCTTCCTGGATATTATTGTTAATGTGAATAGCCGCAGCATTCGAGGGAATATCATTGCGGACACCGATTACCAAAATATCAAGGTCGCTCATATCCACTGGGTACTTGTTCAAATCGATTACATAGCTTTCTGAGTTTCCTTGTACTTTAGTCCCGCCTGTATGGTCATAGTTGCTCCAGTTAGTTCTGACTCTTATGGAATCATAAGCGCCCAGCGGATTAATCCATCTTAACGATACCCTTTTTAGATTCGGGTCATAGTTGGTGGTTAAAGAATGAGGCGGCTGAGGGATACCCAATCCGGTTTCTGTCCCAGCGGTCATATAATCTGCGCAGGAACCCAATATATCCCTTAATTCGCCCTCTGACGAAGTAACAAGTTTTTTTCCTGTTGGAAATCCGAGCCAATCAAAGGGATTTGCTTCGTCAATTGCCTCGGCCAGACGTTCTATTGCTGTTTTAGCCGGCTCACCTGCTTTTGTTTCAACGGCAACATATCTGGCATTACGACCAAGATTGTCCCACATTATTAGCGTCCCTCCTGATGCCTCACCTGTAAAAGTCGTGCAACACTTTCCCTGTAACACCGGGCCCGGAGGAGTTGGACAGCGCCGTGCTGATAATCCCGTTGTCCACACTAAAACAATACTCACGACGGCCACAAATGTCTCCTTTTTCTTTTTTCCCTTGAGCATAATCTAATCCTCGCTTTCTCGTTTAAATTATATATTACCACCAAATTAGTTCACAGGCACTAACTTGCCCCTCATCTGGTTCCCAGTAATTTTCTTCTAACGGATCTATGTATGATTCTCGGCAATAGCCGGTCTTTGTTCCGGTAACGCTGTTGTAATCAACAATCTGCCAGTCGTACTTGTTATTGGTTCCTTCATCACAGCCATATACCATCTGGTCCTGAGTTCGATGTCTTGTTTGTAGGAAACGACTGCCGTTGGCATTTTTCTTAACCTGAAAAGCATTGAGCCCGCAGTTGTAAACACACAAACCGATACGTGTTGTCCAGTTAAAATAATAGTTATAAGCACAGTAATCATCCATCTCCGGTGTTTCCTCGCACGCTACATATAAGAAGTTACCGCAATTGTCAAAGACAGGGTCACTCTCCATTGGCTCAAACCAGCAGTCGTAAGCTCCACAGGGGCCGATATTGGCAAAATTTACATAACTCCAAGACCCGGAGGTACTAGTATCGGCGCAAGGACTCGTCTTCCATTCGCTGGAGAACATAGAAAAATCCCTGAAATTGACAAAGCCGCTTTCATCCAAGTCTTCGGGCCCAGTGGTGGGTTGAAGCCAAACCGATACGAAAATCGCAAGGTCGCTCATATCCACCTCGTAATCACCATCGAAATCGGCAAAACCCGATGCTAATAGGGGTAGTACTCACATAACCACAACGACCAACAAAACTATTTTTCTTCTCCACATAATAACCCTCCCTTTCAAAATTGCCTTATAAGTTATTTTACACGCATAAATTCCCTGTCAATATAAATATCCTATAGGTAAAGGCGTTTCTCTAATGACAAGTGTTGATTATCGTTTTTTAGAGGCTATTTTATAACCTGCTTGATGGCACTTTTTTAGCGTCAAAAACGCGGTTTTGAGGTTATGAAGCGGGTTGTAGATATTCCATAATTTTTTCGATTATCATCTCATTCTGACCCCGCTCAATACTATTGGAAACGCCAGCCATGCAAGAAAGGCATTTTATGTGCAAATTTCCGCCTACAAACAGCAGATGCACCTAACTTAACCAGAAAATGGATTTAGAACTTACCACATTACCGCCGTTTATGTTAGGTTAGCTCGGACCGGATTATGTACCCTAAGGAAGAATCACCTTTAGGGAGTATGATGTGCCTTGTTATCCCTATTTTGCACCGGCAAAGACGGGATGCGAGGTTATATTTATCGTGTATCGAGCATCAAGTTTCAGTATTCCGCTTCGAGGATAGCTTTGATTTCGCCCAACGACAGCAGGCCTTCGGTAGCCAGCTTTATCTTGCCTTCCGGATTGATAAAAAAGCTGCAGGGTATACCGGATACGCGGCCGAAAAGGGGCGGCATCGAGGCAGCATCAGCGGAAAAGACGGTATAGTTAATCTTGTTCTGTTCCACGAAGTTTTTGACCTTTTCAGCCGTCTCCGGGGGATATGTACTTTGATAAGATATTGCCAGCATTGCCAGCTTGTCTTCGCCGATGATGTTTCGCAAGGCGATTAGATGCGGGACTTCTACTCTGCAGGGGCCGCACCAGGTTGCCCAGAAAGTAATTAAAACGTCTTTTCCGCGATAATCGCTTAGTTTGTGCTGTTTGCCGTTGATATCGGTCAACGTGAAGTCCGGCGCCTTTTGGCCAAACGAATAGGAGTAAGCAGGCCCCCACGTCCTTGCTGCCCTGATAACATCTCTTAGATTTATTTTTGGACTGGCCTTCGGGCCGGCAACAATATCAGCTTCTGGCTTTGCCTGCGGCAGAGCTGCAGCTTTATTGGGGCTTTCGACCGCCGGTGCAGACTGCGGGGGTTTGCTGTGATTGTTTTCTGTGCGAGTCTGCTCGACCGCTTCTTTAGGGACCGGTTGTTTTCTGCATCCCGGCATTACGGCTAAAACAATTGTGAAAATGACAAATACAGGCCGGAAACTTAACTGGTTGTTCTTTTGGGACATTTTATTGTTGTCCTGAAAATCGAAGTTCGATGCGAATAATATACATCATTTATACCATAAATCAAAGCTAAAGTTCGCAAGCTCATGATGTCGGCAGCACGAAGGATGCTTTAAAACTTACATTATAGACATTTTATAATTTCCCATTCTTGTCAAGAGCGGTTCGTCTGAGCTGACAATGTCGAGCATCATGATACGTAAATGTTTTTGCAAAAGATAGGCGAAAACACTTGCAAGAGCGGCCCTTTTGGTTTATTTTTCTTCTTTCTTTTCAAAAAAGAATATGAAAAATCGATTTAACAAAGACTTTTTGTAAAGGAGAAAACCGGTGGAAACACGTAAAGAAAGTTGTGTTTTAACCCCAAAGATGGGATTTTTCGCTGCGGTAGCCGTGCTGTTGTGCAATGCCTCGGCAGCGCTGGCGGGCGAAGCGGAATTGATATTGCCCGATCTCAAGTCAGTCAAATTCTTCGGTGACAGGATTGACGGCTGGTCGTTGTTAATCGGCGGGCTGGTGATATGCGCCTTCGGTATGATCTTCGGAATGGTGCAGTACTCCCAGATTAAGAAAATGAAGGTGCACAAGTCGATGCTCGAAATTTCTGAGCTTATCTACGGCACCTGCAAGACATACCTGTTAACACAGGGCAAATTCATTCTCGTCCTGTGGTCGCTCGTTGCGGCCATCATCTGGGTTTACTTCAACCAGCTTCAGCACAAGCCCAATGCCACGGTTGCCATAATCCTTGCGTGCAGTTTGGTTGGCATCGCAGGCAGTTACACCGTCGCGTGGTTCGGCATGAGAATTAATACCTTTGCCAATTCACGCTCGGCCTTCGCAAGCTTGAAAGGCAAACCATTCCCGGTTTACGAAATTCCGCTCAAATCCGGTATGAGTATCGGGATGCTTTTGATAAGCATAGAGCTGTTCGTAATGCTCTGTATTCTTCTATTTATTAATCCTCTTTACGCAGGCCCGTGCTTTATAGGCTTTGCAATAGGCGAATCACTTGGAGCATCGGTATTGAGAATCGCCGGCGGCGTCTTCACAAAGATAGCGGACATCGGCTCCGATTTGATGAAAATTGTGTTCAATATCAAGGAAGACGATGCGCGCAACCCCGGCGTTATAGCGGACTGCACCGGCGACAACGCGGGCGATTCAGTTGGGCCCACAGCCGACGGCTTCGAGACCTACGGAGTTACGGGCGTTGCCCTGATTTCTTTCATACTGCTCGCGGTAAAGGAGCCGGCCGTCCAGGTGCAATTGCTCGTCTGGATTTTCGTTATGCGGCTTGTAATGATTTTCGCAAGCAGCGGGTCATACTGGATCAATGCCGCGATAGCAAAAGCCCGATATGAAAGCGTTGACAAAATGGATTTCGAGAAGCCGCTGCTGTCGCTTGTGTGGCTGACCTCGTTTGTCTCAATCGGACTAACCTACTTTGTTTCGTGGCTTATTATACCGAATCTCGGTGACGGCTCAATGTGGTGGAAATTCGCGTCGATTATCACCTGCGGAACAATCGCCGGCGCAGTGATTCCTGAATTAGTCAATATGTTCACAGCCGTCAAGTCGGCTTATGTTCAGAACATAGTCAACGCCTCACGCAAGGGCGGGGCGCCACTAACGATACTGGCGGGCTTCTGCACCGGCAATTTCAGCGCATACTGGATGGGCCTGAGCATCATGGGCTTGATGGCAATCGCCTATGGCGTTAGCACGGCCGGCTTAGACGTAATGATGATTGCTCCTTCGGTTTTCGCGTTCGGCCTTGTGGCGTTCGGATTCCTGAGTATGGGGCCTGTAACAATCGCCGTTGACTCATTCGGACCCGTGGCGGATAACGCACAATCCGTTTATGAGCTTTCGCTGATTGAGAGTATTCCGAATGTTAAGGCAGAAATCAAAAAGGAATTCGGATTCGAGCCGAATTTCGACAAGGCCAAGAGGTTTCTTGAAGAGGCCGACGGCGCGGGCAATACCTTCAAGGCGACCGCAAAGCCCGTGCTGATTGGGACCGCAGTCGTCGGTGCAACCACGATGATTTTCTCAATCATCATAATTCTCACCCAGGGCCTCAAGCCCGAGCTTCTGGCAAACCTGTCGATTCTGCACCCCCCGTTCCTGCTCGGCCTTATGGCCGGCGGCGCGGTCATCTACTGGTTCACGGCGGCATCGACGCAGGCGGTTTCGACCGGCGCTTATCACGCCGTAAAGTTCATAAAAGACAATATCAAGCTCGAAGGCGCGACCAGGGCCTCCAGCGAAGACAGCAACAAGGTCGTCGAGATTTGCACCAAATTCGCCCAGAAGGGTATGGTTAACCTGTTCTTAGTCATATTCTTCAGCACGCTGGCCTTCGCCTGCCTTGACCCGTATTTCTTCATCGGCTACCTGATTTCAATCGCGTTGTTCGGCCTGTATCAGGCAATCTTTATGGCAAACGCCGGCGGCGCATGGGACAACGCCAAGAAGTACGTCGAAGTTGACCTCAGGGAAAAGGGCACCGAGCTGCACGCCGCAACAGTTGTCGGCGACACAGTCGGCGACCCGTTCAAAGATACTTCCTCGGTGTCGATGAACCCCATCATCAAGTTCAGCACCCTGTTCGGTGTTCTGGCTATCGAGCTTGCGTTAGTGCTGTCAAGAAAGACCAACATTACGCTGGCGGTTGTATTCTTTGTCCTCTCGGCGTTCTTTGTCGCACGTTCATTCTACGGTATGAGGATTGAGGCGGAAGAATAGGTTTTTGAAATCCCGCTGTTTTACAAGTCAAGGCCGGCAGTTTTATCTGCACAGCACAGTCCCAGGCTGTCCGGAGGTTCTCCGACAGCCCTCTGCGGGGGTATTGCTGCAGCGCCAAAAAGCCGATAATATATTTAACCTGCTGCGGCGGGCGCAGCACGGCCAGTAACTGATTAATTTGCCGGCGATTTGCCGTAGGGCATCCCTTACGGGATATGGTGCAATCTTGAAGCGGTTTTTCTTCTCGAAGAAAAAAAGACTTGCCAGCAATAAACAATTTGAAGCCGTGCTGGCACGAAAAGTGAGGGTCGCCGATGGATTACTTGTGCTGTATGCGGCGGAGAATGATTGTGGTTACCCGCGGCTGGGTGTTTCCGTCGGAAAATCCTGCGGTGACGCCGTCCGGCGCAACCGGCTGAAACGGCTCTTGAGGGAGGCCTTCCGGCAAAGTCAGGATTGTATCTCGCCGGGTTTCGACTATTTGTTAATGATTTCTCCGCAATTGTCGAAAAAAATAAATAAATCGATAAACTCAAAAGAGGCCGTCAGGCTGCTGAAACTTGAGCAGGTAAAAGCTTCGTTCCTTGCCCTGGCAGCCGCCGCAGTAAGGAAAATCGGATAATTTGCTGGTTTAGCCGCAGCAACGGCCTTAAAAGTTTATGTGAGGGTAATCTTTGAGTCAGAAAAGCAAGTTAACGTCAATAGGTGCTGCGGCAAAAAAAGCTGGCATTTCCAGGCAATCTTTGCAATATTACCTTATGGTCGCTTTGCTTGAGCCTACAGAGATTACGCCGACAGGCAGACGGCTGTTTGACGAAAAAACAATAGAGCGAATTAAACTGATAAAAAAACTCAACGATAGCGGCTATCCTTTGCGTGCCATAAGAGAATTGTTTCTGGAAGGTCGGACTGATTTGAAAGGAAGCAAAAAGTGAGTGATTATGAAACCGCACAGAGAAAACGCAATATTGTCGTAGGCGTTTTTGTGGTAGTAGCTATTTGCGCAATTGTATGGCTTATATTCATGTTTAACGATCTTCCCACAGTTGTCAGCGAATTCCGTTCGTTTAAAGTGCTTGTTCAGTTCCAGGCAGCGCCGGGAGTGGTAAGGGATACTCCCGTTCGCTTTTGCGGCTACCCGATCGGCAGCGTGACAAGAGTTGTGCCTCCGGAGATACGCAAAGACTTGAATACCGGCCTGGAGTATCATCAAACGTTGGTTGTTCTTAGTATTAATAAAAAATACGACACTATTCCATCCAATGTTGAAGTGAAATTGATGACACGTGGGTTGGGCAGCAGTTATATCGAGCTTTCAGTCGACCCGACACTGCCTTTGGCGCCGCGTGACCCTTACCGGCCGGAAACAAAGTACCTGGTTGATGGAATGAAATTGCAGGGTTCCACAGGCATGACCAGTGAGTTTTTCCCGCAGGAGAGCCAGAAAAAATTGGACGAGCTGGTTAATGGCCTTACCGCTTTTATGAATAACGCCAACGAGATTGTCGGCGACAAGGCAAACAAAGAAAATATCAAGACGACACTGGCTAATCTGTCAGTTGCGACGGAGGAGCTTAAAAAATTCCTCGCTTCCGGAGTCGGCACAAGTGAGGAGATAAGTAAAACAGCAACGGAGCTGCGCCTGGTTTTAGAGAAGATAAACAGCGGCCAGGGCAGCGCCGGCAAAATCATAAACGATGCGCGGTTGTACGAAAATCTGCTCGAAAACACCCAGCAGATGGAAGTCCTCCTGAAAGACTTGACAGAGATGGTGAATGAGTCCCGCCAAAAAGGGCTCAAGATCAAGTTGAAGTAGCACCGGTGAGAAATATCACCGCAATTATCACGGGGAAATGTACAATACGGCGGCCGACAGGAGGGAAAATCCGACAAATGTTTGGACAAAAACGATGGCAAAAGAAAGCCGGGAAAATATAAGACCACCAGAAAGCAGTTCTTCTGTATTGCTTCAACAAGTTGATAGCAGGGAGAGATACGTTGATATTTTTGTGTTCTTCCTGTTATTGGCGTTCGGTATTTATCAAGCCGTTATCTGCTGGGGGCATCAGGTCGTTCCACACTTTGACTTTGAATGCTTTGCGTGGCAGGGCCATCAGATTTTATCTTTTAAGATACCGACCGATTATAAATGGCTGCCTCTTGTTGGAATTTTACAGGTGTTACTGGGTCATATTGCAGGCGGAGAATCTCCTGATTTTCACGGAGGCTGGCTGCTTAACTCAATAGTTCATCCTTTAACAGCTGTGCTATTTTGGCTTGCGGGACGAAAAGTTATTGGCAGAGCGGCGGTATTTTTCGCAATCATAGCCATAATCAACCCGTGGGGTTTGCAGTTATTAACCGAGTCCATTGCTGAAACTACGCTGCTGTTTTTTATATGGGCTACGTTCTATCTGATATTCATAAGGTCCAGATGGGCGTATTTGGCCGCATCGCTTACTTCAATGGTGCGATATGAAGGCGCAGCTCTTATTCTATGCGTCTTTGTTATGGATATGCTCGACAGCAAAGATAAGAAGCGGCGTCTGCAATCCTTCGGCTACGCTGCTTTGGCATCAGTTCCTCTTGCCTTGTGGATGCTTGGGACGGTACTAAACTGGCAGACCCTGGGCTCAACTCACTATCTCAATATATTCAGCAAGGAATATACGTCTCAGTTTGTCGAAGGAGTGGAAAAGAGAATTGGTTTTGTCAATAATGCCGAAGTATTGTGGGAAGTTGGGTTTAGCCATTTGTTTGTACCGTTTACGAAAACAGGGGAAGGTTTCACTACGGCCGTTTTGAATGCGAACAAAATCCTTGTTCTTGCCAGTTTCCTGTTTGGTTCTATATACGGACTGTATAAACGGCAGTGGAAGATACTGGTTTTGCTTCTGTTCTTTGTGCCATACTTTTGGGTTCATGCCGAATACCCATATCCCTTACATAGGTATTATGCGGCTGTTGCTGCGATTGTTATGCTTATTTGTATTTACGGCCTGCAAAGTTTCTGGAAACTGGTTAGAGACAAATTGCCGGAGCGAGCTATAATTATATTTCAGATTGTCGTGTCGATCGCAGCTCTTGCCTGGGCGGTTATAATCTTCAGCAGGACGTGGAAGATTGCAGAGCAGATTAGCAGGGCAAGCGTTTATCTGCCATACATTGCGATACTGACCGCTTATGCTGCACTTGTTGCAGAGCACTTTGCTTATAAGAGAAAACATCTCACAAATCTTGCTATCCTGGCGTTAATGATACTGATGATTACCTCGAATCATTGGGGGATTGCGAGCGTAGTGGGAAACGGCGACAGGGACATAGAATTTAAATACCTGCTCGATTGGTATAAAGCCAACGCGAAAAAGGGCGAAAAGCTCGTAACTACGGCACCATCTATTCTGCAGATTATGGCGCCGCAATATAAGGATTGCTTTATTCATACGGACACGTTTGATGCGAATAATCCGAATGATTTTATTATCGAATGCTACAAAAGAAATATCACTTACGTAGCGTGGGATTCAAGGATGGGATTCGCGACCAAAGCCCCCTATTATAAATACTGGAAGATGGCGAATATCTCGCCGCTGGTGCTTGGCAAAGATATAGGGCCTTATCAGTTTATCACGCAGTTAAGAGTCAACCAGGAACAGTATATAAATCTTTATTGCTTGAGCCCTCTGCCAACGGAAGATACAAAATGATTTTTCAGAAAAAACGTGGTGAGTCTGTGTTACTGGAGCAGATTGATAGTAGGGAGAAGTATGTTGATATTTTTTTATTCTTCCTGCTGCTGGCGTTCGGCATTTATCACGCCGTTATCTACTGGGGCCACCAGGCTGTGCCGCATTTTGACTTTGAGTGCTTTGCATGGCAGGGTCGGCAAATTTTATCCTTTAAGATACCCACTGATTATAAATGGTTGCCGCTGGTTGGAATACTGCAGGTGTTGCTGGGGCATATTATCGGCGGGGAATGCCCTGATTTTCACGGGGGATGGCTGCTCAACTCAATAGTTCATCCTCTGACTGCCGTGTTATTTTGGCTGGCAGGACGAAAAGTTATCGGCAGAGCGGCAATATGGTTCGCGATCATAGCGATGATCAACCCATGGGGGCTGCAGTTATTAACTGAGTCCATAGCTGAGACTACACTGCTGTTTTTTATATGGGCAACGTTCTACCTTATATTTATAAGGTCAAAATGGGCATATCTATCCGCGTCGCTTACAACGATGGTGCGCTACGAAGGTGCAGCACTTATACTCTGCGCCTTTATTATGGATATGCTCGACAGCAAAGATAAAAAGCAGCGATTCATTGCCTTTGTTTATGCTGCTTTGGCATCAGTTCCTCTTGCCATGTGGATGCTTGGAACGATGCTAAACTGGCAGGCTCAGGGTCCAACGCACTATCTTAATATATTCAGCAAAGAGTACATGTCTCAGATGTTCAGGGGGGTGGAAGAACAACCTACTTTTGCCAATCATGTCAAATTGTTATGGGTGGTTGGGTTCTGTCATCTGTTTGTGCTACCTTGGAAAACAGGCAGCGTTTTCTGGATGGTGGCAGTCAAAATCCTTGTTCTTGCCAGCTTTCTGTTTGGCTCTGTATATGGACTGTATAAGCGACAGTGGAAGATACTGGTCTTGCTTCTGTTCTTTTTGCCTTATTTCTGGGTTCACATCAAATACCCATATTTTGTTGACAGGTACTACGCAACCATCTTTGCGATAGTTATGCTTATTTGCATTTACGGCCTGCTCAACTTCTGGAAACTGGTAAAAGACAAATTGCCGGAACGGGCGATAATTATATTTCAGGTTATTGCGTCGATAACAGCTTGCATCTGGGGCTTCATAATATTCGCCGATATACTGAAGATGACAAAGATGAGCAGGGCCAGCGCTTCTCTGCCATATATTGCAATATTGACAGCCTTTATCGCACTTATTGCAGAACGTTTTGCCTGTAAGAGAAAATGGCTTACAGATTTCGTCGTTTTGGCATTTATGATACAAATGATAATCTCAAATCAATTTGGTATTTATATCACAGTGGGAAACGGCGAAAGAGATATAGAATTTAAATACCTCCTCGATTGGTATAAAGATAATGCAAAAAAAGGCGAGAAACTCGTAACTACAGTCCCTTCTATCCTGCAGATTATGGCGCCACAGTATAAGGATTGCTTTATTCATACGAATACCTTCGACGCAAATAATCCAATCGGTTTTTCTATCGAATGCTATAAAAGAAATATTACTTATGTAGCGTGGGATTCAAGGATGGGACTTGTGCCGAGAGATCCTTATTATAAATACTGGAAAATGGCGAACATCGCGCTGCTCGCCGCAGGAAAGGATATTGGACCATATCAATTTATTACACAAATAAGAGTAGTAAGTCAGAGACGATATATAAATTTGTACCGCCTGAGCCATCTGCCAAAGGAAGATACAAAATGATTTTTCAGAAAAAAACGTGGTGGGTCTGTCCAAACATCCTGGATTTCATTACTCCGACCGGCTTTTGATGTAACGCCGGCAGAAAATAGCACGGCAATTATCTCTGAAAAAGGTACGATACGGCGGCCGACAGGAGAGAAAATCCGACAAATGTTTGGACAAAAACTATGGCAGAAGAAAACAAGGAAAATATAGGGCCGTCAAAAATAAGTTATTCTTCCGGGTTGCTGCAGCGGGTTGATAATAGGGAGAGATGGGTTGATGTTTTTTTGTTCTTCCTGCTGCTGGCGTTCGGCATTTATCACGCCGTTATCTACTGGGGTCATCAGGTTGTGCCGCATTTTGACTTCGAGTGCTTTGCATGGCAGGGTCGGCAGATTTTATCCTTTAAGATGCCTGCCGATTATAAACGAGTACCTTTGGTTGGAATATTGCAGGTATTGCTGGGGCATATTGCCGGCGGGGAGTACCCTGCTTTTCACGGAGGTTGGCTGCTCAACTCAATAGTTCATCCTCTGACCGCCGTGTTGCTATGGCTGGCAGGACGAAAAGTTATCGGCAGAGCGGCGGTGTGGTTCGCAATCATAGCGATAATCAACCCGCGGGGGCTGTGGCTATTAACCGAAGCCATTGCTGAGCCGACACTACTGTTTTTTATATGGGCTACGTTCTATCTTATATTCATAAGGTCAAAATGGGCATATCTGGCCGCATCACTTACAACAATGGTACGATACGAAGGTGCAGTTCTTATACTCTGTGCCTTTGTTATGGATATGATAGACAGCAAAGATAAGAAACAACGAATCGTCGCCTTTGTCTATGCTGCTTTGGCGTCAGTTCCTCTTGCCCTGTGGATGCTCGGAACGGTGCTAAACATACAGTCGATAGGTCCTACTCACTATCTTAGTCTATTCAAAGATGCATCCACCTTGCAGCCCCCAGAAGGCCTCGAAAAAATAACTGGTTTTGCCGGTCATGTCAAATTATTGTGGGAGGTCGGGTTTTATTATCTGCTTATACCATTTACAAAAACAGAGAACAGTCTCGCTACAGCCATTTTTAATGCAAACAAAATCATTGTTCTTGCCAGCTTTCTGTTTGGCTCTGTATATGGACTGTACAAGCGACAGTGGAAGATTTTGGTCCTGCTCATGTTCTTTGTGCCTTACTTCTGGATTCATGTCAAATATCCATATCCCATGCCTAGATATTATGCAACCATTGTTGCGGTTGTTATGCTTGTTTGCGTTTACGGATTATGCAGCTTCTGGAAACTGATAAAAGACAACTTACCGAAACGGCTGATAGCGATATCTAAAATTATAGTGTTAACAGCGGCTTTAGCCTGGGCCTTTATACTATTCGGCGAGTTGTCGAAGGTTAAGGTGACAGAGATGAGCAAAGCCAGCGTCTCTCTGCTTTATATTGCAATATTGGCGGTTTTTATTGCACTTATGGCAGAACATTTTGCTTATAAGAAAAAGTGGTTCACGGATTTTGTCATCTTGGCATTGATGACACTGATGATAGCCTCAAATCAGTGTGGTGTCGTAAGCTTAGTGGGAAACGGTGAAAGAGATATAGAATTTAAATACCTGCTCGATTGGTATAAAGATAATGCAAAAAAAGGCGAAAAACTTGTAACTACGGTTCCCTCTATATTGCAGATTATGGCGCCGCAGCATAAGGACTGCTTTATTCATACGAATAGTTTCGATGCAAATAATCCCAATGATTTTGTTGCTGAATGCTACAGAAGAAATATTACTTATGTAGCGTGGGATTCAAGGATAGGACTTGAGTCGGGAGACCCTTATTATACATACTGGAAGGTGACAAACATCGCACCGCTGGAGGCCGGCAAAGATATAGGGCCTTATCAGTTTATCACGCAACTAAAAACTATCTTTGAAGAGTATATAAATATTTATCGCTTGCGATACCCCCCGCCGGAAGCAAAATAGGCGGCATGAACGTTCTTGATAGAGAACACGGTATACCATTTTATATCTCGGATGGAGTTAAAATTTACAATCCAGCGTTCGATGTAACGCAGCCGGGGAAAATCTCGAACTACGCCCGACGGGATTCGAACCTGTGACCTTCGGTTTAGGAAACCGACGCTCTATCCTACTGAGCTACGGGCGCAAGCGTATCTAAGCATCTGTAATGTAACAAGTTCCTGCTTCTTTCGCAACTCCTCCTCTAACATTGTGCTCTTATTTGCCCCGCCTGCCCCGTGGGATGCACAAGAGGCTTTCTTGACAATTGCGGCGTGTTTTGGGATAATGAGTTTTTAAGCATTTTCGCACTTTTATTTAGGAGCCGGCGGAGTACGCATGAAAGCATCTGAAATGAAAAAAGCCCAGGCCATCAAGTTCGACGGCAAGCTCTACACTATCGTTGATTTCGAACACGTCAAGCTCGGCAAGGGCGGAGCTGTCTATCAGACCAAGGTAAAAAGCATTGCCGACGGCTCTATCCAGAATATCCGTGTCCGCTCCGAAGAGATTCTCGAAGAAGTCGAGCTCCAAAAAAAGTCCTACGAATACCTCTATTCGAGCGCTTCCGAGCACGTACTTATGGATTTGCTGACTTTCGACCAGATTACCCTGAATAACGCTGTTTTCGGCGACGCCGTAAAATACCTCAAGCCGAATATGCAGGTAGTAATTGCTTCCTGTGATGAAAAGCCCGTCCTCATCACGCTGCCTAACACCGTGGATTTGACGGTCGTCGATACGCCGCCGGAAATCAAAGGTGCGACCGCACAGAGCCAGACCAAACCGGCTACTCTCGATACAGGCTTGGTCGTGCAGGTGCCCGCGTTTGTCAAACAGGGTGAGCTCATCCGCATCGATACCAGAACAGGCCTCTACGTCACTCGTGTTAAAGAATAAAAGTTCGTGCTGCCCCCCGTAGCGAAGCGCAGGTCCCAGAACTTTTTTATCTGGGATCCAGGTTTTTTCGTAGCGAAGCGGAGACCCCCGAAGCGCAGCGCAGATTCCGGAATGCCGTTATCCGGAACCCAGTAAACAAATCCGTTATCTGTGTCCAGTATTTCTTTACTCAGATCTTTCCATTCCGGATTCATCTGCTCAATTAGTGCCTGTTTCCACTTTCGTTTCCACCATTTCAGTTGTCGTTCCCTGCTGCGCACCTCACGATATCCATTTACTTTTTCATAATAAACTAACTTATCAAATTATACTTTTTCACAAACTTGCTTCCTCTCCCATTCCTGTGCCTTACGATACGATCCGCCAAGTCTTATGCCATTCCGATATAAGTACCCCATTGCACTTATTCGCCGGTATCTACACGTAGTATTCTCGCATTTCTGTATTCTGCTCTACTTTATCCGCCTCGGCGCGTAAGGTGCGCTTCGCAGGTTGCCGGGAATGAAGAAGAAGGCCAGGACTGCACCGATTAAGAGAACCATCGCGATAACGTAGAGGGAGCAGGAGGGGTCTTGAGAAATGAGTTTAACCCATACGGGGACATTGGGGCCGACGTAGCCGCCGAGGTTGCCTACGGAATTCACGATACCGATGCCTGCGGCGGCGGCGGTGCCGGCCAGAAATGCTGAGGGTACCGGCCAGAAGATGGGCATTGAGCCGATGACGCCGAGGGTGCCGATTGACAGGAAAATTATAGCGATGACCGGGTGATCCGCGAAGATGCCGCTCAGCACAAGGCCGACGGCGCCGGCAGTAACGTTGAGCACGTAATGGAGGCGGCGCTCCCCGGTCCGGTCGGAACTGCGGCTGAGCAGGACCATCCCAACTACAGCGACCGCATAAGGGATGGCAGTAATCAGCCCGATGCCAAGGTAGCCCTTTACGCCGAAGGACTTGACGATTGTCGGCAGCCAGAAAGAGATGCCGTAGAGGCCTATCATCAGTGTGAAGTAAATGGCGCAGAGGGCGTAGACCCTGCCGCTCTTGAAGGCGTCGATGAGGCTAATCTCGCGCTTGTGCAGGTCTTCAGACTGAATATTCCCGGCCAGCAGTGCCTTTTCATCGGGCCTGAGCCATTTCGATTCGGAGATACTGCTGTCGAGGTAGAAGAAAACCCACACGCCCACAAGGACAGAAGGAATTCCCTCAGCAAGGAACAGCCACTGCCAGCCGGTAAGCCCCAGCTTTCCGGACAGGGTGTCCATAATCAGGCCGGATATCGGATTGCCGAGCACGCCTGAGACGGCAATGGCCGAGACGAACAGGGCCGTTCGCGTCGAGCGAAGACGGGATGGATACCACAGCGTCAGGTAGAAAATGATGCCGGGGAAAAAGCCCGCTTCGGCGACCCCGAGCAGAAAACGCATGCCGTAGAACATCCATTCGTTCCTTACGAACATCATCGCCGACGATATGATGCCCCATGAGACCATAATACGGGCTATCCACGTTCGTGCGCCGAATTTCTTCAGAAGAATGTTGCTGGGGACCTCGAAGATAAAATAGCCGATGAAGAAGATGCCCGCACCGGCAGCGAAGGCGGCGTCGGACAGGGACAGGTCCTTGAGCATCTGGAGTTTGGCGAACCCGATGTTGACGCGGTCGAGGTATGCGAGGATATAACAGAGGAAAAGGAATGGGATAAGGTGCCAATCCACTTTAGAGTAAACCTTGGCCTCGAAAATTTCTTCGACTTGGGATAAGTCCTTCATCCGGCTATAACTCCATACCATATCAGTCTATCAGGCCGCGATTGCCTTTTCGCCAAATTACCAAAAATTCACCGGCTTTTCAACTTTTCCCAATCACAAAATCGTAAATCGTAAATCGCAAATGAGTCTCTCCCTTGCTTTTCCGTCGGGGGCCCGAAAGTATATAGGGGGAAAATCTATCGTTGACAATGAGACTTCTATTTGGTACAAATCTATCCACAAGTAGGCGGGTACCGGATATTAACGGGAAAAATAAATGAATATCCTTATAGATGGTGTCATATATCAACTTGTAACGCCTCAAGCCGAAGCAGCATTAGAGAAATCAATCCAGGAGAATTCACGTCATATATTCGGCGAAAACTCGTTCTATTTCGATGTTAAAAAGGTTTTACGATCCAAAGCAGGAATAGCATCAATTCCTGATGGGTATGCAATACTGTTCGAGCCAAGACCAAGATGGTGCATCGTTGAGGTAGAACTTGCTTCTCATCCAATTTATGAACACGTGATTTCTCAATTAAGTAAATTTAACAGAGGGATTGAAGACACACAAACAAGGAAAAATATAGTAGACCTACTTTATGATGCGTTCAGCAAGGATGATATTTTAAAAGCACAACTTAAAAAGAAGATCAAGACCGGCGAGATATACAAATTCATTTCGGATTTACTCTCTGAAGACCCGCTTATCATAGTAGCCATCGACGAAAAAACCGAAGAGTTACAGGAAGCCCTGACGGATCTTCGAGGTGAAGTCAGGGTACTTGAGTTCAAAACATTCCGAAGGGAAGGTGTCTCCGAGGAGCTTAACGCCTACGTTTTCGAACCTATAGTTGGAGTTAAAATGTCCGACCATGGCCGAGGCGGGCCTCGCAAGCCTAGAAGAGGAATTAGCGGGGCTATTTACTCTCTGTTTGATACCAAGGGTGTGGACAATGTCAGCTATGACGAATGTGAATCTCTTGCCCGACGGATAAAGCCTGAGACAAAGTTTAACAATTATCATTTCAACTGGTACAAGGGGGTTTATAAAAAACAAAAGACAGGGACTCCGAATCAACACAAGCAAGTCACAACAGTTACTTACGATGAACAATCCCATATCGGCGGCAAATCTGAGGATGTTATTCGACTTTTTCACGACCTCGAAAAGTTCTGTATGAACCTTGATGCGGGAAATGTCGCACGGCAATATCTTGCGAAGTATGTTAGATACGACTATCAGGGCCATATTTTCTGCTGTATTCATGTTGACAAAAGTAAATTACGTGTGTGGTTGAAACTTAAGTACAAGGACTTGGATAATCCGCCCATCTATGTGAGAGATGTCTCAAAAGTCGGCCATTGGGGAACTGGCGATGTCGAAGTAAACATCGCAAATGCGACAGATTTAGAAGGTTCAAAGCCACTGATAAGAAAATCTTTTGAGAAAAATAAGCCCGCTTAAGTTTTTGCTTAATCGAGAAAATCCGCCAAACTTTCACCACCCCATTTTACCCGCAAATCATTTTCCCGCAATCATTAAAATCCTTGTTAAAAACGGCAACCCGCGCAGTGCTTCCGTAAGCCACCGCCGAAGGCGGGGCAGTTGAAAAGTTGTATGTCTTAGAAATTTATATTGCGAAAGGCAAACTAATGACAGATAATAAATCAGGTGTTCAATAGAAAGAAAGCTTATTTTTTGGAGTTTTGACAATGACAAGGAATTGGATATTACTCGCTTTTGCGTTCTGTTGTATTGCTACGCTTTTCCAGGGCTGTATGGTCGTAGCAGTTGGAGCCGGTGCTGCTGGTACAGTCGCCTATGTAAAGGGTGACCTCGAAGCCGTTGAAGCGGTTTCGCTTAACGACGCTTATCAAGCCACTGAAAAAGCAGTCGAAGAAATGGGGCTTTTCACAATATCCAAAAAGAAAGATTCCCTTGGAGCGATTTTTAAATTGCGAGATTCCGATGATAAGAAAATCACTATTAAGCTAACCGCCGCCACAGAAAGCACTACCAAAATATCTATCCGCGTAGGTACGTTTGGCAGCGAAGCAAAGTCACAAATGATCTATGGAAAGATCAAAGAAAATATCTGATCTTTTATTCAAACGACGCAGCGAATTGGAGAATTGAGAAATTAGTTGAATTTGAGTTTTTACCAGAGGCCAGGCATCAAACGGCAGCGGACTTTGGAAGCATAATCGGCGCAATCTGCGGTTAAAAACCCCCGTTGCCTTAGTCAACTTTTATTTTTTATTCTGACTTACGCCGAACTTCCAAACGCCTTTTTCAAGAAAAGCCTCTATGGTTTGGCGATTTGCTTTATTTGTCAAATTAGAGTGCGATACATTATACTTTTTTGCATATTCGGCAAGCGTCATAATGTGCGCGCCTTCCAGATACGCAAGCCTCTTGTGATAACTATTCGTAAGCGCTTTGCCGACTATTTCCTCCATGATTTTCGCAGCACCTT
>Ga0315276_10001182_pt1 | contig 23307 bp, 18 predicted proteins | sample YL17G05_0_MG_FD_204542 | JGI IMG/M metagenome (GOLD analysis project Ga0315276, IMG submission 204542) | Sediment microbial communities from Yellowstone Lake, YNP, Wyoming, USA - YL17G05_0 | ecosystem: Environmental > Aquatic > Freshwater > Lake > Sediment | place: USA: Wyoming | collected... | reverse complement strand
AATATAGGGGCCTGCTCCGCACGGTCAAGACCGGCGGTGGCGGATTACGTAATCGATACCGATCGTCAATCCATAGGCGGCACCCGTGAAAAGAAAACGGCTTTTGGGGATTCTGGCAATCGTGGCGGTGGGATGTCTGTCGGGGACGGCGCGGGCCCAGGGGATCACCGGGAACCACCGCCTGGTGGAGAGCTTCATCCAGGACGGGGCCATCCTGCGGCAAGGCTGGCTCGAGGCGGGGGCCGGCTACTCCGACTGGGAGGGGGGGCACGATTTCGCGGCGGGCGCCCGGGTCGCCTTCTCGATCCTGGAGAGGCTGGAAGCGGGAGGACGGGTTTCCTACCTGGACCGCACCCGGTTCCGCAACGAGGTCCTTTTCGGGGAAAGGCTCTCCTCGGACATTGATGAGAACGGCCTGGGCGACCTGGACCTTTACGGCAAGTTCCGGTTCGGAACGCACCCCCGGGACTGGAGCGCGGGACTCCTCGTGAAAATCCCCGCCGGCGACGACAGGGAGCGGCTCGGTTCCGGGCGCACCGATTATGCGGTCTTCCTCGCCACCCGCCGCACCTTCGAGAGATTCGCCTGGATCGGGAACGCTTCCCTCCGGGTCAACGGGGACTCCCGCACGCCCGGGGGCGGCAGCGGCAGGACGTCGGGCTCCCTGGGAGGGGGGGCGATCTTCAGGATCTCGTACTCCTGGATCTTCATGGCCGAGGGGATGTACGAGACCCGGCGCTACGAGGGGGGAGAGGTGGACTTCAGGGTCATCCCCTCCCTGGATTTCCGGCCCACGGAGAACCTGGCGCTCAGGCTGGGGGTCGCTCTCGGCCTGGCCGGCGGCTCCCCGGACCAGGAGGCCACCTTCTCGGTCGTTTTCCACTTCTGAAATTGCCTGCCGGTCACGCACCGGACATTCGCCGCCGGAGCCGAGCGACGCTATGCTGGGTCCCGTCTCCGCAGGTCCGCGGGATGGGAGGCTTCCCCAAAACTGGAGAACTCGATGAAAGCTCTCGCCGTCCTGCTGCTGATCCCGTGCCTCTTTTCCGCCGCCCTGGGAGAGGAGGCCACCGCCGTCGCCCCCGAAGAGGTCCTGGACGCTCCGGGCGGAAAGCCCATCGCCATCCTTCTGCCCGGGGCCGTGCGCAGCACGATGGAGACCCGGGAAGGATGGGCGCGTATCCGGCTGGAGGGATGGGTCCGTCTTCCGGGGACGGCCTCTCCCACGGCCGGTCCCGGGCCCGCGCCGGTCCCCACCGCCCCTCCGCCGGAGGTGCCGCGCGGGGCCCTCGCCGGGACCGTGGCCGCCACCCTCTCCTCGGGCGAAATCCACTACGGTGCCGGGGCGCGGGTCGCCGTCCTGGGGCCGGCGGACGATCTGGAGCCGGCCTGGAGAGACTTGAAGGAGGGATTCGAGAAGGAGAAGACCGACCTGGAAGGGCGGATCCTTGACCTGAAGGACCTGGAGAAGAGGGCCCTCGCCAGCTCGGACAATCTCACCGAGGCGACCCGGAGCCTGGATCGTGCCCGGAAAACGCGGGACAAGACGGAGAAGGAGAGGGAGGGGATCCGGGAGCGGTACGCAAGGAGCGTGGACGATCTGTTCCGCAGGCATCAGGTGGCGGAAGTGGCCGCGGACATCGGGGGCCGTTACTCTTTCCCGGCCCTTCCTCCGGGGAAGTACTGCCTGCTGGCGATTCTGACGACCGGCGAAGGGGTCCGGCGATGGTACGTTCCCGTGGAGGTGGGTGCGCAGGACGGTACGATTCAGGACCTGCGCTCGGACGCGACGGGGCCGGATCCCTATTTCGGCACGAGGTGAAGGCGATCCGGCTGGCGCCGGGTGGGTAAAACACTATATTGACGCCGGACCGGCGGGCCCGATTGGGCCTGAGCTCTCCGGCGCGGGGGTGATGGACCGATGAGAGTTCGTCCCTGGAAATCCCTGGCTCTCTTGGCGATTTTCGCGATCCTGCCCGCACGGGCGGAGCAGGCCCCCCAGACGCCTCCTGCACGGGACATGGTGGAGGGAGTCTGGGGGCTGGAGAAAATCGTGCGCGCCACCGGTGCCGTGGAGACCAGCGGCGGGTTCATCTTCCAGGGAGGCTACTACAGCACCACCGTGAACTACTCCCAGGAAGGGACGCGGATGAACGTCTCCCAGTTCGGCACCTACGCGCTGGAAGGGAACCGTCTCTCCCTGCTCCCGTCGGTGCAGGTTTCCACTCGGGCCCAGGTCGCCAACTACGAGCCCGAGCCCCCTTTCAGCCTGGACGTCACCGTCATCGGGGACGAGATGAAGGCGGTTGCGGTGAAGGACGGGACCACCTTCTTCTTCCGGAGGCTGCGCTGAACCCGCCCCTCTTCGAGGAGTTCGAGGATCACCTTCGGCGGCTCAGTCTCCGGGCGCAGATCCCCCTCCAATCCCTGCCGGTGCTCCTGGGCGACATCGCCGGAGTGCTCATGCAGGAGGCCCGGACGACCCTGTTTGAGGAGCGGGACGAGGTGACGGTGGATCCCCACCTGGTCCGGGAAGAGTTGATCCGGATGGGGCACGACGGGAGCGGGCTGGATCTTCAGCAGGTGCGGCTGCTCCTGGATTTCTTCATGGAGAAAATGGTCGATCCCGAGGCTTCCCGAAACTGAGTTCAGACGCGGATCCGAACGATCGTGGCCCCGCGCCCCCCCTCCCGCTCCTCCGCCTCCGAGAATCCCTCCACGTGCGGGTGCGTCCGCAGAAAGTCCCTCACGGCGGCCCGGAGCTTTCCCGTGCCGATCCCGTGGACGATTCGCACGGGGCTGAATGCCGCCAGCGAAGCGTTGTCGAGGTACTTGTCCAGGATCTCCAGCGCCTCCTCCCCCCGCTTTCCGATGAGATTGAGCTCCCGCGGGAGGGTCGGCTCCGCCGGGCGGGACAGGCTTATGCCCCGGGGGAGGGCGCGATCGGGCTTTCCGGCCGGATCCGGGGCCTCCAGATCCGAGAGGGGAAGGGTCAGCCTCTTGCCGCGGGAAAGCACCACGACACGATCCCCCTCCAGGCGCTCCACCGAACCCTCCACGCCCATCGAAACCACCCGGATCGGATCGCCGGGCTTCAACCCGGCGGGGGCGGAACCGCGCGGGCGGGAGGCGGAGGCCAGATCGGGCGGGAGGCCGTCCCGGACCTCCTCCAGGGCCTTCCTCTCGTGGCGCTCGAGCTCCCGGCGAAGCCGGCGCTCCTCCTCCCGATCCGAGACCTCCCGGAGATAGGCTTCCCGGCGCTCCTGCATCCGGGCCGCGGCCTCCTCCAGGAACTGGGCGAACCGGGATTCCCGGTCCAGGGACAGCCGCCGGTCCGCCTCACGCCGCTCGGCCTCCCTCAGGCGGTCTCCCCGGGCCTGCTCCTCCATCCGCCGAATCTTCCCTTCCAGGTCCTCCTGGAGGGAATTCAGCGTCTTGAGGTAGTCCTCGAGCATTTCGCGCTGGAGGGGAAGAAGGCTCCTGGCGTGGCGGACGATCTCCCCGGGGAGGCCCAGGCGCTCCGCGATGTCCAGTCCACCGCTTCGTCCCGGGACCCCGGCACGCAGGCGATAGAGCGGCCGGAACGAGGTCTCGTCGAATTCCATGGAGGCGTTGGACACCCCCCCCGTGCTGGCCGCGTAGGCCTTGATGCTCTGTTGGTGCGTCGTGGCCAGGACCAGGGCACCCCGTTTCCGGAAGTACTCGATGATGGCCGCCCCGAGACAGGCGCCTTCCTCCGGGTCGGTGCCGGTTCCCACTTCATCCAGGAGCACCAGGGACGGGTCCTCCATCTCACGGGCCATGGAGGAGATGCCTGTCATCCGGGCCGAGAAGGTGCTCAGGCTGTCCGGAATCGACTGGCGGTCGCCGATATCGATGAGGATCCGGCGGAAGACCGGCAGCCGGGCCGCTGCGGCCGGGACCTTCAGCCCGCTCTGGGCCATCAGCGCCAGAAGCCCCACGGTCTTGAGGGCCACCGTCTTTCCTCCCGTGTTGGGGCCGCTGATCACCAGGACGCGGTGCCCCCCCTCCATGACCAGGTCCAGGGGCACCAGAGGACGGCCGGATTTCCGCAGGCTGATTTGGAGGATCGGGTGCCTCGCCCCTTCCAGAAGGAGGCGGGGTCCCGCGGTCTGCTCCGATGGGTCCGCCAGCTCGGGGTCGGTGGCCCCCATCTCCTCCGCGAGGGCCGCCTTGGCCGAAAGGAGGTCCGTTTCCGCCACGAGCTCGGCCAGAAGGACGAGATCCGCCGTGCGGCTCCGGAGGAGGTCCGTGAAGTCCAGGAGGATCCGGCGCTGCTCCACCTCCTCCTCTTCCTTCAGCCGGACCAGTTCGTTGTTCAGCGGGACGGTGGAGAGAGGCTCCATATAGACCGTGGCGCCGCTGGAGGAGAGGGCGTGGACGATTCCCTCCACGCACCCCTGGCTGTCGATTCGCACCGGCAGCACATGGCGGTTGTTCCGGAGAGCGACGAAATCGTCCTGCATGGCGCGGGCCACCTCGGGCCTTGAGGCGATGGTTCGCAGGGCCTCCTCCAGGCGGACGGAAAGGGCCGCGATTTGTCGCCGGATCTGGAGCAGTCCCGCGCTGCAGCGATCTTCCAGCTCTCCGGTGGCGGAGATCTTGCCGTCCAGGTACCGGACGAGATTTCCCAGCTCGGGGAACCGGCGACCCCACTCCCTCAATCCCGGCTGGTCCGACCGGGCCAGGAGGAGGCGCACTTCCTGGCCCACCGTCATCGTCTCCAGGAAAAGGTTGATCTCCGTGCCGGTGAAGAGGGTGCCCTCCACCTCCAGACGTCGGAGAAGAGGGCGAAGGTCGCTGGCAAGCGCGAGCGGGAGGGAGCCCCCGGACTGCCGGAACAGGACCATCTCCCGGGTGCTGGTCTGCAGCTTTCTCGCCTGATCCGGCGAGCCGGTGGGCCTCAGGAGGCGGGCGGCGTCCTGCCCGTAGACGGTCCGGCAACGCTCGGAGAGCAGATCGAGGACGGCCGGGAACTCCAGCGAGGCAAGATAATTTTCAGGGACGGCGGTGTTTTCCACAAAATGTTGTGTTTGTGCTTGACTGTCCACTAATTGTTGTATAGAGTCCGGCCAAAGTCAGCCGGCGCGCTTCCACCCGTGACTCGTGTCAGGTTCAGGAACCGGGAGGGTGAGTGGCCCAAAGGTGTTTCGGAACCATCCGGACGATCCCCCGAGGCAATCCTCTCTCCTTCTCCCGTCGCCCCCAAATCCCGGAACTGCCCGACCCCGCAACCCCCGCTCCCGTCCCCCTGGCATCCAGACCACCGTCCTTCTCCCCCGAGGATAGGGGAAGGGAGGCCTTCCCCTGTCCGGACCGACCCCGCTCCTGATCCAATCTCGGGCAGTTCCGGGAGGCGCAAACCCAAGAGGAGGGTATTGGCCTCGGCCCTCGCGAGCCGTATAATTGGGGTCCTCTGGCAACAGATCCAAAGATCTGCAATATAGCACACGGGTCCAGGACGGCACGACGCTCCATCGGAGGCAAGGGTATGCAGGGATTCCAGAAGTCGGCCGGATGGTTTCTCCCGCTCCTTCTGGCCGGACTGGCCGGAGCGGCGGGCATGGCGCAGGAGAGGCCCCAGAGTGCGCCCGCAACCCAGACGGCCCCCGCCACGGAGGATATGGGGACTCTCAGCCTCCAGCTTTCCGGTAACCGGAAGTTCTGCGTGGTTCACAACGAAATCGACTTCGAGGCCGGGGTCGTGAAGCCGAGACAGTATCGCAATGGCCCGCTGGTCACCACCTTCGGATACAAGTACCAGATATCCGCCAGCCGCCGCGGCACCAGTTCCATCATCAAGCTGCTGGAATCTCCGACGATCAGAACCGCGTACCTGGAGGCGCAGGTGCCGGAAGCCAAGCCCCCTCAGCCGCGGCTGGCGACGCCCAAGGACAAGAAGGCCTCGAGCCAGCCCTTGCAGCAGTCGAAGAAGCAGCCTCGATGGATCCGGGAGAGCGGCTGCACGACCCTGCTGCCGGAGCACTCCTTTTCCCTGGCTCCGGGGCGATACGACATCTATCTGGGCTTCGATGTCCTGCTGATCAACGGGCGGTGGGCGCCGATGCAGAGCGACTTCGCGACCGACGTGCTCATCGAGAAGGACCAGGTGACACGGGTCAATGGCCGGGTGGACTACACCGACGGCGTCCGGACCGTGAAGCTCGAGTCGTCCGAGAAGCCCATGCCGGCAGGGAAGTGATGGACCGTCCCGGAAGGATCCGGGAGGAGCACCGACTCGGTTGAGTCGCCGATTCGCACCCTCCGATTCCCCGCCAACCCTCCTCCTCCGCCTTTGTTTCGCGCTGCCGGTGTTCTGCCTTGCGGTGCTGGCTTACTCCAACACTCCGGGCAACGGGTTCGTTTTTGATGACCGGATGATCATCGAGCGGAACCCACTCATCCGCTCCCTGGACGGCATCCCGCGCCTCTTCGTCACGCCCTACTGGACCGGGGAGGGAGGGGCCAACCGCCTCTACCGGCCGCTGACCACGGCCACGTTCGCCCTGAACCGGGCGCTGGGAAATGGCGGTCCCTCGGGGTTCCACCTGGTCAACGCTCTCCTGCACAGCGCCTCGGCGGTTCTCCTTCTTCTTCTCCTGGCCCGGCTCTTCCGGCTGCGCTGGACGGCCCTGGGGGCCTCGGCTCTCTTCGCGGTCCACCCGGTTCTGACGGAATCGGTGGCCGGGCTGGTGGGGCGGGCGGAGATTCTTGCGACCCTTTTCCTCCTGGCGGCCCTCCTTCTGGACCGCGGGAGAGGAGAGGGACGGGGTCCGGCGGTGCTCGGCTCACTGGGCTTCTTCTTCCTGGCCCTTCTCTCCAAGGAGAATGCCCTCGCCTATCCGGCGCTGCTGATCCTCACCGACCTCCTCCTGGGTCCGCCGAAGGGGACCTCCCGGCGAGGGAGGAGGGGCGAGATCGCCGCCACGCTGGCCGTCGCGGCGATCTACCTGCTCCTCCGGTGGAAGGTGCTGGGGAATCTCATGGAGACCTCCGCCATTCCGGAGGTGGACAATCTTCTGGTCGGCGTTCCGGCGTGGCGGCGGATTCTCACGGGGCTGGCCCTCGCGGCCAGGTACCTGGGCCTCTTCCTCTTCCCGGCGCGGCTCTCGGCCGATTACTCGGCCCGGGAGATCGAGCCGGTGTCGGGAATCCTGGATCCCGCCTGCTGGCTGGGGATCGCCTTCGCCGCTGCCTATCTGATCCTCTTCTATCGGTTCCGCCGGAGGCTGGTGCCCCTGTCCTGGGGAATGGGCTTCGCGGCGGTTTCCTTCTTTCTGGTCTCCAACATCCCGTTCCCCGTCGGGACCATCTTCGCCGAGCGGCTCCTCTACCTGCCCCTGGTGGGGCTCTGCGCCGGGACGGGATTCCTGGTGTCTGTGGCGGCCGAGAAGCGGCCGCGGACCGTGGCGGCGGTGGGGGCGGCGGTGCTGGTTCTCCTTGCCGCGCGGACCTGGGAGCGGAACCGGGACTGGAGAGACGACTTTTCCCTCTTCCGGTCCGCGGCCCGTGTGAGCCCGCGCAGCGCCCGGGTGCGTTACAACCTGGGGAATGCCTACCGCCGCCGGGGAGAGCTGGCGCGCGCCGAGGAGAGCTACCGGGCCTGCCTGGAGATCTATCCCGATTTCGAGCCCGCGGGCCGGAATCTGGGAGTCGTGCTGGTGGAGATGGGGCGGGGAGCGGAAGCCATCGAGTTCTTCCGGCAGGCCCTGGGGCGGCACCCGGAGAGCGCCTCCCTGCACAACAATCTGGGGAACGCCTACAGAAGCCTGGGCCGCGGCGCGGAGGCGGAGGTCGAGTACAACCGGGTCCTGGATCTGGATCCCTCTTCGGCGGATGCTCGCAACAATCTGGGTGCCCTCTTCCTCGATCGGGGGGACGCGACGCGGGCGGAGGTCGAGTTCCGGGAGGCGATCCGGCTGGCGCCCGATCGGATCACATTCCGGGTCAACCTCGGGAACCTCCTCCTTCAGCGGGGAGACCCCGCCGGCGCAGCGCGGGCCTTCCGGGATGCGGTGGAGAGGGAGCCCCTGCTCCCGGAGCCGCATCGCGGCCTGGGAGAGGCGCTGCTGGGGGAGGGAAGGATTCTCGAAGCCGAAGGCGAGCTGAAGAGGTCCCTCTCCCTGAACCCCTCCCAGTGGGAGGCGCCCGCTCTTCTGGGCTATCTCCACCAGCGCCGGGGTGACGGAGGGCAGGCGATCCGGTTCTATCTGGAGTCGCTGTCCCGGAAGCCGGACCAGCCCGAATTGCATCGCAATCTGGGGATCCTCTATTCAGTGACCGGGACCACCAGGGACAAGGCGCTGGATCATTTCCGCCGGTGCCTGGCGCTGGACCCGCCGCCGGGCATGGAGAAGGAGATCAGGGATCTGCTGGAGGCCCTGGAGAGGGGCGCGGTCCCGGGACCGCGTTGAGGGTCCGGGATTTCCCGTCAGGCTGCTGCTTCCCGGCGCTCGACGACTTCTCGGATCCCGCCAGCTCGGCGTTCACCATCTTCTTGATCTCTTCCAGGCTCATGCGGGTGACCTTCCGTCCGTTGACGTAGAGGGTGGGGGTCCCCCGGATGTGGGCGTCCGCGCCGTCCCTGAGATCCTTGGCGATGATCTCCTCCAGGGCGGGGTCTTTCATGGTCTTCTCGAACTGGTCCACGTCCAGTCCGATCTGCCTGGCGAACTCGGAGAAGCGGGTCTTCCCCTGGGCATCAGTCAAAACCCCCTGGCTCTCGAAGATTCTGTCGTGCATCTCCCAGAACTTCTTCTGCTTGCGGGCCGCCAGAGAGGCCAGGGCCGCGGGGCGGGCATGGAGGTGGTAGGAGAGAGGGTACTGCTTGAAGACCAGTTTGACCTGCTTCGGATAGGCCTCAAGCACCTGCTTGAGGAGAGGCTGGAGCCTCGCGCAGTAGGGTCACTGGTAGTCGGAGAACTCCACGATGGTGACCGTGGCCCCCCTGGGTCCCCTGTAGGGGGCCCCGGTGATGTCGATCTTGTAGACCCTGTCGGGGTCCTCGGCCGGGGGTGCAGCCGCCGCGACCCCCGCCAGGAGCGCAAAGAGAATCGCCGTTCGCGTTCGCGTCATGGAGGGTTTCTCCGATTCGATCGGTTGGGAGGCCGGTTCAAAGGCGGTCATTATAGGTTCCGGGAGACAGAAGTCAACGGCGGTCCGGGGCGAGGCCACGAGATCCGTCCGCCGGAAGGGTCCTGTGTGAAGGGCTTTCCGATGGGGTGGCTGCCCGGAAGGCCTGTGCTATACTGCACGAACGGTTCGTTGATCGGATGTCTTCGAGGAGGGCGCTCTTGAGAGGAATCACCGGCCTGCCGTTCCATCTCCTGCTTGTCACAATCTTCATCGCGCCCGTGACAGGAGCGGCGATGCCGGAACCGGAGCCCCAGCAGGAGAACGGCCCCCCGTCCGTTTCCTCCCCCTGGAAAAACCAGCAGTTCGATGCCCCTCTGGAGAGGGTCCGTTCGGAGCTCCTGGCCCTCATCCAGGAGGACGGGCTGGCGCTGGTCCGGGAGGAGAGGAAGGACGGGACCTTCGCCACCGGATGGGTGGATTTCGACAACAAGAAGTTCGGAGTGGACGTCTCCATTCCACCCCCCAAGCTCACGTCCAAGTATCCCTACGCCCAGCCGAACAGCATGACCTCGGGACGCTACGGCCTGGAAGGGCGTCTGTCCAGAGTGTCCCCACTCCAGACTTGGCTCGATCTCCGGGCGTTCCTGGAGATCCGCGGGGTGGATCGGAAGGCGTACGTTACGCGCTGGATTCCCCGCCTTTCCAACGGGGAAGTAGAGCGGCAGTACTTCACCCGGCTCTCCCTCCGTCTCCTCAAGCCGCCCGGCGGCAGCCCCCCGGCACGGTAGCGGTACGTGGCCCGGGTTCTTCCTTTCCGAGGTCTCCGGTACCATCCTCGCTTCGCATCCGAGATGCAGCGGATCGCCACGCCCCCCTACGACGTCATCGGCGAAAGCGATCGCCTGGAATATGAGAAGGCCCACCCGAGAAACGTGGTCCGCCTGATCCTCCCGGGAGAAGCGGGACGCGCTGGAGACGGGACCTTCTATTCCGGTGCGGCGGCCCTCCTGAGCGGGTGGCGCGAGGAGGGAATTCTCCAGCAGGAAACCGCTCTTTCGTTTTACCCCTACCGCCAGACCTTTCGAGGCCCCGACGGAATCGCCGCCTCGCGGCTGGGGTTCCTCGGTGCGCTCGCCCTGGAGGATCCGGCGTCGGGGAGCGGCCCCCTCCCTCACGAGAAGACGCTGGAGGGCCCGCGCCGGGATCGAACACGGCTGATCTCCGCATGCCGGGCCAACCTCAGCGCGATCTTCCTGCTTCACCCCGACGGGACGGGAAAGGTCGCTGCGAGCCTCGAGAAGACCGCCCCGGGAGAGCCGTTGTTCCGTTTCTCCGACCGGGAGGGGGTCCTGCACGAACTCTGGAGGATGGACGACCCGGATCTCATCCGGCAGGTCCGGGAGGGGCTGGAGGCCGACTGGACGCTCATCGCCGATGGACACCACCGGCATGAATCGGCCGTGGCCGTCATGAAGGAGCTTCCCGAGACGGAAGGGGCCCGCTACGTCCTCGCTTTCTTCTGCAGCCTCAAGGATCGTGGCTTCCGGATCTTCCCCATTCACCGGCTCGTTCGCCCCCGGCCGGCCGATGACGCCCCGGCGCTTCGGCGTCTGCTCCAAGAGCGCCTGCCCTGTGAGATTCTCCCCTCCGGGTCCGGGGCGAAGGAAGTGCTATTGCGGCTCGGGGAAGCGGGACAAGGGTCCTTCGCGGCCCTTCTGCCCGGAGGCCATCGGCTTCTGATCCGCTGTCGGACGGAGGATCGGCCCGGGCGCGGGGAAAGACCCCTGGAGGACCTCGATACCTTCGTGCTGGAGCGGGAGGTCCTTACGGAGTTGCTGGGGATCACGCCGGAGGCGGTTGCGGCCGGGGCCGTGGCCTACACGCCGGACGCCGGAGAGGCCCTGCGCCGGGTGGACTCGGGAGAGGTGGCGGCCGCCTTCCTGCTGAACCCGCTCCGGATGGAGGCAGTGATTCGCGCAGCCCGCGCGGGGTTGCGCCTCCCCCAGAAGAGCACTTACTTCTATCCGAAGGTTTTCACCGGCCTCGTCATCCGTCCTTTTTGAGGGAAGCGCCTCAGGAGCGGGGGGTCAGGGGAGAGATTCTCCGAAGCCTCTCCGCCACCCGCGGCAGCACGCGAACCACCTCCTCCACGTCCTCGGCGAGGTTGAAGGCGCCGAAGCTGAAGTGGAGGGACCCGCGGCCCAGCACCGGATCGATCCCCATCGCTTTGAGCACGGGGGACTCCTTCATCACCTCTCGAGTGCAGGCGGAGCCGCTTCCGGCCAGGATCCCCTCCTCATCCAGCAGTCCCAGGACCGCCTCTCCCTCCACGTAACGGAGGCAGAGACTGAGGTGGCCGGGGATCCTCTCGCGGGGGTGGCCGGTGGGCACCCATTCGGGGAGCGATTCTTCCAGGCGATGCCGCAGCGCCGAGGCGAGCTGCTCGAGCCGGCGGGCCCTGCCGGGCGCCTCCTGAAGGGCCAGGCGGGCGGCGGCGCCGAAGCCGGCCGCCAGGGCCACCGGCTCGGTGCCGGCCCGGAGGCCCCCTTCCTGGACCCCGCCTTCCTCCTGGGGACGCAGCCGCGTCCCCTTCCGGACCACCAGGGCCGCGATTCCCTTGGGGCCGTGGAAGAGATGCGGCGAGAGAGTCAACAGACTGATGGGGGCCTGTCTCCAGATTCCCGGCAGGAGGCCCGCCGTGGCCGTGGCGTCGGTGTGGAACAGGGCGCCCGCCTCCGAGGATAGAACGGCCGCCTCCGCCACCGGCTGGAGAGTTCCCACCTCCGGGCTGGCATGTGTCACCGAAACGAGGAGCGCCCCCCCGGCAAGACTCCGGCGCAACGCCTCCAGGTCGATCCGCCCCGTCGAATCCACGGGCTGCTCCTCCACCACCATCCCCTCGGCGGTGAGGGTGCGCGCCGGATGAAGGATCGAGGGGTGCTCCACCGCGGAGACCAGGAGCCGGTTCTCCCGGCGTCCCCGTGAGCGGCAGACCCCCTTCAGGGCCAGGTTGTTGGCCTCCGTGGCGGAGGAGGTGAAGATGATCTCTTCCTCCCCGCATCCCACCAGGGCCGCGACCGCCGCCCGGGCCTCCTCCAGCGCCGCCCGGGCCGCCCGTCCCGCGGAGTGTGGAGAGCGGGGATTGGCGTAGCTCTCCGCGAGATGGGGGAGCACGCAGGCAGCGACGCGGGGGTCGAGGCGGGTGCTGGAGACGTTGTCGAGGTAGATGGGTTTCAAGGGCCGGCAGCTCCGCCTTCCGGGTCCTGGGAAGTGGATCGGAATTATAGCAGGCCGGAAGGGGGACAAAATGAAGCGGCGCGCGGGTTTTCGTTGACGGAGCTCTCCGGACCCCGTATACAGACATTCAAGCAGTTTTCCGGGGGAGGGCCGGTTTGGGTTCCAGTGTGCCCCGCATCAGGGTCCTGGCCATCGCCGCGGCGATCTGCCTGCTTCTGCCGGACGCCCGGATCCTGGGAGCCCCGGGAGCAGCGCCCCTGGATCCCGTTCCGGTTCTGGTCGCGTTCACCCCCGCCTCGGTGGAAATTGACCCGGAGGACGGGTCTCTCTGGATCGTGGATCGATATCTCCCGAGGGTGGCCCATCTGGGGTCCGACGGTGCCCTCGTGGCGGTTTTCCCAGCCTCCCTCTACGGTGGAGGCAGGCCGTCCGGCGTGGCCTTCGAGGGACCGGCCGGAAGTCATCTCTACGTCAGCGACCCCGACTTCCGCCGCGTGGTCCGGATCGATCGGAACGGCAATGCGGCCGGCTCATTCTCCACCGATCCCTTCGGGATGACGGCACCCGCGGATCTCGCGTGGGATGCCGCGACTTCCGCGCTCTGGGTGGCGGATCCAGCGGCCCGGCAGGTTTTCCAGCTGCGGCCGCGGGACGCCGACGCCGATGGTCTTCCGGATGTCGCCGATCTCGTGGGTTCCTTTTCGACCGTTCCCCTGGGCTCGGAGAACCCGATGGGCGTGGCGAGGGATCCTGTCTCCGGCCATCTGTTCCTGTCGGACCCGGCGCTGGATAGGGTCTTCGAAGTCACCGAGGGCGGCGCTCCCGTCGGTTCCTTCGACAGCGGCTATCAAGGCGGGACCTCGGTGACGGGTCTCGCCTGGGATCCCGGGCCGGGGAACCTCCGGCTCTCCGATGCGGGCCGCAAGATCCTGACCATGACGGCGGAAGGGGTGCCTCTGGGTATCCTGGGGACGGCCCCCTTCGGCAGCCTGTCGCTGCAGGGGCTGGCCTGGGAGCCGGCCACGGGAACCCTCACGGCGGTGACGGGCGAGCGGAAGATGATCCGGTTTCAACCCGACGAGCCCGACGAAGGCGGGAACTTCGGCGGGATTCTCCTGTGGCGCCAGGAGTGGACCACCACGTTCGGCAGCGTTGCCCCGTCGGGGATCGCGGTGGATGCCGCCACTGGAGACCGGTTCGTCTCTGACAGCCAGCAGCACCGGGTGTTCCGGGTGGACGGCTTCGGCGGCGTGATCTCCAGCTTTGACACGGGAGCCGCCGGCAGCCTCTCCCCCACGGGCCTTTCCATGGGACCCGAGGGAGGGAGCCTCTTCCTGAGCGACAGCCAGGCCCGGAAGATCATCGAGGTGTCTCCAACCGGGGTGGAGCTCTCCAGCTTCACCACCTCCCCTTTCAAGAAGGAGCCCCAGTCGGAGCCGCTCTGCAACGATCCGGCAGGAGTGGCCTACGACACCACGAGGGACCACCTTTTTATAGTCGATTCCCAGGCGGGGCACGTCTTCGAGGTGACCCGGGAAGGGGCCTTCGTCGCGGCGTTCCCCACCGCTCCGGCGGCCCCCTATCCCACGGACCTGGCCGTCGACCCGGCCGGCGACCGGTTGATCGTCTCCGACAGTTCCGGGCACCTGGCGGAATTCTCCCGGTCCGGGGTCCTCCGGGGGCGCTATCCGGCAGTGCCTCTCCGGGTGCGGATCCCGGGGGCGTCGGGGCTCTCCGTGGATCGCGAGACGCTGCACCGGATTGTTACGGACCCCGTTGTGGACACCGTGTTCTTCCTGTCCCGCACCGGTGCCGCCCTCGGCCAGATCTCCCTGGAGCCGTACGGCATCCGGAGTCCCTCCGGCGCAGCCTGGTCCCGGGAGGAGAACCGGCTTTACGTGGTGGAGCAGGTGGCGCAGAAGCTGGTCGCAGTCTCCCCGGGGGCGGACGGCGTTTTCGGGAGCGCCGATGACGACGTCGCCTTTCTCTCCACGATCGCTTACGGGAGCGGCGCGCCTCGCGGGGTGATCCTGGATCGCGTCCTCGGGAGAGTGGGGTGGGGGGACGAAGAGTCTCCCGGCGTCGTCTGGGTCACCACCGCATTCGCCTATGCCGGAAGCGTCGACCTCGACCAGGCCGGAGTGACGGCGCTGAGGGGCATCGACCAGGATCCCACAAGCCGGAACCTGTTCGTGAGCGACCCTTCGGCCGGAATCCTCACTACGACTTCCACCGGCGGTCTTGTCAATGCGATGCCCGCATCCGATCTCGAGATCGGAGATCCCGGCGGCGCAGGTTTTAGCCCCGCCGAGGGGGCCCTCCTGGTGGTGGATCTGTCCGATCGAACCCTGGCAGCGGTGGACCTCCGTCCCTTTCTCCTCCAGGAGGTCCAGGGGCTGTCACTGGACGAGACGGGGCAGTTCCACTGGCTGGCCAATCCTGTCTTTTCGGGCTATCAGCTATTCCGCGGGATCCTGAGCGAGCTCCCCGAAGGTCTCTACGGCGGGTGCTTCTGGGCGGGTCCGGGGCCGCCTGTTTCGGAAGGAGAGAATCCAGCGTTGGGAGAGGGGTGGGGCTATCTCGTTGCAGGGACCAACCCCACGGGCCTGGGAAGCCTGGGGAAGGGCAGCGACGGAAATGAGCGGCCCTTATCCGGGATCTCGCCTTTATGTCCCTGATGGGCTGGAACGCGGAGGGGATAGACCAGGCAGCATGATTTTATTCATTGACTAAGCTTTTTTTGGGTGTATTAGAGAGTAGCAATAATGGTGTGCCCGGCATTCAGGAGGCACGGATCGTCAATCTGTTCAAGAGAGTCCTGGGACACGGGTCCTTTCCGACAACAAGCAGGAGTGGGCATCTCTGAGGGCCTCTTTTGCCGAGGATCGGGCGCAGGTCACTATTGGGGGGCGTCATGAGGAGAGACTTGAAGAGGATTCTCGCGGCGGTTCTTTTCCTGGCCGTCGGTCTGGCAATTCCAGTCCTGGCCGGCACCAGCGCCGAGAAAGCCCAAACGGGCGCGCCTTCCGGGTCGGCGGCGACCGTCGAGCCGGCGCCGCCCATGGCCCTGAGCGTCCGGCTGGTGAGCCTCCAGAAGAACGCCAGCGGCGGTGTGGCAACTGTGTCGGCGGACACGAGTTCCACCGTCAATCTGGGTGAAGTGACTCTCAACATGAACCTTCCCGCCGGCGTTTTCTTCACCGACGGAACCAGGACCAAAACCTGGACCTTCAGTCTCCCCAACGGCGGGACCTCCAACGTCCCGGCAGACCTGCTGGTGGGCGCGGACGGAAAATACGTCATTCCGGTGGAGGCCACGAGCATCTACCGGGGGAGGCCCGTGCACCGGGGCCTCTCCTTCAAGCTCCTCGTCGGAGTCCAGGAGGATCACCCGCAGCCCAAAGACGGCGCCATCGAGTACCAGGGTGTCCTTGGCGGGGGGGCCTGAGCCATGACACCCAGAAAGACCCTGCTGTTTCTGATCCTGGTGTGGGCCGCTTCCCTCGGAATGGCCCATGCCAACTGGACCGCCACGGGCACCTTCCGGTACATCGACCGGGAATTCGATCAGTCCGGATTCACCGGAGTGGAGCCCTCCCTCCCAATCCGGCTGGCCACCGTGGAGGTCCGCGACGCGAACGTGACCAGCGCCAAGGCCATCCTCGCGACCGGTCCCACCGATGCCGGCGGCAACTTCAGCATCCTCGTCCCGGACACGAAGATCAGGACCGTCTACGTCCGCGTGCTTACCGTCTCCACCGCTGTCTCGGGTCTCTACCTGCGAGTGGAGAATGTGTATGTCCCGAAGGTCCCCTACGCGGTGGCATCCTCCAGCGTCGCCGGGCACGATCCCGCCATCAACCTGAATTTCGGGACCGTCACGGCCGCCATCGGAGCGGGAGGGGACGCCTTCAACATCTATGACACGGGCCTCCGGTCCGTGGACTTCATCGCCGCCTTGAACGGATCCCGGCCCGGGTCCGACAAGCTGCTGACCCTTGAATGGCAGCCGGACTCCTGGAACGCGGTCTCCAGCTACGACCCCTCCAGCATGAGAATCCACGTGGGGGACCCCTCCTCCTACAACGACACCGTCATCGCCCATGAGACCGGCCACTACGCCTTTCACTTGAACTCGGCCAGCGACAACCCAGGGGGAACGCACCATCTCACCGACTGCAACCAGGATCTTCGCCTGGCCTACGATGAAGGCCGGGCCACCTGGTTCGGCCAGTCGGTGCGGCGGCATTTCAATCTCTCCAGGCCCGATCTGTACGTGAAGACGACGGGAGCCCCCGGGCCGGGGAACCTCGACTTCTACTTCAATGTGGAAAACGAGACGCCTTATTACTGTGACGGCGCCGCCAGCGAGGTCGCGGTGTACTCCGCCCTCTGGGACATCAACGATTCCGCCATCACTGCGGACGGGACCCCGGATCTGGATGATGACACCCTCGCCCGGCCGGCCACCGACAACTGGGACGTGGACAAGAACTACATTCCCACGGTGGCGAGCAAGAGCCTGGAGGACTTCTGGGACGGCTGGTTCACCCGCGGCAAGGGGTTCAAGGCGGACATGACGTCGGCCTTCCAGCGGACGAACGTGGAGTTCTACCCCGATTCGGGCGAGCCCGACGATTCCGTCGCCACGGCACTTTTCCAGGCCGGGATCGGGAACACCCTCCACCAGAGCTACTTTGCGGACCTGAACGGCGACGGAGTCGGCGAGGCCGACACCGACTACTTCTCGTTCAGCGCCGCCGCCGGGACGGGCTACACCATCGAGACCCTGAACCTCTGGGGCCGGGCCAACACCTCCCTGGATCTTCTGGCCTCCGACGGGACGACGGTGCTCGCATCCAACAACGACCGGAGCCTGACCGATTTCTCCTCCCTCATCACCTACACGCCCTTGACCGGCGGGACCCTCTATGTCCGGTCGCTCCACGCCGCCGACTACGGAATCTACGGATCCTACGATTTCCGGATTTCAGGTAATGCCCTTGTGGATCTAGACCTGGACACGTACACCAGCGACGTTGACTGCAACGACGCCGATGCGTCCATCCACCCCGGCGCTGCCGAGGTCTGCAACGGAGTGGACGACAACTGCGTGAACGGGATCGATGAGGGGTTCGACGCCGACGCCGACACCTACACGACCTGCGGCGGGGACTGCAACGACGCCGATGCGTCCATCCACCCCGGCGCTGCCGAGGTCTGCAACGGAGTGGACGATAACTGCGTGAACGGGATCGATGAGGGGTTCGACGCCGACGCCGACACCTATACGAGTTGCGGCGGGGACTGCGACGACGCCAGCGCGTCGGTGTATCCCGGGGCCACGGAGGTCTGCAACGGAGTGGATGACAACTGCGTGGACGGGATCGATGAGGGGTTCGACGCCGACGCCGACACCTACACGAGCTGCGGCGGGGACTGCAACGACGCCGACGCGTCCATCCACCCCGGCGCCGTGGAGGTCTGCAGCAATGGCGTCGACGACGACTGCGATAATCTCATTGACGCCGCGGACCCGGCCTGCCAGGGCGACACGGTGGTCATCACCAAGGCGTCGTGGACGCTTCAGACCCGGAAGCTCACGGTCTGGGCCACCAGCAGCGCGGCGCCCCAGGCCGTCCTGACGCTGGTCGGATACGGAACCATGATTTACGACAGCCTCAACAACCGGTACACGCTGACGAGAAACAACACCCTCAACCCCGGGACCGTCACCGTCACCTCCAGCGAAGGCGGGTCCGACACCGAACCGGTGACCGTCCTGTAGTTCCGGGCCGCCCGGAGAGGACGTCAAAAGAAAAGCCCCGCTCCGGCAGGCCCGGAGCGGGGCTTTTCGCGGAAAGGGCTCAGGCCCGGGCGGCGACCTGCACCGTCTCCCGGAAGACCATCCCGAAAAACTTGTTCACCGGGTTGCCGCGGGAAAGAAACGACAGGAACGGCCGGCGTCGCATCCCCATGGCGCGGAGATCCCCCAGGATTCCGCGATGGCCCGGGTGGAGCTGGAGCCCGCGGAGCAGGACCGGGTAGGCACGGTCCCTCCGGCCCATTCTCAGATGCACCCGGGCCAGGTTGTGGAACAGTTCCGGGGTGTAGAACTCCACCGCGACGGCGCTCTCACACAGCTCCAGGGCCGTCTGGATCCTGGTGGATACCATGGCCAGGCAGAGGCCGTAATGAGAGAGATACTTGGGAGGAGGCGTGATCTTCTCGACCTTCTTCGCCAGCTCTATGGCGGCCTCGAAGTAGGCCAGACCCGAAAGAAAGTCCCCGCGGGCCACCGACTCCACCCCCTTGGCAAAGCTCTTTTCAGCAACGACGTTGCTCATCAGGAAACACCTCCCGGTTGGTGTCTTGGATCCCCGGAGGGGGGCCAGAGGGGAATATAGGTTCCCGGCCACCGCCGTCAACCGGATCGGCGTAACGTATCTGTAAGACGGGAGGGAAGAAAGCCCCGCGGCAAGGGTCTACGTGCGATCCACCTGCTCCACCAGGGGAGTGTTGATTTCCACCTGACTGGCGGCGCGCAGCCGCTCCAGATAGGCACGGAAGAGGCGGTCGCGCTTCGTGAGAAGGAGGCGGTTCCTCAGCCCTTCTTTCTGCGAATCGAACCCCTCCATGGGATCCGAACGGGAGACCAGGCGGAGAGTGGCCATTCCCCCGGGCGTCGCGAAGGGGCCCAGGGCCTCGCCGGGCTTGAGGGCAAAGAGCCGGCCAAGCGTGTCGGGATCATCTCCCAGGCCGGGGAAGGGACCGGAGCGCGGCAGGGGACCTTCGTTCTTCAACTCCACCTTGAGTTTTTTCGCCGTTGCCGTCAGATCGGAGGTCCCTCCCGAGGAGGCGATCAGCCTCTGGGCGGAAAGCAGACGCGTCTGCCGCGTGAGATCGCGGCTGACCCGGTCCTTCACCTTCGCGAGAGGAAGCGATCCGCCGGCAGTGGAGGAGAGGAACTGGATCACGACCTCGCCGGAGGCCACGGGGACGGGATCGCCGACGGTGCCGCCCTTCATCGAAAAGAGCTGCGCCTCCAGCGCCGGCTGTTGTCCGAGACCGGGGAATTCCTCCCCCCGGTGCAGCCCCTGGAACTCCCGGATCGTCAGCCCCATCTCACCGACCGCCTTGGCGAAGTCCCCCTTGGATCCGCCCACCCTGGAAGCGAAGTCCAGGGCCCGGCGCCGGGCCTCCGTCCGGGCCCGGTCCGTCTTCAGGGAAGCCAGAATCTGGGGCCGGGCCTCTTCCAGGGTCATCTCATGCCCCGGCTGGATGTCGGTCAGGTGGATGATGTGAAACCCGAACGAGGAGCGGACCGGATCCGAGACCTCTCCCACCTTCAGGGCCCAGGCGGCGTCGGAGAACTCCCGCACCATCTGGTCGCGGGTGAAGTAGTCCAGTTCTCCTCCCCGGGAGGCGGTGGAATCCTCGGAGACTTCGCGGGCGACTTTCACGAAATCCTCACCGCCGCGGACCCGGGCCAGGGCCTTCTTCGCCCCGGCCTCCGCGGCCCCGGCCTGTTCGGAAGTGGCGTTGGGCGCCACCTTGACCAGGATGTGGCTCGCCCGCCGTTTCTCGGGAACGGTAAAACGGGTCTTCTGGTCCTGGATGTACCGGGATCGCACTTCGGCCTCGGGGACGTCCATCTTGGAGGCGATGTCGCGCACATCCAGCAGTACGTACCGGCCGGACCGCCCCTCACCGCTCGGGTAGTCGGTCTGGTGCTGGCGGTAGTAGTCCTCGTTCTGGCTTTCGGTGGGAGGAGCGACGGGGAGGCGGGAATCGTCCAGGAGGAAGTACTGGATGGAGACCTTCTCATTCTGGAGGGCGTAGGCTTCCCGCAACTCGGAGTCGCCCACCGCCGCCGAGTCCTCCACCAGGGATCGGAGCTTGCTGAGAAGGAGCTCCTGGTGGACCTGCTGCTCGTACTCCTCCAGCATCGCCTGGTTGGAGCGGAAGATCTGCTCGTAACGGGCCTTGCCGACGAAGACGCCGTTCTGCTGGAAGGAGGGGTCCTTCATGATGGCTTCCGCCACCTCCTGGTCCGAAGCCTTCAGTCCCGCCTTCGTCGCCTCCCGCACCAGCAGCTCGCGGTCGACCAGGCGGTTGATGGCCATCTGGCCCACCCTCAGAAACGGGCGCTGCTGGTCGAATTGCGTGCCGAGGAACTGGCGATAGGTGTATTCCAGGGTCCGGGCCTCCCGCTGGAAGGCCTGGATGCTGATGACCTGCCCGCCCACGCGGGCCGCCCAGGCCACCGAGTCGGATCCGGTGTTTCCGCTCCCGATCCCTCCTCCCCACACGGCGAAGATGGTCAGGATGAACGAGGCGACGACGGCGAGGAGAACCCACTTCAGGTGCTTCAGGTTCTCCCGGAAGACATTCAGCATCTTGGATTTCTCCACGGAAGAGTAGGAAGTCCAGGGCAGGGACGTCGCCCCGGAACCCCGTTCATGGGAATAAGAAACAATACATTCTAGCCAAAGGACGGTGTGGGAATCAAGGACTTCGAGACGGGTTGGCAGGGAGTTTCTCCTTTTATTTCAAAGAGGTTGCGCTTGGCGGGATTCTCCCTATATTTGCCCCGTGGCTGGATCGACCTTGGGAGAAGGGCGGTGGGTGTTTTCTGTCTGCGCCCGCCGCAGGAAGGGGTCGTAGAGCGTGGCACTCACCCGGCAGTCTGGCCCGGGCAACGTCCTTCTGGACTGGTTCACCGTCTCCTACCGGACCATCGTCATGGGCGTCGTCTTCCTGGTGGGCGCAGCGGGGGCCGTCTTCCTCTTCTACTACCTCCGGGCGGCCTCGGGCGATACTCCCGAGGGGCTGGCCCTCCAGGAGCTGACCCGGGCCGAGAGGCTCTTCAGCGAAGCCGAATCGGCGGCACACGGGGACCAGTTCGCCCAGTCCATCACCCAGGCAGGGCGGCTCCTCGAGTCGGCGAGGCGCTCCTACCGGGGACGGAACCTCTCCTCTTCCCGGGAGATGTCCCTGCAATCCCAGGGCATCTCCAGAAAGATTCTGGAGGCCAACAGCTCCGAGAACAGCTTCACCGCGAAGGTCTATCGGTTCGAGGGGGACGTGAAGCTGAAGCGCGTGAGGCAGTTCGTCTGGGAAAGCGTCACCGGGAACGTCGCCCTGAAGGTCGGCGATCAGATCAAGACCGCCTCCAGCGGGAGCGCCCAGATCGTCTACTTCGACGGGGCCATCACCACCATCAAGCCCGGCTCCCTGCTGGAGATTCGGGAGCTTTTCGAGGACCCCGCCACCAAGGTCCGAAAGGTCCGGGAGCGGCTGAACTTCGGAGGCGTCCTCTCCACCACCCAGGGCGGAAACGCCAGCGGATCGTTCCACGAGGTTTCCACCGAAACCTCCGTGACCCGCGCCGGCGACCGCGCGCAGTTGGCCATTGAATACGACCAGCAGCGGAAGATCACCAAGGCCGCAGTGGAGAGCGGCGAGGCGGAGGTGACCGCGGGCAGCAACACGGTCAAGCTGGGCCGACTGGAGAGCGTGACGGTCGCTCCCTCTCTCCAGTTCACCCCCAAGGAGGTCCTCCTGGCGGCTCCCTCCCTGGTGGAGCCCCTCGACCAGCGCGTGTTCGTCTACGACGCGGGACGTCCGATCGCCACCACCCTGAAGTGGGCGAAGGTGGCGGGCGCCGACTCCTATCGACTGCAGATCTCCCAGCAGCCCCTGTTCGGCCTGCTCCTTCTGGACAAGCCGGACATTTCCTCCAACTCGGTGGTGCTCCCCGATCTGGCCACCGGAAGCTACTACTGGAGGGTGAGCGCCCGGGACTCGGGCGGGGTGGAGGGGGCCTTCTCGGAGACGAGGAAATTCCGCATCGGATCGGACCGGGAGCGGGGCCCCGTGGACAAGGTCCCTCCGCCCCTTCAACTCATCGACTTTCTGCCCAGCGGGGCCCTGGTGATCATCAAGGGGCGGACGGAGTCCGCTGCCGCCGTCGCCATCGACGGGCAGCCGGTGGATGTCTATGACGACGGGAGCTTCACCGCGGTGGTCAAGATGAAGCACGACGGCCCCAACACCGTGGAGATCATCGCCCAGGACACGGCGGGAAACGAGACCAAGATTCGCAAGAGCGTCTACGTGGAGACCTACTGATGGGGTCGCCGTGCGAGATCCTGGTCCTGGTGGAGGAGGAGACGCGGGCGGAGGCCCTCGTGCGCCCCGCCGCCGGATCCGGCGCCCGGATCCGGGTGCGCCGCTGGGGCCGCCTCAAGGAGGCCGATCTTTCCCGGAGGGGCCTGCAGGCGGTGGTCTACCGGCCGGCGGCCGGAGAGGAAGACCGGCGCCTGCGGCGGCGGCTGCTCCGGACGCTGCCCGGAAACGTTGCGCGGGTGTTGGTCACTCCGCGGGGCTTCTCCTCCACCTCGAGATCGCGGGGCGCCGGCGCGGACCTGTACCTGGCGGCGCCGGTGGACCTGAGGGTCCTGACCGCCCTGATCTCCCTGGAGCGGCGCTGCCAGGATCTGGAGGAGGACTGCCGGAGCTCCCGGCGCGCGGCGGCGGAGCTCTCCCGGCACCTGAGGACCCTGGGGGAGATCACCCGAAGCAGCAACGCCGAGCTCGAGCCGAAGCGGATCATGGACATGTCCATGCAGAGGGTGCGCAAGCTCTGCCCCGTGGGAGCCTGGTCGGTTCTCCTGGTGGACGAGGAAAAGAGCTGCCTCACCATCGAGTCGGGAAGCGGCGGGGAGATTCCGCGCCTCGCCGGATCCCGCCTCGGGATGGGGGAGGGGCTGCCCGGGCGGGTGCTGCGATCGCGGGCGCCCATGGTGATCTTCCGGGAGGACGGGGCCCCCGCGCCCTTTCCCGTTCCGGAGCTTCCCGAAAAGCTGCGATGGTCGGAGATTCTGGGCCTTCCGCTGCTCAGCCGCGGCAAGGCCATCGGCGTGGTGGAACTGATCCACGGCCCTGGTCAGCGTTCCTTCCACCGGAAGG
>Ga0315276_10001181_pt1 | contig 23310 bp, 25 predicted proteins | sample YL17G05_0_MG_FD_204542 | JGI IMG/M metagenome (GOLD analysis project Ga0315276, IMG submission 204542) | Sediment microbial communities from Yellowstone Lake, YNP, Wyoming, USA - YL17G05_0 | ecosystem: Environmental > Aquatic > Freshwater > Lake > Sediment | place: USA: Wyoming | collected... | reverse complement strand
GCCGCGATCGAGGTATTCGATCTGCAAGCGGGCGATGCCGTCGACCAGCGCGTGCGCGGTCGGCGCCGTCTCCGGCCCGTTGTCGAGATAGGGCCAGTACAGCACTTCGACCGCGCCCTCCCGCAACCGGTAGCCGAGGCGCTGCCCGGCGCTGCCGACATCGAGCGTGAACTCGGGTCCCGCGCGCGAAAACATCAACTCCGCGTTGCCGCCGCGATCGGTACCGCCCTGCCATGCCCGTAGCGTCGCATTGCCGGCGCGCGCGTCGCGGGGCAGCGCCGCGCGCAGATCCGCTTCGAGGCGCGTGAACAGCAGGTCCAGCGAGCGCCAGCGCCGCGTTTCCCCGGTGAGGCGCACCTCGCTGTCGGCCAGCGAGGCGAGCGCGCGGTAACCCAGCACGGAGAGCAACGCAAGAATGGCCAGCGCGACGAGCACCTCCAGCAGCGTAAAGCCGCGGTGCCCGGCGCCGGCAGGATGCGGCGCCTGCGGTGGGTGCGGGGCAGCCGTCATGGAGGCGGCTGGCCGATGTAGCCGACGAGGCGGGCCAGCACATAGTCCGGCTGCGCCGGGTCGGCGACCGTGATGTCGACTTTGCGAAAGCCCGGATTCGGGGTTCCGCCCACCGTTTCGCGCCAGACGAAGCCGCTGCGCGCCTGCAGGGCGACGCCTTCGCGAACGCCGAGCGGCGGCCACGGATTGGCGAGTTGCGCGAGCGCCAGGCGGTTCTGGGCGACCCACAGCGCGAGCGTGCGCTGCTTGAGCAGGGTCGCGGCATCGGTCGACTGCGCGACCGAGCGCATGCCGGCGGCGAGCGCAACCGCGAGGATGGTCAGCGCGACGAGGATCTCGATCAGCGTGAACCCGGACGCGGTCGCGGCGCACCTCGGGCCGGAACCCGGTGCGCGCGCGGGTTGCGCCGCGGCAGGAAGGCGCATCAGTTCACGACGGCGGAGCTGCCCGACGCATTCGAGTCGAAGGCATACCCCACGCGGTTGAGGGGATCGCTGGCGATGACGACGTGTCCACCGGCGGAGTCGAGCCGCAGCACGTAGGGTTCGTTGCGCCCGCTGGGACGCAGCGGCACGATCGCATCGGCGGCCAGCGGGGCGTCCGCGTAGGTCATCGGCCGCACCGTCATGCCGGCGGGCAGCGCGCGCGCCGCCAGCACGTCGTCGCTGGAGAAGGCGACCCAGCGGTCGTCGCCGGCGCGCCGCCAGAAGCGATACCCGCTCCCCTCGGCCGACACGCCCAGTGTCTCGGCCCGCCACTGCGCGAGCGCCGCGGCATGCTCGAGCGCGCCGGCCAGCTGTTTCGCCTCGCGCGCGAGCTCGCGCCGGTCGTCGCCACCGAGGTTGGCGGTGACGAGCGCGAGACCGACGCCCAGCACGACGAGCACGACCAGCACTTCGACCAGCGTGAAGCCCGTGCTGAGTGTCCGAGGCGCGCGATCGCGGCCGGCGGTCAGAGGTCCCACGACCCGATATCGGTGTCGATGCCGGTACCGCCGGCCTGCCCGTCGGCGCCGAGACTGAACACGTCGACCTCGCCGCGCAGTCCCGGAAAGAGGTATTGGTAGGGGTGGCCCCAGGGATCTTTCGGCAGCCGTTCCAGGTAGCCGTTCGGCTTCCAGTTCGGCGGCGCCGGCGGTTGCGTCGGCCGGGCCACCAGCGCCGCGACGCCCTGTTCGGTGGTCGGGTAGCGCTGGTTGTCGATGCGATAGAACCGCAGGGCCTGCATGATGGCCGCGATGTCGCTTTTCGCCGCCACGGCGCGCGCTTCGTCGGGGCGTTCGAGCACGCGCGGCACGACCAGCGCGGCGAGAATGCCGAGGATCACGATCACGACCATGATCTCGATCAGCGTGAAGCCGCCTCCGCGCGCGGCGGGAGGCGGGCGGCGGCGCGGGGTTTCCCGGCGGCATCGGAGGGCGTGGCGGCAGCAGGACATCCGCCGATTATAATCCCGCAGCCCTGCGTCCTCCGCAGCGCCCCGTTGCCGTCGCGACCCGTCATTCCCCATGCGCCGTCCCCTTCGCCTCATCGTTCGCATCGGCACGGCACTGCTCGTGGCCGGCGCCGGCCTCGCCATCGCGGTGTGGTGGTGGCTCGGCCAGCCCTTGACGCTGCCCGCGTCGCCGTACGCGTTCGACGTCAAGTCGGGTGCGAGCCTGCGTTCCGTCGCCCGCGAGCTGTCGGCGGCCGGCGTGCTCGGCGGCGCGCTGCCGCTGGTGACGCTCGCGCGCCTGCGGGGCGTCGACCGCACGATCAAGGCGGGCAACTACGAGATCGCAGCCGGCATCACGCTGCACCAACTGCTCGACCGGCTGACGCAAGGGGAAGCGAGGCAGACGGCGCTGCTGGTGGTCGAGGGCGCGACGTTCGCGGATCTCACGCGCGCGCTGGCGGCGGAACCGGGCGTCGTCAAGACCGTGCTCGGGCTGCCCCAGGCCGAACTGATGCAGCGCATCGGCGCGGACGGCACGAGCGCCGAAGGCTGGTTCTTCCCCGACACCTACTTCTTCGTCGCCGGGTCGACCGACGCGGCGCTGCTCGCGCGTGCTTACCGCCTCATGCGCGCCCGGCTTGACGCCGCCTGGAACGCGCGTTCCGCGGACTTGCCGCTGAAAAACGCCTACGAGGCGCTGATCCTGGCGTCGATCGTGGAGAAGGAGACCGGGCGCGCCGCCGACCGCCCGCTGATCGCGGCGGTGTTCATCAACCGGCTCCGGCTCGGCATGCGGCTGCAGACCGACCCGACGGTGATCTACGGGATGGGCGAGCGCTTCGACGGCAACCTGAAGAAGCGCGACCTCGAAACCGACACGCCGCACAACACGTACACGCGCGACGGCCTGCCGCCGACACCGATCGCGCTGCCCGGGCAGGCGTCGCTCGACGCGGTCACGCATCCGCCGACCACACCGTATCTCTATTTCGTCGCGCGCGGCGACGGGTCGTCCGAGTTTTCCGCCAACTTGGCCGACCATAACCGGGCCGTGGCAAAATACCGACGCGGACGTTGAACTCCGGTTCCCCGCCTTTTCTCCCCCCATGCCCACCCGCCCCGGCCGCTTCATCACCTTCGAAGGCATCGATGGCGCGGGCAAGAGCACGCACGTCGCGTGGCTCGCCGGAGAGATCGCGGCGCGCGGCCACGCGGTCGTCGCGACGCGCGAGCCCGGCGGGACGCCCCTTGGCGAAGCGCTGCGCGAGCTGGTGCTGCGCGAGCCGATGACGCACGACAGCGAGACGCTGCTGATGTTCGCGGCGCGGCGCGAACATCTCGAGCGGGTGATCCGTCCCGCGCTGGCGCGCGGCAACTGGGTGCTGTGCGACCGGTTCACCGACGCGACGCATGCGTACCAGGGCGGCGGGCACGGCGTTCCCCGCGAGCACATCCGCGCGCTCGAGCAGTGGATCCACGGCGACTGCCAACCCGAGCTCACGTTCCTGTTCGACGTTCCGATCGAGGTATCGCGCGCCCGCCTGCAGTATGCACAGGCGGGCGGGCGTGCGCTCGACAAGTTCGAGCGCGAGGCCGGCACGTTCTTCGAGCGGGTGCGCGGCGCCTATCGCGAGCGCGTGGCGGGCGATCCGCAGCGCTTTCGCGTGATCGACAGCACGCGGCCGCTTTCCGTCGTCCGCGGCGAGCTGACGATGCATCTCGCAGCGTTGGAGGGGGCGTCGCGCTGATGGCGGACGAACGCGACGCGCAGGAGACGGCAGCGGCGCTGCCGTGGCCATCCCCGTTCCCCTGGCAGCAGCAGGCGATGCGGGAGGCGCTGGCGCAGCAATCCACGTGGCCTCATGCCTTGCTGATCCACGGACCGCGCGGGATCGGCAAGCACGCGCTCGCGCTCGGTTTCGCGCAGGCCCTGCTGTGCGAGTCGCCGCGCGCCGACCATCTGGCGTGCGGCGAATGTCCCGGCTGCCGCTACGCCGTGGCCGGGCAGCACCCGGATCTGATGCGGCTCGAGTTGATCGAGGTCGACGAGGAGGGCGGCGAATTGAAGCCCGTCGACACGATCAGGATCCACCGGATACGCGCGCTGATCGAATTCGTGACGCTCACGAGCCACCGGCAGCGGGCGAAGGTCGGCGTGATCGCACCCGCCGAGCGGATGAATGCGCAGGCCGCCAATGCGCTGCTGAAAACACTCGAGGAGCCGCCGCCCGGCACCTTCCTGATCCTGGCCGCCGACCAGCAGGGCATGCTGCCGGCGACGATCGGCAGCCGCTGCCGCCGTCTGGCGGCGCCGCAGCCCACGGCCGACGAAGCGTGTGCCTGGCTCGCGGCGCAGGGCGTGGCCGAGCCCGCGCTGGCCCTCGCGCAGGCAGCCGGCGCGCCGCGTGTCGCGCTGGAGTTGGCCGACGCGGAACGGCAGGCCGAGCGCCGTGCGTGGCTCACCGCCCTTGCCCACCCGGAGCGCCTTGGCGTGATCGCCCTCTCGGCGCGCATCGACGCCGGGGCGCGGGACGGGCGCCGTGCACGGCTTGCCCGCGCGGTCGATTGGGTGCTCGCCTGGACCGCGGACCTCGTACGCGCCAAGGCGGGAGACGGCGCGCGCCGGAATCCCGACTTCGCGCGCGAAGTGCAGCAGCTCGCGGCCCGGGTGGCGCCGGTGGCCGTGTTTCGCTATCATGACTCGCTTCTGCGGCAGCGTGTGCTGCTCGCGCACCCGCTGCAGCCACGATGGGTCGCCGAGGCGATGCTGATCGATTATCGAGCCCTGTTCAGGTAGGCGAGGATGCCCGACAAGAAGTCGCCGGTGCACGCAGTCCCGAACGCGATGCTCGCGGGCGCCGGCGCGGCGCGACCGGGCGTGCTGTCGCTCAACATCCGCGAGCGCGCGGCCCTTTACGCGGCCTACATGCCGTTCCTGCGCGGCGGCGGCATCTTCATCCCGACACCGCGGCAGTACCAGCTCGGCGAAGAGGTCTTCATGCTGCTGTCGCTGATGGACGACCCCAATCGCATCGCGGTGCAGGGCAAGATCGTCTGGATCACGCCGGAAGGCGTGCAGGGCAATCGCACGCAGGGCATCGGCGTCCAGTTCACGCACGACGAGACCGGTGCCGCGGCGAAGGCGACGATCGAGAAGATCCTCGGCCAGACGATGGCGTCGTCGCGCCCCACGCATACGATGTAGCCCGCGACCGGGGTTGAGCGGATAAAAAGGGTCTGCCCCCTTTTTATCCGCTCAACCCGGGCTGCGGCGGCGAAGGCCCCTGCGCCCGCCACGCCACCGCGCCCCCTCGATGTTCGTCGATTCCCACTGCCATCTCGATTTTCCCGAACTCGCCGCCGACCTGCCGGCCGTGCTTGACGCGATGGCGTCCGCGGGCGTCACGCACGCGCTGTGCATCTCGGTCAATCTTCCCGAGTGGCCGGCCGTGCATGCGCTCGCGCTGGCGCACCCCCATCTCTACGCGACGGTCGGCGTCCATCCCGACTACGAGGACACGCCCGAGCCATCCGTCGACGACCTCGTCGCTCTGGCGGCGCAGCCGAAGGTCGTCGCGATCGGCGAGACCGGTCTCGATTACTACCGGCTGACCGGCGATCTCGAGTGGCAGCGCGCCCGATTTCGGACGCACATTCGCGCCGCGCGGCGCGCAAGCAAGCCGCTGGTGATCCATACGCGGTCGGCCGCCGCCGACACGTTGCGGATCATGCGCGAGGAACAGGCTGGCGACGCAGGCGGCGTGATGCACTGCTTCACCGAGACCTGGGAGGTTGCCGCGGCGGCGCTCGACCTCGGGTTCCACATTTCGATGTCGGGCATCGTCACCTTCAAGAACGCGACGGCGCTGAAGGACGTGGCCTGCCGCGTGCCGCTCGATCGCCTGCTGATCGAAACTGATTCCCCTTACCTCGCGCCGGTCCCGCATCGCGGCCGGCGCAACGAGCCTGCCTACGTATCGCTGGTGGCCGCCGAGATCGCGCGCCTGCGCGGTGAATCCGTGGCCGCGATCGCGGACGCCACTTCCGCCAATTTCTTTCGCCTGTTCGGCATTCAACCCCATGTCATTCCTTCCGACGTCGTTCCCCCCGCTGTTGCCGTCGCTGTCGCTGCCGATGCCCGCTGACCGTCGCCGTTGCCTGCGCCTCGCGGCCGCCCTTGCCGTGACCCTCGTCGCGGCGGCGCTGCCGCAACCGGCGCGCGCGCAGCAGGCCTACGAGGATTTCGTCTTCGCCGTTGCCAGCGACCGCGCGCAGCAGGTGAAGAGCCTGCTCGCCCGCGGCATCGATCCCGATACGGTCGATCGCAATGGCAACCCGGCGCTGGTTATCGCGGCCCGCGAGGGCTATGTGGCGACGGTCGACGTGCTGCTCGCCGGGCGGGCGAATGTCAACGTCCGCAGCGCGACCGGCGACACGGCGATGATGGTGGCGGCGCTCGGCGGGCACCTCGAGCTGGTGAAAAAGCTTCGCGCGAGCGGCGGCGCGGTCAATGTGGCCGGCTGGACCCCGCTGATCTACGCCGCCACCGGCGGTCGCGACGAGATCGTCCGCTACCTGCTCGCCGAGGGCGCCGACATCAACGCGGTGTCCCCCAACGGCACCACGGCACTGATGATGGCGGTGCGGGAAAACCGCCTGACGACGGCCGAGCTGCTTCTGGCGCGCGGCGCTGACCCGAATATCCGCAATCAGGACGGCGCCAGCGCGCTCGACTGGGCGAAGCGCAACGACGACAACGCGCTCGCCCTGCGGCTGCGGCGCGCGGGCGCGCGGGATTGAGGACGGACGAGGCGGGGGAAGCGAGGCGGGAAAGACGAGGCGGGGAAAACGACGCAGCGCGACGCCGGGCGCCCGCCGCCGGCGGGTCAGGGTCGCGGATCGTCCGCCGCAGCCGCGGGCTCGACCGGCGCGGCTTGCGCTTCCGCGATCATCGACGGCACCAGCTCGGGCATCACGCCGACCAGCCGGCGTGCCCCGTTGAACCGCTTCTGCCAGAAACTCTTGTCGAACGTCGCGACCTCGACTTCACGCCCCCGCGCCGGCGCATGGATGAAGCGGTTGTCGCCGAGGTAGATGCCGACATGCGAAAATGCGAAGCGCCGCGTGTTGAAGAACACGAGGTCCCCGGGTTTCAATTCGCCCAGCGCTACGGTGTCGCCGACGCGGCTCATCTCCTTTGCGGTTCGCGGCAAGGTGACGCCGGTCACCTGCTGGAATACGTAGCGGACGAGCCCGCTGCAGTCGAGGCCGGTTTCCGGTGACGTGCCGCCGTAGCGGTAGTCGACGCCGATCAGGCCCAGCGCGAACGCCGAGAGATCCTGCGCCGAGTGCCACGCCGAGACGGCGACATCCTTCACGGTGTCTCGCGCGGCTTCGGCGAGCGAGCGCTCCGCGGCCACCTGGGCGGCGCAGAGCGGCGGGAGTGCAAACAGCCCTGCGGTCAGCAGTGCACACACCATTCCCTTGCGGGGCTTTCCAGACGGCGCCATGCGCGGATTGTGCGTGAGTTTATGCGATCCGGCAAACCGGGCCGGCGTCAGCGGCCGCTGCGGCGCTTCGGCGCCGCGGGATCGCGTGCGCTGGCGCGCGCCCGGCGGGCCTCTTTCGGGTCGGCGACGAGGGGCCGGCAGATCTCCACGCGGTCGCCATTCGCGAGCACGGTATCCTCGCGCACCCGCCGGCCGCGGATGCCGAGGCGCGTGGTCCCGAGATCGATACCGTACCGGGCGACGAGGCCCGAGCGCGCCACCGCATCGCCCGCGGTCGCGCCGGCCGGAAGCGCGAGCGGCACGATGTCCTGGACGGCCGGCGTCGCCCACACGACGGTGACGGCGACGACGGCGGCGCTCACCCGCGAGCTCCAGCGGACGATTCGGCCCGGCGCACGAAGGCGTCGATGAACGTGTTGGCGATGTGCGAGAACACCGGGCCGACGGCGCGTTCCAGCAGATGCGTGGAAAATTCGTAGACGAGCTCGAACTCGACCTTGCAGCCTTCCTCGGCCAGCGCGCGGAAGCGCCATTCCCCGTGCAGCCGGCGGAACGGCCCGTCGTTCAGCGTGACGACGATCCGTTCCGGCGGTGTGTTGGCGTTGTCGGTGGTGAAGTGTGCGCGGATGCCGTGGTAGTCGATGTCGAGGCGCGCGGTCTTGCCGCCGTCGTGGGTGGCGAGGATCGAAGCGCCGGCGCACCACGGCAGGAACTCGGGGTAGCGCTCCACGCGATCGACGAGGTCGAACATCGCGGCGGCGCTGAAGGGCACCAGCACTGACTTGCACACGCTCAGCATTGGCGGGTGGTTACAATGCGTTCATCCGCCGGGCGTGCCGGCAGCCGGGCGCTCGCGCGAGGCATCGGGGATCCGGCGGGCCATGCAGCAGAAGGTGAGCGAGTGTTGAAATGAGCATCGTCGACAACAGAAAAGCCTATCACGACTACTTCATCGAGGAGAAATTCGAGGCCGGTCTGGCGCTCGAAGGCTGGGAGGTGAAGGCGATCCGCGCCAACCGCGCGAATCTGAAGGAAGCGTACGTCATCGTGAAGGATGCGCAGATCGCGCTCATCGGTGCCCACATCACGCCGCTGTCCACGGCATCCACGCACGTGCATCCGGACCCGACCCGGACACGAAAGCTGCTGCTCCACCGCAGCGAGATCAACCGCCTGATCGGGCAGGTCGAGCGCGCCGGCTATACGCTCGTCCCGCTCAACCTGCATTACAGCAAAGGCCGGGTCAAGCTCGACATGGGCCTCGCGAAGGGAAAAAAGCAGCACGACAAGCGCAATGCGGAGAAGGAGCGCGACTGGAACCGCGAAAAGCAGCGCCTCCTGCGCAACCGTCCGGGGACCGCCCGGGCGGCGCGCTGACGCGGAACCGGGCCACGTTCGGTTGACTCGGAGCGGTGCGTCGCTGCGACCGCGTGGCCTGCTCCATCAACGTCCTTCCGCGGCGAGGGCCGCGTCCACGGCCCGTGCCGCCGCAACCCCGCTGCGGGTCGCGGCTTCCAGCGTTGGCGGGAGGTCGGCGATGGTGTAGTCGCCGGCGACATACAGCCCGGGCGCGACCCGGCCTGCTGGCGGGCGTGCCAGCGCGGGCGTGCAGGCGTAGGTCGCGCGGCGTTCGGCGATGACGCGCGCCCACAGCAGTGCCGGCAGTGCCGGGGCGAGCCGCCGCAGCTGGGCGTCGAGCCGCGCCGCGAGGGCGTGCTGACCGAGCCCGTCGTGCGGCCCGCCGGCGCTGATCACGACCGCGAGCAGGCTCTGCGCACCGCCGGATCGGGAGGCATCGAGGGCGCGGCTGCGATCGAACACCCACTGTCCCGGCGCATCGTCGAGCCGCGCGATCGGCGCGGGCAGCCGCACCGTCGCGGGGTAGGCAAGCCAGGCCGTGGTGATCGATTCATAGGCGAACGCCGATACTTGCGCCAACGCCGCCCGCCAAGGCGCGCCTGCATCGTCGCCGCCTGCCGCTCCGGAGGCGGGGCCGACCGTTGCCGCGAGCTGATGCGGACCGACTGCGACGATGGCGCTGGCGTAGCGCTCTTCGCCGCGGTTCGTCTGCACCGCGACACCCGGTGCGGCGGCGATCACGCGCCGCACAGTGATCCCGGTCCGCATCTCGCCGCGGTTCGCCGCGACGTAACGCGCGGCAGCATCGGGAAACAGCGCGGAGAGATCGGTGGCCGGGATCAGGAAGTCGCTCGCGGCGGCGCGGGTGGTGAAAGTCTCGCGCAGCACGTTGGCGAAGACCTGGGCCGAGGCGCGCTCCGGCGGCGTGTTGAGCGCGGCGAGGCACAGCGGCGACCAGACGCCGTTCATCGCCCGCGCCGGGCTGGCGGCGAAACACTCGGCCACCGTCTCCCGGGGTGGGCAGCGGAAACCCGCGCGCGCCAGCCGGTGGAAGCCGCTGACGAGTGCAAGCCGCTCGCCCCAGGAAAGGCCGCGCGCGGCCGCGATGCCGGCGGCCAGATGCAGCGGGGCGGGCGCGCGGCGCGCCCGCAGGGAGATCGCATTGTGCGCCGCGGTGCCGAACGGGGCGAGGGTCAGCGGCAGGCGGTGCAGCAACGCGGCGGCGCGGTCCGCGCCGTGAACGATGGCGATCAGGTCGAGCGTCTGCCGGTACGCGCCGATGAGGAGGTGCTGCCCGTTGTCGACGGTGGCGGCGTCGAAGGCGACGCGGCGGGCGCGGCCGCCGAGCGTCGTCGCCTGCTCGAACAGCGTGACCCGCCGTCCGGCCTGCGCGAGCGTGACCGCTGCGGCGCAACCGGCCCAGCCGCCGCCCACGACCGCGACGGTGCCGGCAAGGGCTTCTGCGCTCATGGCTTCTCCTGCGCGGCCCACGGGCACGGCGTCAGGCCGAGCGCGAGGCCTTCCATGCAATCCAGAACTTGCGCAGCGGCGTCAGTGCGATGCGCTGCTCCAGCACCGCGTAGCCGTCGCTCTCGATCTCGTCGAGCAGCGTCCGGTAGATCGCCGCCATGATGAGCCCCGGCCGCTGCGCGCGGCGGTCCTCTGCCGGCAGCGCACCCTGCGCACGGGCGTACCACTCACGCGCCTGCGACACCTGCGCGGCCATCAGCGCGCGAAAGCCGTCGCTCGTTTCGCGCCGCAGCAACGCGGAGGGGGCGACGCCGAAGCGCGCCAGTTCGTCCTGCGGCAGGTAGATGCGCCCGCGGCGCGCATCTTCCCCGACGTCGCGGATGATGTTGGTCAGCTGGAATGCGATGCCGAGATCGCGCGCGTACTGCCGCGTGGCCGCTTGCGTGCAGCCGAATATTTCGGCCGACATGAGCCCGACCACGCCCGCCACGCGATGGCAGTAGCGCTCCAGATCGGCGAAGTCGAGGTAGCGGTTGCGCTCGAGGTCCATCTGCATGCCGTCGATCACCGCCTGGAAGTGCTCCTGCGACAGCGCGTACGCGGCGACCACACCTTGCAGCGCCTGCGTGACCGGGTGCGCCGGCGTGCCGGCAAAGACGGCCGCGATCTCCTGCCGCCACCACGCGAGCTTGGTCCGCGCGACCTCCGGGTCCGACACTTCGTCGACGACATCGTCGACTTCGCGGCAGAACGCGTACAGCGCGGTGATGGCGCGGCGGCGTTCAGGCGGGAGGAACAGGAAACTGTAATAGAAGCTGGAGCCGCTGCGCGCGGCCTTCTGCTGGCAGTACTCGTCGGGGGTCATGCGGCCAGAATGCGATGGCGGCGCGGCGGGAACAGCGCGTGCCAGGCGACGATCACCCAGTCGCGGCGCGCGAGCTGCGGGCGATGGCGGAAGACGTCGCCGCCCGCGGCGTCGATGCCGTCGAGAATGCGATGCCCGCCCGCCAGCACGCCGCGCAACTCGAGGCCGAGGCGCCAGGGGAGCGCCTGCGCGAGCGGGCGTCCCGAGGCGAGCAGTGCGCGCGCGCGGTCGGTTTCGAACGCGAGGAGCGCGCGCCAGCCGCCGTCGCAGCGCCCGTTCGCGACCTGCGCCTCGGTCACGCCAAAGCGGGCGAGATCCTCCTGCGGCAGGTAAACGCGGTGCTTGCGCCAGTCGACCGCGATGTCCTGCCAGAAGTTGACGAGCTGCAGCGCGGTGCAGATGGCGTCGGAGCGGGCGAGATCCGCGGTTGCCGTCGCCCCATACAGGTGCAGCAGCAGCCGGCCGATCGGATTGGCCGAGTGGCGGCAGTAATCGGAGAGGTCGGCGAAGGTGGCGTAGCGCGTGGTCGTCACGTCCTGGCGAAAGGCCGACAGGAGATCCCGGAAGAGCGGGAGCGGCAGCGCATGGCGGTCGATCGCCGCGGCAAGGTCGGCGAACGGCGGCTCCGTCGAAGGCCGGCCGGCGGCGATGTCGCCGAGCGCGCGCTCGTACCGGTCGAGCGCGGCCAGCCGCGCCGCGGGCGGCGCGTCGCCTTCGTCCGCGATGTCGTCGGCGGCGCGCGCGAAGCGGTAGATCGCGAGCACCGCCGCCCGCAGCCGCCGCGGCAGCAGGAACGACGCGACCGGAAAGTTTTCGTAATGGGCAGCCGACACGCGCGACGGCATGGAACGCGCCGAAAGAACAGGTTTGCCTTCGGGCAGCGGCCTCGCCGGGGGCCTGTCCTCTGGCGGGAAGTGCCCGCTTTCGGATATACTGACCTGTTGGGCGAAAGCGGCTGCGAAAGTGGCGGAATTGGTAGACGCACTGGATTTAGGTTCCAGCGGGGCAGCCCATGGGGGTTCGAGTCCCCCCTTTCGCACCATGAATGCAATCTAGCAAGGATTTGACGCACATGCAAACCAGTCTGGAAACGATCGGAACTCTCGAGCGCCGGCTCAATGTCGCGGTGCCGCGCGAAGCGATCGAACAGGAGGTCGCCAAGCGGCTGGCCCGCCTCGCACGGAACGTCAAGGTGCCGGGCTTCCGGCCGGGCAAGGTGCCGCTCAAGATGGTGGCGCAGCAGTACGGGCCGCAGGTGCGTTCCGACGTCATCTCCGACACGGTGCAGGCGACCCTGACCGACGCGATCCGCGACCAGAACCTGCGCCTCGCCGGCAGTCCGCGGATCGAGCCGAAGTCGGACGGCGCCCCGGCGGACGACCAGTTCGAATTCTCGGCCGTGTTCGAGGTCTATCCCGAGATCGTGATCGGCGACCTGTCGCAGGTGACGATCACGCGGCCAGTGGCCGAGGTGGGACCGGCCGACATCGACGACACCATCGAGGTCCTGCGCCGCCAGCGCACGAATTTCGTCCCGGCGCCGAGGCCGGCGGCGGCGAGCGACCGCGTCGCCGTCGATTTCAGCGGGCGGATCGACGGTGTCGAGTTCGCCGGCGGGCAGGCCAAGGACTTCGCCATCGTCGTCGGCGAGGGCCGCATGCTGCCGGAATTCGAGGCCGCGGTGACCGGCATGCAGGCGGGCGAAACCCGGGTCTTCACGCTGACGTTCCCCGCCGATTACCACGGCAAGGAGGTCGCCGGAAAGGAGGCCGAGTTCACGTTGACGGTGCAGTCGGTCTCGGCGCCGGAGCTGCCGGCGGTCGACGCCGAATTTGCCAGGGCCTTCGGCGTGCCGAGCGGCAGCCTCGACGAGCTGCGCGCGGAAATCACGGCCAACCTCAAGCTGGAGATGAAACGCAAGATCGAAGGCAAGGTGAAAGACCAGGCGCTCGACGCGCTGCGCAAGAGCGCCCTGCTCGCCGTCCCCAGGTCGCTGGTCGCCCAGGAGGCGGAAAGCATGGCGCAGCGGATGGCCGCCGACCTGCAGCGGCAGGGAATGAAACCGGCCGACGTCAAGCTCACCCCGGACATGTTCCGGGCCAACGCGGAAGAGCGCGTCGCGCTCGGCCTGGTCGTGTCCGAGGTGGTCCGGTTGCACGGCCTGCAGGCGAAGCCGGAGCAGGTGAAGGCGCTGGTCCTGGAAGCCGCGCAGACCTACGAGCAGCCGGATGCCGTGGTCCGCTGGCATTACGAAAAGCCCGAGCGCCTGCACGAATTCGAGGCGCTCGCCGTCGAACGCAATGTCGTCGAGTGGATTTCTTCCCAGGCCAGGGTGCAGGACGTCGCCGTGACGTTCGCCGACCTGATGACACCGGCCCGCAGCCCCTGACGCAACCCCGAATCCCCCTGCCGCCATGACCGACCACAGCACAACCGACGAGACCGACATGATCGAACCGCAGGGCCTGGGCCTCATTCCGATGGTGATCGAGCAGAGCGGACGCGGCGAGCGCGCGTACGACATCTACTCGCGCCTGCTCAAGGAGCGCATCGTGTTCCTCGTCGGGCCCGTCAACGACTCCGCGGCCAACGTGATCGTCGCGCAGATGCTGTTCCTCGAGTCGGAGAATCCGGACAAGGACATCCACTTCTACATCAATTCGCCCGGGGGATCGGTTTCCGCCGGCATGGCGATCTTCGACACGATGCAGTTCATCAAGCCGGACGTGTCGACGATGTGCGTCGGCATGGCGGCCTCCATGGGCGCGTTCCTGCTGGCGGCGGGGGCCAAGGGCAAGCGCTTCGCGCTGCCCAATTCGACGATCCTGATCCACCAACCCTCGGGCGGATTCCAGGGCCAGGTGTCGGACATCGAGCGGCACGCCCAGTACGTCATCGAACTGAAGCACCGGTTCATCAAGCTGATGGCGCAATTCACCGGCCGGCCGAAAGAGCAGGTCGAACTGGACCACGACCGCGACAATTTCCTGTGGGCCGAACAGGCAAGGGAATACGGCATCGTGGACAAGGTCTTGCAGAATCGGGCCCAGAGCGCGTAGAGTTTCCCCAACCGCTCCACTCAAGGTCGTTGCATGGCGGACAAATCAACCGGCGACAAGCTTCTTTACTGCTCCTTCTGCGGCAAGAGCCAGCACGAGGTGCGCAAGCTTATTGCGGGGCCGTCGGTCTTCATCTGCGACGAGTGCATCGAGCTCTGCAACGACATCATCCGCGAGGAAGGGGCGTCGTCGGAGGCGGCCCGCACCGACAAGAGCAAGCTGCCGACGCCGCACGCGATCCGGCTGATCCTCGACCAGTACGTGATCGGCCAGGACCTCGCCAAGAAGATCCTGTCGGTCGCGGTGTACAACCATTACAAGCGGCTCGAAACGGGTGGCAAGGACGACGAAGTCGAGCTCGCCAAGAGCAACATCCTGCTGATCGGCCCGACCGGCTCCGGCAAGACGCTGCTCGCGCAGACGCTCGCGCGGCTGCTCGACGTTCCCTTCGTGATCGCCGATGCCACGACGCTGACCGAGGCCGGCTACGTCGGCGAGGACGTCGAGAACATCATCCAGAAGCTCCTGCAGAAGTGCGACTACGACATCGAAAAGGCGCAGCGCGGCATCGTCTACATCGACGAAATCGACAAGATCTCGCGCAAGTCGGACAACCCGTCGATCACCCGCGACGTCTCCGGCGAGGGCGTGCAGCAGGCGCTGCTCAAGCTGATCGAGGGCACGATCGCGTCGGTGCCGCCGCAGGGCGGGCGCAAGCACCCGAACCAGGAGTTCGTGCAGGTCGACACGACCAACATCCTGTTCGTCTGCGGCGGCGCGTTCGACGGCCTCGAAAAGATCATCCGCCAGCGGACCGCCAAGACGGGGATCGGCTTCGGCGCGGAAATCCTGAGTCCGGACGACCGCAAGAACGTCAGCGCGCTGCTGCGCGAGACGGAGCCGGAGGACCTGATCAAGTTCGGTCTGATTCCCGAATTTGTCGGCCGGCTGCCAGTGGTGGCGACGCTCGAGGAGCTGGACGAGGTGGCGCTCATCGAGATCCTCGTCGAACCCAAGAACGCCTTGTTGAAGCAGTACCAGAAGATGTTCCGCATGGAAGGCGTCGAGCTCGAGATCCGCGAACCCGCGCTGCGCGCCATCGCCAGCCGCGCGCTCGCCCGCAAGACCGGCGCGCGGGGCCTGCGCTCGATCCTCGAGCAGGTCCTGCTCGACGTGATGTACGACCTGCCCTCGCACGAAAACCTCGTCCGCGTCGTGGTCGACGAAGGCACGATCACCAACGACGGCAAGCCGCTCCTCATGTTTGCCGATGCGCCCAAGGTAGCGTCGGCGCACTCCTGATGAATGGGGCGGCGCGCGGCGCCTTGCCCCCGATCCCCGGCCGCTTGATTTTCACGCTCGCCGGCCGCATGTTTGCCACTCCACTTCTTCCGTAGGGCTGCCCCATGGCCACCGATACCGCGCTTCCCGCCGAAATCTCGTCCCTGCCGCTGCTGCCGCTGCGCGACGTGGTCGTCTTTCCACACATGGTCATCCCGCTGTTCGTCGGGCGGCCCAAATCGATCAAGGCGCTCGACGTCGCGATGGACGCCGGCAAGAACATCCTCCTGGTTGCCCAGAAATCGGCGGCCAAGGATGACCCGGCCGCCGAGGATCTCTACCCGATCGGCAGCATCGCCACGGTACTGCAGATGCTGAAGCTGCCCGACGGCACCGTGAAGGTGCTGGTCGAGGGCACGCAGCGTGCACAGATGGTGGAGGTGACCGACGAGGGCGAGTACCTGTCCGCCGGGGCGATGAAGCTCGTCGGCGAGCCGGGGCCCGCGCACGAGGTCGAGGCGATGCGCCGCGCGCTGCTTGCGCAGTTCGACCAGTACGTCAAGCTCAACAAGAAGATCCCCCCCGAGATCCTGACCTCGATGTCCGGGATCGACGACGGCGGCCGCCTCGCCGACGCCATCGCGGCGCACCTGCCGCTCAAGCTCGAGCAGAAGCAGGAGATCCTGGAGATGGGCGACGTCGCCAAGCGGCTCGAGCACCTGCTCGGGTTGCTCGAAGGCGAGGTCGACATCCTGCAGGTGGAAAAGCGCATCCGCGGCCGCGTGAAGCGGCAGATGGAGAAGAGCCAGCGCGAGTATTACCTGAACGAGCAGGTCAAGGCGATCCAGAAGGAATTGGGCGAGGGCGACGAGAACGCCGACCTCGACGAAGTGGAAAAGAAGGTCAAGGCCGCGCGGATGTCGAAGGAGGCCGAAGGCAAGGCGATGGCCGAGCTGAAGAAGCTCAAGATGATGTCGCCGATGTCCGCCGAGGCGACGGTCGTGCGCAACTTCATCGACACGCTGGTCGCGCTGCCGTGGAAGAAAAAGAGCAAGATCAGCAAGGACCTCGCCGCCGCAGTGAAGGTCCTCGATGCCGATCACTATGGTCTCGAGAAGGTCAAGGAACGCATCGTCGAATACCTCGCGGTGCAGCAGCGCGTCGACAAGCTCAAGGCGCCGATCCTGTGCCTCGTCGGCCCGCCCGGCGTGGGCAAGACCTCGCTCGGCCAGTCGATCGCCAGGGCGACCAACCGCAAGTTCGTGCGCATGAGCCTGGGTGGAGTCCGCGACGAGGCGGAGATCCGGGGCCATCGCCGTACCTACATCGGGTCGATGCCCGGCAAGATCCTGCAGAACATGTCGAAAATCGGCGTGCGCAACCCGTTGTTCCTGCTGGACGAGGTGGACAAGATGGGGCAGGACTTCCGCGGCGATCCGTCGTCGGCGCTGCTGGAGGTGCTCGACCCCGAGCAGAACAACACGTTCGTCGACCACTACGTGGAGGTCGAGTTCGACCTTTCCGACGTGATGTTCGTGGCCACCGCCAACACGCTCAACATTCCGCCGCCGCTGCTCGACCGGATGGAGGTCATCCGCCTGTCCGGCTACACCGAGGACGAGAAGGTCGCGATCGCGCGGCAATACCTGTTGCCCAAACAGATCAAGAACAACGGCCTGAAGCGCGACGAGCTGCGCGTCGCCGAGTCGGCGTTGCGCGACATCGCGCGCTATTACACGCGCGAAGCCGGCGTGCGCAGCTTCGAGCGCGAGATCAGCAAGATCTGCCGCAAGGTGGTCAAGAGCCTGCTGCTGAAGGAGAGCGAGGGCAAGGCGCGCCGGGCCAAGGGGCCGGTCGAGGTCACCGCCAAGAATCTGGACAAGTATCTCGGCGTGCGCCGCTTCACCTACGGCATGGCGGAGAAGAGGAACCAGGTCGGGCAGGTCACCGGCCTCGCCTGGACCGAGGTCGGCGGCGACCTGCTGACGATCGAAGCGGTGGCGTTGCCCGGGAAGGGCAAGACCACGACGACGGGCAAGCTGGGCGACGTGATGAACGAGTCGATCGCCGCGGCGCTTTCGGTGGTGCGGCATCGTTCGGCGGCGCTCGGCATCGCGCCGGACTTCTACCAGAAGACCGACCTGCACATCCACCTGCCGGAGGGCGCGACGCCGAAGGATGGCCCGTCCGCCGGTGTCGGCATCGCCACCGCGATCGTGTCGATCCTGACCGGCGTGCCGGTCCGTGCCGACGTGGCGATGACCGGCGAGATCACGCTGCGCGGCGAAGTGCTGCCGATCGGCGGACTCAAGGAAAAGCTGCTCGCGGCGGGTCGCGGCGGCATCAAGACGGTGCTGATCCCCGAGGAGAACGTGAAGGATCTCGTGGAGATTCCGGACGAAATCAAGAACCGCCTTGAAATCCGGCCGGTGCGCTGGATCGAGCAGGTCCTGGATGCCGCACTCGAGCGGCAGCCAATGCCGCTGGCAGACGCCGCGGGCGAAGCAGCGGCTGTCCCACCCGCTGCGGCGGCCGACGAAGCGTCCGGCGCGGTCGCGTTGATCAAGCACTGAACGCGCGAGGTTGCTCCGCGGCGCGCAAAGTCGCAATGCGCGCCGTGTCTTGCAGCGATCTGTTCGAGGATCGCCGCAACACGCAAAAGCCGCGCCAGACACGGTGCGTGTTGCGCGGTTTCTTGCGCGCGAGCAACGTCGCGTGACGATGCCGATGGACGTGCTTGACACGTCGAAATCGCGATTGCTATAAGAGATCTCCGGGCGGGCCGGAGCAACGGCGCGCGACCCTGCCCATCCCAACGCGCAAGTTCGAAAGGGGGGATGTTCGTGAACAAATCCGAGTTGATCGACGCGATCGCCAAGCATGCGGACATCTCCAAGGCAGCGGCCGGACGCGCGCTGGAAGCGATGATGAGTGCGATCAGAACCTCGCTCAGGAAGGGCGATGACGTGACCCTGGTCGGATTCGGCACGTTCTGCGTCGGCAGGCGGACGGCGCGCCAGGGCCGCAATCCGCGCACCGGAGCGGCGATCAGGATTCGTGCCGCCAAGGTGCCGAAGTTCCGGGCTGGCAAAGCGCTGAAGGATGCGGTAAACTGATCGACTTGTGTGGTTGATCCGAATGCAGTCACCGGATCGGCGAAACGGAAGGAAGGCGGGAACGCAGGCCGGGCCGGGAAACCGGGTCGGGTTGCCGCGCGGGAGGTTGCGGTCCTGGCGCCACCGGGGGTGCTTAGCTCAGCTGGTAGAGCGTCGCCCTTACAAGGCGAATGTCGGGAGTTCGAGCCTCTCAGCACCCACCAGTCGGGATGCACGGACCGGTAGTCAAGGAGTGGTAGTTCAGTTGGTTAGAATACCGGCCTGTCACGCCGGGGGTCGCGGGTTCGAGTCCCGTCCACTCCGCCAATAACGAAGGGCGAACGTGAGTTCGCCCTTTTTGATATCCGCCGATTCGAGCCGCGTTCGTACGGGCGGCACCGGCGGGAGCAGGGCCACGGTGCCTCGCGGCGCCGCCACCAGAGCCAGCGCGCATGTTCAATATCGTCGAACGCCACAAGCGAGTAGTCCAGATCATTCTGGGGTTGATCACGCTGCCGTTCGCGTTTTTCGGCGTCGATTATTACTTCCGCCAGGGCAGCACGTCGCTCGATGTCGCGACGGTCGCGGGCGAGAAGATCACGCAACAGCAGTTCAACCAGACGCTCGCCGAACAGCAGGAGCGGATGCGGGCGCAGCTGGGCGCCAACTTCGATCCGACGATGTTCGACAATCCCGAGGTTCGCTTCGCGCTGCTGCAGCAGCTGATCAACCGGCAGCTGCTCCAGGACAAGGCGAGCCAGGAGGCATTCCGGGTGCCCGACGCGCAGATGCAGCAGTTCATCGCCGGCCAGGCGGCCTTCCAGGAGAACGGGCAATTCTCGCCGGACCGCTACAAGCAGGTGCTCGCCGGTCAGAACATGACGCCGGCGGGGTTCGAGGACCAGCTGCGGCGGGACCTGCTGCTCGCGCCGCTGCAGGAGCCGATGTCACTCGGCAATATCGTCGCGCGCGCGAGCGGCGAGCGCTACCTCGGTCTCTCGGAGCAGCGGCGCGAAGTCCAGGCCGCCGCGATCGACTCCGAGCCGTACATTCCCGGCACCAGGATCGACGACGCCGCGGTCAAGGCTTTCTACGACGCGAATGCCGCTTCGCTGCAGACGCCGGAACAGGCGAAGATCGAGTACGTGATGCTGACGCTGGATGCGCTGGCAGGGCAGGCGCCAATCGACCCTGCCGAGATCAAGGCGCAGTACGAGAGCAACGTCAAGCAGTACACGAAGCCCGAAGAGCGTGAGGCGGCGCACATCCTGATCGCGGTGAAGCCCGGTGCGGGCGACGACGCGAAGGCGGCCGCGAAAGCCAAGGCCGCGGACGTGATGGCCACGGCGACCGCCAATCCCGCGAAGTTCGGCGAGCTCGCCAAACAGTTTTCGCAGGATCCGGGCTCGGCTGCGCAGGGCGGCGATCTCGGCTCCTTCGCCCGCGGCAACATGGTGAAGCCGTTCGACGATGCTGTTTTTTCGATGAAGGTCGGCGACATCGTCGGGCCCGTCGAAACCGATTTCGGCTATCACGTGATCAGGCTCAGCGGCATTGCACCGGCGAAAGTGCGGCCGTTGGACGAAGTCAAGGCACAGATCGAGACCGACCTGCAGCGGCAGAAAGCCACGCAGAAATTCGCAACCGCCGCCGATCAGCTGCAGAACCTGGTCTACGAGCAGGCCGACTCGCTGCAGGGCGCCGCCAAGGCACTCGGGCTCCCCGTGCAGGCGACGCCCCTCCTGACGCGTTCGCAGGTGCAGGCGCTGGCCAAGGGGAACGCCAAATTCGTGCAGGCGCTGTTCAGCCCGGAATCGACACAAGCCAAGCGCAACACCGAGGCGATCGAGGTCGCGCCGAACACGCTGATGGCGGGGCGGATCATCGACTACGCGCCGGCCGCGCCGCGGCCGTTCGCCGACGTCCAGGACGAGATCCGCCGCCAGCTTGCGCGGAAGGCCGCGAGCGAGCTCGCGCACAAGGCGGGCCGCGAAAAGCTCGCGCTGCTGGAGCAGGGCCGGAGCGACAAGGACGCGGGCGTGACGTTCGCGCCGCAGGTGTCGCTGACCCGCCACGATGTTCAGCCCGGTTATTCGCCGGACGCCCTGAAGCGCATCTTCCAGCTCGACCCGGCCAAGGTGCCGCAATACGCCGGTGCGCCGAACGAGCGCGGCGGCTTCTCGATCTACAAGCTGGCGAAAGTCGTCGAATCGCCGGCGCCCGATCCCGCCAAGCTGACCGCCGCCAACACGCGGATCGGCGAACAGCTCGGCCGCGAGCTTCTCAATGCCTATCTCGCGACGCTGAAGGAAAAGGCCGATGTGAAGATCAACCAGGCGAATCTCGAGAAGAAGTAGCCCGGCGTCCCCGAATTCACTTGCAATTCTCCCGCACGACCTGCTGCTGCTGGTCGACCGCCGCGCGCCGCGCTGTGTCGTCGAGGATGATGCGTTCGCCGTTTTCCGTGTAGCGGTAATAGTTCTGGTTGGCGAGCTGCAAGGCCTGCAGCTGGCCGCGCGCCTGCACGCAAATCTCGCGGCGTCGTTCGGTTTCGACCCGTGTCTTGTCGGCGGCCTGCGCCTCCTCGGCGCGCTTCTTGTCGCGAAGCTTGAGCTCGAGCTCCTTGTCGGCAAATTCCTTGGCGGCGTTGGGGTTGACGGGCGGCGGCGGCGGCTTGACGATTTCCGATTTGACGTCGGCCGGAGGCGGCTGGTCGGAATAGACGATCCGCCCGTTCTTGTCGACCCATTTGTACATCGTCGCACCCGCCGGCGCGGCCGCGAACAGCAGGCCGATGGCGATGGCGAGCGCAGCCGCCATCGCCCCCCGTGGGTTGGTCCGGGCGCAGGCGGGTCCGCGCGATGCCGGCGGCGTCGGGATGGTCCCGGCATTCGGGAAAGGCGTCATGGCTGATCCTCGGCACACAGTATGGCAACGGCAACGATGACAATGGCAACGATGACAACGGCAACGACGACAACGGCAACGACGACAACGGCAACGACGACAACGGCAACGGCGACAACGGCAACGACGACAACGGCAAAGTAATCCAAGACGGCGGGTACGTCAAACGCGCGCGCCGGGCGCTGCGCGTTTGGCCGGCCGCGCCGGCGCGGGTATAATCCGTTTTTGCGCGCAGGAGAAACTGTTTATGCGTGTCGTCAGGAAAGCGCTTACGTTCGATGATGTCCTGCTGGTCCCCGCGCATTCCCTCGTCGTTCCCCGCGACGTAAGTCTTCAGACCCGGCTCACCCGCAGCATCACCATCAACATCCCGCTCCTTTCGGCGGCGATGGACACGGTGACCGACGCCCGCCTCGCGATCGCCATTGCTCAGGAAGGCGGGCTCGGCATCGTGCACAAGAACATGTCGCCGGCGAAACAGGCGGCCGAAGTCGCGAAGGTCAAGCGCTTCGAGAGCGGCGTCGTCAAGGACCCGATCACGATTCCGCCGACGATGTCGGTGCGGGAAGTGCTCGCGCTGAAGCGGCTGCACCGCTTCTCCGGCCTGCCGGTGGTCGAGGGCAAGCGGGTCGTCGGCATCGTCACCAATCGCGACACGCGGTTCGAGACCAATCTCGATCAGCCCGTCGCGAACATCATGACCAAAGGCGATCGCCTGGTCACCGTGCGCGAGGGCACCGATCTCGAGCAGGCGAAGGCGCTGATGCACCAGCATCGCCTCGAGCGCGTGCTGGTCGTCAACGGCGACATGGAACTGCGCGGCCTCATCACCGTGAAGGACATCCTCAAGTCGACCGAGCATCCGCTTGCCAGCAAGGACGACCTCGGCCGGCTGCGCGCCGGCGCGGCGGTCGGCACCGGCGGCGACACCGAGGAGCGGGTCGAGGCGCTGGCCGCCGCCGGCGCCGACGTGGTCGTCGTCGACACCTCGCACGGCCATTCGAAGGGCGTGCTCGACCGCGTCCTGTGGCTGAAGAAGACGTTTCCGCAGGTGCAGGTCATCGGCGGCAACGTCGCGACGGCGGCCGGCGCCCGGGCGCTCGCCGATCACGGCGCCGATGCCGTCAAGGTCGGCATCGGGCCCGGGTCGATCTGCACGACGCGGATCGTCGCCGGCGTCGGCATGCCGCAGATCTCGGCGATCCAGGCCGCGCTCGACGGCCTCGCCGAATCGGGCGTTCCCATCATCGCCGACGGCGGCATCCGCTATTCCGGCGACGTCGCCAAGGCGATCGCCGCCGGCGCGAACTGCGTGATGCTGGGCAGCGTGTTCGCCGGCACCGAGGAGGCTCCCGGCGAGATCGAGCTCTACCAGGGCCGCTCCTACAAGAGCTACCGCGGCATGGGCTCGCTCGGCGCGATGCAGCAGGGCAGCGCCGACCGCTACTTCCAGGACGCCGAAGGCGAAGGCGCCGCGGAAAAGCTGGTCCCCGAAGGCATCGAGGGCCGCGTTCCCTACAAGGGCGCGCTGTCCGCGGTGATCCACCAGCTGATGGGTGGCCTGCGCGCCGCGATGGGTTACTGCGGCTGCCCGACGATCGACGAGCTGCGCTCGCGCGCCGAGTTCGTCGAGATCACCTCGGCCGGAGTCCGCGAGTCGCACGTGCACGACGTGCAGATCGTCAAGGAAGCCCCGAACTATCGTGTCGACTGAGCGCGGCGGGCGGAAGCCAAGGCCCGAAGGGCGCGTCGCCGCGCGATGGAGCGCGGCCGGCACGCGAGCGTTCATCGCCCTCAGGCCGCACGCTGAGGCCGCGACT
>Ga0315276_10001179_pt1 | contig 23315 bp, 20 predicted proteins | sample YL17G05_0_MG_FD_204542 | JGI IMG/M metagenome (GOLD analysis project Ga0315276, IMG submission 204542) | Sediment microbial communities from Yellowstone Lake, YNP, Wyoming, USA - YL17G05_0 | ecosystem: Environmental > Aquatic > Freshwater > Lake > Sediment | place: USA: Wyoming | collected... | reverse complement strand
TGAAACCCATGGGGACTAACCCGGTTTTCCTGTTTCTGGGAGGCCTGGCCCTGATCGGCGTCGGGATCGTCCTCGGATGGATCGGAAACCTCCGTCTGGGACGCAAGCACCTGAGCGCCGCCAGGGCCGAAGCCCAGGAAATTCTTCGTGAAAGTCGCCGTGAGGCGGAGAAGCAGAAGAAGCAGGCGGTGCTGCAGGCGCGGGAGGAATGGCAGCAGACCCGCACCCGCCTGGAGAACGAGCTGAAGACCCGCGTCCGATCCGCCCAGAAGCAGCAGCAGAGCCTGGAGGACCGCGACCGGAACCTGCGGGAGAAGATCGAGGAGGTGCGCCGGCAGGGGGAGAAGCTGCAGGAAACGGAGCAGCGGCTCCAGTCCCTTCAGGCCGAGGCGGCCGAGAACCGGGACCGCTACCGGCGGCTGAAGGAGGAGACCAGCCGGAGACTGGAGCAGATCTCCGGATTGAGCGCCGACGATGCCAAGAGGATGCTCCTCAACAGCCTTCGGGCGGAGACCCGCTTCGAGGCGGCGCGGATCATCCGCGAGGTCAAGGAAGAGGCCCAGAGAACCGCCGACATCGAGGGTGGGAAGATCATCGCCCTGGCCATCGAGCGGCTGGCCTCCGAGGTCACCGCCGCCAAGAGCGTCTCGAACATCCCCATCCCCAACGCCAAGGTGAAGGGGAGGATCATCGGCTACGAGGGGAAGAACATCCGGGCCTTCGAGAAGGCCAGCGGGGTCCAGCTCCTCATGGACGAGTCGCCCGAATCCATCGTCCTTTCCTGCTTCAACCCCATCAAGAGGGAGATCGCGCGGGTCTCGCTGGAGCGGCTCCTCAAGGACGGGAACATCCACCCCCGCCGCATCGAGGAGGTGGTGGAGAAGTCCCGGCGGAAGGTGGAGGAGTCCATCGCCCGGGCCGGGGAGGAGACGGTGAAGGAGCTGGGGATCCGGGGAATGCACCCCGAGATGGTCCGGATCCTCGGCCGCCTCAAGTACCGTACGTCCTACGGCCAGAACGTCCTGGAGCACTCCGTCGAGGTGGCCAAGCTCACCGCCATGATGGCCACGGAGCTGGGCCTCGACTCCACCATGGCCCTGCGCGCCGGTCTCCTCCACGACATCGGGAAGGCGATCGACTTCGAGAGGGAGGGGACCCACCCGGAGATCGGGGTGGACCTGGGGACCCGGTACAACGAGCACGAGGTGGTCATCAACGCCATCGCCTCCCACCATGACGACGTGGAGGTGACGTCCCCCATATCGGTCCTCGTGGGAGCGGCCGATGCCATCTCGGGGTCCCGCCCCGGGGCGCGCCGGAAGAGCCTGGTGGACTACGTCAAGCGGATCGAGAAGCTGGAGGGGATCGCGAACACCATCGACGGCGTGGAGCAGTGCTATGCGATCCAGGCCGGCCGGGAGATCCGGGTCATCGCCAAGCCCGAGAAGATCGACGACGCCCAGGTGTCGATTCTGGCCAATGAACTCGCCCAGAGGATTCAGAAGGAGATGGAGTACCCGGGGAGGATCAAGGTCACCGTGATCCGGGAGTGGCGCACCAGCGAGGTGGCGCGCTGAACTTGAGGGGCGGCATGCTCGGCGGCGGCGCGGATCTGCATCTTCATTCCAGGCATTCGGACGGCACCTTCCACCCCGCGCGGCTGGTGGAGCTTTCCGCCGGGCACGGCCTGGAGGCCGTGAGCCTCACCGATCACGACACCGTTTCGGGAGTGGAAGAGGCCCGGGAGGCGGGAAGGCGCCTGGGGGTCCGTGTCCTCAGCGGCGTGGAGCTCAGCGCCGAGTTCCGAGGGCACGAGATCCACCTCCTGGGCTACGGTTTCGATCCGGGGGATCCGGTCCTCCTCTCCGCCCTGAAGGGATTTCGCCGGGAGAGGGAGCGGCGGGCGGAGCGAATCGTCGCCCGCCTGAACGACCTGGGTGTCCCCCTGAGGCTGGAGCAGGTCTTTGAAGCGGCCGATGGGGGGGCGCTGGGCCGGCCCCACCTGGCCGACGCCCTCCTGCGCTCCGGGATGGTCTCCTCCTTCCAGGGGGCGTTTGAAAGGTACCTCAACCCCGGCTGCCCCGCCTTCGTTTCCCGGATCCGCTTCAGCCTGGACCAGGCCCGGGAGGTGATCGAAGGAGCCGGCGGCCTTCTGATCCTGGCCCATCCCCACCTGAACCTCTCTTCTGCTAACATTCGGCTCCTCGTGGAAGAGGGGATCGGGGGCCTCGAGACCGTGCACCCCAAGCTGAAACCCTCCCAGAGCCGGGAGCTGGAGGATCTCGCGGAAAGGCGCGGAATCCCGGCCACGGGCGGGTCCGACTGCCACGGCTCCAGGCGGGGCCCCATGCGCCTCGGGTTGCTCCGGGTGCCGCTGGAGACGGTGGACCGCATCGAGGCGGCCCTGCGGGGGATCGGGAAGCGCCGCGCCCGGGCGATGGCGGGTGCGGCGGGCCCGGGGAAAGACCGATGATCCCTGCGAGGCGCCTGCAGCCGTCGGGTCTGGCCGGAATCGCGGAGAAGGTGGAGCGGGGAGAGCGCCTCAGCCGCGAAGACGGCGTCCTTCTGTATGAGCACCCCGACCTGAACGCCGTCGGCTTCCTGGCCAACACGGTCCGGGAGCGGCTGAATGGCAACGTGGCCTACTACAACGTCAACCAGCACATCAACCCCACCAACATCTGCGACAAGTTCTGCAGGTTCTGCGCGTTCTCCAGGACGCCGAGGGACGATGACGCCTACACCCTCACCCTGGACCAGATCCGGGATAGGGTGAAGGAGAAGCTCCATGAGCCGATCACCGAGATTCACATGGTGGGGGGAGTCAATCCCGACCTTTCCTTCGAGTTCTACCTGGAGATGATCCGCGCGGTGCGCGAGATCAGGCCGGAGGCGCACGTGAAGGCCCTCACCATGGTGGAGGTGGCCGCGTTCGCTCAGCAGACCGGCCGGAGCGTGGAATCGATCATCCGCGATCTCAAGGACGCCGGTCTGGGGTCCTTCCCGGGCGGCGGCGCCGAGGTGATGAGCGCCCGGCTCCACCGCCTTCTCTTCCCGAAGAAGATCGATTTTCAGGGATGGCTGGACTGCGCCAGGACCGCCCACCGGCTGGGCCTCAAGAGCAACGCCACCATGCTCTACGGCCACGTGGAGACCACCGGGGAGAAGGTGGACCACCTCATCCTGCTCCGGGAGGCGCAGGACGAGACGCGGGGATTCATGACCTTCATCCCCCTGGCCTTCCATCCTGAGAACACCCGTCTGTCGCACCTGAAGAAGGCCACGGCGGTGGAGGACCTGAGAAACATCGCCCTGGGCCGGCTGATGCTGGACAATTTCCCCCACGTCAAGGCGTTCTGGATCATGATCACCCCCCGGGTGGCCCAGATCGCCCTCTCCTACGGCGCCGACGACATGGACGGCACCGTGACGACCGAGGAGATCGCCCATGCCGCGGGCGCGGGGACTTCCCGGAGCCTGACCCGGAACGATCTGGTGACCCTCATCCGGGAAGCGGGCCGGGACCCGGTGGAGCGGGACACCCTCTACCGTCCCGTGCCTGCGCGGACGGCCCCGGTGGTGTCGCCGGCTTCCTCCGCTCCCTGAAGGGCCGACGCGGGTCGTCGCAATCGGGGCCTGTGAACCCCCCCGGACGCTTCCAGACGGCGGGATGAATGGGGAGCCGGGCCGGAGAAGGAGATTCCAAAGTGCCTGCCACGGAGAAGGGGTACGGGAACTGGGCCCCGGTCGTCTGGCTCAACGGCCGGCTGGTTCCCGCGGAGAAGGCCCGTGTGTCGGTCTTCGACCGGGGCATCCTTCTGGGAGACGGGGTTTACGAGACGCTGCGGGTGCGAAACGGCAAGCCCTTCCGCTGGCCGCCCCACAGGGAGCGTCTCCGGCATTCCCTGGAAGGGGCCCGGATCGTTCTTCCCTTCCCGCTTTCCGACCTGGATGAAGGGATCGCCCGATGCCTGCAGGCGAACGATCTCCGGGAAGCGCGCCTCCGGATAACCATCACACGCGGCGAGGGGAATCCCGGCTTTGACATGATGGAGGGCGCCACTCCCAGCGTCATCCTCGCCGCAAGCACCTGGACGCCTCTTCCCGGGGAGAAATACCGGGACGGGGTGCAGGCCATCATTCCCCGGATCCGCCAGACGGGGCAGGACAACCTGGATCCCGCCCTGAAATCGATCAGCAGGATCCACCTGGTTCTCGCCCGCCTGGAGGCCGCCGAGCGCGGCGCCCAGGAGGCGCTCCTGCTCGGGAGCGGCGGGGAGGTCCGGGAGGGGACCGCGAGCAATGTCTTCCTGGCACAGGGAGGGAAGCTCCGGACCCCTTCGCTGGAGTCGGGGGTCCTGGAGGGGATCACCCGGGAAGCGATCCTCGAGCTGGCCCGCGCCGCCGGGATTCCGTGCCGGGAGGATCGGGTGGGGCGGGAAGATCTGGATTCGGCGGACGAGATCTTCTTCACCAACACCTCCTGGGGCGCGCTGCCGGTGACGCGCCTGGACGGGAAGCCGGTGGGGACGGGAAAGCCCGGCCCGCTGGCCCGGGATCTGGGAAGCCGCCTTTCCGCCCTGGTGGACGAGGAATGCGCGTGAAATCGCCGGAGGGTCTCCTCCCCGCCGGGCTCCGGACCCTGCCGGAGGAGATGGATCCTCTCGATCTCTTCCGCCGGGTCCGGAACGATCCCTACCCGGCCCTCCTCCTGAGCGGTCGGCGGGACCGGGAGACGGGGCGTTTCTCGGTGGTGGCGTCCGATCCGTTTCAGATCCTCCGGTTTCACAGGGGACGGGGAATCCTGAAATCGAGGCGGCATGAAACGCCGCTGGAAGGGGACCCCTTCGCGGCGATCCGGGAGAGCCTGGACGCCTGCGTCGTGCCGCGGATCCCCGGCGTTCCCTTCGCGGGAGGGGCGATCGGCTACCTGGGGTACGGCCTTCGGGGGGCCGCTGAACCGGCGATGCGGGTGAATGTCGCCCCTTCCCCCTGGCCCGATCTCCACCTCGCCTTCTACGACCGGGCATTCGTGGTGGATCACTCCAGGGGCTGCACGCATCTGGTGGCCACCGGCTTTCCCGAAACGGCGCCGGACCGGCGGCGGGAGAAGCAGCGCCTCGATCTGGATCGGCTGTGGGAGATCCGGGCCTCCCGGCCGGAGCGGGAGCCGGCCCCGCCGGATCCCTCCCCGTCGGCCCCGATTTTCGAGACATCGAGGGAGGAATACCTCAAGGCGATCCGCCGCGCGCAGGATTACCTCGCTGACGGAGAGATCTATCAGGTGAACCTTTCCCACCGGATCACGGTCCGGGGGAAATGGGAGCCCTTCGCCCTTTACCGGGATCTCCTGGAGTGCCATCCCGCCTGCTTCAGCGCTTACCTGCCGTTGCCGGACCTCTTTGTCCTCTGCGCCTCGCCGGAGCGGCTGGTGCGGCTCGAGGGAAGCCGGGCCGAGACGCGCCCCATCAAGGGGACCCGGGCCCGGGCGGAGGATCCCGGGGAGGACCGGCGCGCGGCGGAGGGACTGGCCGCGGGACCGAAGGAGAGGTCCGAGAACGTCATGATCGTGGATCTGGCCCGGAACGACCTGGGGAAGGTCTGCGTCCCGGGATCGGTGACGCCCGACGAGATCTGCCGGGTGGAGACCCTCCCCACGGTGCACCACCTGGTCTCCACCGTCTCCGGGCGGCTGCGGCCGGATTGCGACCGGGTCGACCTGGTCCGGGCGCTCTTTCCCGGCGGCTCCATGACCGGCGCGCCCAAGATCCGGGCCATGGAAATCATCGACGAGCTGGAGGGGGTGGAGCGGGGGATCTATTCCGGCTCGGCGGGCTACTTCTCCTTCGACGGAGATCTCGATCTGAACATCGTCATCCGGACCCTCGTTCTGTCGGGGGGGGTTGCACGGCTCCAGGTAGGCGGGGCCATCCTCTCCGAGTCGGATCCCGAGGCGGAATACAGCGAGACGCTGGACAAGGCGCGCCCCATTCTCGATTTGCTCCAGGGACGGGGAAGGCGCTGAATGGAGAGACTCCAGATGCCCGGGCTGGAAATCAAGGGACTGCTGATCGACCTGGACGGCGTCGTCTACGACGACGAACAGGTGATTCCGGAGTCGGTCCAGGCCATCCGGCGGCTGCAACAGAGGAGGATCCCCTTCCGCTTCGCCACCAACGCGACCGCCCGGAGCCGCCGGTCCCTCGCGGCGCGCCTGAAGGAGCTGGGGATCGATGTGGGGGAGGACCAGGTGATCAATACTCCCTACGTCGCGGCCCGGGAGCTTCGGAGCCGGCCCGGGGTCCGGTGCATGTTCCTGGTGAAGGACGATGCCCGGCGGGAGTTCGACGGGATCGAGTCGGCGGACCGGAGCCCCGACGTGGTCGTCGTGGGGGACCTGGCCGCCGGCTTCGACTACGCGACGCTGAACCGGGCCTTCCAGGCGGTCCTGGGCGGCGCGGAGATGATCGCCCTCCAGAAGGACCGGTACTGGAAGGTGGGGAATGATCTGGTCCTGGACGCCGGGGCCTACGTCGCCGCCCTGGAATATGCCACGGGGAAGCAGGCGAGGCTGCTTGGGAAGCCCTCGGAGAGCTTCTTCCGGATCGCCCTGGAAAATCTGGGAGTGCCTCCCGGGCAGGTGGCCATGGTGGGAGACGACATCGAGAACGACGTGAAGGGGGCGCAGGATGCCGGTCTGATCGGGATCCTGGTCCAGACGGGCAAGTATCGGAAGGATCTGGTGGAGCGCTCCGGGATCCGGCCCGACCTGGTGGTCCGGGATCTCGGAGATCTGGCGTCACGATTCTGATGAGCACCCCGATGAGGGCCCACGGATCTGAAATGGTCCCGGCGATGGAACCTGTTTTCAATCTTCTCTACCGGCCCCGGTTCCTCCGGATCGTGGTGGAGCGTTTCCACCTCTCCGAGGACGAGATCCGGGCCGTTTCCTAAAGGGGGACCGTGGAACCGACCGCCGTCGTCTTTCTTGCCGCCGCCTGCGCCACCGCGGCGCTGCATGCTCTGATCCCCGATCACTGGCTCCCTTTCGTCTTGATGGGCCGGAGCCGGAAATGGTCGGTGGCGAAGACCCTGGGACTGGCCTCGGCGGGGGGATTGCTGCATGTCTGCCTGGCGGTGGCGCTTGGCGTGCTGACCTACCGGCTGGGAAGGGAAGGGGCCGAGGCCGCGGCCCGGAGGCTCGGCGAGACCCTGGAGGTCCTCTCCTCCCTGGGGCTGGCGGCCTTCGGGTTCTTCTACGGCGGTTACTCGTGGCACCGGGAGCGGCGCCACCACCCGCCGAAGCAGGAGCACCCAGGAGAGGAGGGAGCGGCGCGGGATCCCCGCCACCACCACGGCCACCTCCTGGAGCGGTGGTTCGGCGGAGACCTGAGCGGATGGTCCCTGGTGGTGGTCATCGGAGTGAGCCCCTGCGCGCTGGCCTTTCCGGTCCTCCTGGCCAGCGCCGCGAGCCTGGGAATCAGCGGCGTGCTCCTGGTGGCGACCGGGTGGGGCGTGGTCACCATGCTCGTCACGCTGGCCGTCACTCTCATCGGCTCGCTCAGCGCCCGGAAGATCGATTTCCCGTTTCTCTCCCGCTACGGCGATCTCATCGGAGGGATCCTCATCGGACTGGTGGGGCTCCTTCTCTTCGCGTGGGAGATGGCCGGATGATGAGGGAGAAGATTGCCGCCCGCCGGGGTGACGGCTGGATTCTCCTCTCGGCCGCCTGCTTCTCCACCATCCCCATCTTCGCCACCTACGGCTACGCCGCCGGCGTGAAGACGCTCCCCATGCTGGCCTGGAGGTTCCTCCTGGCCATCGCCGCCCTCTGGATCTTCCTGGCCCTGAGCCGCCGCCTGTGCACGCTCCCCGCCCGGACGGTCCTGGGATTCCTGGGGCTGGGGCTGCTGTATGTGGTGATGACGGTCCTTTACTTCCAGGCGCTGCGCTTCACGGCCATCTCCACCCTGACCCTTCTCTTCTACACCTATCCGGCCTTCGTCACCCTGCTCGCCGCGGTCTTCCTCAAGGAGCCGCTGACCCGGATCAAGATGATGGCGCTCCTCCTGGCGCTGTCCGGCTGCCTGATCGTCCTTCGGCCGAGGGAGGTGGGGGACTGGCGCGGCGCGCTGCTGGCACTCACGGCCTCCGTCCTCTACTCCGCCTACATGCTCATGGGGACGCGCCTGACCCGAGGGGTGGATCCCTTTCTGACCACCGCCTGGATCATGAGCGCCACGGCCGCCGCCTTTGTCGCGGCGGCCCTGCTCCGCGGCGAGATGGGCTCCGTGCGGGGCGGAGGGGCCTGGGGAGCGATCCTCGGGCTGGCCCTGATCGCGACGGTGATGGCCGACGGCTCCTTCTTCGCGGGGCTTTCCATCACCGGGGCGAGCCGCGCGGCCATTCTCAGCACCGTGGAGCCGCTCTGCACGCTCCTTCTCTCGGCCGTGCTCTTAGGCGAGGCCATCCCCCCGGTCCGTTTTCTGGGAGGGGCCCTCATCCTCGGGAGCGTGATCCTGATCCACCGGGAGTAGCGCCATGAGGACGCACGCAAGCTTTTTCCCGGCCGGGGCCGCCCTGGCGGTCCTGATCGGGGCGCTCCTGTCCGCCGTGCCCTCGCCGGCCCAGGAGAAGCCTGCCGTTCCCCGGCTCAAGCCGATCTCCATGGAAGGCGACGCCCGGGACGGAGAGAAGGTCTACCTGGATCGCTGCTGGGCCTGCCACGGCCTGGCGGGAGACGGCAGGGGCCCGGCCTCGGCGGGGATGAATCCGCCCCCGACCGATTTCACTGCGCCCGACGCTCTCAGGGAGAAGCAGGACGCCGCCCTCCTGGACGCCATCCTGAAAGGAAGGCCCGGCACCGCCATGGCTCCCCAGGATCTGATTCCGCAATCGGCGGTGGATCTCGTCGCCTTCCTCCGGACCCTGCCCCGCGCTCCGGGTCAGGAGAAGAGCTTCCTCGAGGCCCTGACCCGCGCCGACAGGGAGAAGGGAAGGGCCCTCTACAACGGCCGGTGCTGGCCCTGCCACGGCCCCACGGGACGGGGGAACGGACCGGCCGCGGCGGCCCTGCGGCCCCCCCCCGCCGACTTCACCGATCCGGACAGGATCGCGGACCGCACCGCCGCCCGCCTCCATTCCGTCCTGAGCCGGGGAGTTCCCGGGACCGCCATGGCGGCGCAGCCTCTCTCGGAGAGGGAGAAGTTCGACGTCATCGCCCATCTGCGCGGCCTGGTGAGGTACGGCGACGAGGGGAAGAGCCGCCAGGAGAGTCTGTCAGCCGGCGACTCCCGGAAGGGGAAGGATCTCTACGACAGGCGCTGCTGGGCGTGCCACGGTTCTTCGGGGGGAGGCGACGGTCCGGCCGCGGCGGACATGATTCCCGCGCCCACGCGCTTCTCCGACTACGAGGCGATGAAAACCCGCCAGGACCCGGACTGGTACAACGCCATCCTATCGGGAGCCCCCGGGACCGCCATGTACGCGCAGCGCCTCACCGCGGCGGAGATCCAGGATCTCATCGCGCACCTGCGCACCCTGGGCCGCCGCAAGGCCGAGCCCCCCACCCCCTGACCCGGGGGAATCAGAACCTGCAAGTTGGAGAGGCGGCGCGCGCCGATCTTGAGGGTGAAGACCCAGTCCCCCGCGCCACAGTCGATGGAGAAACCGGCGGTGCAGTCCTATTCCTCCCCGCACAGGCCGGTGCGCTCCACGCCCGAGGAATCCCCCCCCCAGCTCCCGATGTAGGGCGTGATCGACCGGACCAGGTAATAGAACGTGCCGCCCGCGGGCGGGATCTCCGGATCGCTCCAGGAGGGAATCGGGGTGACGTGGCCGGCGCAAACGGGCGGGAACAGGGGACTGATCGCGCGGATGACTTCGTAGGCCGTGGCGCCTGGCTGGGCCGGCCAGGAGATCTCGTTGGGATTGGCGGGATTGCTGAAGGCCAGCGCGCCCGAGATCTCGTCGATGATCCCGAACCCGGGGTTGCCCGGGCACTGGTTGTCCTTGCCGTCGTTGATCTCCACCGCACCGGGGTAGGTGGCGGGATCGGTGTCGTCGCAGTCGCCCTGGAGTTCGGAGAACCCGTCTCCATCATTGTCGATGGTGGGGTCGTTGAAGACATAACGGCCGCCGCTGCTGAGCGGGCTTCCGTTGTAGCCTCCCCAGACCACCATCAGACTTTCCGTCCAGACGGCGGTGTGGTAGCGACGGGCGGAGGGGGCCTCCACGGTCGAGGTTGCCGTCCAGGTGTCGGCGGCGGGGTCGTACCGTCCGCCGGTGTCGAGGTACTCGCCGCCCCAGACGACCATGACGCTTCCCGTCCAGACCGCCGTGTGCCATCTGCGCGGAGACGGCGCCTCCACCGTCGAGGTCGCGGTCCAGGTTTCGGTGGCCGGGTCATACCGCCCGCCGGTGTTGAGGGAGCTGGGGCCGTCGGTGCCGCCCCAGACGACCATGACCTTTCCGGTCCAGACCGCGGTGTGAAGAATTCGTGCGGAGGGCGCCCCTGCCGTCGATGTCTGGGTCCAGGTGTCGGCGGCCGGGTCGTACTGCCCGCCTGTGTTGAAGTAGCTGCTGCCATCGTATCCGCCCCAGACGATCATGAGGGTCCCGGTCCAGGTCGCCGTGTGGGCGGCACGCCCGGAGGGGGCTCCCAGGGTTGAGGTGGAAGTCCATCCGTCCTCGGCCGGGTCGTACTGCCCGCCGGTGTTGAGATATCTGCTGCCGTCGTAACCGCCCCAGACGACCATCACGCTTCCCGTCCAGACGGCAATGTGGTTGGTGCGCCCGGACGGCACCCCCCCGGCGGACGATGTGGGTGTCCAGGTGTCCGTGGCTGGATCGTACCGCCCGCCGGTGCGTTCTTCATTTCCGCCCCAGACCACCATGAGGCTTCCCGTCCAGACCGCGGTGTGGCCGGTGCGCGGGGACGGCGCCCCCAGGGTCGAGGTTGCGGCCCAGGTGTCGGTGGCGGGGTCGTACCGCCCGCCGGTATTGATGTCCGAATGCAAGTCCTCCCCGCCCCATACGACCATGAGGCTTCCCGTCCAGATCGCCGTATGAAAGCCTCGTCCGGACGGCGCCACGCCGGTCGAGGTCGGCGTCCAGGCATCGGCGGCGGGATCGTACCGCCCGCCGGTTGCGGCGTCCCACCAGTCGCCCCATCCGCCCCAGACCACCATGAGGCTCCCCGTCCAGACCGCGGTGTGTTGATGGCGCTTGGAGGGAACCCCCACGGTCGAGGTCGGCGTCCAGATGTTCGTGAGCGGGTCGTACCGCCCGCCGGTGTTGATGAAAGTGCCGTCGTCGCCGCCCCAGACGACCATGACCTTTCCCGTCCAGACGGCAGTGTGGTTGCTGCGCCCGGACGGTGCCCCCACGGTCGAGGTCGGCGTCCAGATGTTCGTGACCGGGTCGTACCGCCCGCCCGTGTTGAAGTAGCTACTGCCGTAGTATCCGCCCCAGACCACCATCAGGTTTCCCGTCCAGACCGCGGTTGGTTCAGAGCGCTCGGAGGGCGCCCCCAGGGTCGAGGTCGCCGTCCAGGTGTCCGTGGCCGGGTCGTACCGCCCGCCGGTGTTGAAGTAGCTGCTGCCGTCGTATCCGCCCCAGACCACCATCAGGTTTCCCGTCCAGACCATGGTGTGTTGGTGGCGCGGGGATGGCGCCCCCGCGGTTGACGTCGGCATCCAGGTGTCGGCGGCCGGGTCGTACTGCCCGCCGGTGTTGAAGTAGCTGCTGCCGTCGTATCCGCCCCAGACGACCATGAGGGTTCCGGTCCAGACCGCGTCGTGGCCGTAACGCGCTGCGGGCGCCCCCGCTGCTGACGTCGCCGTCCAGGAGTCCGTGGCCGGGTCGTACCGCCCACCGTTATTGAAGTAGCTGCTGCCGTCGTAGCCGCCCCAGACCACCATCACGCTTCCCGTCCAGACCGCGGTATGGTCGTAACGCCCGGACGGCGCGCCCAGGGTCGAGGTCGCCGTCCATGTGTCCGTGGCCGGGTCGTACCGCCCGCCGGTGTTGAGCTCGAAGAAACCTCCTTTGCCGCCCCAGACCACCATCAGGCTTCCCGTCCAGACCGCGGTATGGCCGTGACGGGAGTCCGGCATGTCGTCCAGAATCCCGTTGTCCCACGTGTCGTCGCCGGCGGAGAGGAGGCTGTCTTCCGACAGAGCGTACGGAGCTGGCTCGGCCGGGGCTTCCCTGGCATCAAGCACAGCGGTCGGGCGACTGACCGGAAGGGGCAAAGAACCGGCGTCCGAGGCCGCCACGGCGACCCGCTCGTCTTGCAGGTCCCCCCTCGCGGTCTCCCACCAGAGGTCCCAGCTCGCCTTCGGGACGACGTAGCCCGCCACGCGCGACTCGCCCGGCGCGTCGCTCAGGACGACGCGGATCACGAACGCCTCGCGCTCCTCCGCCACCGCCGCCACTTGCCCCGGGGTCTCGGGCCATCGCGCCCGCTCCTTCCGGAACTCCTCCGGCGACAGGAGGCGCCGGGCGGGCCGTCCTTCATCCCGGAGGCCGTCCTCACGTTCCCGCGCCGCCGGCTCGCCGGCGTCCGCGTCGCGCTCGACCAGATCGATCACCGATCGATTCGGGTGGTCGCTCCAGGGATCCAGATCTCCCTCCACGAGCTGCCGGTGGATTTCCTCGGCGCGCTGCCGCGCCTCGGCGTGCAGGGTCGGGTCGAACGCGTAGAAGTTGCGGGTCAGCCGGCCCACGAGGGTCGCGCGGGCCAGGCACTCCTTGATCAGAAACGGGTCCTCGTTCAGCGCCGCGAAGAGCTCCCGCAGGCGGTCCGGAAGCCGGGTCCCCCGAGCGATCCGATCGAGCTCGCGCTGAAGCATCTCGTCCGTGACCTTTGTCTTCCAGTAAACCCCGAGAGCCACGGTCTGCTGCAGGTACCTGCGGACCTTGTTCTCTTGAACGGCGCGGGGCACCGCCTCCTCGAAGGGCTTTGTCGCCCCGATCTGATGGGAGTAGTAGACGCGCTCGATGGCCTCCTGGGCTTTCACCCGGTCCTCGAAGGTCAGGTCGCGAGCGGTGGCCAGGCCGGTGCTGACAAGAACGAGGGGAATCAGCGCTATCAGTGCTCTGAGGCCGGGATTTTTCACGGGACTTCCTCCGATGCCGTGTTCATGTCCGTGGAGCGAGAAGCGTTCGGCGCTCAGGATGACGCATGTTGTGAAGGAGTCCTCCGGGATGGGATTGCGGTGAACGGAACAGACGGGACGAGAAGAGGGCACCTCCCCTCGGCATGATGACGAGCCACCATCCTGACGGTATCGCCGGGATCAAAGACAAACTGTCTGAGTGCGTTAATACTTCGAAGGACGAGAACTGTCAAGAGCAATATTCCGGAAAGGATATTAGCGATGTCAGGGACTTTTACCCGCCGCCGCCCGGAAGTGTGTCGCCCGCAAGGACGGGAACCGGAGCCACGGTCACGCCGACTTTGACCGGTCGCTCGACATCAGAAGCGGAAGAGGTAGGTGAGCTTGAAGGTGGCGTCGCGGCCGTTGCCGGCGGGCTCGCCGGGCCGCCGCCGGAGGTTGGCGGACTCGTTGTAGACAAAGAAGAGGTCCGCGCCGGGGTGGTGAATCCAGTCCACCCGGAGGTTCAGGTCGAGATCGTCCGAGATGTCGTTGGCCTGGATCAGCGCCGAGCCGAAGAGCCGGGGCCCCACGGCCACGTTGAAGCGCGTGACCCAGAGGTTCGTGTCGAAATCCCCCTCGGGCAGCAGGACGTGGTTGTAGTCGTACTGGGTGCTCACGGAGAAATGGGGACTGAAGTTGAAAGTCAGGCCCTGGCTGACGGTGGTCTTCCTGCCGTCATAAAAGGTCCCCGACTCGAGGGTGGAAGAGGAGAAGACCCGGCGGCCCTGGAAAGTGCTGAAGTAGACGGTGGCCGTATCGAAGGAGTAATCCCCGGAAGGGATGACCACCCCCTCGAAGATCTCGAAAGGCTCCGCTAGGCGCTCGAACTGGTTGGAATAGTGGGCGCCGGCCTCGTCTCCCGACTCGAAGAGGGTCTCGAAGAGGAAGAAATTCTCCCGGGACTCCAGCATCCCCTGGCGGTTGGTGACGTAGATGGGGTTCCACATCAGTTGGAACTGCCTCACCCGGTCGCTTTCGGGTCTCGGCTTCCAGGCGGCGACGCCCTCCCAGATGTCCACGCCGGGGCGGCGGACGAAGCCGATTCCGGGATCGAACCCGGGGTCCACCTGGGCGTAACGCGCGGCCACCTCCCAGATGTCACCGTCCATCCCGACCCGGACACGCCCGGCCGATCCTTCCGGAAGCCCGGCGGAGGAATGGGAGGCGGCGTAGTAGGCGTCCACGCTCCAGTCCTCATGGAAGACCAGCCGGGTGTCGGCCCCGATCACCCGGTTCCCGCCCCCCTCTCCTTGCGCTTCCCGATCGGTGAGGATCATCCCGACGGTGGATCGGGACAGGACGTCCCTCCGGACCCGCAGGACGGAGAAGTTGGTCCGGGGCTCCCCCGGGCCCTCGTCGGTGACGACGTCCAGGACCCCCAGGGAGGTCTTCCCCAGACGGCCGGTGAGGCGCGCCCCGCCGAGGATCGGGACCATGTTCCCGTCGGAGAGGCCGATCCTCCGGCTGAAAAAGACGTCGGTCTCCCCGCCGGCCCCGAACTGGAAGAGCCCCGCGTTCTCCAGGAAGAAGTCGCGCTTCTCCGGGTAGAAGAGGTTGTAGCGGGTCAGGTTCACCTGCCGGACGTCCGCCTCCACCTGGGCGAAGTCGGTCCGGTAGGTCAGGTCGGCCGTGAGGTTGCTGGAGACCCCCCATTTCACGTCCAGACCGGCGCGCCCTTCCAGGTCGGTGTCCTCGGGGGAGTAGCTCCTGGCTGCCCGGGCCAGCAGGTACGGCTTCGGCTGAAACCGCACGCCCCGTCGGATTCCCGCGAACCGGAACTTCCGGGCGCGGGAGAGGGTGAGCGTGCCGTTGAAATTGCGCGGGATGTAGGGGGCGTAGTCCTCCTCGTTCTTCCGGCGGATGGCCCGGAAGAAGTTGATCCCCATGACGTTCTCCGCGGCGGGGGAGAAACGGAGGTTGAAGAAGGGGATCTTGATCTCCGCGGTCCAGCCGCGCTCGTCCACGCGGGAAGACACCTCCCACACCGCGTCCCACTCCTTGTCGAAGACGATCCCCTCGTTGAAGATCTGGGCGTCCACCTGCACCCCCGCGGGATTGGTGGAGAACCAGAAGCCGTCCCGGCCGTTGTCGGAGGAGTCGATGCAGAATGCGACCGTGTCGTCCCTCGAGATTGCATCGCCGTCCCGGTCGAGGGTCCAGGCCAGGATCCGGGAGGGGTCGCTGTCGAAGAGGCGGATTCCCAGGTAGAGGTTGTTGTCGTCGTAGAGGATTCGCGCCTCGGTGCGTTCCGTGGGGGGCACCCGGTCCTCGGGGAGCTGCTGGGTGAAATCGTCTATGACCAGCGCGCCCTGCCAGGCCGCCTCGTCCAGCAATCCGTCGATCCTCGGCGGCTGCTCCGTCCGGGCCGGGAGCAGGGCTTCCACCGGCGGCGCCTCCCCGGCCCGGGCTGACAGAGGAAGGAGAAGGAGGATCGCGAGGATGGCCGGGAGGCAGCTCCGGCCCCGCCCCGCGCGGGGCGCCGGATCCACAAGACGGCAGGAGGCAGGGCGCATGAGGGACCCCCGCGGAAAGGGACGGGATTTTATCACGGGAATTTCTTGACAGTCCCCCGATCGGATGCTATACTCCCTATGCTGTTTATATATAGTATCCATATAGCCCCGAATTCGGAATCGCCGCGGGGGTGGCAGAAAGAGAGGGGGCCGTGTTCAAGGCGCACAGGGCAGGGCACGAGGGGACGGGGAGAAAGGTCCTCCGGAGCTTCACCGCCACGACCCGCGACGTGGAGATGCTGGAGGCCATCGCCTCCTATCACGGCTTCTCCAAGAGCGCCACCATCACGAGCCTGGTCAAGAAGGAGTTCTGGAGAATATTCCCCCGGGGGACCAAGGGGATCCGCCCCGACCCCGGCGCGAGGATCGTGGAGAGGCCCGATGCCCACTGAAGCCGCTCTCCGGACGGTACCCCTGCCCTGGGCCTGCGTGGACGAGGAGGAGACCTCCTCGCTCCAGCGCAAGATCCGGCGGCTGGCGGCCGAGAAGGGGACCCTTCTCCTGGCCCACAACTACCAGCTTCCCGAAGTCCAGGACGTGGCCGACTTCGTGGGGGACTCCCTGGGCCTGGCCCTGGAGGCCCAGAAGGATCCGCGCAAGAGCATCGTCTTCTGCGGCGTCCACTTCATGGCCGAGTCGGCCAGGGTCCTCAACCCCGAAAAGATGGTGTTCCTCCCCAGCCTGGCGGCGGGCTGCTCCCTGGCCGACTCCATCACTCCGGAGTCGCTGGAGGACTGGAAGCTGCGGTACCCCGGCCACACGGTGGTCACCTACATCAACTCCTCCGCCGAGGTGAAGGCCCTGTCCGACATCTGTTGCACGTCGGCCAACGCCGTCTCGGTGATCCGGAGCCTCCCTTCGAAGAAGATCCTCTTCACTCCCGACCGGAACCTGGGCCGGTGGGTGGCCCGCCAGGTGCCCGGCAAGGAAATCGTCCTCTACGACGGCTGCTGCCCCACCCACGACGTTCTGCGCGCCAGCTCGGTGGACGGCAGCCGGAAGGCCCACCCCGGCGCCGTCGTCATCGCCCACCCGGAGTGCCGCGAGGACGTCCTGGATCTCGCCGACGAAATCTGCTCGACGACCGGCATGGTGGCCGCCGTGGCGCGCCATCCCGAGGCGAGGACCTTCATCATCGCCACGGAGTGGGGCCTGGTCCACCAGCTCAAGAAGCGCTACCCCGACCGGGAGTTTGTCCTGGCCGACGGCTGCGTCGGCTGCCGGCTCCACTGCCCCTACATGAAGATGAACGACCTGGACGGGATCCTCCGCTCCCTCCGGGAGGACCTCTTCGAGATCCGGGTGGATCCCGAGGTGGCCGCCGGCGCCCGTCTCGCCCTGGAGCGGATGCTGGCGATTCCCCGCGACAGGTAGCCCTCTCCCTTCCATAGCTTCCCTTCAGAAAAAGAAAAAGGGGCGCCGGGTGCGGCGCCCCTTCGCGAAGGCCTCTGCATGCCCGCTACCCGAGCTTCTTGATCTCTCCCAGGATCACTTCGTTGTCCGGCTGCTTCCCGATCTCGTGGACCAGGGAGTAGCGGACCACTCCCTGCTTGTCTATGAGGAAGAGGGAGCGCTCCGGGAACCCTTCCTCCCTCAGGACTCCGAATTTCCGGGCCACATCGCCGTGCGGGTAGAAGTCGCTGAGGACCGGAATGTTCACTCCTCCCAGACCGTCCACCCAGGCCTTGTGGGCCGGAACGGCGGAGACGCTCAGGGCGATGGGCTGGCAATCCAGCGACTCGAAGCGGGCCAGGTCGTCCCGGTAGGACGGGATCTGGCAGGAGCAGACGGGAGTGAAGGCCAGGGGGAAGAAGGCGAGCAGGACGCTCTTCTTGCCGCGGAACTGGGAGAGGCTGATCTCCTTTCCGTCGTAGTTCTTCAGAGTGAAATCGGGGGCGGGAGTGCCGGGCTTCAGGGCCGCCATGGTCGTTTCTCCTTTGAATCGCCCGGCTGCGCCGGGCCAGGACTGTGTCCGGAGGATCGGATTATAGCCGACTCCGAAGGCGGTTGGCTGCCTCCCCGATGTCGCTCATCTTCTATTATTGACCCCGGCCTGAGGTTTCAGTTCCGGGTCGGATCGAGGCGCGGCCGGGGCGGCGGAATGAAGGAGTCGATCCAGCGCCCAGGAGACGTGCTCGCGAATCAGGGGATCGGGGATGGCCAGGGCCTTTCGGAGCACGGGAACGGCGCCGGAGTCCCCCGAGTTCCCCAGGGCCACGGCCACGTTCCGCAACAAGCGGCTCCAGCCGGTGCGGCGCAGGGCGGTGCCGGCGAAGCGCCGGTTGAATTCCTCCCGGCTCATCTCCATCAGCTCCGCCATCCGGGGCGAATCGCCGGCTGCCTCCAGTTCAGGATCCCCCCGCTCCGGCCGGGAGTTCCAGGGACAGACTTCCTGGCAGATGTCGCAGCCGAAGACCCAGTCCCCCACGAGGGAGCGAAGCCCCTCCGGGACGGCGCTTTTGTGCTCGATGGTCAGGTAGGAGATGCAGCGCCGGCTGTCCAGGACGTAAGGCTCCGGGAAGGCGGCCGTCGGACAGGCGTCGAGGCACCGGGTGCAGGCGCCGCAGCGGTCCGTGAGGGCCGGACGGTCGGGCTCGATCTCCACGTCGGTGAGGATCTCCCCGAGAAGAAACCAGGATCCGGCGTCGGGATGGATCAGGAGGGTGTGCTTTCCCTGCCACCCCAGCCCCGCGGCCGCGGCCCACGGCTTCTCCAGGATGGCGCCCGTGTCCACCACGGGCCGGACCCGGGCGCCCGGGACGGCCTCCTCGACGATCCGCCCGAGTGTCCTCAGGCGCTCCCGCAGCACACGGTGGTAGTCGCGGCCCCTGGCGTAGCGTGAGAGGCGCGCGGAGCCGGGCGGGACCGGCGTTGAGTTCGTGTAGGGAAGGGCGGCCACCACCAGGCTCTTCACCCAGGGAGCCAGGACCCCAGGATCGCTCCGCTCGCTGCGGCGCCGGTGGAGGTAGTCCATCTCGCCGGCATGGCCGAGCCGGAGCCACTCCCGGAGGAGGCGCGATTCGGGGCGCTCGCCGGGTGCGGCGAATCCGATGCGGGTGAAGCCGAGAGCCTGCCCCTCGGCCCGCATGCGCTCCTTCAGGTTCATGGGGGATCTCCGCCGGGATGATATCACCGGATCCCGCGGCAGGGGCCTATCGCCGGCGGGTCCGGCTCGCGGCGGTTTTTCTCTTCGGAGGGAGGCGGGAGAGGGAGAGGGGATCGAGGGTGATCCAGCGGGACGCGGAGCGCCACTCGACAACCGCGAGGGAGTCGGCGAGCCACGACTTCAGGGCCGTGGAGGAGAAGATCTTCCTGGAGAGGGCAAGCGCCTCCCGGAGCCGGTCGCCGTCCAGGTCCTGGGCCAGCGTGAGGTGGGGGACGTAGGGGAACGACTCGGGGCCTCGAAGCGGGGCGCGGGAGAGCCTGCGGTGAAGGCGCTCCAGGTCGTCCGCTCCCCGGAGGAACCCCGCGAAGACCACCGGCGTCACGGGACGGAAGGTCTTCACCTTCCCCAGCCTCAGATGGAAGGGAGCGGTCCGCTCCGCCACCCGTTTCACCGCCTCCAGGACCTGCCTCCGGGTCAGGGGAAGAGGGCGGGGGGGGAGGACCGTCACGTGGGGGCCGATGAGACGGAAGTTCGGATCGTAGGGTCGCCGGACGCGGTCCGCAAGACGGGAGAGATTCTCCGGAACCGGGACGATCACGCCGAAGATTCGCTCGCGGCGAGTCACGGTCTCCTCCCGAATCCGGATCACCGCCGGTCGGCCGGTCCCGGCCGGCGCCACGCCCCGAATGCTTCGAAAGCCCGGCATTCTTCCCCGCCTCCCGTCCGGAAGGGGCAGAGTATAGCGAAACCCGGGCATGGGATCGAGGCGCGGCCAGGAGACCCGGAGATCTTTGGGAGGTGTCGAAGTTCTCCGGGACGGCAGGATCGATCGTCCGTTTCCATCTCCGGCCTGCCGGGACGGAAGGGGAGGCCTCTCACAAAACCCTTGCTGGGTTGGGGCTCTCGCCGTACCTTCCCATCATGAGATTCGTGTCTCCAATCCGAGCGCTGCTCCAGGCGGCATCGGTCCTGCTGCTCGCCCTTCCCGGCCCGGCCGTGTTCCCGGGGTCTCCGGTTCCCGCCGTCGGCGAGGAGGTCCTGAGGGACCTGGCGGAGCGGGGCGAGGCCCGGGTGATCATCTCCCTTCGTCCCTCCGTGACCCATGCCGCGGTCGATCCCCGGCCGTTGGAAGGGCGGCGCCGGATGGACGAGGTGCTGGAGTCGCTGCCGGAGGGGACCTGGGGCGAGGCAAGACGCCTGAACGCCGTCCCCGCCGCCGCGGTCCGGATCACCGGCAAGGCCCTCTCCGGCCTCCTGTCGGATTCGCGGGTCTCCCGGATCGACCGGGACGAAAAGGTCTTCGGGACGCAAACGGACCCCCTCTCCCAGATCGGCGCCGATCGGGTCCAGGCCCTGGGCTTTTCGGGTCAGGGGATCACGGTGGCGGTGCTCGACTCGGGGACCGATCCGTTGAGCAACGTGGACCTGGACGCCAGCCTGGACTCCGAGGAGTGCTTCTGCTCCTACGGGGGAGGATGCTGCCCCGACGGCTCCTCGAGGCAATCGGGCCCGGGCTCCGCGGCCAGCGTCACGTCCCACGGAACCGGCGTGATCGGGATCGTGACCTCCGACGGCATCGTGGCGCCGATGGGGGTGGCACCGGGAAGCCGGGTGGTGGCCGTGCGGGTCCTGGACGACGGGTTGATCGGCACCTACTCCGACATCCTGGAGGCGCTGGACTGGGTGGTGGAGAACCGGAAGGACGTGCGCCTGGTGAACCTGAGCATCGCCGGCGGCCCGTTTCCGCCCGACTGCGACCACTTCAACGCCTTCAACGAGGCGGTGGCGCAACTCTCCGCGATCCTGCGGGACAGGGGCGGGCTCATCATCGCCTCGGCGGGAAACCACTACAGCCTCACTTTGATGGGCTCGCCGGCCTGCGTCTCGTCGGTGGTGAGCGTGGGGGCCGTGGACGCGGCCGACGTCGTGATGCCTTTCAGCGATGCAGGGCCGTCGCTGGACCTCCTGGCCCCCGGCGATCATATTCCGGCCGCGGGGTCTTATGGCCGGATTGTCACCCTGACGGGCACCTCCGCCGCGGCGCCGCACGTCACGGGAGCGGCGGCCCTGGTGCTGTCCGCCGCGCCGGGCCTTTCGGCGCAGGAGCTGGAGGATCGCCTGGAGGGCAAGGGGGTTCCGGTGGTGGACGCGAGGAACGGCGCGACCTACCCGCGGGTGGATGCCTTCCGGGCCCTGGTCATCCCGGTGGAAGTCGACTCCCACCCCGCCGTCCATTCGCCGCGCAGCCCGGGCCACGGTCTTTCGGTGCGGGTGGAGCCCCCTTCTCCGTTTCTCGCGGCGGACCTGGATCCCGCATCCCTTACTCTCTCCGCCGCCGGTGGTCTGCCGGTCCCGGCGGAGATCGGTGAGGCGAGGCTGGGGGACGGCGACCAGGACGGGATTCTTGACCTGACCGTCCATTTCAACCGGCAGCAGGTGATGTCCGGCCTCTTTGTCCCCGGGACGGTGTCGCTGACCCTGGAAGGGAGTTTCTTCTCGGGACTCGACTGCCGCGGCAGGACCTCGCTGCTGGTCCTGAGCACCGGCAACCGGGTGAGAGCCGAAGGGACCGGCGCCCTGAGGGCCGCCCCGTGAAGCCTGGCGGCAGGCGTCCCGGGTGGGTCCAGGTGCCCGGACCCGGCCCGGCCGGCTTTACAGGCGGGGGCGGGATCGTGATAATGAGGCCGTTCAGGGAGGGACTCATGCCGGTGCTGGCGAAAGACATCATGGAGCGCGACATCGAGACCGTCACCCCGTCCATGCCCATCGACGATCTCTGCGAGATCTTCCAGACGAAGAACATCAAGGGAGTCCCGGTGGTGGACGCCGGAGGCCGCCTGCGGGGGATCGTCACCGAGAGCGACGTGGTCTTCGGCGGGCTCGGCCGCGGCGGAAACCGGTTCATGTCGCCCGCGGAGGGGCGCCTTCCTGGACCGGGTCCCGCCACCGTCGGGGAGATCATGACGGAGCCCGCCATCAGCGCCGAGGAAGACACGCCGGTGGAGAAGATCGCCGAGCTGATGTGGAAGATGCGAATCCACCGGATCCCCATCTGCCGGAAGGGGCGCCTCACCGGCATTGTCAGCACTCTGGACATCTGCCAGGCCCTGGCCCAGGGGCGGCTCGCCTCCGGCCCGGTGCCCCTGCCGAAACGGCGCAAGGGCCCCACCCGCTGATCCTCACAACTCCATCTTTCCCGGCTCTTTACATTGAGGATCGCTTCTGGTATAACCTCGCGCGGATGCGGGAGGATGGCGTGCGAGCTTTCCGCGCCGGCAGCATTCATCCACGGGAGAATTCATGAAGACGCTGACCATCCGCCAGGCTTCGGAGATCATCGGCCGCGCACCCGCGACGATTCGACGTTACATCAAGTCGGGACGTCTTCCCGCCGGGAAGGAGCAGGGGAAATTCGGCGTTGAGTTCAGGATCCGCGAGGAGGACCTGCAGACCCTGGGAGTGGTGCCGGGCGAGTCGCTCTCCGTGTGCGAGCCTGCGCGCGCGCCGATGGCCGCCAGGGACCTGGTGCAGGAGATCAGCCAGCGCTACGTGCCCCGGGAGCTCTACTCGGAGCTGGTCATGAAGCACGAGCGGCTGCTGGTCCAGTACGGCATGGTCCGCGCCGGCGGCCAGAAGTTCATGGAGATTCGGGCCGAGTCGGAGATGAAGGACACGCTGCTGACGGAGCGGGAGAGGGAAATCCGGGAGATCCGGGAGCGATCGGAGAAGGAGATCGGGTTTCTCCAGAACCACCTTCGGCAGGCGGAGATCGAGATCGAGGACCGCAACATCGAAGTCTCGCTCCTCCAGGAAAAGGTCCGCCGGCTGGAGATGGCCGCCGCCGGGGCCTCGGCGGTCCGCAGCTTCGACGAGGAGGTGAGATCCGTCCGGGAGCAGGAGGCGCGGGTGGCCGAAATGTCCTCCCGCGGGGGGGGCATGGCCGACAGCCGGAAGATCAACATTCTCCAGGACTGGCTGAAGGCCTGCGAAATGGAGCGCGAGCGGGAAGAATCCTGAGCCGGGAGCGGGTACCCCGCCCCCGGCTCGGGGAGACGGGCTTCAGCAGATCTTGCGCTGGAGGGCCCGGGCGGGAGTGAACTGGACGGTGCGTCGGCGGCGCAGACGGATCCGGTGGCCGGTCTGGGGATTTCTCCCGGTGCGCTTCGTGTTCCGGGTCACGGAAAAGGTACCGAATCCGCTGAACTGAACCCGGCCGCCCCGGCTGATTCCCACCGAGAGGTTCCGCGCGATGGACTTCATGGCGCGCAACGCCTGGCTTCGGGTCAACCGGCAATCCCGGCTGATTCGCTGAACGAGTTCCTTCTTGGTCATCCAGTCACCTCCAGGAAAAAGGAAAATCCTCACCCGGGCGGCGCCATCGATCCCGGTGGCGGCGCCCCCGTCGGAATATAGGGGCCTGCTCCGCACGGTCAAGACCGGCGGTGGCGGATTACGTAATCGATACCGATCGTCAATCCATAGGCGGCACCCGTGAAAAGAAAACGGCTTTTGGGGATTCTGGCAATCGTGGCG
>Ga0315276_10001178_pt1 | contig 23322 bp, 21 predicted proteins | sample YL17G05_0_MG_FD_204542 | JGI IMG/M metagenome (GOLD analysis project Ga0315276, IMG submission 204542) | Sediment microbial communities from Yellowstone Lake, YNP, Wyoming, USA - YL17G05_0 | ecosystem: Environmental > Aquatic > Freshwater > Lake > Sediment | place: USA: Wyoming | collected... | reverse complement strand
GCACGCCGTCCAGGGTGACGTACAGGATGCCGAGCTGGCTGTGGTCGAAGAGGCGGCGCTGCAGCTCGACCTGGACGCTGGCCAGCGTCGGCAGGCCGGTGATCTCGTCGTAGTACATGGACGCGTCACGCAGCACGTCGCGGATGGTCTGCAGGAGGCGCTCGGTGCGGAACGGCTTGGTGACGTAGGCGGAGGCGCCGGAGCGGTTGGCCTCCATCATGTTGGCCAGCTCCATCTTGGCCGTGAGGAACACCACGGGGATGTCCTTTGTGTACCCGAACTGCAGCTCGCGGCAGACCTGGTAGCCGTCCATGCCGGGCATCATGACATCGAGCAGCACGAGATGGGGATGCTGCGTGTAGGCGAGCTCCAGGCCGTGCTCCCCGCTGTTGGCGGCCACGGCCTCGTATCCTTGGGATTCCAGGGCGTCGCAGATCGTACCCGTGAGCTCGACGTCGTCGTCGATCACCAGGATGCGGATCTTCTCGTCCGACATGACCCTCCCGCCCGTGGCCGCGCGCGGAGTGCGCCGCACACCACCTATCGGCCATCATACGCAAAACGTTTACACAGTAGACTACCCGGAGCAGGGAAACGCGCGACCACAGGAGGCGCAGATGAAGGGGTACGGCCCCGCGGACCCATTGCAGACGCCGCGCTTCGCGGGCATCTCCACCTTTCTGCGGCTGCCCCACACCATGCATCTCGACGGTGTGGACGTGGCCTTCGTGGGCCTGCCGTTCGACACCGGTGTGAGCTTCCGCGCCGGGGCGCGTTTCGGGCCCAAGGCCATCCGCGAGGGGTCACTCTCGATCCGCCCCGACTACAGCCCTGCGCAGCGCGTGGCGCTGTTCGAACGCCTCTCGGCGATCGACTACGGCGACGCTCCCGTGGTACCCGGATTCACCGACCGCTCCTACGACAAGATGGCGACGGCGCTGCGCGCGGTGCACGAGGCCGGCGCCGTGCCCGTCGGGTTCGGCGGCGACCACAGCGTGCTCCTTGCCGAACTGAGAGCCGCGGCCGCCACGCACGGCCCCGTGGCCCTCATCCAGTTCGACGCGCACAGTGACACCTGGGACGAGTACTTCGGCGAGAAGTTCACGCACGGCACGGTCGTGCGTCGCGCCACTGAGGAGGGGCTGATCGACGCCGCGCGTTCCACGCTGATGGGCATGCGCGGCGGGCTCTACGGCCCCAACGACCTGGATGAGGCGCGTGAGCTGGGGTTCACGGTGATCCCCTGGGACGACCTCGCCCAGCTGGGGACGGGCGCGGTAGCGGCCGCCGTGGAGCGCGCCGGCGGCAAGGCGTTTCTCACTTTCGACATCGACTTCGTCGACCCGGCGTTCGCGCCCGGCACCGGCACGCCCGAGTGCGGCGGCCCCTCGTCGATGCAGGCGCTGGCGCTGCTGCGGGCCTGCCGCGGCCTGCAGATCGTGGGCGCCGACGTCGTGGAGGTGCTCCCCGACCTCGACAGCTCGCACCTCACGGCGACGCTTGCCGCCACGGTCGCGTGGGAGATCCTGAGCCTCGTGGCCGTCATGATGCCGGACGGCGCCGCTTGAGCTTGCGCGTCGCCTGCGTGCAGATGAACACGCGCGGCGACGTGGCCGCCAACGTGAGCGCAGCCACGGCGCTCGTGGGGGAGGCGGCGGCCGCAGGCGCCCGCCTCGTCGCTCTGCCGGAGACGTGGGCGTACAAGGGCGGCCGCACGGGCATCCGCGCGAGCGCCGAGGCAATGGACGGGGCCAGCAACGCCGCGCTGGCGCAGCTGGCGGCGCGGCACTGCATCTTCGTGCTCGCGGGCTCGATCTACGAGCCCTCGCCGGAGCCGGGCCGTGTGTACAACACCTCGGCGCTGTTTGGCCCGGACGGAGGGCTGCGGGCGGTCTATCGCAAGATCCACCTGTTCGACGTCACCGTCGGCGCGACGGTGTATCGCGAATCGGACGACGTGACGCCGGGGGCGGAGCTCGTCACCGCGGAGATCGACCCCGGCGAGGCGGCACCCGGGGGCCCGGCCGAAGCACCGGCGCCTGCGGCGCCGGTCACGCTCGGCCTCACGATCTGCTACGACCTGCGTTTTCCCGAGCTGTACCGCAGCCTGGCGCTGCGCGGCGCCCAGATCCTCTGCGTGCCGTCGGCGTTCACGGCGTACACGGGCGCGGCCCACTGGGAAGTGCTGCTGCGCGCCCGCGCCGTCGAGAACGGCTGCTTCGTCGTCGCCCCGGGGCAGGTGGGGGAGCATCTGCCGGGGCGTGACTGCTTCGGCCACAGCATGATCGTCGACCCGTGGGGCGCGGTGCTCGCCGAGGTGCAGGACGGCGTGGGCTTCTGCGTCGCCGACCTCGACCTCGGGCGCGTCGCCGAGGTGCGCGCCCAGATCCCGTCGCTGCACAACCGGCGGCCGGACGTCTACGACCTGTAGGGCCGCGGGGGAAGCTGCTTCGGGCGCGTCGTTGGTGGCGCGCCGGGCTCAGGCCTGCGCGGCCGCCGCCGGTACGCCGCGCTCGGCCACCCGGCGGCGCACGAAGGCGACGACGATGCCGATCACGAGGCCGGCCAGGGCGCCGGCGGCCACATTGAGCGGAAGACTCGGGCCGCTGGGCGAATCGGGGACGGCGGCCTCGTGGAGGATGCGCGGCTGCTCGACCTGCGTGGCAACGAAGAGCATCCGCTCGGTCTCGCGATTGGCGGTCACGAATGCCGACTGCTCGGTAGCCGCCGCCTGGACGATGGCCACGTACGGCGCCGCCGCCGCGGCTTTCTCCGCGGCAGAGCCGCCACCCTTGGCGATGGCCATCAGCGCGGCCTGCGCCGTGGCGGCGCGCCCTGTCGCCGCGGCCAGCGCCTTCTGGCCGGCGTCCAGCTGGGCCTGCAGCAGGACGATCTTCCCGTCCACGCCGGGGCTGATGCGCTCGACGAGGACTTCGGCGAGCGCGTTGGCCGCCGCCGCCGCGCGCTCCTTGTTCGTGTCGGTGACCGTGATCACGACGATGTTGACCACCGACGTGGAGGTCTTGAGCGTCGAGGACGGGGTCACGACTGTGGTCTGCTTGCGCAGCCTGCTCGCGCTGATCTCCATGCCGGTCTTCTCGGCCGCCTCGTTGAGGAGCGCCTGGCTGGCGAGGAGCTGCGTGGCCGCCTTGGAGTTGGAGTTGAGGCCGGCCATGGGGTTGCCGTTGGCATCGGTCGTCTGGCCGATGTAGACCGAGGATGTGGCGCTGTACTCCTTGGGCGCGGCGAGGGTGATCACCCCGCCCACGAGTGCGCCGAGGACCACCATCCCCAGGATGACCCACCAGTTGCGGAGCAGGGTGGTAAACCAGGAGCCCACGTCGATGGTGGTGACGTCGTCGGTGCTCATGCGTGCCTCCGGGATACGGTCATGGTCTCATCCTATCGCAGGCGAAAGGCATCGTGTTGCCGGCGAGCGACGTACGGCCGCGCCGCGATGTCGTCGCGGCCGCCTGCCGCAAGCGGCGCAAACGCGCTCGAGGGTCCCGAGATGGTCGTGCGCCAGCGTGCGCCGGTCGAAGCGCTCGAGAGTCCGGCTGACGATGCCTGCGAGGCGTGCCGGCTCTGCTATCATGCGTCATGCGCGCGCGCCAGCGGGCTCCCCGCTACTTCGCAACGCGGGCGAGGGTGCCGGCGAGGCGGGCGGCAGAACACGTGGAGTCACCGACAGAAGGGGAACAGGCGTGCCACACGACGAGCATGATGACATGCGGTGGGGAGACTCATCTGCTGAGCGGGAAGGATTGATCGCCGCAGAGGCCCTCCACCGCATCCTCGATGAGCACCGGAAGCTCACCGGCGTTGGTCCGGTGCTGAGCACCAGCATCGACATGCACGAATCGCCGATCGTGTGTGCACCTGAGGACGCGCTGCGCGCGTCTCTCCTCGACCACTCCGACTACCTCGCGATCGGCACCCTCTTGGTCGGGAACCCGCGTCGCGAGCCGGTGGTCGGCGAGCCGCTGCGGAGGAGAGCATGAAGGTCGCCGTCTTCGGCCTCGGCTACGTCGGCTCGGTCACGGCCGCAGCGCTCGCGCGCGATGGCCACGAGGTGGTCGGCGTCGATCCCGCGGCGCCGAAGGTCGAGGCGATCCGCGCCGGCCACGCGCCGGTGCTCGAGCCCGGCCTCGACGAGCTCACCGCGCGCATGCTACGCGTCGGCCGGCTTCGGGCCACCGACGACCTGGCGGAGGCGCTCGCAGGCGCGGAGCTGTCGCTGCTGTGCGTTGGGACGCCGTCGCGGCGCGACGGCTCGCTCGACCTTCGCTACGTGCGCCAGGTGGCCGAGCAGATCGGCTCCAAGCTTTCGCTGGCGGCGCAAGGGCATGTGGTGGTGGTACGCAGCACGGTGCTGCCGGGCAGCACGCGCGAGTACGTCATCCCGGTTGTAGAGCAAGCGTCGGGCCGCCGCGTCGGCGACGGCTGGGACGTAGCCGTGAACCCCGAATTCCTGCGCGAGGGCACGGCACTCGGGGATTACGACGAGCCGAGCCGCATCCTGGTGGGCGAACTCACGCCCGGCGTCGGCCAGCGCGTGCTCGGTCTCTATGAGCGGGTCACGGCCGATCGATTCGTGGTCCCGCTCGAGACGGCCGAGGCCGTCAAGTACACGGACAACGCGTTTCACGCGCTCAAGATCGCCTTCGCCAACGAGGCCGCTCGCGTGTGGTCCACGCGCGGCGCCGACCCGGCGCGCGTGATGGAGATCTTTGCGTCAGACCGCAAGCTGAACGCCTCGCCGGCGTATCTGCAGCCGGGCTTCGCGTTCGGCGGAAGCTGTCTGCCGAAGGACTTGCGCGCGCTCACTTCGGCCGCGCGCGAGGCACACGTGCGCATCCCCGTGCTCGACGCCGTTCTGGCGAGCAACGAACTCGAGGTGTTGCGCGGTCTCGAGGCAGTGATGGCAACCGGCAAGCGGCGCGTCGCCCTGCTCGGCCTCGCCTTCAAGTCAGGCACGGACGACCTGCGCGAGAGCCCGCTGCTCGAGCTGGCCGAGCGCCTGCTCGGCAAGGGCGTCGAGCTGAAGATCCACGATCCCGGGGTGCAGCTCTCGGCGTTGCACGGCAGTAACCGCGCATTCCTTGAGGAGCGGCTCCCGCACATCTCGCGCCTGCTCTGCCAGCGGCTGGAAGCCGCGCTCGATGGCGTCGAAGTCGTGGTGATCGGCCACGGCGACGCGCAGTACCGGCGCGATGACGAGTGGCGCGCGCAGGACAAGGTCGTCATCCGCTTGGCATGAGCGAGGCTCTCCAGTGAAGCTCCTGCTCCTCTCGTCACGTCCGCCTTGGCCACCCACGCGCGCCGACCAGATGACCGTCGATCGGCTACTGCGCTTCTTGGCGAGCCACGGCGTCGAGGTGGACTTGGCCTGTTTCGTCGAGAACGAGGCCGAGGGCCGCGCGCTGCGCGGTGAACTCGGCACGGTGTGCCGCCGCATCGCCACTGTGACGCTGCCCCGGTGGCGAGCCTACGCGAGTACTGCGCTCTCGCTGCCGACCCGCGAGCCGATGCAGGTCGCGTACTACCGCTCACCCGAGATGTTGCGACTGGTCCAGGAGCGCGTCGCTCGCGAGCGCTACGATCTCGTCTACGCCCACCTGATTCGCATGGCGGAGTATGCGCGCGGCCTGCCTCTGGCGAAGGTGATCGGCCTCCAGATCTCGCAGGCGTTGAACCTGCAGCGCATGGTCGACAACGTGGGCGACCCGGCGCGGCGCCTCTTCTATCGCATCGAGGTGGCGAAGGTGCGGCCCTACGAGGCGGCGATCTGTCGCGACTTCGATCGCGTCTTCCTGGTCGGCCAGTGCGACATCGACGAGATCAGGAAGACCGCGCCGGTAACGAACGCGCTGGTGCAGCCGCACGGCCAGGATGTGCCGACGGCGGCGCGGCTCGCGGACGCGCGCCGCGAACCCGGAGCGATCGTGATGAGCGGCGTGATGGCCACCTACACCAACGTAGACGCCGCCACCTGGTTCGCCCGCGACGTCTTCCCGCTCGTCGAGCGGGAGGTGCCCGAAGCCAGCTTGCGGATCGTGGGGCGCCAGCCGCGGCGTGAGGTGCTGGCGCTGGCGCGGCCACCGCGCGTGGTGGTTCCGGGTGAGGTACCGGACGTCTACGATTGGCTGCTGCGCGCCGAGGTCGGCGTCGCGCCGCTGCGCATCGGCGCCGGCATGCAGAACAAGCTGGTGCAGGCGATGGCGGCGGGCCTGCCCGTCGTGGCGACGCCGGTCGCCAACGAGGGCATCCAGGCCAAAGACGGTGAGCAGCTCTGGCTGCGCGAAGAGCCGCGTGCCTTCGCCGACGCCGTGATCACGCTGCTGCGCGACCGCGCGACGCGCGAGCGCCTCGGCGCCTCCGCGCGCGACTTCGTCGAGCGCAACTGGACCTGGGAGGCGCACTTCGAGCAGCAGCTCCGCGTCTTCGCCGAGGTCTCGAAGGGCGAGTGAGCGGCGCGTCACTCCAGCGCCGGCGTGCTTCGGCAGGAACTGCGTGCCGAGGTCGCGCCGATCTGCGGGCGTTCCAGACGGCGGTCGAGTCGACGAACGCCGTCTTTGGGGTGTCGACGCTGCAGCGCCACGCGGTCTCGGTCTGCGCTCGCTTGTCGTAGGGGTGCTGCATCGTCTCTGTCGACTTCCGCCTCGAGCTCGACGCCTTCTCCTCCTCGTCCTCGAGGTCGTCGCGGCTCAAGTGGTCCTCGCGATGCGCGCGGAGGGCTCAGACTAGTACACGCCGTTCGGGGTCTCGAGGCGAACTCATGCTGCCGGCGGCCACGAAGCACCAGTCGTCGACGATCACCGCCTTGGAGATGCAGCTGCCGGTACGCACGCGCACGTGGTTGCCCAGCAGGGAGATGCCGGTGGTCACGCAGTCGTCGGCGATCTCGACGTCGTCGAGCACGCGCGTGCCGAGGCGACGTGCACCCTGTGGCCCAGCCTGACGTCGTCGCCCACGACCGCGTCGGGGTCGATGATGCACTGCGGGCCGTGCTCGAAGCCGCTGCCGTGGCGGAAGTCCTTGGCGATCCAGGAGCCGCTGGTGGCGTGGTACTCGTAGGCGTTCCAGTCCACGGGGTGCTCCTCCTTCACGTCGTTGGCGCCGCACATGCGGACGTGCGCGGGCAGGTGAACGGGGAGCATAGCACTGCGTCTCGCGGCGCCGACGTCGGACCGAGGGACCGGTCGAGGTCGTCCTGGAGGCTCGCGACGGCGAGTCCCCGTGCCGGCTCCGCCTACTCGTCCCAGAAGACCTGGTCGTAGTAGCGTACCGTGCGGCGCGAGAGCCGCACTTTGGACTGGGCGAGGGCGACACCTTCGGCGTCCAGCTCGCCCAGCGCGTACTTGATGCCCAGGTACGGCAAGATGAAATCTTCCTGATAGACGAAGGTGGAGACGCGGGGGTTGACCTCGATGAGGTGCTCACCCAAGAACTGGATGCTCACGAACTGGTCGAGACGCAGGCGACGGCAGATGTGGCGTGAGGCGGCGACGAGTCCGGGCTTGTCGATGGTGCGGAACGACATCGCGAGGCCCGCCCTCACGGATTCGCGCGTCTTGGCCTGGTAGAGGACGATCTCGCCGTCGTCGACCAGCGCGTCGACCACGGACTCGGGGGCGTCGATGAACTCCATGAGCAGGACGCGCGGGAACGGATCGGCGTCGCGCAGAGCGGCGACGGCGTCCTCCAGGGTGAGCACGGAAGTACCGCCGCGCTGTTGGAGCAGGTCCTTGTCGCGGCCGCCGGCGGCGATCACGTGAAAGCCGCGCGAGCCCTTGGCCACGGGGGGCTTGAAGCACACCGGTGCGTTCGGGTAGCCCAGTTCGCGCGCGCCGTCGGCGAACTCGTCGACGGTGGACGGCGTCAGGACTCGTGGCTGCAGCACCGGGATGTCGCGGCAGGCGGCGTGCATCAGGGCCTTGTCGTCGCAGAGTCTGATCGCTTCGGGGCCGGCGACGAGGACGGCCGCCCCGAGGTCGGCGAACACCGCCCGCGAGCGCGCTACCGCGCCGACCTCACTCGACGATTGCACGAAGAGCACATCCGGTCGCTCGCGCTCGACCAAGGCGGCGAGCGCGGGGGCGTACTCGGGCGAGGCGCCGGCCGGCACGAGGCTGAAACCGTCGCACAAGAAACGCCCGACGGCCTCGGGGCGCACGTCCACGCCATGGACGAAGATCTCACGCTCGCCGTTGGCCCTGAGCATGCGGATGAGGGTGCTGGCGCCTGGGCACCCGACGGCCGTGAGCACGATCCTGAGCGGCGGCAGGCTCACGACGCCGGCCCCTCGCCGCAGGTCGTCAGAGGATCCAGCGGTACACCTCGAACACCTCGGCGAACTCACAGCCGATGTTGACGCCGCGGGTGAGCGCGACGTTGCGGATGTAGTCCTCGCGGGTGTAGTTGCGGTGGCCCTGACTCGCGTAGCAGGACAAGGCCTCCACCTTCTTCTCGACGTGCCGGCCCTCGAGCCGCACGTAGGCCTGATGGGTGAAGCTGAGGTTGTTCCACGGGATCTCGTAGGCCATCACAGTGGTGCGCTTGAAGGCGCGCAGACCCTCTTCGGCGATGGTCTTGTGGTCCTGGTGAAGATCGATGAGCGCCGGGAGCAGCACGCAGTCCGGGTCGAGTTCCTGCTGGAGGACGATCATCTCCTCAAGGATGTCCTGGCGCACGGTCGGGAACGTGCGCACCTCGAAGTCGTAGATCTTGAGGTCGGTCTCGGGGATGCCGAGCACTCCGGTCGCGGCGCGCACTTCGTGCTTGAGGACGTCCTTGGGAAAGCCCTCGGGGACGCTCTTGGCCGCGGTGCTGAAGGCTGCGTACGTGACCCGGATGCCGTTCTCGATGAGGCGCGCCATCGTGCCGCCGCAGCCGAACTCGCCGTCGTCGGTGTGCGGCGCCAGGACGAGCACATTGGTGAAGCCGTCGATGCCCACGTGAGGCACTCCCCTCGGTGAGGTTCCTAGCGTGTCAGGACGATCCGCGCAGGGCCGGCTACGTCAGCCCGACGCAGAGCGAACCATAGAAGTCTACCAAATCGCCCTGCACGGCCTCCCAGGAGTAACGGCGCTCGACCGCGCGGCGGCCGCGAGCGCCCATCTCGGAGAGCGCTGAGGGGTTGGCGAGCAGGCGTCGCAGGCCGCGGAGATGACCTTCCACGCCGGGTTCGACGGCGAGACCGCATTCTTCCAGCCGGACGAGTTCGCCGCGCCCCGGCAGATCGCTGACCAGCGCGGCGAGTCTCATCGCCATGCCCTCGAAGAGCTTTGTGGGGACGGCAGGGTGGCTGTACTGGCTGGTCGGGAGCGACGGCACCCAGACCACGTCGGCCGCGGCCAGGTGCCCGGGGAGCTCCACGGGCGCGATGCGTCCGAGCAGCGTGACGCGATCGTCGAGACCGGCGGCGAGTCGAGCCACGACCTCAGTCTCGAGGGCCGGGTCGTTGAAGGTGCCGCCCAGATAGAGCACGGCCTCATCCGGTTCGAGCTGCTCCATGACGTCGAGCATCATCGTGCAGCCGCGCGCGCGCGACAGGCTGCCGACGTAGATGAGCTTGAGCCGCGGGTCGGCGGCGAGTCCGGGGACGGGCGTCGCGCCCTCGAAGCGCTCGACCCGCGGGTAGTTCGGCGAGACGAGGCGCAGCTTGGGCGTGCTGCCCAAGGCCGCCAGCTGGTCGTCGGTGACCGCGATGACGCCGGAGCCCAGCGCCGCCAGGCCCCTCTGGGCGAGGGCGGTCGTCCGGGAGGCCACCGGTCGGGCCCTGGCGGGGATGTACGGCTTGCCGGCGACCGCCTCAGGCACGTACTCGTGCATGTCGTACACGAGACGCGGCACCAACGCCTTGGCTACCGGGAACAGCGTGAGCAACTCAGGGTCGTGTACGTGCAGGACGTCGGGCCGCAGGGCCCTCAGCGCCTTGGTGATCTCGACCCAGCTGAGGAAGCGCGTGCTGCGGCCGCGCACGGGCAGCGAAGCGAGCAGGACCCCCCCGGCGTCGCGGCCGCGCTCGGCGCCGGGCGCCAGGTACATGACCTCGTAGCCGGCCTCCGCCAGCGTGCGGCACTCGCGTTCGTGGATGCGGGGGTCGTCTGGTCTGTGGACGACGCTGAGATGCAGGACGCGGGTCACGCCATGCTCCGGGTGTCGGATGTGGCGTCGATGCGGCACGCGCAGGTCAGCATTCCGGCGCCGGAGGGGAGGAGGGCTCGGGCAGCCCGAAGGCCTTCCGCCAGCGCGCGACGATGCTTCCCGCCGAGGTGGCGATGCCGCCCTGCTCCCGCACCCCGTCCACGAGGTTCCAGTAGACCTTGTCGTAGCCCCGGGAGAGGCGCGGGTCGAAGCGGTTGTTGTGCCAGAGCAGGCTGGAAGCGCCGCCGCTCGCGCGCACGCGCTCGAAGACAGCGGCGGCCATACGTTCGGCCTCGCGCGCCGGCAGGTTGCGGTAGTGCGGCTGTTGCAGCGTCCCGTCCATCACCGCCATGGGCAGTTCGACCAGGTCGAGGGGTCGTTCCTCGGCCAGCGAGTAGGGGCGGAAGGGGAAGGAACAGCCGCAGCGGAAGCCTTCGTGCTCCGCGAAGGCGAGACTCGTGTCGTAGCTGAACCCCGCCTGCTCCAGGAGCGGCAGCGTCTCGTGATAGAGGCAGCGGAGATAGTGGTAGCGGATCCCGTGCACCTCGGCATGAGCCTTGCGCGCGAGGAGTGCGCGGTCGTCGATCAGCGGTTCGAGACCGAGGCGGTCGGCGTCGTTGCCGTGCAGACCGATCTCACGCCGGTGCCGGGCGAGCAGCGAGAGAACCTCGGGACGGCGCCGGCGATACGTCTCCGGCTGGTTGCCGTCTTGCTTGTGCGTGTGGCGGGCGATGACGAAGAAGGTGGACGTGACGCCGCGGGCGTCCTCGCCGCCGATGATCCGGGGGAAGGTCCAGTAGGGATCGGTGCGCCGCGGGAGATGGTGGACGAGCCAGTCGCCGGCGTCGCCGAGCTCGCGGCGCGCGGCGGCCCAGTCGCGGCGGTAGACGCCGCGCGTCGTCCGGTACCCCGCGGCGGCGAACCCGCGCCGCGTCCAGCGCCAGAGATTGTCCAGGTCGTGCGTGAGCGCTACCGCGAATCCTTCGTCCCCCCACATCCAGCCCGGCTGGGGCAAGGGCTCGAGCCCGAGGGTCGCAAGGCGCGGAGTCAGGACGGCGCGCAGGAGTTCCACGTAGCCGTCGACGGCCGGCTCGTCGATCCTGAGCTCGGGGTTGGCGGCGAACACGCTGGCCGAGTACGGCAGGCGATCGTAGCGGTCGCGCTCGGAGACGGTGCGCTCGTCCCAGCAGGCGAGGAGCGCGAACGACGAGGCGATGAGGTCACAGGGCGCTGCAAAGCCGGCCGGATCCGTCGCCGGGAACGCTGCCGCGACCGTGGGTGCGGGGCCGGCGACGCCCTCTTCAACGGGCCCGCCCGGCGCGTGGCGCGCGAACGCGTTGGCCGGCAGCGGCCGCGAAGCGGCGAACAGATCCATCGCCTCGTCGCTGCGAGGGATGGTCGGCACGTCGGCGACGGGGACGGGCGCGTAGGCGAGAGCGGCTTCGCCCGCTCGCGCGGCCTCGCGGGTCACTGCGACCGTGCGGCCCAGCGGCGCCAGGAGCGTCTCGAGCGCCCACGTGGCCCGTGGCACGAACGCCTCCGGCGCGTCGACGTAGACCTCGAGGCTCGCGAGCGGCGACGGCATCTGGGTCACACGTCCGCCCGGGCACGCGGCTGACGCGTCACCGCCTGGCGCGCGACCCGGTAGGCGTTCACGGCGCCGGGCACAGGGTCGGTGAGGGAATGGAGGCCGTCCATGCGCGTGCCGCGCAAGGAGCGCAGGTACTCTTTGGCGCTTCGCTCCCGACGCGCGATCTCCAGGATCGCCAGGGGGACATCCTTGTTGGCCACGATCCACTTCACTCCGTCGGTCTGACGTGGCGCCAGGTAGGGCTCGCGCGTGGCGTCGCGGTAGGCGGCGAGCGAGAGATTGACGCCGCTTGCGGTCGCCAGCCCGTGCCACTTCCAGTGCCGCGCGTTGACTTCCATCAGGCAGAAGCGCCCGTCGCGCGGATCACGCTTGAACTCCACCTGGCTCACACCGTGGAACCGGAGCTGGCGCAACAGGCGAAGCGCCGCGTCGACGAGGGGCTGCTCCCAGGCGCTGACGCCCGCCAGGCAGCTGCCCCCCGAGTGCGGATACTGGCGCAGCTTGTGGCCGCAGAAGACGGCCAGCGGCCGCGACTGCGCGTCGAGGTACGAGCCGACGGTCCAGAGTTCGTCCTCGCCTCCCGGCACGCGCTCCTGCAGCATGAGCAGGCCGAGGTCGTCCACCTTGTCGTAGACGCGCCGCAGCTCCGCCGGCGAGTCCACGTCGATGATGTGCCGGCGAAAGCGCCGCTTGAACGCCAGGGAGTCCACAGGTTTGAGTACGGCTGGGAACCGCACCTCGTCGGCCGCCGCCGCCAGTTCCTCTCCGGACTCGACGAACACCGTCTTGGGCGTATCCACGCCGGAACTCCACGCGGCCTCGAGCTGAGCCCGCTTGTCGTGGACGCGACGCATGATCTCCCAGCGCGAGAAGGGCACGATGAAGGAGGGCTCCAGCCGCTTCGCGTGGCGCGACAGCGGCCAGATGTATTCGTCGTGACTGGGGAAGACGACGGCGGGCTGGGGAAGCGACCGCCCGAACTCCTCGAGAAAGACGAGAAAGGCCTCTTCGTCGTCGAGAGGGTCAGGGCAGACGAGGCCGGCGGCGTACCGCGAGCGGAGGCCGAGAGCCCCGGGGTCAGGATCCATGGCGGCGACCGGGACGCCGTGGCGTCCGAGATCCCGGATGATGTCCAGGCCGCAGGCGTAACTCACCTGCAGGACGATGGCCGGGTGAACAGCCGCCGCCCTCTCAAGAAACCGCTCGAACCTCATGGACGTCCTTTCGCGGCGCGGCTGGCGGCGCCTGATGGTACTCGCCGCGATGATACTAGCCGAGGCGGCGGAATCGCCAATCGGGGGCGATACCCGGGCGGCGGCGAGCCGTCGCCCGGGGTCAGCGGAGACGGCGGGCTGGGTTGCCGGCCCAGACCTCGCCCGGGCCCACGTCTTCGCGGACGCAGGAGCACATGCCGATGACCGCGCCTTCCCCGACGGTCACGCCGTTCGCGATCGCAGCCGCCTGCCAGATGGTGACCCGGTCTCCGATGCGGCAGCTGCCACCGAGCTGTGCGTGGCCGGTGAGGAGCACGTCCTCGCCGACCTCCACGTTGTGCCCGACGTTGACGTGCGGGCCGATCTTGGCGCCGCGACGCACGATCGTGTCGCCGAGCGCACCGCGCTGGATGGTCGCGTGCGCCGCGACGTCGACGTCCGCCTCGAGCACCACTCCGCCGAGCTGGGGGAAGTAGACCAGACGACCTTCGGCGTCGCGCTCGTAACCCATCCCGCTGCAGCCGATGACTACGTGCTGCGCGATGCTCACGCGGGGGCCGACGATCGCGTTCCTGACCCAGGAGTGGTTCAGGGCGACGGTCTCGGCCAGTTCCGGTTCCGCATACACGGGGTCGCGGTCGACGCCGAGCCCGGAGAAGAAGCGGTCGAGGACCTCGGCCATGGCCAGTCGCGGCGCGGCGCACACAGCCACGACGTGACCGGCCGGGGGTTCATCCTGCAGGGCCGGCCCTGCATAGATCAGCAGGCCGGCCGTGGCGTCTGCCGCGGAGGCGATCGGGGTGCGGCGCCAGGCGATGTCGTTCGGCCCCGCCCCCACGTCGCAGCTCACGCCGGTGAGGACGATACTCCCGAGATCGTCTCCGGGAGCGGACAGGAGTGCCTTGAGCCGGCCGGTCTCCTCGAGGAACCGCGCGACTGCAGCCGCGGTCGCGCTCACGGCCGGTAGTGCGGCTGGCCGGGGCGGAGGTCTTTGGCGATCCAGGAGCCGCTCGGGGCGTGCCGCTCGAAGTCGTCCCAGTTCACGGTGCGCGCCTCCTTGACGTTGCCGAAAGCGCGCACGCGCGCGCGTACGCGGGCCGGTGAACGGGCAGTATAGCACCGTGGCCGCGAGCGCGGCCCGCCGCCGGACACTCGTCCCAGGACACTTGGTCGTAGTAGCGCACCGAGCGGCGCGAGGAGCGCACGCGAGACTGGGCGAGCGTTACGCCTTCGGCGTCCAGCTCGCCCAAATGATACTTGATCCCCAGGTACGGCAGGATGAAGTCCTCCTGGTAGACGAACGCGGAGACCCTTGGATCTACCTCGCGAGCACGCGCTCGTACACCTCGAGCGTCAGGCGGGCGTTGCGCTGCCAGCTGAGCTCGAGGGCGGTGGCGCGGCCGGCGGCGCCGATCGCCGCCGCCCCTTCCGGATCGTCGAGCACCCCCGCGATGACGCCCGCGATGGCCTCGGGGTCGCGCGCCGGTACCAGGGAGCCGTTCACGCCGTCTTCGATGAAGTCCTCCGGACCCTCCCCCCGGGTCGCGAGCACGGGTGTGGTCTGGGCCATGGCTTCGGTGTAGACGAGCCCGAAGGCCTCGTCCCAGCTCGGCAGGGCGAAGAGCTGCGCGCGCGCCATCAGCGCCAGGACGCGCGCGTGCGGCATCCGGCCGAGGAAGTGGACGCTGTCGGCGACGCCCTCGGCCGCGGCCTGCTCCTCGAGGGCGTGCCGCAGGCGTCCGTCGCCGACGATCGCAAGGTGGACGCGGCGTCTGTCGCGGCGAAGCCGCCCGATGGCCGCGATCAGGTGGTCGATGCCCTTGCGCTCGATGAGGTAGCCGACGGTGAGCACGAGCGGCTCTCCGGGGAGATAGTCTTCAGCCGGCTCCACGGTCGCACCAAGGCCCGTGGTGCCGTTGAGCACGACCGTGAGCTTGCCGGGCTCCACCACTCCCTCAAGGAGCTCGGCCACGGCGCTTGAGTTGGCCATCACCGCGTCGGCGGCGCGCAGGACATCCTTGGCGCGGCGCTCGACGGCGCCGCCCATGCGGAAGTGCTGGTACACGTCGGCGCCGTGCACGGTGACGATGTACGGCACGCCGAGGTCGGCGGCGAGGCGCTGCGCGAGGGCTCCGTCCGGCAGCGCCTGATGCGCGTGCAGCAGGTCGTAGCTCCCGGCCATGAGCGATGGCAGGCCCCGGAGCCGGCGGTAGGCGAGGTCGCCGAGGCGGTCGAAGAGCAGGTGTCTCGGCGGCGAGAGGACCTGCGCCTTCACGCCGAGCTCCTGGAGCGCCAGGATCTGCTCGTGCACGAAGAGGTGGCGCTCGATGCCCGGCGACGGGTAGAGGTGCGAGATCACCAGGACCTTCACGAGCTGGCCCCTGCGGCTCCGCCGCCCGCCTCCAGCTCCTTCGCCCGCTCCCGCGCCGCCAGCCGCGAGCGTGAGACCACGGCGAGCCCGAGCCCGTACAGGATCCACATCGGCGCGAAGCTCACCGAGCTGCTCGGCCCGACGGACCCGATCGTCCAGCCGAGCAGCGCCAGCCAAGTCCCGCAGGCCAGGTACCGGGTCAGCGGGTCAGGGTCGTGCCGGGCGACGGGCCAGAGCGCGAACACCAGCAGCAGGAAGAAGACCAGGTGCAGGGCGAACCCTGCGAGGCCGCCGTCGGCGTAGGTCTCCAGCCACCAGTTGTGCAGGTTGCTGATGCCGAGGGCGTCGGTGCCCGAGCCGATGATGCCCTCGGCTTGCCCCGGGCCGGCGCCGAGGAGCCAGGTGTCGCCGGCGATCTGCAGGCCGCGCTCCGTCAGGTTGGACCGGATCGCCCCCGAACCCTTGTTGGCCTCCGCCTGGCTGAGCAGCGCCTCCAGGCGGAACTGCCGCAGCATGTCGTTGGGGCTGTTGTTGAAAAGCAGCCAGCCGGCGACGACGACCAGCGCCACGATCACCAGCCCCATCATGATCTTGCCGTTCCGGCTGGAGAGCCTAGGCCCGAGGCGCCAGAACAGGACGACGGCGGCGAGCGACGAGATGCCGGCGGCGACCAGGCTCGAGCGCGAGCCGGTGCGCACGAACGCGGCGGCGCCCATGGCCATGAAGAGCAGCGTGAGCGCGATCCACCGCAGACGCCGCGTGAAGAAGAACGCGCAGAGCATGAACGGCCAGCAGAGGACGATGTACGTGGCGAGGTCGTTCTGATTGTGGAAGACGCTGGTGACGGCGTAGGTCTGTGAGGTGACGGCGGTGAGCAGGCGCGACGTGGGCAGACGGATACCGAGCCGCGCCTCGAGGATGGTGAAGCCGACGACGAAGGCGTAGCCGAGGAGCATCGTGTAGCCGAACCAGGTGAGGCGCCGCCGGCCGCCGCCGGCCGCCGCCGTCGCCAGAAGCACGGCGGCCATGGTGACCACGATGGCGATGTAGTTGAGCGCCGCGAGCTTGTCCGGCGCCCAGACGAGGCCCAGCAGTAGCCAGGCGAACCAGAGCACCGCCGGCAGGGCGAGGTCCTTGGCGGCGAAGGACATGGGGCCGCGGCGGACCAGCAGGTAGCAGGCGCCGGCGTAGAGGGCGACGGCGAGCACGATGCGGAACAGGAACGCCTGCGGCACGGAGGGCAGGGCGAACGAGGGGCCGAGCAGCGCGAGGACTGGGAGCGAGACCAGGAGAGCCGTGAGTACGGTGCCGACGCGGGCGCGCGCGATGCGCTCGCGGCCGAGGACCACGACTGCCGCGAGCGCCACCGCCACGAGCAGGGCGAGGGCGGCGAGCGGGCTGCACGTCGCCGCCGCGGCGACCGCGGCCGTGAGGACGGCGCCGCCGCCGAGCAGCGCCGCGTCGGCGGCGGAGTGTCTGCCGCCGCCGGACGCCGAGCCCTCACGTCCGGTGGCCCGAGCGGGACCAGGGGTCCCGGGACGGGCGTCCGCTTTGGCCGAAGAGCTCACGATCATGACTGAATCCTACCAGTGCGCTTCGCGAGGCGGTCGGGAAGCCCTCGCTCCAGGCTGTGCCTCGATACCTTCAAAGGATTCAGGCACCAGCCTTTGGAGAGGACCCAGCCCGCGGCGAGGAGCCAGTCTCCGACGAGGGGTCCCGGTCGTCGGGGTCGGCCACCCAGGGGAGCGCGGCGAGGTCGTCCAGGATGCCTGCGAGCTCGGCCGTCAGGTGGCCGACCTCGTAGCGCTCGAGGGCGGCGGGGTCCGCGGCGGGCGTCGTCCCGGCGCGCACGGCGGCGACGAACGCGGCGAGAGGCGCGCTCATCGGGTCGTCGGGCAGCACGCAGGTGCCGCCGCCGACCTCCTGGAGAAGCGCCCGCGCGGCGGAGCCAGCCGGCGAGATGGCGAAGATGGGCCGGCCGGCCAGCAGGTACTCGAACACCTTGCTTGACATGCTCTCCGGCCGGCGCCCGTTGACCAGCAGGAGCGCGTCGGCCGCGAGCTGGTAGCCGAGCGCGACCGGCAAGGGCACGAGCGGCTCCACACGGACACGGTCGCCGAGGCCGAGCCGGTCGGCATCCGGCCGTACCCGGCTCTCGTCGACGCCGACGAACAGCGCCTTGACGTTCCGCGGCTGCGCCGCGAGCGCCTCGAGAAACGCGGCCACCTGCTGCTCGCGGCCGTACAGGCGGCCGGTGTGCACGATCCAGAAGCCGTCGCCGAGCGTGACGTGCGCCGGCTGCTCGGCGCGGTCGAACCCGTTGGGGAGCACGTGCGCGCGGCCGGAGAGCCACGGGTGGCGCGCGACGAGGTCGTCGACGATGGGCCGGTTGACGGCGGTCACCGCGGTGGCGCGTCGCATCGTCCACGCCTCGAGCCTGAGGTGGGCGCCCTTGTGCGCCCGCGTGGGGTACTGCCGCAGCTGGTACGTCGACCACGGGTCGCGGTAATCGGCGAGCCACGGCAGGCCCGCGTGCTCGGAGAGGATGGCTGCGACGAGGTGCACGCTCTCCCGCGGCGAGCTGCTGAAGACGACGTCGAAGCGCTCGCGTTTGAGGATCTCGCGACCCATGAGCACCGCCGGCCCGACCCAGGCAAAGTAGGGGTCGGGCACCGCCACCCAGCGGTTGACTCTCGTGCTGCGCCGGCCGCCGCCGAGCAGCCGCTTCGGCCACGGCACCGCCGCCCGGGCGACGCGCACGTCGGCCGGCACGGCCGCCGGTCCCTCCGCCGTCGCGGTGAGCACGGACGGCTCCCAGCCCTCGTCCGCCAGGTGCCGCAGGAAGCGCACCACGCGGGTGGTGCCGGCACTCGCCATGGGCGGGTACGGGTTGGCGATCACGAGCAACTTCTTCACTGGCCCTCCGCAATCGGTTCGGTCTCGCCGCCGAACGCCTCTGGGAACGCCCCGACGATGGCCCTGATCAGCCGGCGCGCGTCGGCGCGCTTGAAGTGGAAGCCGCTGTAGAAGTCGTCGGGGTCGCCCCCGATGCCGGAGAGTTCGCTGCAGTCGAGAAGGCGGAAGTCGCGCCGCTTCTGCACGCGCCTGAGATACGCCATGACCTCCGCGTGGCGCCGCGCTCGACGCACCCCCCCGGACGGTCCGCTGAGCCGCTTGTCGATCGTGGCGCTCATGTGATGGTCGTCGTCGAGGGGCCCTCGATGAAGTCGACGTCCGCCTCTTTCTCCATCTCGAGCTCTTCTTCCTCGGCCTCGACGTCGTCGGCGCTGAGCCGCGTCGTCCGGTCGACCTGCGCCGCCACGGCGTTGGTGATCGGGGCCACGCCGGTGGCGGCGCCGGGCATGGCGGGCCGCGGCGCCGCGCCGCGGCCTCGCATCCGGCCCAGCGCGTGCGACAGTCTCTCGCGCTCTCCAGTGGTGAAGAACCGGGTCGCGAAGAGCGCGAGCGGGAAGATCACAAGGGTCGGCACCTGCGCGAGCGTGCTCACCACCAACTCGTCGTAGGGCATGTAGACGCTCTGCCCGAAGGCTCGGCCGACGCTCCAGGCGGCGGCCAGCGTCAGGCCGGCTGCCAGCATGATCTTGAGCAGCCGGCCCCATTCGTAGCGGATCGGATACCACTTCTGCGAGTAGAAGTAGATGGTCACGGCGAGGATCGCGAACCCGGCCACGGTCGTCCACGCTGCCGCGTACATCCCGTACTCGGGGACCAGCAGGAAGTTCAGGCCGATGTTGGTCGCCGAGGCGATCACGAAGAACACCGGGATCATGCGGTTCTTCTTGGCCACGTTGGAGCCGACCCAGAAGACGAAATACACGGCGTAGACCGCCACCGACAGGGCCAGCACGAAGGTGGTCGGCCCGACGCTCCAATAGCGCTCGTTCAAGAGGGTATGGATGATGAACGGCATGAAGGCCCCCATCATCACCAGCATGAGCGCGTTGAGGGCAAGAAAGTAGGTCGATGACCGCGCGACCATCTTCTTGTGCCTCTCGGGCTCGTGCAGCTTGGCGTAGTGCCACTGCGGCCACGCCATGCGGAACGCCATCAGCGTGAGGTACAGCGGCTGACTGAGCGAGTACGCGACCGTGTACAGGCCGACGACGGACTTGCCCTGGTAGTGCAGCAGGAAGTACCGGTCCGAGAGCTTGAGCCAGTAGAACGAGAAGCCCGTGAAGAGCGCCGGGACGGCGAACGCGAGCATCGGTCTCATGAGCTGTCCGTGCCAGCGCCAGTCGACCTTGCGGATGTAGGTGGGCAGCAGCCCGCACTGCATGCCCGCGGCGGTGAAGAGGTTGGCGAGCAGCACGCCCATCGGCCCCCAGTGGTAGACAGCGACCAGCACGATCGAGAGGGGGATCTGCACGAATATGCGACCGACGGTGTAGGCGCTGAAGGTCCAAGGCTTGTGCTCGAGGCGGAACAGCGTGAACGGCAGGTCGTTGAGGTTGCTGAAGAACAGCGTCGCCAGCGCGACCGCGAAATAGCGCCAGTCGCCGGGGTCGTACTCCTTGCCGAGCAAGACAGGCGCGAGCTGCGGCATGAGCACGCCGACCGTGCCGAGCAGGATCAGCGGGTAGACGGCGGAGACATAGAAGACGTTGGTGATCACCCGGCGGCGCGCCTGCGGCGACTTGTCGTCGAAGTAGAAGCGACTGAAAGCGACATCGAAACCCAGGGTGACGAGGACATCGAGGAAGGTCGTCACGGTGACGACCATACCGAGGATGCCGTAGTCGGACGGCGTGAGGAAGGCCGTGTAGAGCGGTAGGAGAAGGGCGACGAGGAACTTCTGCAGCGCACGGCCGGCGCCGTAGATCACCGAGTCCTTGAGGAGCAGCGAGTAGCCCTGGCTCTTCGGCTTCTTGGTCTCGCCCATGCGTGGCGGCGTCGTCCTAGCGGCGCGGAGCGCCGAGGTCCTTGGGCAGCTGCTCCGCGTGCGCCTCGGCCGCGGCGAGCTGCTCCGCCGCCAGCGGCGACGAGCCGCGGCGCCGGGCGCGGGTCAGCACCTCGCCGACCTTGAGCCCGGCGGTGTGCAGCTCGATGAGCGGCTGCGGCAGGAGGTCGTGGGGCGCGTCGCCGCCGGGCCAGCTGCGCAGGCCGGCGGCGGCCAGGCCGCGCCGATCGAGCTCGCCGGCGAGGCTCACGACGGCGAGGTGCGGCGCGGCGGCCGCGAGCGTGGCCGCGTCGATCCAGCCTCCGGGCCCGACGGTGCGCGCGTCCGGCTGGGCGGGGCACAGCACCAGCGCGTCGGCCTCGGCGAGGCGGCCGCGAGCGGCCGCGTCTCCGAGGCCGTCCCCGACCTTCTCGCCGCCGTACAGGCTGACGCGGCCGGCGCCCTCGGGCGCCGCGACGAGTACGCGCGCGCCGGCTTGCGCCAGGCCGCGCGCGACCTTGGCGTACGCCAGTCCGTCGCCGGCCACGATCACGGTGGCGCCGACGATCTCGACGCCCAGCTGCAGCAGGCCCCAGACGGCCTCCAGGGCGAGGTAGCGGAACAGGTCGATGCCGTCCTCGTCCACGCCGGCCACGGCGATGGCGCCTCTGCGGCAGGTGGCGACGTCCACGTCCGCGGTACGCCAGTGGGCGACGCCGCGCATGAGGGTCACGGCGGCCGTGCCGGCGATGTTGCGCACGATCGCCTCGTCGATGGGGCGCACCCCGGGCAGGTCGGTCACGATGTCCACCGCGGCGAGCGGGGCCTGCAGGCGCGTCGGCAGGACGTGTACGCGGTCCTGGACGCCGGCGAGCCGGGCGAGATACTCGGTCTGCTGCTCCGCCTCCTTGCGCGACGACTGCACGCTGTCGCGCGCCACGGCGTACACCTCGGCCGCTCCCGCAAGAGCGGCGAGCGCCGGCGTGACGCGGCGGTAGCCCACGCCGGCCTCGGTGAGCACGCGCAGACCGTGCAGGTCCAGCCTGTGCCACTCGATGGAGCGCCGGATGAGGCGCAGCACGTGGCGCCCGGGAAAGGCGTCGTCGCAGGCGAAGCGGGGATCGGGGACGTCGTTCATGTGTCCATCTTACTTCTCCCCGAGGCGGCGGTTCCCCCGGCGGCGGGCGCCGCGCTCAGGGGAGTGCCTTTGGACCGGGGCCGCTGCGCGAGCGTCTCACCGCTCGGGACCGGGTCGGCGCGCTGGGCACTCTCGTCTATACTGTCATCTGGCGCCCGCAGAGAGCCCGCAGAGAAAGGACCGCGCCCGTGCGCGTCGCGCTCAGCCCTACGATCTCACGTGCGACCGTCCTCGCGGTGATCTGCGTGTTGCTGGCCGCCGTTACCGGCGCCTTCGCGCCGGCCGCCGCCGCGTCGCCCGACGCCGCGCAGATCGACGGCTTTCTGGCGCTGCACGCCTCTCCCATGGTCGGCGCCGGCGGCGCTTTCGTCGCCGCGGGGCAGGCGTACGGCGTGGACCCGGCCTTCCTCGTCGCCATCGCCGGAGCCGAGACCAGTTTCGGCCAGCTCCTGTACGCGGAGAACGGCGACCAGTGCACGTACAACGCCTTCAACTGGTTCTACGGCCCCACGTGGCCGCAGAGCGATTTCGGCACCTGGGAAGAGGCCATCGGCCGCGTCTCCCAGGGGCTTGCCGGCGAGCTGTACTACGGCGTCGGCCTCTTCTCGGTCGAGGCCATCGCTCCCAAGTACTGCCCTGACGGTACCGGCAACTGGATCAGCAACGTCACGTCCTTCATGGTGCAGCTCGGCGGGAATCCGGCCGATACCCGCTTGGCCGGCGCGACGGCGCTCCCGCCCGCTACGCATCCCGGGCTCATTGCGCTCGACGGCTCGGTGAGGCTGGCCCGCGGGGCGCGTCTGGTCGGCAGCGACGTGAGCGTGCGCTTCACGATCACCAACAGCGGCGGACTGCCGATCGCTCTCGAGGGCGTCAGGCTGGCGGTGCGCGGCCCCGCCGGCGCCAGCGCCGACCTGGTCTCCGACCAGGCGGTCACGCTGGCACCGGGCCAGCCGCTCGCCGTCGTGGCCTCGTGGCCGCTCGACACGGTGGGCAGGTGGCACGGCTGGGTCGAGGTGTTGCAGAACGGCGAGCGGAGCCTCGTCGGCGAGAAGCAGGCCTTCGGCTTCTGGGTCCGTCTGCCCGAGAAGCAGCTGCTGCGTCGCTGGGAGCTGCGGAACGCGACCATCACCAAGGCGTTCTGACGCCGGCGGGGCTGCGGCTCTCGCGTCCGTTGTGCGTGCGGTCGAAGTCGTACAGCTGCAGACAGCGCTCGAGCTCACGCCGCAGGCCGGGCAGCCGACACGTCAGCGACACGCATGATCGAGGATGCCTTCTCGTCGAGGCGTGTGCTGAGGACGCGCGCGAGCTGAGCGCGCGCGCCGTAGGTTTCACCACCCGCTCGTAGCCGTTCCAGGCCCAAAGGACCTTGCCAGGACCGCCGAGATCGCCTCACGGCGCCCATCGAGGCGCTTGCGTGCAGGCGCTCGACTCATCGGGGCGCGCCGAACAGGCACCTCTCTGCGTTCTTGGCAAAGAACAGGTCCCTCACCGCCGGCTTGACGGCGGCGGTCCAGGCCTCCACAGCGGCGCCGAACTCGATCAGCGGGTAGTCGGTGCCGAACAGGCAGCGGTCTTTCAGATAGGAGTTGACCGCCTGGAGCGTCGCATCGGGAAGGTACTGCGGCCACAGGGCGCTGAACTCGAGGAAGATGTTCGGATGCTTCTGTGCCACAGCCAGGCCCAGGGCGCCGAAGCCGTTGGCGGCGTGCGAGATCACCAGCTTGAGGTTCGGGAAGTCGATGGCGATCTCGTCCATGTACTGGGGGTCGCCGAGCCACATGCTCTGGAAGCGGTTGTAGTGCAGGCTGCCGTGGACGATGGCCACCAGGTTGTGGCTCTCGCAGTACGCGTAGATGGGATAGAGAACGCTGGCGTTGGCCGGGACTCCCCAGATGTACGGGCTGATGTTGGCCCCCAGGAAGCCGGCCTCACGACACCGTTCCAGCTCCTCGAGGTTGC
>Ga0315276_10001176_pt1 | contig 23339 bp, 21 predicted proteins | sample YL17G05_0_MG_FD_204542 | JGI IMG/M metagenome (GOLD analysis project Ga0315276, IMG submission 204542) | Sediment microbial communities from Yellowstone Lake, YNP, Wyoming, USA - YL17G05_0 | ecosystem: Environmental > Aquatic > Freshwater > Lake > Sediment | place: USA: Wyoming | collected... | reverse complement strand
GTGTCCGAACTTTTGGAACTGTGTTTATTCGTGTTCATTCGTGGTAAAATTGTTTTTTGCTACGAACAACGAACGATGAACTACTTCACTTTTCAATCATTTGCGAGGCTACCTTTCTAAAAAATCCCAAAATCGCAAAAAATTTTCAAATCCCCTTACTCTTTATCCCATAACAACTTATCTCTTTTTTGCCTGCCCTTCGTAGCCCGCAGGGCGAAGTAGGGTCAACTCAAATGCGCATCTCCGCCCAATTATAGAAAGACGCAATGCGTCTCGATGTTGTTTTTTAAAAATTTGACAAAAATTTATCCGCCGTCAGTTTGGCGGACTTATCTGCTTTTGTTTCGATTTAAGCAGAATCAAAGCGGAGGCGATGATTGTCTGCCTTGGGCGGAAAATTCAATCAAAACAGAGTAAATTATGCGAAACGAACCCAATTTCCGGAACGCCAAAAATGAACTTAACCCATTGTAGTACAAATAGATATGACAATAATTCAGGCCTTTTAACGATGCAAAAACGAAGCCAAAACGAACCCAAACAAACCCAATTTTCCCCGCCCCTACAATCGTTAAATTCTACCCATATTGCCAAAAACGCCATTTTACGCTTTTGTATAGACTTATCTACCCCCTATTTTAACAACACCCCAATTTTAGTTTTTTCCGCCGCACCTGCCCAATTTGCCCAATCTTCTTTTTACAACTATCTATCAACAAAGCAGTTATGTCACATTTACAGCCAACCGCCATCATTATGCTTATGTTATTTTTGCCTATATTCACTATTTTGCCTATTTAGACTAAAGTTTTTTCTCACCCCTTACCGACATCATATATTGCCTATTTTAACATTTATCGTCGGCCAAAATTCGTTATTTGTGAACTTGGGAAACATAAACAGAATGGAAAATAATTATGGAGATTCAGTTATGCTAAAAAATAATGTTCACTCGCGGTATTTAGAGGCACTTTTGCAAGGCGACAGAAAGGCCTGCAGAGCCGTAATAGAAGAGGTGCTTCAGACCGGCACACCCGCCACAAGCGTTTATGTAGACATTATTTGGCCCATTATGGTTAAAATCGACGAATTACAGCGTTCTGACCGCATCATAGCTACGCAGGAACACCTGGCCACGCGAATTAACCGTACCATTGTAGACCAGCTTCAGAATAAACTGCCTCGCAGGCCCGCCAGAAACAAAAAAGTAGTCGTCTGCTGTGCGCAGGCTGAACTGCACGAACTCGGCGCACAAATGATTGCGGATATGTTCGAAAGCGACGGCTGGGACGTAAAATTCATCGGCGGCGGATTGACCAACGATGATGTCCTTGCATTTGTAAACGAATACAGCCCTGATATTTTGCTGATTTACGGCACATCGCCAAAACAAGCCCCCAGCATACGTCACTTTATAGACACTATAAAGGGCGTAAATGCCTGGCCAAATATGCGAATAATGCTCTCGGGCGGAATATTCAACCGTGCCGATGGTCTGTGGGAGGAAATCGGGGCCGATTTGTTTGCCGCCACGGCACTGGAGGCCGTCCAGGCAGCCGTAACTGAAAAGAGCGCAGAGAGTTACGAAATGAGAAACACAGGCCGACGAAGAAAAAATCGACAAAAAATTCTGCAAAATCAGTTGGCGGAAAACTAATCCCGCCGCTTTACTGGAAGTCAATTGTTTCGAAGCTTTCGCAGTATGTCCCAATAAGCGCCGCGAGCGCCTTTGGCAATTGCATTTACAAGTGCGGTGTTGTCGTTGTAATTATGGTCGGTTTTGTCTTCCGGCGTTGATTCTTCCATCGGTTCAAAAAATCTCCTGTCGCCGGCAATTAAATCTTTGACAAGTTTTGCAGGCCGAGCGCCCAAAAGGGACGATATATAAAATGTCGGTTTGAAAAAATCCACCGGGCCATCGTATTCGCGTTTGATATTGGGATTTGTCTCCAACGGGCCTTCGGCGGTAACCATATCGGCGACCTTTGTGCCGGGATAAATTCTCATACCCAGCGGCGCACCTGCGCAATCAGGGCCAATCTCTTTTATAAAATTAATTGTCTCTGCGAGGGTTTGCGGCGTCTCGCCGGGCCCGCCTAAAAGCAAATCCATCATAACCGTTATGCCGTTTTCCCTGCACAACTGCACAGCGGAAGCAATATCTTTCTGCGAATATCTGTGCCTGTAAGTTTTCAGCATCACAGGACTCGCCGAATCGGTCGTAAAATCGATGCCGACACAGCCGGCCTTTCTCATCGCCGCCGCAAGTTTCGCATCAAAAGGCACAATCGACATATACGTATACCATCGTAATCTATCCCCGAACGACCGCCGAATAAACTCCTCGCAGACCGCAGAGGCGTGATGACCCGGTATGTTAAATTCACCATCGCAGATGTGCAGCACATTTATTCCCTGTGCGAGCAACGCCTCGACCTCATCAGCAACTTCCGCCGGCCTGCGAAGTCTGATTGCAGTGCCTTTTGCCAGCGGGTCGGCACAATAAATGCAATGGCGGTTGCAGCCTCGCTTGGTTTCAATACCGCCCTGCCCGCCCCGCTTAAAATAAGTGACATTATCAATTGCATCCCGCTCAGTCGGCAAAGAAAGTTGTCTTGGCCAGACAGGTTTATTACTGCAAATGACATTGCCGTTGCGCCAAATCAGCCCATCTACATTTTCAAAACGCTTTGCACTTTTCAATTGATTATAAAGTAACACTGTCGCCTGCTCCCCGTCGCCGACAATTCCAAAATCGGCGCCTGTGTATTCCACAATTCGCCTGCCAAAAATGGAAAACCCCACGCCGCCAAGCACAACCGGCGCATCGGTCAGATTTTTTACCTTGCCGACAATATCCGCAAGACCAGGCACAAACCACTGTGCGCTCGGCCAGAAACAATCGTCAACGTTGCGAAATGAAATGCCGACCAATTGTGGGTTATGCGCAGCAAAATAATTTCGCAATACATCATCAGGATTATCTGCCAGGCACAAATCGACAATATCAACATCAATGCCGGCCTTTTTGGCAGCCCCCGCAATATAATCCAGCCCAACAGGCGCTATCGGCGGCGTCATCGTATTGGCATTTATAAGCGTAAGCATATATGCGATTATTTAACGGTCCTGGTCAACACTCCTGCGACCCGTTCATCCATAGCCTTCTGGTCGGTCATAAAACTGCACAAGCCCGCCAAATTCATCAGGCTGTCCAGACCTATTGATTTGTCCGCCAAAGCATCTTTCCAGTTTTCCAGCCGCGGGATTTTACCTTCTTTGGTGCTGGTCGCTATCTGCAAATCGCTCCATCGAACCAACACATCGCCGCAGTTATGGCTCTCAAAAAATGTAATAAGGTCATCAGGCGTGAAGCTATCCAGATTTTCTTTTTCGAGGGCATCAAGGCAGGCGACCAATTTATCGTCAATGTCCCATAGCGTCTCCAATCTTATCGAGGCAGAGTCAACATTATCTGCAAGGCCGATTTTATAATTCATACCGGTCTTGTCGGTTAATTGGCCGGTCATATCGAGCGCCAAAAACTCACCAGCCACCTTCGGCGGCATCGTCATCACATCAATTCCCGCCAAATCCCTAATTTGGGCGCCTTCTCTGAAACTTGCCCCTATCTGCCGAGAAACCGTCTTACCCCCCTGGCGCAGCTTTTTTACAGCGGCCTGCGAGGCCAGCGTGGCCTTTTCGCCGACATAAGCACCGCTGCCGAGCTTGTTGTCGACAATGAAGCTGTTCAGCCGACCCAGAAAAACATTAACATATTGCGGCTGACCAATTCTGGCTATCACATAATTCTGCCGGGCCGAAAACCCCAGCGTGTGGTTGACGGGGACACCTTCCTTTGACAATCGGCGCGTTGCAAGCAGACCTGCCGGCGTAAAAGGTATTTTGACGATGAACCGCTGCGGACAGATGGCATAATACCGGTGGGCGTATTCAACGGCCAGGGTTACATCATTTGCAAGAGCCGTATGCTCTTCCACGGAAACATACGCATCGAATTTTTCCACAAGCCGAAGACCGTGTTTTGCATTGAGAATAAAAGCGATTTCGAGCATCCGCTGGCGTTCTGAAAGCTCAGTATACCCCGTCAAAATCGCATTCGCCTCGGCAACCAGAGAATCATACTGCCCTTTTTGCACCTCCCTGTTAAGCAGGGTGTTATTTGTCGTAAGCGCCGAAAATTCCTGCGTCCATAACTGGCCGGTTTCGTCGATACTGCCTGTATCCAGCCACAATTCACTGCCAATCTCTCGCAGCCGCTGCCATATCGGATTTTGGGTAAATTTCTTCATCAGCTTTCCAAATTGCGGAGAAAACTCTTTTTTCACAAACTCATTAATTTTTCGGCTAAAAGATGGTTCGACCTTTTTCATACTCATCCCCTTTATTTCATTCTTAACTTCGTACTGCTATCCTAATTATTTTGAAACAAAAAATCCATTACAAAATCCGCTTAACGCCGGCGAAACCAGCGAGCTTCAAGCTCCTCATCAGTTTGGGGCACCCTGGACATCCTATCCTCAATATCCTGACGAAGACACACAACCAAAGGAAACCGCTCCAAGGGTGTGGTAAAGTAATGCTGCTCCGGTTCTGGTATGTTATATTTGGCAGGAATAAAAACTATATGTAAAAGGTATTCATATCCATATCGTAACTTTACACTTTGGAGATACTCCGTGAGGTCAAAGTTACGATATGGTGTCATAATGACCAGGTCGGGCGGACCGTTCAAGCTACTCAGCGTGTCCTTGCCGTATATCTGGAGGTCTGGTCTATAGAACATCAGAGGGATCTCTCCATAGTCAACCACGACTGTTTCGCCGCCTTTGGCGATATCATCGACCAGGTTCACAACTACACGATTGGAGCAAACAAAGTCATGTGTTATCTCATATATCAGGCCGGCTAATTCTGCGGAGGCAAAAGGCTTAGACCTGGATTCAAGATTTAATTCTTCGTTCTCACGTATATTAACAAAGTAATACGAAGGAGAGAAAACAACATTGGTGAATACCAGAACTATAACGGTAATAATCAAAATCACTCTTGCCGGAGCCAGAGCAAGTCCTGTCGAGCGAAGTGCAAAGTAACCTTTTATAATAATCACCGCCAGCAAAAGCTTGGCCAGGCTCATTAAGGGAATCAGGTAGCGAATGTACGAGTACCGCGGTGCTGCCCAGGCCATTCCCGCCACAGCCGAACTTATCACAAGAGCAAAGGTGATAACAATGCGGTCCTGCCCACTCGGTTGCTTTTTAGATTTAACCAGTCGCCATACAAACATGCCGGCAGCCGGCAACAAAAATAACAACGGGATAAACCGATTATCGAAATGATATACATAAATCAGCAGCGCAACCAAAAATTCATGACTCCCGTCACTACCTGCGGTCATCAGACGATGCCAGTGCAGCAGTAACCCCGGCACAATCAGCAAGCCGGCCAGCGCGAAACTCTTAACTGTTGCGATTATTTCCTGCCTGCGAGCTCTCATAGGCCATAGGGAAACTATTAAGCCAGGCAAAATAACCGCCAAAATCCCGAAGTCGGTATAAAATTGCGCCGCTAAAGCAACGCCAAACATAATCCACCATAGTCTGCAAGGCCGATTCATCAATTCTACAAAAACCGCCACCGCTGCCAGACACACCAACGCACTCAGGCCGTGGTAACGACACTGACGACAATGAAGAACAAATGTGGTCGAGGTCGCTAATAGCACCGAACTTAGAGCCGCTAATGTCAAATTATGCCAGTGCCTCCAGACAAAAATATATAACAAGGCCACTGTAAAAACACCGCAAAGAGCAAATGGAAACCTCGCAGCAAAGTTCGTCTGCCCCAACACCGCGAAGCTGACTGCAGTAAGATAAAACTGACCCCATGGGTGGTAAATCCAGCGATAATTCTTATCATATTGAGGTATCCCAGCCCCTTGATCAACCAGATTGTATCCGCTCAACGCTCTCGGCACACCATCGATGCGCACCCTTTGAGCAAGAACGGCTGTTTCACCCTCATCCTGCCACAAGGTGCGCCTGCCAAGCCCGCAAAAACACAGCACAGCCGACAAGCTGACCACAAGCAGAAAAATCGTCCAATTGAAATTAGTGCTGCTACATTCCTTGGCCAGAACGATGCCGCTGCTTTGTTGAAGATTATCCTGTGTCAAAAAATCTTCCTTTTCAGTTTATTCCATACCACTGTTTAATTGCTTCAAACAACTGATTTCTGTCTTTTGCGGCGAAAAGTGACTTCTGTGCCTTTCTTCGCTGCGGATGCAGCTTGCAGTAAGCGAGAATAAACTTGCGAAAATAATTGACCGCCTTTTTCGGCTCGTATAATTCCGCCACCAGTTCAAAATGTTTTAATACCACCTGTCCCTGCTCATTCAAGTCCGGCGGAGGCGGCAAAGGTTTGCCTTCACAAACGGCTGCCAGGTCGCGGAAAATCCACGGGTTGCCCACCGCACCGCGTGCGATTACAACGCCATCAACGCCGGTAGTCTTAATACGCTCCGCGATGGTCTGCGCATCGAATAAATCACCGCTGCCGACGATAGTTTTTCCGGGAAATCGGCGTTTCAATTCAGCCAAAACGCCCCAGTCGGCAGAGCCGGTAAATCTCTGGAGAACATTTCGCGGATGGACTATCAGGGCGTCAACACCGGCATTGCAGGCCTGCTCTGCAATCTGCCAAAAATTATCGCGGGAGGCCTGGCTATCATCGTAACCAAACCGAAGCTTCATAAGCACCGGACAATCGACAGATTCGCGCACCCGATGATAAATCTCCATTATCCTGGCAGGTTCTTTGAGCAGATAACCGCCCCGCTGACGATTAAGAACCTTGGGGGCCGGGCAGGCAAAATTAAGGTCTATCAAATCATATCCGACTTCAATAAGCATTCTGGCGGCTTTGGCCATCTTTTCCGGGTCTTTTCCCAGAAGCTGCGCACCGACAGGATGCTCGTCTTCGCGAGGCTTAAAGCCGGGCACGTCGAGAACCGCCGGATGAAGCACGCTTTTATCCAGCATAACCCCGCTGAACGTCAGCGGCGCACCGTAAGTTTTCGCCAGTTTACGCATCGCATAATCGCTATAGCCGCTAAGCGAGGCTTGAAAAAAAGGCGCCCCCAAATCCAATCGACCCAGTTTCAGCATCAGTCACTCTTTATCAAATTAGATTCAGCAAAATTTTTCTTTAGTCTGCGATTCGAAAGATAACTTAACAATATACCCAGCTCGAAAAGTAAATACATCGGAATTGCCAGCGCAAAGAGCGAAAACATATCCGAGCCGGGCGTGGCAACAGAAGCCAGAACAACTGCGCCGAGCATAACAAATCTCCGCGATTTGCGAAACGCCTCGACCGAAATCAGGCCCGTTTTGTTCAAAAAGAAAATCGCTATCGGCATCTGAAAGGTAATTCCGAAAACCAGCATCATAATATTTATAAACGACACGTAGTCTTTGAATGTAAAGTTGGAAGCGACTCCGAGAATTTCTTTATTGAACATCACAAGAAATCGAAGTGTAACCGGCGCTATGCCAAACATAAAGAACAAAGCGCCCACAATGAACAGCCCCGCTGAAAAAGGTATTGCGATATACACGTATCTTTTTTCGTGCGGATAAAGCCCCGCCCCGACAAACATCCACAACTGGTAGAAAATCCACGGTGAGGAAACAACCACCGCTGCAATCATCGCTATTTCCATATATGTCGTAAAACCATCGGCAGGTGCCAGACTTTGCAAACGTGCATCCTGCCCCATCACACTGATGTATGGCCCCTCGATGAATAATATTATGGCCTTGCCGAACGACAGAGCCAGAACAAAAGCCGTCACAAATCCCACCAATGTGAGAATTACACGCAAACGCAGTTCCTCAAGGTGGTCCCCCAGACTCATACTGGTATCAAGGAGGTCAGGTTTATTATCAGCAGAACCCATTTTTATTGATGACCGATTATTGATGATTGATTATTTAATCAGTCATCGTGGTTAATGTCATGCGGGCCGGCGGCGTCTTTGGTCTGGTTGACTACGTCATCCTTGGCCTTCTTTACCTCTTTGGTCACTTCATCTATGGCGTTTTGCCCTTCACTTAGGCCCTTCTTAAACTCGGTCAGACTCTTGCCCAGGCCGCGGGCTATTTCAGGAAGCCTCCTGCCGAACAACAGCAGGGCAATTATCAGGATGACCATCCACTCCCACCCGCCGGGCATCCATCCAAGGACATATCGTGTATATTCGGCCATTTTTACCTCCTTCTCTTTATTTCAGGAGTATTGTCACAAACCATAACGTTATACACTTACTTCCCTGCAATTGACAGAGGTGCTGTCTAAAACTATAATTCATAAAGCCTTATGGGTCAAGTGAATTGTTTATCGGCAGGAACAAGGCAATGATCTCGTCAGTAAACCGTGCCAAAAATCTCGAATCGGTAATAAGCTTCTGCATATTGGCTATTCTCGCCGCCATCGCGACAGGAATATTCATAAGACAGGCTCATACAGGCGAAAAAGAACTGATTGATTTCAGCAAGATAACCCCGGCAGTTTTCCAGGCCGCTTCAGAAACGAAAGTTTACAACGCTGAAAATCTTTACGAAAAAATCGACGGCAAGGCACCTCTTTACACCGAATCAGGATTTGAAAAACTCTACACCCGCCGATTCGCCAGTCCCGCCGACCCAAATCTTGCAATGGAGCTTTACCTTTTCGATATGGGCAATATCAGAAACGCCTTTTCCGTTTACAGCCTGCAAAGAAGAGCGGACGCCGAAACGCTGCCTGACTTTACCTTTGCATACAAAACCTCTAACGCACTGTATCTCGTTCACGGCAGATACTATGCGGAAATAATCGGCTTCTCAGAATCAACCGGCCTGTCAAAAGCGATATTGGAAGTAAGCCAAAACATCCGGAATAATATACCCATAGACAAAAATGCCAAAATACCTGAATTGGCATTTTTCCCGCAGGAAAATCTGATTGACGGCAGTACCAGGTTTTATCTGGCAAGCGCCTTCGGTTTTGAAGGCCTGACCAATACATTCACCGCAGCATACAAAATTGACGACCAGACCATCACGGCATTTTTCAGCAAACGCCCCGGCAAAAAAGATGCTGAAACCATCGCTGAAAACTATTACAATTTTTTAATCGCCAACGGCGGTGTCGCCAAAACAGCCGGCAACAAAACTTTCACAGGCAAGGTTATAGAGTTTGACGGCGCTGCTGAGATTATCTTTATGACAGGGTCATTTGTCGGCGGCATACACGAGGCGGAAAACCAGCAGACCGCCGAAAGTATTGCTGCAAAACTGCTCAATAAACTGGCCTTAATTAAACAATGACAGAACAGAACGATAAAAATTTAGAACGACGAGAATTTCTTATACGCACCGGCAAGGCGGGCATCGCAATAGCCGCTGCCGGCGCTGCCTCATACCTGCTTTACGACAAAAAAAACCCTGCACAAAACGCCGAGCCTGAAAATATCGTAACACTGCCGGATTTTTCTGTCCCGCACGTTCAGGAACAATCGTTAAGCATCGTCAAAGGCTCTGACAGAACAAAAACCGTCGCCAAAGCAATAGAACTGCTCGGCGGCATAGAAAGATTTGTCAAACCAGGGGACACAGTCGCAATAAAACCCAACGTCGCATTCGCATCGCCGCCGATGCTCGGCGCAACAACAAACCCCGACCTGGTCGCTGAAGTGATAAAACTGTGTTACAAAGCCGGTGCAAAAAAAGTCATCGTTACCGATAACCCCATAAACGAACCTGCGGGCTGTTTCGCAATCAGCGGTATCGGCAAAGCGGTCGCCAATGTCGGCGGCGAAATCGTCCTGCCGAAAAGCAACTACTTCAAAAATACAACCCTGGCCGGCGGCACACTTATCAAAGATTGGCCCATACTTTATGAGCCGTTCAGCAAGGCCAATAAACTCATCGGTATCGCACCGGTCAAAAACCATCACAGAAGCGGTGCATCAATGGCAATGAAAAACTGGTATGGCCTACTGGGCGGGCGACGAAACATCTTTCATCAGGACATTAATACCATCATCGCCGAACTGGCAATAATGGTAAAACCAACCCTCGTAATACTCGACGGCACAGAAGTTATGATGACCAACGGCCCCACCGGAGGCTCGCTCTCAGACCTCAAACGCACAAACACCCTGATAGCAGGCTGTGATATGGTCGCAGCCGATTCTTACGCCTGCGGCCTGCTGGATATTAAGGTCTCGGATTTACCTTGTCTCGCAAAAGCCGCCGCTGCCGGTGCAGGAACTACCGATTATCAGTCGCTTAAACCGATGTTAGCAGAGGTAAGCTGAAAAAGATTTGATTATGAAAATTGTGCAGACAAGAAGAATCAGCCAAATTTTCTTTTTCTTATTATTTATCTGGCTCTGCATAGTAGCCGCCGTCGGCGATAAGTTCTGGCAACTCCGAAATTGGCCGACCAATTTCTTTCTGCAGCTTGACCCCCTGACCGCAATCAGCACCGCACTATCTACCCACACACTTTACCGAACCCTCATCTGGTCGTTGATTACCATCATACTAACAATCATACTTGGCCGGTTCTTCTGCGGGTGGGTATGTCCCTTCGGCTCACTGCACCATTTCATCGGCTTTTTAGCCAACCGCAAAAAAACAGCAGCACAAAAAATCAAACTTAATCAATACCGCAAGGCCCAGGGCATAAAATACTTTATCCTGATATTCATTTTGGCTATGGCCGTCCTCCAGCCGCTCGGCGTTACCCTCCAAACCGGCCTGCTCGACCCAATATTGCTGATAACACGCTCGTTTAATCTCGTCTTGTTGCCGATAGCTGACCAGACCGTTCATTTTGTCTCGGCCAATGAACGATTTTACGAAACAGGCTGGCTCATATTCGCAATATTCACCGCAGCAGTTTTACTCAATTTAATCATCCCACGATTTTATTGCAGATTTATCTGTCCCCTTGGCGCACTGTTTGGCATTCTCGACCGCTTCGCAATCTGGCGTATCGGCAAAAACCAAAGTCACTGCATAAACTGCAAATTATGTGAGCAGTCCTGCGAAGGCGGCTGCGAGCCGGGCGGTAACATAAAAATCAGCGAATGTGTCCTGTGCTTCAACTGCCTCCACATCTGCAAAGACAATATAATTAGCTTTCAAACCACACCCTCATTATCAGGCGAGGTAACAAACCCCGACATCTCGCGCAGGGGTTTTGTGCTTTCACTCGCCGGCGGCATATTGGCAGTCCCGGCGATAAGGTTGAGCAACAAACTGGGCAGCAACTGGTCTTACAATATAATACGCCCGCCCGGCGCACTGGCTGAAGAAGAATTCCTGAAATGCTGCATCAAGTGCGGCCAGTGTATGCGCATCTGCCCGACAAATGTTATCCAGCCAGGCGGTATCGAAGGCGGCCTTGAAAACCTCTGGACGCCCGTCCTGAACAACCGAATCGGCTCAAGCGGCTGCCAGTTAAACTGCGTCGCCTGCGGCCAAGCCTGCCCGACCGCAGCCATCAGACCCGTCACGCTTTCCGAAAAACTGGGAAAAGATGAATTCGCCGCCGCAGGCCCAATCAAACTCGGAACCGCCTTTGTTGACCGCAACAGATGCCTGCCCTGGTCGATGGACAAACCCTGCATCGTCTGCCAGGAAAACTGCCCTGTCAGTCCAAAGGCAATCTACACGCAGGAATGCTTCAATACGGTAAGAAACGGTATTTTGACCGTAAAAAAAACAACCGACAGCACAATAGAAATCGCCGAAACCATACCTGCTGATAAATTCACAAGCGGCGATTATTTCTGCAAAATTGATGGTGAAATCCGCAAAAAAATTGCAAAAAACACCGAAAATTCAATAACAGCCGAAAAATTTGAAAAAATTCCCGTTGCCGGTGAAAAAATTGAGCTTCAAATTCGCCTGCAAAAACCGTATATTGATATTGAAAAGTGTATCGGCTGCGGAATTTGCGAACACGAATGCCCCGTCAGCGGTAAAAGAGCTGTAAGGGTTTCCGCCGAAGGAGAAACCAGAAGCACAAACAGAACACTATTGTTAAAACGTTAATTTGTCATTCCTGCGCAAGCAGGAATCCAGTTTTTATTGATGGAGTCTAATGCAATGAAAGAAAACAATAACAAAATCAACAGAAGAAATTTCCTGAAAACCCTCGGAACAGCCGGTGTAGGTTCTGTTCTGGCCTCTGTCAACTCATCAGCCGGCCCAAACGAACCAAACATCCCGGCCAAGGCACAGGAACAGAAATACCCACAGGTGCCTAAACGAAAGCTCGGCAAAACAGGCGTTGAAGTTCCCTGTCTGGCCATCGGCCTGATGTTCGACACCGTTGAAAATCAAATCGTCTTAAAAAATGCCTTCCAATGGGGCGTCAACTACTGGGACTCAGCTTCTGGTTATGGAGGCGGAAACAGCGAGCTGGGAATCGGAAAATTCCTCTCGAAAAATCCCGATGCAAGAAAAGACCTGTTTATCGTCAGCAAGGCCTCGGATGCCCACAAAAACCCAAAATCGAAACAGGCCATCATCGATACTATTGAGGAACGTATGCAGGCTTCCTTGAAAAAAATGAATACCAATTACATCGATTTGTACTGCGGCGTTCACGGCCTGAAAGACACCAGCGACCTCAATGAAGACCTGCGAAAATGGGCCGAAAACGCCAAAAAACGCGGCCTTATCAAATTTTTCGGCTTCAGCGTCCATACCAATATGGCCCAGTGCCTCGCCGCCGCCGCAAAACTTGACTGGATTGATGTCGTTATGACAACTTATAATTTCCGGCTGGCCCAGGATACGCAAATGCAGGACGCCATAAACGCCTGCAACAAAGCCGGTATCGGCCTTATTACTATGAAAACCGTCGCACTCACCTCGCAGAACCGCAAACAAATGGAGTCCGGCGGCAACGGTGAAACCGCCTCAGAAACCGAGAAAAAATTATTCACCCACTTTCTGCAAAAGGGTTTTACCGAACAACAGGCTCGAATAAAGGCAATGCTTTCTGATGAGCGAATAAGCTCAGTCTGTGTCGGAATGAAAAACGTCGCCATTTTGACCTCAAATGTTGCGGCGGTTCTGGATAAAACCAAACTGACTCAGGCCGACATAGCCGTCCTGCACGAATACGCCGCAGCCACCTGCAGCGGCTATTGTGCCGGCTGTGCCGATATTTGCAATTCAGCCCTGCCCGGCATACCCTATGTCAGCGACATTATGCGCTCCCTGATGTATTACAACAGCTATGGCGAAAAGGATATGGCCAGAGAATTGTTTGCCCAAATCCCGCCTGATATAAGGAGCAGGCTGCTCGCCGCCGATTACAACCTTGCAGAGGCCCGCTGCCCCCAGCGTATGCCGATAGCCGGCCTGGTCGCCGAAGCTGTCGAAAAACTGGCCTGAAACTGCACAAAAACAAATAAAAATTTCAACATATTTTTATTTCGTAACCTCTTTTTTTACAGATAGTTACGACAGGAATAAGCATTTTTTCTTGCATTCGGACACCCCTTTCGGCTATAATAACGTCAGAATAAGAAACTAAATAATTCCGGTTATCCGGAGGGGATATGAAAGAGTTCTACTACACAAAATGGTTGCCATTCGTCTTCAACAAAAGGCGTATTTTGATTCTGGCCATCGCAAGCTATATCGCGTTGTGCTGAGAATCATTAACATTATCAATTTAACCTTTTTTAAACCGCCCCGAAAGGGCGGTTTTTTTTATATGCAACTGCTAAATGTTTGACATAACCCCCTATCGCCAATTAAGCTTTTATAAAAATCACACAGATTAAGGAATTGAAAAATGATAATAGTTACTGGCGGAGCGGGCTTTATCGGCTCAGCAATAATCGCTGTTCTTAACAAACGCGGCATAACCGACATCCTGGTCGTTGACCAACTTGGCTGCGACCAGCGGTGGAAAAATCTGCGGAATCTGTCTTTTGCCGACTATGTCGAAAAGGACGACTTCCTCGAAATGGTCATTGAAAACAAGCTCTGCCCGCCCATCCAGGCTATTTTCCATCTCGGCGCCTGCACCAGCACAACCGAAACCAATGCCTCATACCTGGCAAAAAACAATTACGAATACACCAAGCTGCTCGCCCAATGGGCGACCGGCGCCGGCATACGCTTCATTTACGCCTCCAGTGCCGCCACCTACGGCGATGGCTCCGCAGGCTTCAGCGACGACGAAAAAACCATAGAAAAACTGCAACCGCTGAATATGTATGGCTATTCAAAACACCTCTTCGACCTCTGGGCCAAACGGGCAGGCCTGCTCAAAAAAATCGTCGGCCTGAAATACTTTAACGTCTTCGGCCCAAACGAATACCACAAAGCCGATATGCGAAGTTTTGTCTTAAAGTCATTCGAGCAGATAAACACTGCCGGCAAAGTCCGCCTGTTCAAATCGCATCGCCCGGACTACAAGGACGGCGAGCAGTTGCGTGATTTTCTCTACGTTAAGGACGCCGTCGATATGACGCTGTTTTTTTATGACAACCCGCTCATCGGGGGCTTATTTAACATCGGCACCGGCCAGGCCCGCAGTTGGAACGATTTGGTCAAAGCCGTTTTCGCCGCTATGGGTAAAAAGCCGAACATCGAATACATTGATATGCCCGATTCGATTCGCAACCAGTACCAGTATTTCACGCAGGCCGACATCGCCAAACTCCGCTCCACAGGCTACAAAAAAGACATAACTACATTAGAAAACGCAATCAAAGACTATGTCCAAAACTACCTGCAGAAAGATGGCTACTTAGCCAATTCATAGATTATGCCTTTTACGCCTTATCATTTTGGGCCAAGTGCTTTTTTCGGGCTGGCCTTTAGAAAATACGTCGACCTCCCCGTTCTCCTGCTGGCCAACGTCGTAGTCGACATCGAAGTGCTGGTCATCAGTCTGCTCGGCCTCGGCTGGCCTGTTCATCGATACGTCCATAATCTCCTTATCGGCGCCGCAGCAGGTGCCGCCTGGGGACTGCTTGCTTATCCGCTGCGGAATATCTTCGGAAAAATAATGCGGTTAATCCGCCTGCCGTATCAGACAACACTGCCCAAAATGATTATCTCCGGCATTCTCGGCATCTGGCTGCACGTTCTCATTGACGCACCCGCCAACTGGGACGTCCGCCTGTTCTGGCCTGCCAAAATAAGACCCTTCCGGCACCTGCTGACAGACCAACAGACAAAAGCAATATGTCTTGCCTTTCTCCTCGCCGCAGTTATACTATATCTGCGTATCGCAACAAAATATACGAAACAACCGCTCAAAAAAGGGGAACAAAATGAAAAAACTGCTTAACTACTTCCTGAAAGGCCTTCTGATTTTCGTCCCGATTGCCGTAACGGTTTTCATAATTGTCTGGACATTTGAACGGCTGGACTCCCTCTTTCGCCGGCTCTTCGGAATAAATGTCCCCGGCCTGGGACTTGTGGTTACCGCCTTACTGATAGTCTGCATCGGCTTTATCGCCTCCGGCGTCATCGGCAAAAAATTCTTCCAGGCCGTCGAAAAAATCTTCTCGAAACTGCCCCTGATAAAGCTGCTGTATAATTCAATCAAAGACCTCGTCGAGGCCTTTGCGGGCGAAAAGAAAAAATTCGACAAACCCGTCACGGTGACCCTGCCCGGCACCGGCGGTGCAAAACTGGTCGGCTTTGTTACTCAGGAAAACCTGCAAAACCTCAACCTGCCAGGCTTCGCAGCCGTCTACCTGCCGCAGTCATACAACTTCGCCGGCAATCTCCTCATCGTCCCGAAAGAAGCCATTCAGCCACTCAACATCGACAGTTCCGAAGCTATGACCTTTATCATCTCCGGCGGCATCGCAGGGAAATAAGCGCTTACGCATCTTCGCTCTTTTTGTTGCTTATCTCCCGCTTATCGCATATAATCCTGCCCATTTACGGGCAAAACCTTATGGACATAACAATAAAAGAGCAAATCGAGTTACTAAAACGCGGCACAATCGAAATTTTCACCGAGGCTGAACTTTCCCAAAAACTCACCGACGCCGAAAAAACATCCCGCCAGCTACGAATCAAGCTCGGCCTTGACCCCACCAGCCCCGACATACATCTCGGCCACACAGTCGTCCTGCGAAAAATGCGCCAGTTTCAGGACCTCGGCCACAAGGCCATCCTGATTATCGGCGACTACACCGCACGAATCGGCGACCCGACCGGCCAGAACACCACCCGACCGATGCTCTCGCCCCAGCAAATCGAGGCAAACGCAAAAACATATTTCGACCAGGCCGGCAAAATCCTCGACACCTCCGCCGACAAACTCGAAGTGCGATACAACAGCAAATGGTTCGAAAAAATGACCCTGATGGAGTTGATTCAACTGGCTGCCAAAAAAACAATCGCTCAAATGCTCCAGCGCGACAGCTTCAAACAGCGCCTCCAGAACGACATAGATGTTTACACTCACGAATTTCTCTATCCCCTTATGCAGGGCTACGATTCTTACGTGGTAAAAAGCGATGTTGAGCTTGGCGGCACTGACCAGACCTTCAACAATCTTGTCGGCAGGGACATCCAGCGTACCTACGGCCAGCCCACGCAGGTCGTAATCACTATGCCCATCCTTGTCGGCCTCGACGGCAAAGAAAAAATGAGCAAATCGAAGGGCAACTATATCGGCGTAACGGATGACCCCAACAATATGTTCGGCAAGGTTATGAGCATCTCCGATGATATGATGGAAAATTACTTCACGCTCCTGACCGACCTGCCCGCTGAGAAAATCGCCGAGCTTGTCAACTCGAATAAAACTCACCCTAAAGAATCAAAAGTCCTGCTCGGCAAGACCATCGTCTCGCAATTTTATGGCCAAGCCGCCGCACAGGCCGCCGCCGAACAATTCGACAAGATATTCGCCCGGGGCCAACTGCCCGACGAAATAGAAGAAATCACGATAACAGCAGACCCTGTTATGGCCAGCAAACTCATATTCAATTGCGGCCTTGTCCCCAGCGGCAGTGAAGCAAAAAGAATCATAAAGCAGGGCGGCGTCGAAATCGATGGCCGAAAAATCTCCGACCCAAACGAACAAATCACCCCAAAAAACGGTATGATCATCCAGGTTGGCAAACGCCGTTTCGCAAGACTAAGAATAAAATGATTTATTATCTTAATCCCTGTATTGGAGGTTAATATGAATAACCCCGTTTTTCTTAAGCGTGTAGATCTCAACAATTATAAGAGCATTAAGGAATGCTCCGTTCCACTTGGCCCATTGACATTTTTGGTGGGACAAAATGGAGCAGGTAAGAGCAATTTCCTGGATGCGTTGCGTTTGGTGACTGAATCTCTGAATACCTCTCTTGAGCATGCGTTAAGGGAACGAGGTGGAATCAACGAGGTGAGACGGCGTTCATCCGGTCATCCTACTCATTTCGGGATTCGTCTGGAATGGAAACTTCCCGATGGAACGGAAGGGATGTACGCATTTCGTGTAGGCTCACAACCAAAAGGTGGCTTTGAAGTTCAACAGGAAAAGTGTGAAGTTTTTAGCAAAAATTTTGAGTTAGGTCAAAAAGGGCAGTATTACGAAGTTGAAAATGGGCAATTAAAAGACAAGAGTTTTGACATAGGACCTCCACCATCAACAGACCGATTGTATTTGGTTGCAGCAGCTGGCCTATCTGAGTTTCGACCCTTATATGATGCTTTATCTCATATGGGTTTCTATAATCTAAACCCGGATGAAATCCGCGAACTTCAACCTGCTGATACTGGCGAAGTTTTGAAACGAGATGGAAGCAATCTATCGAGCGTGTTAAGCATAATGGCTAAAGAAAACAGAGAAGCGAAAGACAGGGTTGCAGAATTTTTGTCAAAAGTTGTCCCGAGTATACAAGGCTTTGATGTAAAGCATGTAGGAAAAAAAGAAACCTTGGAATTCCGACAATCTGTTGGGGCCAATAGGGATCCATGGCGTTTTACGGCAGAAAATATGTCTGACGGTACATTACGGGCACTTGGTGTCCTGACAGCACTCTTTCAGACTAAGAAAGTTCCCTTTGTAGGTATTGAGGAACCGGAGGTGGCTGTGCATCCCGGCGCAGCAGGGGTAATCAGAGATGGTTTGTGTTCAGCGTCTAAAAGGACACAAATTGCTGTGACCAGTCACAGCCCTGACTTGCTGGATGATAAAAGCCTTCCTGATAATTGCATTTTGGCTGTAGTAAACAAAAATGGAGAGACTACACTGGGACCATTAGACCAGACAGGTAGAGAAGCTATCAGAGAAGGATTATACACTGCCGGAGAATTACTTCGTTTGGGACAAATTGAGCCGGACGCGGACTCTGTAAAAAGAACTACCCTCCAACAGTCTGAACTTTTTGCGGATTATCAACCATGACCGAAGTTAAAATAGCCGCAATTGTAGAAGGACACGGTGAATGCGAAGCTGTCCCGATTTTAATTAGGAGAATTGCTCGAGATATTGACCCGGGTTTTGTGCCGAATGTATTACCACCTTTGAGGGTACCGGTTAACAAACTTTTGAAAGAGGGTGAGATTGAAAGATCAATAACCTTCACTGCACGAAAACTTCAGGGAAGAGGGGGTATTATTGTGATTGTTGATTGTGACTGGGATAATGGTTGCCCTGCCAAAGATGGTCCTACATTACTCAAACGTGCTATGAACGCACGAAAGGATATCCCCATTTCTATAATTCTTGCGAAAAAGGAATTTGAGGCATGGTTTCTGGCAGCAGCTAAGTCCCTGCGAGGTAAACGTGGGCTTCCAAACGACCTTGAGCCGCCAGTAAACCCGGAATCTATTCGCGGTGCTAAAGAGTGGTTAAGCGAACAAATGCCGCAAGGCGGAAGCTATGCAGAAACAACCGATCAGCCCGCACTCACGGCTATGTTTGATATGAATACTGCGCGTGCCGCCGACTCGTTTGACAAATGCTATCGGGATATCAGATACATGCTTGAGACTTTGCGCAGAGAAACATTATCAGAAAACACTTCCCATTAAGCAAATGAACCGGACTTACTCCTTTGCTTTCATATCAACCCTGCCAGATATTAAAAAATCCGTGCAATCTGCGAAATCCGTGATTATAATATAAAATTATGAAACTGCCAAAACTGCAAAGTAGCGAAAGATATATCGGCCTGTATGTCTTCGACTTCGGGGACCATTGCGGTGTAGGCTTTACCGCACAGGAAGTCGCCGAGCTTTTAGACAGTGAAAAATACAAAGACTGCAAGGTTTACAAAATCCACAAAGCCTATCCTGACGGCAGACTCGAACTTAAAGGCGTTCAGCCCCAAACCTTTCAGCTCGAGGCAGGAATGTTCTTCTACTCACAGGATGAACAAACCGCCAGCCGCGACTTCAAAGAGCTTACCAATCTCGCCGTCAGAATTGCGCCCCCCTGCCGCGCCAAAGTGCATTTAGCCAAATACAATGCTGAAAAATTTGTAACAGCTATAATTTACCCTGCCGAGTATGATGACGAAATCAGCCGATGGCTTTCGGATGGCAACTATAAAACCGCCGGCGCCGCAGAAGGCGGTATCAGTGCAGTGCAGAGATATTACGATGCAAAACCGGAAATCCTCGACAGGCACCAGTTGTTCGAAAAATCAGGTATAATAAGCAGGACAGGCGAAGAATTACTTGCTAATCTCAAACTCGCCGTGCAGCGATAATATTTAGCCCTCGGTTTTACCGGGGGTTTTAGGGTCGTCATTGCGAACGCAGTGAAGCAATCTATTATGCCAACTTATAATAAGGTAAATTCGGTTCTCGGTTTTATTATGGGGGTGCTGTCCTCCATATTCGGCAAATCGCAACCCGGACCAACCGCCGCCGACTTACAGCGAGCCGAATTTAAAACCAGCACCCAGCGCCTCGGCCTTCGCTTCACCGAACGCATACGCGAAATCTTCAGGCACAGATGGATTAAAAAACTGTAACGCAGTTTTTATTTCGGGGTCTTATGGCCAACTATAAACCAACACCACCGCCCGGCGATGAACCCATCCTCAGCGAAAACGCCATAACCGTTCTGCAAAACAGATACCTGATAAGAGATGAGGCGGGCAACTGCATCGAAACGCCCGGCCAGCTTTTCAGCCGCGTCGCTTCACTCGTCGCCGATATCGAAGGCCATTATGGCGCCGACACCGGCCAAATCAAACAGTGGCACAAAAAATTCTACGACCTTATGGCCTCGCTGAAATTCATCCCGAATTCCCCCACCCTTATGAACGCCAATCGGCCAAGCGGTATGCTCAGCGCCTGCTTTGTCCTGCCCATTGAAGACAGCATAGAAGGAATCTTCGAGGCAATCAAGCAGACCGCACTGATTCAAAAAGCCGGCGGCGGCACAGGCTTTTCCTTCGACAGATTAAGACCTACCGGTGACCGCGTCGCCTCCAGCGGCGGCACCACATCAGGCCCTATCAGCTTCTGGCGCGTCTTCTCGCAGGCCACCGATGCCATCCAGCAGGGCGCCTTCCGCCGCGGCGCCAATATGGGGATGATGAGCGTCGGACATCCCGACATCCTCAAATTCCTCTACGCCAAGCAAAACCTCGTCGCCTTTACCAACTTCAACGTCTCCGTAAAAATCACCGATAACTGGATGAAAAAACTGCTCAAATCCCCACGCAGCCTTCACATCGTAAAAAATCCCCGCACAAACCAGATCTATCTGCTTCCCCGCAAACTCAACATCGAAACCTACACAATAAAAGACCTGTATAAACTAAATAATACCCAGCCGCCGCCTCACAAAAAGAATGAATTTTACACCGTCGCCGACATCTGGAAAATAATCGTCCGCTGCGCCCACAAAACCGGCGAGCCGGGACTGGTCTTTATCGACCGCATAAACCGCGACAACCCAACGCCGTCATTAGGTCAAATCGAAGCGACAAACCCCTGCGGCGAGCAGCCCCTGCTTCCCTATGAAGCCTGCACACTCGGCAGCATCAACCTCACAAAATTTGTAACCGCCGCCAAAAGCAAACCGAATATTGACTGGCCCGCCCTGGCCGATACTACCAAATTGGCGGTCCGGTTTCTCGACAATATCATCGACGCCTGCAATTATCCGGTCAAAGACACCGCCCGCCTGGCGCAGGCCAACCGCAAAATCGGCCTCGGCGTTATGGGCTTTGCCGACTGTCTCTATATGCTCGGCATCCCCTACGACTCGCAACAGGCTGTCAGGTTCGGCGAAACCATTATGAGCTTTATCAACAAAAACGCCCGCTCCGCCGGCAGCGAGCTTGCCGATTTGCGCGGGCCTTTCCCCAACTGGGACCAAAGCACCTGGCGAACAAAAGAGAAGGTTCGCAACGCCTCCATCACCTGCGTCGCCCCCACCGGCACCATCAGCATCATCGCCGATTGTTCCAGCGGTATTGAGCCGGTCTATTCGCTGGTCTTTACCCGACAGGTGCTGGCAGGTATGAAATTGCTCCAAATTGACCCCATCTTCAAACAAACTGCTCAAAAACTCGGCTTTTACTCCGAAAACCTCGAAAAACAAATCACAAAAACAGGCAGCATCCAAAAAAACGCTCAAATACCCCCCAAAATCCGAAAAATCTTCAAATCCGCCTACGACATCAGCCCAAAATGGCACATACTTATGCAGGCCGCCTTTCAGCGGCATTGCGACGCCGCCGTCAGCAAAACCATAAATTTCCCCGAAAAAGCCGCCCCAGCCGATGTCGAAAAGGCTTACATATTGGCCTACAGGCTCGGTTGCAAAGGAATCACGATTTACCGTCAGCACAGCCGAAAAGGCGAGCCGATGACCCTCGATTAACAATATTTTCAGCCCCCCTTTTACCGCCGATTCTCAAAATCGCATATTTTATCAGACCCGATAAAAAACGTTTTTATATTAAAGTAGCAATTATCTAATCGCCGATAAAACACTTGGCAGAAAAACTTTTCTCCCCTCCGGAAAACATCGAGAAACAAGACGCTTCTCGATGTTTTCTTTTTTTATGCCAAAAATAATTAAATAATGCAAAAAGCAGCCCGAATTTGACGATATTAGTAATAAATCAACTATGTTGTTGTCATTGCGAGCGAAGCGAAGCAATCTAATATTTTAAATTCTGAATTATGGATTTGCATTATAATGAACAGACTTATTAAAATCTTGGCTGCGATAATAGTCATCGTCGCTCTGCTGGTCTTTGTCGACAATGCAAGCTCGACAGACCCCAATCAAGCCCCGAATCCGCCGAAACAAGACCCCAACCAGGCCCCAAAAGCCCCTGCCAGGACACTCTCGAAAGAAATTGTCGCTCGCGGCACCGTCATCGAAATCACCGACAAGAACGGCAAACTCTCCGAAGTCAAACTGCTGGTCAACAGAACAATAATTTATCAGATTACCCTCAACGCCAAGGGAAAGGAGCTTGGCCGAAAAATGGCCGGAAAATTCGTCCGCGTCATCGGCACCCCAGACATCAAAGGCGCCACAAAATGGCTCACCATTAGGGACTACAACACCGTCCGCCTGCCTCCAGCCAAAAAACCCGCCTGATAACCCTCACCCCGACCAGCACCACCGCGATATTAAAACATCCCCCGCAATTTTATTGTGGATTCCCTATTGGTTTCAACTGTTCAACTGCTCTACTGTTCTCCGCTTCGGCGGCCTCCGGCACCACTGCGCAACCCCATACCGCCGACCTTGTCGGCGGCGTATTTAGCCCGGCGTTTCACGCCGGGTTGCAATCGTGAGGAACACTTGTTTTGTTTCCCTGTTAACACCCAACCAAACTTCTAAAAGATTGCTGCGGGATTTCCCCAAAATTCTCCTTGAAATCTCCTCCTCATTCCATATAATCTCTTCATCGTCGGCTGAGGGCACATCATATTGTAATAATCAGCCCGGATTTGAAAATTGCCCTCGATATTTAAGGCACCTGATAAAGTGAACCATTATTACTGGTGTTATTGTGAGCCAAAGCCGCAAGCGAAGCGTGGCGGGCAGCGAAGCAATCTCGTTTTGAATCTTGTATTTCGGTAATTTGAATTTGTTTAGGATTTAGAGCTTGGAATTTAGGTTTTTTTACAATATACAAACCCCGGGTGGCAGGTAATGAGCCGTCCTTCTCTGGAGCTAAAATATGCCTATGATATGACCCCTGTTTATGTACCACATGCGATTAGAGAGTTATCCACGTTTTCTCTCGTGTATTCCTGAGGTCGAGGCGCAGCCGAGACCGAAGGAAT
>Ga0315276_10001175_pt1 | contig 23340 bp, 18 predicted proteins | sample YL17G05_0_MG_FD_204542 | JGI IMG/M metagenome (GOLD analysis project Ga0315276, IMG submission 204542) | Sediment microbial communities from Yellowstone Lake, YNP, Wyoming, USA - YL17G05_0 | ecosystem: Environmental > Aquatic > Freshwater > Lake > Sediment | place: USA: Wyoming | collected... | reverse complement strand
ATTCGTCGGCATCCCGCGGGACGACCGCCTCTCCTTCCGCCATTCAGCCGCGCGTCGTAAGGGCCTCTCGATCAGAATGTGTCGCCGGATGCTCCGCGCTTACCCGAAAGCGATCGCTCTTGCTTCGAACGGACAACTCGACCTGAAGCTGCTCGTCTCCCACCGCTTCACCCTCGATCAGGCAAGCGAGGCCTTCGCGCTGAACGCTGGGTACGGCGACGGCGCTTTGAAGGTGATGATAGGCGTTTCCGAGACTGCGCAAAGGGAGGCGGAGAATGGATAAGCAGAAAGTGATTGTAGGGCTGATCGTCGGCAATCGCGGCTTCTTCCCCAGCCGCCTTTGTCAGGCAGGACGTGAGACAACGCTAAACGTACTACAAGAGGAAGGGCTCGGGGTCGTCGCCCTCGGGCCGGAGGACACCGAATACGGCTCCGTCGAAAGCCTCAGCGATGCCCGCACGTGCGCGGAGTTGTTCAAGGCCCACCGTGACGAGATAGCTGGCGTCGTTGTGACGCTGCCCAACTTCGGCGACGAGCGAGGTATTGCCAATACCCTCCGCTTGGCTGGCCTCAACGTGCCCGTGCTTGTCCACGCCTTCCCCGACGACGCGACGAAGATGAGCATCGACGGCCGCCGCGACAGCTTCTGCGGGAAGATGTCGGTCTGCAACAACCTTTACCAGTACGGCATCCCCTACACGCTTACATCGCTGCACACCGTCGACCCCGATAGCGAGAGTTTTCGCCACGACCTTCGGTCCTTTGCCTCCGTCTGCCGAATCGTCGGAGGACTGCGCGGCGCCCGTTTCGGCGTCCTGGGAGCGCGCCCCGCTGCCTTCAACACCGTCCGCTTCAGCGAGAAACTGCTTGAGCGTTCGGGGATAACCGTCGAGACCCTCGATCTCTCGGAGGCCTTCGGGCGCGCCGCCGCGATTGCCGAGAACGACCCGCGGTTGCTCGCCAAAGCAGAGTCGATCAAATCGTACGCCGACACGGCTTCGCTGCCTGCCGAGGGGCTACACCGCATCGCCCGCCTCGGCGTCGTAATCGACGACTGGAGGGAGGAGAACCAGTACGACGCCACCGCCGTCCAGTGTTGGACGAGCATGGAGGAGTACTTCGGCGTCGTGCCCTGCGCGCTCATGAGCATGCTGAGCGACAGCCTGTCCCCGTCCGCCTGCGAGAGCGATATCGCCGGCACGACCGCGATGTACGCCCTGACGCTCGCGACGGGAAAGCCGAGCGCACTCGTTGACTGGAACAACAACTACGGCGACGACCCGGACAAGGCCGTCATCTTCCATTGCTCCAACCTGCCTCGAAGCCTCTTTGTTGCGAAGCCGGTGGTCGGCTACCAGCAGATAATCGCCGGCAGCGTCGGCGTGGAGAACACCTGGGGGACGATCACGGGACGCCTCAAGGCCCAGCCGCTAACCTTCCTCCGCGTCAGCACCGATGACTTCAATGGCACGATCGCGGGATATGTGGGCGAGGGGAATCTGACTGACGACCCAATCAGCACCTTTGGTGGCTACGGGGTCATTGAGGTGCCGCGCTTTCAAGAGTTGCTGCGCCACATCTGCGAGAACGGATACGAGCATCACGTGGCGGTTAGCCCGTCGCTAGTGGCCGACGCTGTCCACGAGGCACTGACAAAATACCTAGGCTGGGACATGTACTACCACACGGCGTAAGGCAGCATGTGATGACCTCGGATAGTTAGACAGTCGAAGGGGCGCTTTCCAGCGCGTTCCGGCGCCCTGAGCAGGAATAACCGACGCCCTGCACCAACGGGGCGTCGGCTCGGCCGGTAGTCAAGAAGGGCGATCAATACTCGATGCGATTTGCCCTTATCAGGTCGCGGTACCAGTAGCCGCTGTCCTTGATCTTCCGCTTCTGCGTTTCAAAGTCGAGGTGGACCAGGCCGAACCGCTGCGCGAACCCTTCCACCCACTCGAAGTTGTCGGTTAACGTCCAGTGCTGGTAGCCGCGCACATCTGCTCCCTCAGCTATGGCCTTGCCCAGCCCGCCGATGTACCGCTTCAGGAAGCTTATCCGCCTCTCATCGGCGACCCGCCCGTTGGCATCGGCGCCGTCCCGGTAAGAGCAACCGTTCTCAGTGATGTAGATCGGCAACTGGTAGTCGTTCCAGACGCGTTTCACGAGTTGGTACAGCGACTCGGGGGCAACCTCCCATCCGAAATCAGTTCTCTCGGGCTGTTCCGGCTCAACCGATCTGGTGCCCAGATTCTTGTCGTCGGGATTATCGGACACGATCATTCGCGTGTAGTTGTTGATGCCGATGAAGTCGAGTGGAGTGCGGATCGCCTCCATGTCGCCGGGTCGGATATCTAGACGCTCGGGGTCGAAGCCGCCGACGTAGGCATCGGGGTAGCGGCCCTTCAGCGCCGGCTCCAGGAACCACACGTTCGTGAAACCGTGGAACCGTTCGGCGGCGGCAAGGTCCGACCGGCTATCGCTGGCCGGACAGCTCCAGGTCATGCTGAACGCCGAACTCAGAGCCTCTACCTTGCCCGTAGCGCGCATCGCCCGCGCCGCTTGACCCTGCGCCATGTTAACGATATGCGTGGCCCTCAGCGTCAGATCGGGATCGCGAAGACCCGGCGGGTGATAGCCGGCCATATAGCCGACAACCGTAAACACCCACGGCTCGTTGAAGATCATCCACCGCTTTACGCGGTCACCCAGGGTGTCGACAACCGTCCGCGCGTACTCCGCGAAGTGATCGATGATCTCGCGGTTTCCCCAGCCTCCTTCGTCCTGCAGCGCCTGTGGCAGGTCCCAGTGGTAGAGCGTCGGGAAGGGCATGATCCCCGCTGCCAGCAACTCGTCAACCAGATGGCTGTAGAAGTCGAGCCCCTTCTGGTTGACAGCGCCTTTGCCCTGAGGGAAGATGCGGGGCCAGGAGATGCTGAAACGATAGCTCTTCAGCCCCAGCTCCTTCATGATCGCGATGTCCTCTTTGTAACGGTGGTAGTGGTCGCAGGCGACATCGCCGGTGTCGCCGTTCTTGATCTTCCCCAGCGTGTGGCTGAAGCGGTCCCAGATCGACTCGCCCTTGCCGTCTTCATTCCACGCCCCCTCTATCTGATAGGACGCGGTAGCGCACCCCCACAGAAAGTCCTTTGGAAAGTCAACTACCGGCATATCTCCTCCTCTTGCGGTTCTCCCTGCAAACTCAAGGACAGGCGAAGCACACTGCCTATCGGGTGAAGTCCGATCAGGTCTCGTTACAGTCAATGGTAGCCGTGCCACCTATCTGCGGCAAGCTCCCATTGGGCTTAGCCCTCTCCAGTTGGCCACCAAGGGGCCGGCGACTAGAATGGCGCTACTGGGTAAGAAGTCGGCAGCGGCCCTTCGACACTCCTGATGAGCCGGACCTTGAATTCAGCCCCGAGAAGGCGAAGGAAGAGCTAAGGGCGGCGGGCTACGAGGGCGGCATCACCATCAAGGTATCGGCCATGGCCGAAGCAACATCGCAGTCCGATATCGACTTGCTCGCCGCGCAGCCTACGAAGGTCGGCATCAACGTTCAGACCACTTTCACCTCGCCGAGCGCGGCCGGCACCACGCTCTCCCAGGGCGACTACGACTTTGCCTACGGGCCTTGGCCTCTCGCCAGCCCCGGCGATATCGAGTATGCCAACTACAACATCTACCTGAGCCACGGCTTCTTCAGGGGCGGCTCTACCGTCGATCCCGAGATCGACCGGCTGGGGGAGGAGGCCCGGCTTGGGCCCGACCGCAACAAGAGGAGGGAGTACTTCCGGCAGTTCATGCGTATCGTCAATGGCAACGCCTATCTCGTCTATGTCGTCGGGCTGCGGGAGGTCGTTGTGATGCGCAAGAACCTGCACGGCTTCATCCCGGTGAACGAGCCGCGTGGTTGAGGTTTGGAGAAGCAGGGTCGCCGCTTCTGGCGTCCCTAGATTCGCATAGGAGAGACCCTGGGGGGAGAAGACAGGGCAGGGCAGCGCCGCGTTACCCTGCCGCTAGGCCCAACTCTCCCAGGTCCCAGGTGTAGCCGTCCGCTTCCTTGAACTCCGCGGCATGCCAGTCCGGCGCGCCCGTGGGACTGATGTTGTCGAGTCCCTTGCCCCAGACCCGCTTGGCCTCGTTCAGATAGTGGATGTAGTTGCTGAGGGGCACATCCGGGGGCACGCGGTGATCGCAGAACGGGATGAACCCACCCTCTTCGACAAGCGGGGCCAACCTTTCCACCTCAGCTGTGATGTCGCGCTTACCCCGCGCCAGTATGTGCTTGTCGAATCCCCCTATGATCAGCAGGTCTCGTCCGTATTGCTTCCGGTACTCGATGGGATCGGCGCCCCAGGTACCGATCTCAAGCGGAAACATGCAGTTGACTCCCGTCTTCAGCCAGAGCGGGACCAGCTTGTCGATCTTCCCATCGCAGTCGACAAGGACTACATCAACGCCATAGCGGTGGAGCGTGTCCACGATGCGCCGGTAGTGAGGAACCAGCACCTTCTCGAAAGTCTTGGGCGAGATCATGGGGCCCGCGCTGTAGCACATGTCCTCCCACATGCTCGCTGCCTCCGGCCGCACGCCGAACTCGCCGCATGTCTTCTCTATGACAGCGATGGCGACGTCGGCGCAGGTCTCCACTATCTCCTCGAAGAGCAAGGCATCGTCGTAGATAATCTCGGATATGCGGGTCAGTCCGAACCACTCGCGCTGCCGGCCATAGAGCGAGCCCGCATAGATGACCAGGGGGTAGTCCCGGCCGGGATCGGTCCACCTTTCGACCCAACTCCTCCACAGGTCTTGGGATAGACAGCGCCCCGGGTCATCCGGCCGCATACGCGGTTTATAGTGCTTCTCCCAGCTCTCGCGGTCCCGGAGCAGGTGGTCCAGATGCTTCGGGATCGAACTGAGCATCTTGCCGCGCTCGACCACGACGCCATCCCGGTTGCGCACGACCTCTGAATCGCCGCGGTCTTCGAGTACATCCTCCTCGAAGTACGGCCACAAATCTGCGAAGGCGCCGCCCATGAACTCGGGGTCCATGCCGAAGAACTCGTTGGCGGCCGTTCCGTTCTTCACGAACTCCGGTAGCCCGTACTTCTTCCAGACCAGCAGAGTCTCATCCCAGAAGCCGAAGTCCCGAATCGAGCAGCGGTCTACGGGCTTGAAGTGCATGATGTTCCTGAAGCGTTCTCGTGCGTTCATCACCAGTTCTCCAACTCATGCATACGGCCGGTGGGTCGCCCGCTCCCAGTCTACTAGTCGGTGGTTGTATGGACGAGAGGTCACGCTACCGCCGGTCGCGGGTGAGACTGCGACCGATTCATCCGGGGTCGCTGGCCATCCTGTGGGGTGCCAATACTATATTCGTATTTGTGCAGGTAAAACAACGGCGCATTCGTACTCGCGAGGGAGACCACCGAGAACCGGTGGGCTAACGTTTCTGCTAGCCCTTGACCCGCTGCCCATCACCCAGGGGGTCAACAACCATCGTTCCAGGATCGGCGCTCGGTGCTGCTCACTGCGCAGGGGCGACTGAGCGCGAGACTACCACAGATACGGATGGAGTTTTAGCACCCTACACCCTCGCCATGTCCCAACGTGATGCGCGAGGCTGCGAACATGGCTATTATAGGACATCAGAGTGAAAGGGACGTCTCAAGATGGCTGCTGCTAGGGACACTATGACGCCGTGTCAAAGGGTGTTGGCCGCTATTCGTCGCGAAAAGGTCGATCGAGTCCCCTACGTCGAGCACCTCTTCGACCCCAAGATCGCAATTGCCCTTGCCGGAGGGGAACGACCTGAGTTTGATCAGGGGATGCTCGACGCCTGCCCGTCAGAGTGGGAAGTGACTGACCCGGAGAAGTGCCGCGACTGGCCGCCCGGCGCGCGCAAGATGGGGCTACGGCTTGGCGCCGCCGACAAGTGGATCTCTCGCGTCGCTAAGTACAGGGACAATATCTTGTACTGGCCGGCGATGCAGCCCTTCTTTGTGGAGACGGTTGCAGCCGGCGGAGGCTCCTCACGCCGCGGGCTAATCCGCACGCCTGCAGACCTCGATCGCCTGCGCTTCCCCACGCTAGACGATGCGTTTTTCGCCCCCGCCGAGGCTTTTGTCGCCCAGAAGGAAGACTTGGCCGCCTGTGCCATGGTCTTTCTCGGCATCGACCCAACGTGGAGCAGCATGGGGTTTGAGAACTTCTGCGTGTCCCTGGCGGAGGATCCCGATTTTGTCCTCGAAGTGCTGGGGCGCTACGTCGACTGGACGGTGCCCGTCGTCAAACGCCTCTGCGAGATCGGGTTTGACTTCCTATGGATGGCGGACGACATCGCCTTCAACAGCGGGCCGATGTTTTCGCCGAAGATGTACCGTGAGTTGCTTCTTCCCTATACACGCCGCGTCGCCGAGGCCATCACCGTTCCCTGGGTCTATCACAGCGACGGCGATCTGACACCCCTTCTCGACGACATGCTGACGCAGGGCATGGATGCCATCCACCCGCTGGAACCGGGGTCGATGGACCCGGTTGCGTTGAAGGAGCGCTACGGCAGCCGCATCGCTCTCGTGGGCAACATCAATATTGACACCCTAACGCTTGGTTCCCCAGAGGACGTACGCGAAGAGGTACGACAGCGGATCGCCGAGCTGGCGCCCAACGGAGGCTATCTCGTGTCATCATCGAACAGCGTCACTGAGTACTGCAGGCCGGAGAACGTGAGGGCGATGATAGACGCCGTGCGGGAATTCGGCCGCGACTACGACCAGTGAAGCGAGCGGTTGTTCGACGATGGAACTAACTAGTTGCTGGAGGTTAACAGATTGGACTGGACAGTACCGAGAGAGAAGCAGGGTCGGCTAATCATCGACACTGATGCCAAGAACGAGGCAGACGATCAGTTTGCCATCGTTCATGCGCTGCTGTCGCCATCCCTCGACATCCGAGGCATTGTCCCCGCCCATTTCGGGACTTGGCGAACGGATAGGAGCCTGCAGGAGAGCCACGACGAGGTGATGCTGCTGCTTGAACTCATGGAAATGACCGAGCGGGTGAGGGTGGAGGATGGCGCTCCGCGTGCGCTTCCGGACGAGCAGACTCCGCTGTCCTCTCCGGGAGCAGACCTGATCATCGAAGAGGCCATGAACGACGACCCGCGCACCCTTCACATCCTCTCTATCGGGCCGCTCACCGACATGGCGTCTGCTCTCCTGCTGGAGCCGGGGATAGCCGAGCGTAACCTACAGCTCGTCTGGCTGGGTGGGGGCGCTTGGCCGGCAGGGGGCTGGGAGTTCAACCTGAACAACGATCTGCACGCTGCCAACGTCGTCTTCAAGTCTCGCCTCAAGATGGCCCAGGTGCCGCTCAACGCCTTTGCCCAGGCGCGCGTAGGCTATGCAGAGCTATTCGAGCGGGTCTATCCACACGGCCGGATCGGCAGGTATCTCGTCGAACAACTCGTCAGGCACAACGAAGCGATTCGGGCCAAGAGGTCATGGGAGTTTCACGTGCTCTGTGACTCCTCCGCAATCGGTGTCACCTTGTATCCCGGAGCCGGTGACTGGGAATGGCGGCCGGCACCCGAGTTTTCAGCGCAGCTGACCCACGTCCACAACGGCACCAACCGAGCTATCCGGGTCTACAGCAGTATCGACAGCAGGTTCATCTTCGAGGACCTCTTCGCCAAACTCGCTCGCTTTGCCCGCCAGTCTCCAACCGTTGGGTAGACGAGCGCTGACAATATGCATAGTGACACCATTCTAGGCCTGTCTGCCGGTAGGCAGGTGTCACCAATGTTTCTGAACGAGTACAGAGGTGTAGGGTTTCAGGAGAAGTGAGACAGAAGGGAGGTGAATGACGTCGGGCCTGGGCTGTAGGCTAACGGAGAACCATACACAGCTTGCAGCCAATGGCCGCGTGATCCAGACTGGTGCAAATACCGAGTAGCGGAAAGGAGCGAGACGTGGGAAAGATACTGGAGAACGCAGAAAGGGTCTGGAACAGCGAGATCTCCATGCAGGACTGGAACCCTTGGGCCACGCCCGGCGAAACGGAGGAGATCGCCCCGGGCACTCTCTTCTATAGCTCCTTCGGCTGCGTCACGGCCTTCGAGACCGACGGCGGCCTCATCCTCGTCGATACTGGCGCCTACTTCGACCAACCCCGCACCTTCGAGAGCATCCGCAAGTGGTCGAAGTCGCGCCTGGACTCGGCGGTGTACACGCACGGCCACACCGACCACGTGTTCGGCGTGCCGCCCTTCGCGGAGGAGGCGAAGGCGCAGGGCTGGCAGCCGCCGCGGGTCATCGGCCACAAGGCGGTCGCGGCCCGCTTCGACCGCTACGTCTACACGAACGGGTACAACGCGCTCATCAACCTGCGCCAGTTCGGCGGGACGGTCGAGGAGACGCTGTTCAGGCCGCTGGGGCTGGAGTCGCCCTGGACGCCGAACTTCCCGACTTCCTACACCTACCCCGACACGACCTACGAGGACTCCCTCAATCTCACCGTCGGCGGCACCCGCTTCGAGCTTCATCACGCCCGTGGCGAGACCGACGACCACACCTGGGTCTGGGTGCCCGACCGTAAGGTGCTGTGTCCGGGCGACCTCATAATCTGGGCCGTTCCCAACGCCGGCAATCCTCAGAAAGTCCAGCGCTACTGCGGCGAGTGGGCGCAGGCGCTGCGGAAGATGGCCGCGCTCGAGCCCGAGGTCCTCTCGCCCGGTCACGGCGCTCCCGTTGTGGGCCGGGAGCGCGTGCAGCAGATACTGCTGGAGACCGCCGAGTTCCTCCAGTCGTTGCAGGACCAGACGATCCAGATGATGAACGAAGGCGCCACGCTCGACGAGATAATCTACAGCGTCAAGCCGCCCGCCCATCTCGAAGGCCGCCCCTACCTCCAGCCCACTTACGACGAGCCCCAGTTCATCGTCCGCAACATCTGGCGTCTCTACGGCGGCTGGTACGATGGCAACCCCTCGCACCTCAAACCGGCGCCGGAACCGGAGCAGGCGTCGGAGATCGCGCGGCTCGCCGGCGGGGTACCCGCGCTGATGGAGCGGGCGCGGGCGCTGATGGAGGAGGGGGAGCTGCGGCTGGCCTGCCACGTGGTCGAGTGGGCGCTGGCGGCATCGCCGGAGGACCGGTCGGTGTACGAGCTGCGGGCAGAGTTGTACGGACGGCGGTCGCGTCAGGAGAAGGCGCTGATGCCCCGGAACATCTACCGCTACACTGAGCGGGAGTCGCGGTTGAAGTCGCAGGGGTAGCGGTGCTTCATCGACACCAAATCTGGCGCCTGAGGAGGTTGCTGCAGCCGCGAGAAAAGTTCTTCTGCCTGCGCAGAAGGCGGTGGTGGTTACTCTGGGAAGGAATGGTGCAGTGGCGTCTACGGTGGACGGAACTATCATAGTTCCCGGACACAAGGTCAGGGCGGTCGACACGACTGGTGCCGGGGACAGCTTTGTCGGTGCTTTGGCAGCCAGGCTGGCGGCTGGCGAAACGCTGAAGGCGGCCATGGCATTCGCAAATCTCGCGGCTTCAGTCTGCGTTCAGCGGGTCGGGGCTGGTACCTCAATGCCCAGCTTAGGCGAAGTCGCCCGTCTTAGTGCGCTGTGACTTCTCGCGATGGGGTAACAGTGCCTGCCTTCTGCTACCTGAGGGGGCGCAGAGTGAGAAACCGATCAGATGGTACCCGGAGGACACCCTGTACGGGCGAGCAATCGGCACCGAGGCGGCCAGACATGTCGGCGACGCCCTCGGCGATGGCGATGACCTTCAGCCCCGATAGCTGCTGCTGGACCGGCGATATGATGCTTACCCCTTCTCTGCAATCTGTGCGCAGCGAATTCAGCCCTTGCGCCGACGCCGCATCAGCGGCGGATGTGCCGCGATTCGACACCCCTCAGGTAGGCTAGGCTACGCGATAAGACGCCGTCGATGGGCACGGGCGCGCCCCAGCGAGCGCCCTCGGCGGGCGCCATGACGGGCGCGAAGATCTCCAGCCCGGCCGGTCCGTCGTACCCGCCCTCCGCGAAGGCCCGAAAAATGGCGTCGAAGTCGACCAGGCCGGTGCCGACCTCGCGGCGATGGCTGTCACAGAGATGGAAATGACAGAGGTGAGGGATCGCCGCCACGGTGGCATCGTACAGACTCAACTCCTCCATATTCATGTGGAAGGAGTCGAGGTGGACACCGACGTTCGGCTCCCCTGTCTCCTCCTTCATCGCCAGCGCCTGCTGCGCCGTGTTGACGAGCGAGGTCTCGTGGCGATTGACCGCCTCGATTCCGAGCGTCACACCGATCTCCCGCCCGTAGCGGGCAGCCTTGCGGAGGACGTCGACCGCCCTCTCCCACTGCTCCTCTGATGGCAGCGAGCGGCGCCCGACCACCGAGTAGGTGACGCCGCTGACAACACGCGACCCCATGTCCGCGGCAAGCCGTAGGCGTTCCTTAAGGTACTCGAGGGCTCGCTCGCGCGTCTCCTCGTCTTCCGACGCGGGGTCGGTCTGCGGCAGGCAGGCGACGGCGCAGAGGATATCGATGCCGACGGCCTCGGCGCGCGCCCGCGTCGCCGCTGCGTCCACCTTGTCCGTCGCGATCAGCGGTATCTCAAGCGCATCGAAGCCGAGCTCCTTCGCATGGTCGATGAGGTGGAGGGAGTCGTTGCTCCAGATTGGGGTCCAGCTCCAGGCATGAGTAGAGTACTTCACGGGCGGCTCCTATCGATGGACTGTGATTGGCCCTTTTGGCAGAAAGATACTCTTGTTCAGAGGTAAGGACAATCGAAGCAGGAGGACAAACGCGCGCCTTTACAGGACGTGCGCTAGGAGTGCTAGAATTACATATAGGATTCGCGCGATTTCAGGCCCACCGCGGTATAAGCAAAGGAGGTCTAGGTGTTTCCCCGGACGACGATAGACAACGTATCCGTTTCGCGAATGATCATAGGGACGAACTGGTTTCTTGGTTTCTCTCACACAACCGCCGCTAAGGATGCCCTGATAAGGGCGACGATGACACCGGAACGCATGGCGGACATCATCGAGGTCTTCCTCAGGGAAGGCGTCGACACGATCATGGGCGCCCTCACGGCTGCCGACCGCGTCTTCGCGCCGTTCGTCGCAGGTCTTCGCCAAGCCGTGGCTGAGGCGGAGCAACGGGTCGGCCGCAAGTGCATCCTCATCTCGACGCCCACCATCGACATCCTTGACACTCCTGAGGGGATGGCTGAGGTAGAGAGGACGTTCGATTCCACGGCTGAGGCGGGCGCAACGATCTGTATGCCCCACCAGTTCTGCACAGACCGGCTCGTGGACACCTTCAGTCGACGGATCAACAACATGGACGTTTACTGCAAGATGATCCGGGACCGGGGAATGATCCCCGGCCTCTCAACACACATGCCGGAGACCATTGTCTATGCCGACGGAACGGACCTCGACATCGGCACGTACATCTCGATCTATAACGCTGCCGGCTTCCTGATGCACCTCGAGGTAGAGTGGGTGCACCGCATCATCTGGAACGCCAAGCACCCCGTGATAACGATCAAGCCGATGGCCGCCGGGCGCCTGACCCCTCTCGTGGGGCTCGCCTTCAACTGGGCGACGATCCGGGACAGCGACATGGTGACCGTCGGGACGTCCTCCCCGGATGAGGCGCGCGAGGTGATCGAGCTGTCGTACTCGATCCTGGAGCGGCGCGCCGAGAACCTGCAGCTCCAGGAGACCCGCAGCAAGCAGACAGTGAAGCCGCAGTAAGGTGACTGCCACAACACCGGCCACCGACACCCTCGGCGGGGCGGCGAAGGTTGAGCCGGTCCGTGCCGCCATCATTGGCTGCGGCATGATCGCGCGCGGCTACTATCTATCGCTCCAACACTATCCCGAAGTCAACCTCGTGGGTGCTGCGGACCTGCTGCCGGAGAAGGCGGTCGAATTCGCCGAGAAGCGCGACCTGCGGCCCTACGCCTCGCCCGAACATCTCCTCGCCGACGACAGTATCGAGCTCGTGATCGATCTGACTGTTTCCACTGCCCACACAGAGGTTGTCGGGAGATGCCTTGAGGCCGGGAAGAACGTCTATTCCGAGAAGCCCCTCGCCCGGTGCTACGAGGATGCCGCGCAACTCGTCGCTCTGGCGCGCGAGAAGGGGGTGCGACTGGCGTCCGCGCCGTCCACGTTCATGGGTGAGGCGCAACAGACCACTGCAAAGGTGCTGCGAGAGGGCCGGCTGGGCAAGGTGCGTCTCGTCTACGCCGAGATCAACCACGGGCGGGTGGAGTCGTGGCACCCGACGCCGCAGCCCTTCTACGAGTGCGGCCTCCTGTTCGATATGGGACCGTATCCGCTGACGATGCTCGCCAGCAGCTTCGGGCCGGTCAAGCGCGTCGAGGTGATGGACCGCGTCCTGCTTCCCGAGAGGTGCACACGGGATGGGATGACATTCAGCATTCCCAAGCCGGACTTCGTCCTCGCGCTGCTTGAGTTCCAGAGCGGGCCGCTCGCCAGGCTGACGATCTGCGGCTACGCCGACTGGTTCAAGAAGCAGGGCGAAAGCGTGGAGTTCCACGGCGACGAAGCATCACTCTACGTATCGCACTCCGGCCGCTTCGACGCGAGCATCGAGTTCGCGCCGTTCAATCAGGGCTATCAGCCGGTCGAGCTTCTACGGGAACCCGAGAACTTGAACCCGATCACGGGCATGGACTACGCGCGCGGCGTCGTCGACCTCGCGGTCGCCATGCGCGAGGGGCGGCCGCATCGGGCAAGCGCGGAGATGGCGGCGCACATCATCGACGTGCTGGCGTCCATCGAGGAGGCGGCGCGTCGGGGCGCCGCCGTAGAGGTGAGATCGGTCTTCTCGCCGCCTGAGCCGCTGCCCTGGGCGACATAGCTTGCGGGTCGCCGCGTCAGCGGACGGTGACGCTCTCCCTCAACTCCCGCAGCGTGTCGAACACCGCCCTGAGATTGGCGGGCGGCACGCCGCCTTGGATGTGGTGAATTGTCGCGAAGACGAAGCCTGTGGGGCACCAATCTTCCATCCGTATCTGCGTAACTCAAGCGGCCACCCACTCGCACTCGTGGTGAAGACCGCCGCGAACCGGTCGAGCGACGATCCTGCTCGCCTCCGGTGGGGCTTGCCCCTGCCTCTTGGTCAGGTTTAGAGTGATGGTGTTCACAAGCTACGCTAGCACGAAAGCGCCATCAGCCTGCTTGAGCAAGGGGTAGGACACGAGAGCAGAACGGAACTGGAGGGCAACTAGAAATGGCGGACAGCAACTACTGGAGCGATAGGTACTGGCCCCGCATGATGAAGCAGCGCCTCTCGCGGCGGCGGCTCATCCAACTGAGCGCCCTCGGCGCCGCTGGCGCTGCAGGAGCCGCTTATCTAGGTTGCGGCGGCGAGGACAAGAAAGACGGGAGTACTCCGTCGGCGGGCAAGACAGTGGCGCCGGTGGGCACGCCCACCCGCGGCGGCACGTTCACCATGCCGCTCGGCGCGGCCTTCTCGACCATGGACCCCGCCTACTTCTCACTGAACGGTGACAAGTTCATCTATAACATCTACGACGCCCCTCAGACTGGCGATCTGGACCAAGACAAGAACATGATCCTGGTTCCCGTCCTAGCGGAGAGCTGGGAAGTGATAGACGGCTGGCATTTCACGATGCACTGGCGCAAGGATGTAAAGTTCCAAGACGGCACCGACTTCAACTCCGCCGCCATCAAGTACCATTTTGATAGGATCGGCAATCCCGCGAACAGGTCCAGCCATCTTGCCACCCTGAAGCAGTTCGACCGCCTGGAGAACAGCGACGACTACACCACTACCATCTATGTAGCGAAGGAGAATTCCACTCTCCTCAATGCCCTTAACTACTGGATGACGTCCATTCCCTCGCCTACAGCCGTCGAAAAGTGGGGGAACGACTACCAGAGCCACCCCGTCGGGTCGGGGCCGTTCATGCTCAAGCGGCAGGAGCCGGGCGCCCTCTACGAGTTCGAGAGGAACCCCAACTACTGGCGGAAGGATGAGCCCTACCTGGACGGCTTCAAGATCAGGATAATCCCGGACAAGGCGGTTGCGGCGGGCGCGCTCAAGGCGGGCGAGATCGAGTACGCCGAGCAGGGGGAGTTGGATGTCAGTGATATCGCGACGTTCCAGAAGGATGACAACTTCGAAGTTGTCGTGGCTGGCGCCTCCTGGCTGGGGACGATCTTCATCAACAAGAAGCGGGAGCCTGGCAACAACATCCATCTGCGCAAGGCGATATCGTACGCCATCAACCGCGAAGAGTTCATCGCCAAGTACAACGGCCTCGCCTACATCACTCCCGGGCCGCTACCCAAACAGAGTTCCTATGCGAACCCCGACGAGCCGGACCCCGTGTATGATCCGGAGAAGGCAAAGGAGGAGTTGAAGTTGGCGGGCTACGAAGATGGTCTTACCATCAAAGTGGCGGCCATGAACGATGCCAACTCTATCTCCGACATGGAGTTGCTCCAGGCGCAGCTCGCGAGCGTGGGCATAAGGGCAGAGGCAGAGTTTGTCGCTGTTACAGTCGTCGGTCTCAGGATATCCCAGGCCGACTACGACTTCGCCTTTGGACCCTGGCCCTGCGCCAACCCGGGCGACATCGAGTATGCGCAGGCCATGGTCTATGCGAGTACGGGTTTCTTCAACAACGGCGCTACCAGTGACCCTGAGATCGATACGCTGGTGGAACAGACGTGGTATGAAGCAGACGCCAACAAGAGGAAGGAAACCTTCTGGAAAGTCATGCGGATCGTGAACGAGAACGCCTACATGGTTTATTCAGTGGCGGGGCCGGAGATTAGGGTGATTCGGAAGAACCTTCACGGCTACATTCCTATGAGCGAACCGGGCGGGTTCGGAACAGAGAAGCAGTTCCTCCGCTTTTGGCTCGGAAAAGCGTAAACAAGCCCACAGCGTTTGAGGCGATACCCGGTTGAGGCGCCTCCGCGGCGCCTCAACCCTGTTTCTCGCCGTGACCGCTTTCTTCGCAGCGCGGGCCGTGAAGGCAGTGTTAGCGGTGCCAGATTCAGGCACGTGTGCCGACGGCGGCTGTGCGCTTGGCCGCGCCGAGGATCAGTTCAGCGCCAACACTGCAGCGCCGGCTAGATTGGTGTGAGATAGGAGTAACAGCGTGATCAGGGGCATGCACTACATGTGCTGGTATAGGGAGGACTGGAATTACCATCCCAGCCTTCCCATGAAGCGGCTTCAGCAGGTGGAGGATATCGTCGACGTCGGCGGGAACATGCTCCTGTGGTCTTGCCTGGGGAGTGGCGCTATCGGTCTGCCCTACTTGGAGCGGGAGGCCTACGATGAGGTGCCGCCGAGGCTACGGTTCTACGGGTTCCTCAACGACAGCGAGTTCTGCGAGGAATGCACCAAGAGGGGCATAGCGGTCTACGCCGTCGTTTGGAAGGCCCAGATGTGGGAGTTCCCGGCAGAGTACAACGACGATGGCACTGAGTTGCTGGCTCTGAACAAGCTGCGAGGAAAAGGGAATAGAGGCGGGCTGGGAATGCGGGAGCTATCGAAGGGTGCATATCCCGCGCTGTTCAAGTCCATGGCTGACTACTTCCCGGAGGGGATCTACAACTCCGAGGGCGGCAAGGTGGAGGACTACCTAGAGGAGTTCCGTTGCCGCACCCTCGACGGTGGCCCCATCTTCTCGCGCTGGCTGATGGTCCCCGATCATGACCAGTGGTGCTACACGCCGTGCGGGAACAATCCGGCCTATATCACCTACCTCAAGCGCGAAATCGAGATGATGGTGGACGCCGGCGCCGGCGGCATCCTGATCGATGAGCCCGACGCTCAACTCGTTGCCTTGATGAGCGGCGGTTGTTTCTGCAAGGACTGCATCAAAGGCTTCAGGGAGTACCTCAAAAGCCATCCGACTCCTGAAGCCGAAGGGATCGACCTGGACAGCTTTGACTACGGCCGTTTTCTGCGCGAAAAGGGGTATCGCGACGACAACCTTGTGGCCAAGCGCGCGTCGGTTCCGCTCTTCGCCCAGTTCCTCGAGTTTGCCCTCGACGGCATGGAGAAGAACATGGCGGAGCTTGCGGCGCACGTGAGGCAGTATTCCACGGCGACGCGGGGAAAGGCGCTACCCGTAACGGCGAACATGCTGAACGGCTTCCCCCATGCCGCTCGGCTAAGGAAGCACTGCGACACAATCTGCGGGGAGAAGGGCGGCTTCAGGCTGAGGCAGGACGGGTTCTACCGCTTCGGCCGCGCCTTCATGCAAGGGAAAGAGGGGTCCTATATCGAGTCCCCTGACCAACACATCTTGGACGTAGTGGCGGACATAGAGAACCGGAAAAACGACACCTACATGCTGCTCATTCTCGAGCCGCTTGCCCACGGCTTCAACATCGCTATACCGTATGGCGCCTGGCTTATGCACATGAAGAAGGACTCCTTCTATCCCGACATGCTGGTCGAGAGAGAGATGGGCCGCTGGCTCAAGGAGAACGATCATCTGTTCACCAACGGGCTGGAGGCGGGCACGGCCTTGGTTTATGACCACCGCAACGCCTATGAGATGGAGATGGCACTGCTCCGCGGCATCCTGACCGACCCAACGCACGGTGGCTTCATCACCTTCCACGACTTGGCCCAGGCGCTCTGCAATGAGCACGTCCTCTACAACGTGCTGTATGTGAGCGAGGACGAACCGCTCACCGTCGCGCGGCTAGAGGGATATCACACCGTCATCCTGCCGGACGCGTGCCGATTGACGGACGCAGAGGCAGATGCGGTGTTGGAGTGGGCGGGAGCGAAAGAAAGGGCGGTGGTGATGGGCAAGGTACACCTGAGGTTGGCGGGGCTGCCGGCCGCTCACGAGGATTTGTCGCAGTTAAGGGACTGGATACTGGAGGCCGGCCAGCCGGTGATCGCAGAAGATGTGCCGCAGGTCGGGATATCGCTACACAGAACGGATCGGGGGTATGCCCTGCACCTAGTCAACTACGGACTGGACGAAGAATCGCGGCGCGTGGAGCCTGTGCCAAGCATGTCCTTCCAGCTTTCTTTCGAAGCAAAGGGCGCGCTGGTGCACACATTCCCGAAATCGGAGACGGAGGCTCGGATCGAGGGGAATGTGCTCAGGCTAACGGATATTGGGCTATATACTGTTGTGGAACTGTGGCTATGAAGGCGGCAGGTTGGCCGCCAGCACCTTCACCATCTCCTGGAACTCCCTGTCCCGCTCCACGTACTCGTCGATAACGCCCTCGATGTCGACGGCACGGCGCGTTACCGACTCCTGCGAGTCCGAGTGTGTGAGGACGCGCACCTTGTTGTCCTTGATCGCTTGCGCGACCTTCTCCGCTACTGACTCCGCGGACACAATCTCGGACTGGAGCATCTGGGAGAGCAAAGCCACCTGCTCCGGTGTCGCCTCCTCACCGAAAGTGTGGTAGAGCGTATCCCGTAGTTCGTCGAGGCCGTCGCGGCTGGGGACGAACCGGCCGCCCTTGCCGATGTTTGTCTGCACAAAGCTGGGACACACCACGGTCACACCTATCCCCTTCGGTCGGAGATAGCCGGCGAGGCCTTCAGAGATGCCGACGACGGCGCACTTGGTCGCGGCATAGGGGATGGATGCTTCGCCGACCGGGTTGAGGCCTGCCATGGAGCCGGTGTTCACGATATAGCCACTGCCTCGCTCGAGCATGTGGGGTAGGAAGACGTGAATGCCGTAGATCACGCTCCACACATTGATGCCCACTATCCATTCCCAATCGGCCAGAGTGATATTCTCGATGGGTCCCATCATGTGGACGCCCGCGTTGTTCATCAGGATATCGACGCGGCCCATCGCGGCGATAGAGGCGGCAAAGAGGTTCTCGATGTCCGCCAGCTTGGAGACGTCAGCGCGGACCGTCACCGCTTTCCGGCCCAACGACTCTATTTCGGCGCGTACCTGCTCCAAGCCGTCCCTATCGATGTCTGACAGAACGATGTCGGCGCCCTCTCTGGCCAGCGCCAGCGCTGTCGCCCGGCCGATGCCGCTCGCCGCTCCCGTTATCACGGCTACCTTCCCGGCGATCTCCATAGGTTCTTACCTCACAGTCTATCGAGCGGGGATACGTCCCTTTCGGGAATGCTACTAGCGGTCCCATCTGTGGTCAACGTCAACGTCCCCGTCCCATCGACGTACCACCCCCTGAAGATTGACTCCGAGCTCAGCCCCTCGTAGCATTCCCAACGACCCAGCCGTCGGGATTAGGCACGTTGTCACCAATTGGAGAGCGTAGATGATGAAGAACCGGGCCATGGAGTGTCGAGCGGTAAACGGGTCAGTCATGCTAGTCTTCCATGGTGCGAACGCACTCTCCGACCCCATAACACAGCAGCGCATCATCAAGAAGAGCGGCTACTGGTACCGCGACCCGATATCTTCTAGCAGCCTGGAGTCGCCCGCGCCCTGATATTTCCCCGACCGCTACACGACCCGCCTCGATTCGAGGACTAGAACACGGTTGGACATGAGCATCAACCTGCATTTCACTGCTGAGGACTGGGAGCGCGTCGAGCGCGATTGGACGGCATGGTGGGAAGGGGAACTGGAGCGCCCGCTCGTCCTCATCAACAACTTCGTGCCGCCTTCGGACCGACCGTTGCCGCAAGCGCACCTGCTTACCATCAATTTCCCGCTGGAGATGTCCGCGGGAGAGGTGGTCGAGCGCTTTCAGGCCTATCTTGAGGCGACGAGGTTCTACGGCGATTCCTTCCCGCGATGGTGGCCGAACTTCGGTCCCGGTATCATAGCCGGTTTTGTCGGCGCGAAGGTACAGTCTGCCCCTCAGACGGTCTGGTTTGAGCCATCGCAATCGGCGGAAATCTCAGATCTGCGTCCGGCGTACGACGCTGGCAACGTATGGTGGAGGCGGGTGACTGATCTCACCGCCGCAGCGGTGCAGGCTTGGGGCGACCAGGTCGTAGTCGCGCACACCGAATTGGGCGGCAATCTCGATATCTTGGCCTCACTCCGGACGACCGACCGGCTGCTTCTCGACCTCATCGACGCGCCGCAGGAGGTGGAGCGTCTACTGGGCTGCATCACCCAGCTTTGGCAGCGCTACTATGACGAACTCTACGCGATCATACGTGAGGGTGGACGGGGAACGACCCCCTGGGCTCCGATCTTGTCAAATAGACGGTGTTATATGCTTCAGTGCGACTTTTCATACATGGTGTCCCCCGCGATGTTCGAGCGCTTTGTGATGCCGGACCTGGCAGCGTGTTGCGATGCCCTTGACCACGCCTTCTATCATCTTGACGGTGAAGGGCAGATCCGGCACCTCGACATGTTGCTCTCGATGGAGCGGCTACGCGGTATCCAGTGGATCCCTGGCGATGGGGCGCCGCCGCCGGAGAAGTGGCTGCCGCTGCTGAAACGGATTAGAGACGGTGGCAAGCTGTGCCAGCTCTTTGTGACCGCTGAGGGAGCGATGACTATCGTCCGCGAGTTAGGCGGTCGCGGCTTCGCGCTCCAAATCCTTGAACTCATGGGCCACGACGAAGCGACAGGTTTTCTAGCGGCTCTGGCGGCCGCCGAGCCCGTCGCGCCCTGAGGCGCGTCCGGCACGGTAGGGCGTTGATGCGCCGAATGCCACCAGACCAGAATCCGCCCGAAAGTGACCATACTTATTGAGCAGATCATCGCCGGCAACCTGGGAAAGGAGAGGACTTGGGAAATCATCAGCGGTCGGGTGCGCGCTATGCCTTTCACGTACCTCCGCATCAGCACCGATGCCGGCCCCCGGTCAGTGTCGACCCTGGGCGTTATAGGCAGAGGGTGGTTGCCCGATCTCTTTCCTATTCTTCGGCTACCTGGGCTGCGGACGATTGCGTTCCGCTCCGGGCTGATCCACATTGGGGCCTATCACCGCGCCCCACTAACTAGGCAACTACGAATTGACATCAAATCCCTGTGGCATCCGTGCTGTCGGTCTGCTAGACTGGCCACTGGCCAATTGGAGGCCGTTCCTATGGGGAGCGCCGATTGTATATGCCTGCTCACCTGACCGGTGAAGGCTGCTCATTCCGCTCATCAATGCGGACACCGACATTCGAGCAGGTGATGCTCGGTGCCCGGCTCTTGGCATCCGCGCGCTGAGCCGACATCATATGGGAAGGGAGCAAGAACGTGGCGAGCAAACCAGGTGTCCCACCGGTCAGCAAGAAGCCCGACGTGCGCCGTGCCCTGGAGGAAGGAGAGGGCATCCTCCGTTTGGCCCCCTGCTGGGTGCCGCGCACATTCGCCATGCCCGGCCGACGCCTTAGGCTGCACCCGAACGATTATTACGGCCTGGGCACTCACAGGGGAGGGATCGATGAGCGCTGGTTGGCCTCAACTGTCGACGCTGCGAACGAGAACCGACAGCCCGATGAGGGTCTCAGCTACGTAGTGCATGGCGACGGGCGCTTCACCCTGCATGACGCCGTGGAGGCAGAGGGGATGAGGCTGCTCGGCAAAGCGATGTGGGAGAGGCACCGGCGCTGGCCAGTCTTCGCCAAGTTCTTCGACAACGTCGGGCCGATCCCCCACCACATCCACCAGAGTGACGCTCAGGCGAACCTCGTCGGGCTCGAGGGGAAGCCAGAGTCCTACTACTTCCCGCCCCAGCTCAACAACGTCCTGAATTCGTTCCCCCACACCTACTTCGGTCTTGAGGCGGGTACCACCAAGGAGGATATCCGCCAGTGTCTTGAGAAGTGGGGCGACGGTGATAACGGGATACTCGACTATTCGAGGGCATATCGTCTAAAGCTCGGGACCGGCTGGCTCTTGCCACCCAGCATCCTTCACGCCCCCGGATCGCTTCTGACATACGAGGTACAGTGGGGCAGCGACGTTTTCGCTATGTTCCAATCGATGGTGGACGGTCGGCCCATACCCTGGGAAATGCTGACTAAGGATGTTCCCAAGGACAAACAGCAGGACCTCGACTACATCGTTGATCTTCTGAACTGGGACGCCAACACCAACAGCCACTTCAAGGAGAGCCACTACCTGGAGCCTATCCCTATTGCGGACAGTGCGGGCGAGGGCTGGCTCGACCAGTGGATTGTGTACGGTAAGATCGACGGAGAGCAGCGCTTCTCCGGTAGGGAGCTCACAATAGATCCCGGGGCCAGGTGCGTAATAAGAGACGACGGGGCCTACGGCCTCATCGCAGTTCAGGGTAGCGGCCGGATCGGCAAGACGCGCCTGGACTCGCCAGTGATGATACGTCTGGGGGAGATGACCGAGGACGAGGTTTTCGTTTCATACGAGGCGGCCACAAAGGGGGTGACTCTTGAGAACACCGGCGCCGAGCCGCTAGTCACGCTCCGCTACTTCGGTCCCGAAGCGTGCCGGGGCGTTCCAGAGGTCGGCGACCACAAGAAGAGGCAGTAGCTGAGCCCTTAGACTGTCAGCTAGTGGCTTCAGAGACCCTGCCTCGAAGGCCGTGGGCCAACAATACCGGACCCGTATCTGCTTAGGTCAAGCAGCCGCCTGCTCTCACTCGTGCCGCAGGTCGACGAAAACCGCTCGAGCGACGACCCCACCAAGCCCGCGCCGGACCGGAATGGGCCGGCGGGCCGCGGACTGCCTCAAGCAGACGGGCGACTCCAGTCCGCGGCCCCCTGCTTATCACGCAGAGGGTCACGGGGCACTGCTCGGGGAGCAGTGCCCCGTATTCCTAACCGTGCATGGTAACCGCTAGCGGTCTGAACCCGACAGACAAGAAATGGAATACTGGCCCCCCAGAGCCTATACCACTCACACGTCTGGGTAGAGACGTGCCAGTTCAAATATCAAGGCCCGTCTGAGCCCCTTCTTGAACCGCCCAGAAAATGGTGCGGGGCTCGACGCAATCGCCTATCTCCTTGATTTCCACACCTGAGTCGGCGAGAGTGCTGACCAAATCCCTGTTTGCTTCTGACCCCAGCGCCAGCACCACACTGTCGGCGGGCAGCAGTTCCGCCCACCGGAGCCCCTCCGCCCAGTTCACGCTCACCTCGTCGTCCAAGATGGCGTTCACACGCACGTTGTTGCGGATGCGCAACGATGGCTCGCGGTGCATCATCTCCTGCAACACCTGGTTCCGCCATTCCCGCCCGAAGTAGGGGGCCGTACCGTTTACCGATTCCGGACCTTCTTCGAGCAGGATGACGTCCCTGCCCTGGCGCGCCAAAGACAACGCCACCTCCGACCCGTAGCGGCCGCCGATCACGATGACCCGCCTCCCCAGCTTCAGATCTTTCTCGATGTACTCCTCCTGGGTCACCACATGCGGCTTGTCGGCACCTGGTATGTTCAATCTCTTGGGGGTACCGCCGGTCGCTATGATAACGACGTCGGGTTCCAGGACACCGATCATCTCCGCCGTGGCCCTCTTTCCCAGCTCCACCTTCACACCCGCGTTCTTCAACCCTTTGGTCAACTGCCGCACGACCAAGGTGAGCTCCTTGGTGTAGACGCGGGGGATGGCGCCCCCTACGTTCACCTGCCCACCCAGCTTAGCGCGCTGCTCGAAGAGGGTCACATCGTGGCCCCGTGTCGCTGCCACCTCCGCCGACTGCATACCGGCCGGGCCTCCGCCCACCACAACCACTTTCTTCGGCTTGCCCACCCGTGTTTGGGCTTTCGTCCGATCGGCTGGGCGGCCGAGCAGCGGGTTAACGGCGCAGGCGAGCGACGCTCCTGCTGGCGAGAGGTTGTCCGAGCAGGCGTTGCAAGCAATGCACTGGTTGATCTTGTCCCAGCGCCCGCTAATCATCTTGTTGGGGAACTCCGGATCAGCGAGCAGCGCCCGACCCAGGGCTACCGCCTGTACCCTCTCCTCCGCCAGAATCTTCTCCACCAGACGTGGGTGGTTGATCCTTCCTACGCCGATGACAGGGATCTTCAGAGCCTTCTGAACCGGCTCCATCCAATCGATGTAGCAGCCACGCGGCAAGTAGAGGGGCGGCCCGACGAAGTAGAACGTCTCGAAGTTGCCGGCGGACAGGTCCAGAGCGTCGATTCCCGCCTGTTCCAGGCGCGGGCCTATCTCCGTCGCCACGAGCTCCGGCGTAATGCCCCGCGGTCCCATCCCTTCAGTTACACTCACGCGGACGATTATCGCGAAGTCGGGGCCGCATGCCTTCCGCGTCCTTTTGACAAGCTCTTCGGCAAACGCCATCCGGTCGCGGCCGTACTTGTCGTCGCGGCCCACGTTGGTGTACGGCGACATGAACTCCATTAGCATGAAGCCGTGCGCGCCATGGAAGGTGACTCCGTCGTAGCCCGCTTCCTTTG
>Ga0315276_10001174_pt1 | contig 23343 bp, 20 predicted proteins | sample YL17G05_0_MG_FD_204542 | JGI IMG/M metagenome (GOLD analysis project Ga0315276, IMG submission 204542) | Sediment microbial communities from Yellowstone Lake, YNP, Wyoming, USA - YL17G05_0 | ecosystem: Environmental > Aquatic > Freshwater > Lake > Sediment | place: USA: Wyoming | collected... | reverse complement strand
TCGCCGCCCTTCGATTCGCGGGAGCCGGACTTCGATTCGCCGCCCTTCGATTCGCGGGAGCCGGACTTCGATTCGCCGCCCGACGATTCGCCGGAGCCGGACGAAGTGGACTTCGATTCACCGGACTGCGACTCGCCGGAGCCGGACGAAGTGGACTTCGATTCACCGGACTGCGACTCGCCGGAGGTGGCCTTCTTCGTGGGAGCCCCCAGGGATCGCCGGTCCATCTTCGCCCAGCCACTCCCCTTGAACAGGATGGTCGGCGGGGCGAACGCGCGGCTGACCGGGCCCTCGCAGAGCGGACACTGGTGGGGGCCCGATTCGTTGAGGCCGCGGAAGACCTCGAACCGATGGCCGCAGGAGCTGCAGACGTAGTCGTAGATGGGCACGGCGGTCGCTCGTCGCCCCTCAGCCGCGCAGGAGCCGCATGCCGCACTTCGGGCAGTAGAAGGCCCGTTCGTGGGCGGAGGCGAAGCCGCAGTGGGCGCAGACCAGGCCGCCGCGGCCGGCTGCCGGAACGGGCCGATCCGGGGGCGCGACTCCGAGCGCGTACTGGTTGGCGAGGAGGTTCTGGAAGAGCCCGGCCAGGCCGCGGGCGGCGATCCGGTCGGTGTCGCCGCGGACCCCTCGCCCACCCCAGCCGACGACGGCGCGCACCAGCATGTCGCCCGTGCCCTCGTCCCAGTGGGCCGCCACCCCGCCGACGATGGCGCTGTATTCGGGGTAGCCGGAGGTGTCCACTTCCCCATCGAGCAGCGCGACGGCCAGGGTGTCGAACGCGAGATCGATGGCGTCGATCGACTCGAGCACGTAGATCGCGTGGCGCGTGATCGGTCCGTGCCCGTGGTGGGCGTTAACCCACTGCATCGCCTCGGACGATCGGACGATCGACGGGGACGCCTCGCTGAACTCGATCGGAAGGGGCTCGACGACCTCGATCTCGCTCCGCGCGAGCCCGGCCAGCGTCGATGGCAGCTCGGCAAGGGCGCGCGGCCCCGCCTTCAGGCGGACGCCTTCGCTGCTCTTCCCGGCGTAATAGAGCTTGAGGATGTACTCCTGGGCCGAGGCATCCTCGGGCACGATCGGCGCCGGAGCCGGCGGCACCTCGTCGCGGCCCTTGCGCTTCAGGAACTCGAGCGGCACGGGACCTCCATCGGATCGGTGGATGCAATCCTACCAGCGGGAGGTCACCACACGCCGCGCACGGCACCGGCGCGGGAGCGCGTGCCGCCCCGGCCCGGTCGACACTCGCCGCGGCGGCCTTCAGGTCGGCCGTGGCGCGTACCAGGCGGCCGTGTCGGGGGCGAGCATGCTGGTCCACGGCATCTCGCTCGCGAGGAGGATCGTCGCGACAGCCGGGAGCTCCCACGGCGCATCGGCGAGGTTCAGGGCGCACCGGAACCCTTCCCCGCGCTCGAATTGGAGCGTTCCCGCGGGGCTCGGCAGCCAGCGAAGGTCCTCGCCGGCGAGCCCGGGATGGTCGCGCCGCAACCGGACCGCCGCGCGGTAGAGCTCGAGGGTCGACCCGGATAGGCCCGACTGGACGTCCACCGACAGGCTCGCCCACTCGGCCGGCTGGGGCAGCCACGGCGCGCTGCCGGGTGGCCCGAACCCGAACGAGGGCGCCGTCCGCGACCAGGGAACCGGCACCCGGCACCCGTCGCGTCCGCGGGACTGGTGGCCAGACCGCTCCCACGTGGGATCCTGCAACAGCGCGTCCGGCAGGTCCTCTACCTCCCAGAGGCCCAGCTCCTCCCCCTGGTACACGTAGGCGGCGCCCGGGTTCTGATCCGCGCTCATCCCCGTCAGCCCCCCAGCCGTGCCCGGAGCTTCGCGGCGCGTTCCGCCAGCTCGGCCTCGCGGGTGCGGGCGCCCTCGACGACGGCCGCCGGAGCCTTCGACGTGAAGCGCTCATCGGCGAGACGCGCGCGGGCCGAGGCGAGCTGGGCCTCCGTGTCGGCGAGCTCCTTCTCGAGGCGGGCGCGATCCCGGTCGGCCGTCCCGGCCTCCACGGCAACCGGGCGCACGACGGCCTCCAGGTCGCCGGCGACGACGGCGAGGCCGCCGCGCGGGTCCGCGTGGAGGGCCCCGCTGTCGGCGACGCGGACGAGCGGGCGCGCCCGGGCAAGGCGCTCCAGCGCCGGGCGCAGGGCGTCGAAGGCGGGCCCCGCGACCGGCGGGACGGCCACGTCGACCGGGAGCCAGGCCCCGGGCTCGACGCGGGCCTCGGCGCGCGCGTTCCGGATCGCCCGTACGAGATCAAGAAGCCCGCCGATCTCGGCGTCGGCGGCGGCGTTCACCCGCCCCGCGGTCGGCCAGTCGGCCACGATCAGCAGCTCGGGGTCATCGGCCCCCTTCGGCAGCTGGCCCCAGATCGCCTCCGTCAGGAACGGCATCACGGGATGCAGGAGGCGCAGGTAGGTGTCCATGGCCTCGACGAGGGTCCACCAGGTGGCCTCGCGCTCGGCGGCCGGCACGCTCTCGTCCGCCAGGCGGACCTTGGCCAGCTCGAGGGCCCAGTCGCAGTACTCGCCCCAGATGGCGTCGTAGAGCGTCGCCGTCAGCTGCCCGAAGGCATAGTCGGCGAGGGCGCGATCGGCAGCGATCACCGTGGTCGCGACGCGGCTGCGCAGCCAGCGCTCGGCGGGACCCAGCCGGGCGGAGTCGGGCGCGAGGCGCGGCGCGTCGACCGGGATCGTCGCCGGGCGTGCGCCGAGGACGAACCGGGCGGCGTTCCACAGCTTGTTCGCAAAGTTGCGGGCGCTCTCCAGCTTCTCCGCGCTGAACTTCTGGTCGTTGCCCGGGGCGGCGCCGTGGATCAGGGCGAAGCGAAGGGCGTCGGCTCCCGTCTCGTCGATCGCCTCGAGCGGATCGACGACGTTCCCCTTCGTCTTCGACATCTTCTGGCCGTACGGATCGCGCACCAGGCCTGAGAGGTAGACGACCTCGAAGGGCGCCTCGCCCGTGAGGTGGATGCCCAGCATCATCATCCGGGCCACCCAGAAGAAGATGATGTCGTAGGCCGTCTCCATGACCGTGCCCGGGTAGTACAGGGCGAGGTCGGGCGTCTCCTCCGGCCAGCCCAGGGTGGAGAACGGCCACAGTCCCGAGCTGAACCAGGTGTCGAAGATGTCCGGGTCCCGGGTCAGCTCGCCTGCCGGCCGGCCGCAGGCCTCGCAGGCGTCCGGCCCCTCCTGGGCCGGGCTGACCGTTACGTGGCCGTCCGCGCAGTACCAGGCCGGGATCCGGTGACCCCACCAGAGCTGGCGGCTCACGTTCCAGTCGCGGATCTCGGTAAGCCAGTGCTCCCAGACCTTCTCGAAGCGTTCGGGAAGGATGACCGTTCGCCTCGTACGGGTGGCATGCAAGGCGGCCTCCGCCAGCGGCTGAGTCCGCACGAACCACTGGGTCTTGAGCCGCGGCTCCACGACGTCGTGGCTGCGCTGGCAGCGTCCGATGATCATCTCGTGGGGCTTGCTGCCGACGAGGTCCCCTGCCGCCTCCAGGTCGGCGAGGATCCGCTGACGCGCCCCGTAGCGCTCCAGGCCCGCGTAGTGACCGCCGGCCGCCGAGATGTGACCATCGTCGCGCAGCACATCGACGAACGGCAGGTCGTGGCGCTGGCCGGTGGCGTAGTCATCGTGGTCGTGGGCCGGCGTGATCTTCACCGCGCCGGTGCCGAACGCCGGGTCGACCACCGGGTCGGCGATGATCGGGACGAGGCGGTCGACGAAGGGGATCCGCGCACGACGCCCGACGAGATTCGCGTACCGCGGATCGTCGGGGTGGACGGCGACGCCCGTGTCGCCGAGGATCGTCTCGGGCCGGGTGGTGGCCACCGTGATGAACGCGCCGGGCTCGTCGGCGCCCGTGGCCTGGTCGACGAGGTGGTAGCGGATCGTCCAGAGCGTTCCCGTCTCGGGGGTCGCGATCACCTCGAGGTCGGAGAGGCTGGTCCGGCAGCCGGGACACCAGTTGATGAGTGTCTCGTGGCGGTACGCGAGGCCCTCGCGGTAGAGGCGGTGGAACGCCTCGCGGACGGCGCGGCTCGAGACATCGTCCATCGTGAAGCGCAGGCGGCCCCAGTCGATCGAGGCGCCCAGGCGGCGCTGCTGGCCGAGGATGACCTGCTTCGTCTCGTCGATGAAGGCCCACATGCGCTCGAGGTACCGGTCGCGGCCAAGGCTCGCCCGGGTCTCGCCGTCGGCGGCGATGATCCGGTCGAAGACGAACTGCGCCGCGATGCCGGCGTGGTCGAGCCCGGGCAGGAAGAGCGCCGGGCGCCTCAGCATGCGGGCGTGGCGGATCATGAGGTCCTCGACGGCGCTCCGCTGGGCGTGGCCCAGGTGGAGGCTCCCCGTCACGTTCGGCGGCGGCTGGATGATGACGAAGGGCGGCGTGCCGGCATACGCGCGGCTGCCGGCGCCGTCGGGGGCGAAGACGTCGGCGGCCAGCCAGCGCTCGTAGATGGGCCCTTCGAACTCGCTCGGCCGGTAGGCCTTGGCAAGCCCTCCCGGCGCGCCCGCCGCCCCTTCTGCCATCGCCACCACTCCCTCTCGAAACATGGACGCCCCGCTCGTCCAGCGGACGCACCGGCGATGGAAACGCCGGTGACGACGCTATCCGGGGGCCGGCGATGGGAACTCGGCCGGTCGGGTCCCTACGCGCTCTCGCCCCGGGCGGCCACGATCTCGGCGTGGTTCGTCTCGTCGAGGCCCTTCTCCACCTCGGCCTCGGTGAGGAGAAGCGGCGGGCGACCGTCGCGGATCGTCTCCTCCGTGATGATGCACTTGCGAACCTCGGTCCGCTCCGGGATGTCGTACATCACCTCGAGGAGCGCCTCCTCGACGATCGTGCGCAGGGCGCGGGCCCCCGTCTTGCGCGAGAGCGCCGCGTCGGCCGTCGCTCGCAGGGCCCCATCGGTGAAGACGAGGTCCACCTTGTCGAGGCCAAGGAAGCGCTTGAACTGGCGCGTGATCGCGTTCTTGGGCTCGGTCAGGACGCGGACCAGGTCGTCGGCAGTGAGCGCGGAGAGGGTCACCACCACCGGCAGCCGGCCGACGAACTCGGGGATCAGGCCGAACTTGAGGAGGTCCTCCGGCATCAGGCGCTCGAAGACCCTCTGGCGCTCGGCCCGGGTCCCCTTCTCGCCCTGGCCGAAGCCGAGCGAGCGCTTCCCAACCCGCTCCTCGATGATCTTCTCCAGGCCGTCGAACGCCCCGCCGCAGATGAACAGGATGTTCGTCGTGTCGATCTGGATGAAGTCCTGGTGGGGGTGCTTGCGACCGCCCTGGGGCGGCACGTTGGCGACCGTCCCCTCCAGGATCTTGAGGAGCGCCTGCTGGACGCCCTCGCCGGAGACGTCGCGGGTGATGGACGGGTTGTCCGCCTTGCGGGCGATCTTGTCGATCTCGTCGATGTAGATGATCCCGCGCTGGGCCCGCGCGACGTCGAAGTCGGCGGCCTGGATGAGGCGCAGGAGGATGTTCTCGACGTCCTCGCCGACGTAGCCGGCCTCCGTGAGCGACGTCGCGTCTGCGATGCAGAACGGCACGTCGAGGACGCGCGCGAGGGTCTGGGCCAGGAGCGTCTTGCCGGAGCCCGTGGGCCCGACCAGGAGGACGTTCGACTTCTGGAGCTCCACGTCGTCCGTGGTGGTGCCCGCGTTGATCCGCTTGTAGTGGTTGTAGACCGCCACGGAGAGGACCTTCTTCGGCTTCTCCTGGCTGATCACGTAGTCGTCGAGCGAGCCCTTGATCTGGCGCGGCGCGGGGAGCTTGGACGCGGCCTGCTTCTGGCGCGGCTGCTCGAGCATCTCCTCTTCGATGATCTCCTGGCAGAGGTTGATGCACTCGTCGCAGATGTAGACGCCCTGCCCGGCGATCAGCTTGCGGACCTGCTCCTGGCTCTTGCCGCAGAACGAGCAGCGATACGGGACCTTGGGCGTCTTGCCGGTGGTCACGGACTCCTCACCCCCTCTGGGGCCGCGGGCGGCGGCACAACTGGTCTACCCTTCGGCCGGCGCCGGGCCCTCGTCGGCCGTGGCCGGGACCTCCTTGGCCGGGTTGCTCGCCGCCGGGAGGCCCGGCGACGCCGCCCCGACCTTCTGCGGTGGCGTGTAGACGGCATCGATGATGCCATACGCCTTCGCCGCGTCGGGGCTCATGAAGTAGTCCCGCTCGGTGTCCTTGACGATCTTCTCGATCGTCTGGCCGGTGTGGTGCGAGAGCAGCTCGTGATTTGCGTTGACCAGAGTCTCCATCTCCTTGACCTGGATGAAGACGTCGGGGGTGTTGCCCCGAAAGCCGCCCGAGCCCTGGTGGATCATGATCCGGCTGTGCGGCAGGGCGTAACGCTTGCCCGCATGACCGGCCGCGAGGAGGACTGCGGCCATGCTGGCCGCCATGCCCACGCAGATCGTGCTGACGGGAGCGCGGACGAGCTGCATCGTGTCGTAGATCGCCAGGCCCGAGGTGATCACGCCGCCGGGCGAGTTGATGTAGAGGTTGATGTCCTTCTCCGGGTCCTCGGAGTCGAGGAACAGGAGCTGGGCGATCACCAGGTTGGCCAGGGTGTCCTCGATCGCGTCACCGAGGAAGATGATGCGCTCCTTGAGCAGGCGCGAGTAGATGTCGTAGGCGCGCTCGCCGCGGCTCGACGACTCGATGACCATCGGGACGAGCATCTGGGGACCTCCTGGCGCGGCTCCTTCCGCGCGGCCGCGCGGGGAACGGTGCGAATCGGGGAAGGGCGGCGTCACGCCGGCGACGCTTCGGCTTCGGGGACGTGGTCGTGATCGTGGTCGTGGTCGCCATCCCGCGGCGCCGCCGCCACCGTCGACGCCTCCCCCTCCTCGGCGTGCGGGATGGCCGGGTGCTCGGGGTGTGCGGCAAGCCAGCGGTCGATGAGCGTCTCGACGACCCGCGAGCGACGCAGCGAGCTGCGGATCGCGGCCTGGGCCCGCGGTGTGTCGAAGTAGGCCGCCAGCTTCGGCTCCGAGGCGTAGCGCGCCCTGGCCCGCAGGATCTCGTCGATGATGTCGCGGTCCGGGACGTCGATCCCCTCGCGGGTGGCGATCTCGCCGAGGACGAGCAGCGTTTTGGCCCGCTCTTCCGCTCCCGGCCGGAACTCCGCATGGAGCTCCTCGGCGGCCTTCCCGGTCGCCGCGAGATACGCCTCCTCGGTGATCCCCTGGCGGGCGAGGGCGCCCTTCATCTCGTCGTGCATCACCTCGACCTCCTCGTCCACGAGGATGTCGGGGATCTCGATCGTGGCGTTCTTCACGGCGTAGTCGATGATGCGGTCGGCGAAGCCGTGGCGGGCCCGGTCCAGGGCGCTCCGCTCGAGCCGCTTGCGGATCTCCGCGCGCAGGGTCGCAAGGTCGGCGAAATCGCCCATGGCCTGGGCGAAGTCGTCGTCGGCGGCCGGCACGATCTTCTCGCGCAGCTCCTTCAGCTCGACGCTGAAGTGGGCCTGCGCGCCGCGCAGCGACTCGTCCTGGTAGTCGTCGGGGAACGTGATGTCGAACTCGGCCGTGTCGCCCGGCTCCAGGCCGACGAGGTGCTCCTCGAAACCCGGGAGCAGGCGCTCCTCCCCGATGACGAGCGGCATCCGCTCCGACGTCCCGCCGTCGAAGGGAACGCCGTCGCGGGTGCCGGCGAAGCCGATGACGGCCCAGTCACCCTTCGCGGCGGCGCGCTCCTCCACCGGGCCGAGCGTTGCCTGCTGGTCGCGCATCTCGTCGACGACGCGATCCACCTTCGCCTCGTCGACCGGTTCGATCTCGGGCTTGAACGGGAAGTTGGCGTAGTCGCCGAGCTCCACCCGGGGGCGCAGCGGCACGATGGCCTTGAAGCGCAGCGGCTTCCCCTCTTCGGCCTCGACCATCTCCACCTCGGGGCGGCCGATGATGACGATCGCGGGATCGTCGACCGTCCCCTGTACCCATTCGCGGTAAGAGGTGTCCACGAGCGTCTCGACGGCCTCGTCCCAGACGGCGCCCTCGCCAAGGACGCGGTCGAGCATGCCGCGAGGGGCCTTGCCGGGGCGGAACCCGGCGACGCGCGTGCGCTGGCTCAGGCGACGGGTGGCGTCGGCGACGGCGCGCGCGACGCGATCGACGGGGAGCTCCACCTCGACGACGAGGGTGCTCTTCTCGGAGGGGGTCGTGGTCACATGCATGGCCGAGGAAGTATAGGGGCCGTCCCGGGGGACCGCCCGGTCGCAGCTGCCCCGCGGGCCTGCGCGCCCCGGTGTGGTGGGCGAGGTCGGGGTCGAACCGACACGCCGCTCACGCGGCACCGGCTCCTAAGGCCGGCGCGTCTGCCATTCCGCCACTCGCCCGTGGCGCGAGTCTAGCGGGTGGAAGGCCTGCCTCCTCCGTCGCGGCCGCGAATCTTGGCCTCACGGCTCGCGATGTCGTCGGCCGACGGGGGGAAGACGCGCTTCACGATCTCGCGGCCGAGCTGCGAGGCGAGGGGAATGCCGCCCGTGAGGAGGACCCGGCGCACGAACTGCGAGTCGCTCTTCCGGTTCGTGTCGACGAACGCGGCGAACTCCCGCTCGAGTGCCCCGCGCACCTTGGCCCCGTCGTCGCCGAGAGCGCGGACCGCCTTCTCGACCTGCTCGGGGAGGAGGCTCGGTGGCAGGGGATCCGGCGCGCCGAAGACCCGGTGCCTGACGGAGCGGAGCACCTTGCGGGGACCGCCGAGGACGACGAACGCCGTCCCCCCGAGCGCCGCGACCGTCTTGCCCGGGTTGCGCCGGACCCGGGCGCGCACGTCCACGGCGGCGCGAGCGGTCGCCTCCAGGCGGACGATCTCGTCGCCCAGGGCCCCGCGTGCGGCGATCACCTCCTCGAGGGCGGCGGCCGTCGCGGGATCCAGGGGGGGCGCGGCTGTCTGCGCGTCAGTCATGCCGCGTCCTCCTTCTTGCCGGGCAGGCGGGCCTCGACGAACGCCTTCGTCTCCATCGCCGCGTCGATCGACGCCTGCGGGGTGAAGTGCTGCTTCAGTGCCTCCCAGTCGTAGTCGCGCAGCCTGAGCGACGCGAGCACGGGCCAGGTGACCAGGGTCACCGTCACCCCGAGGGCGGCGCCGACCTGGGGGCTGAACGAGATCGCGGTGAAGGCGCCGAAGAGCGCGCCGAGGATGGCGCCGGCGAGGAAGCCCCCGAGGGCGCCCCCGGCGCCGCTCGCCCGGGCGCCCAGCAGCAGGCCGAGCAGGGCGAACACCGCGCCCCATAGGGCGAGGCCCACGGCCAGCGGCCCGATCCCCGTCTCGGTGCCGGGCGCGGCCGTCTCGGCAATCGCCGCGTAGGCGGCGTTCGGCAGGGCGAGGCCCAGGACGACACCGACGGCCAGGCCGACCAGCATGGAGACGAGCAGCGTCCCGGCCAGGTACGTCCGTGAGATCCGCAGGGCGATGAGCACAAGGATCACGGCCGTGGCGATCGAGAAGAGCGTGCCATGGAGGATCCCCCACCCCATCGAGCCGAAGATCCACTCGCCCAGGAAGAGGGGCATCCCCACCGAGACGAGGAGGCCGACGTAGAGGAGGAGCGCCAGGGCCATCCCGACCAGGGCGGCGACCTTCTTGGCATCCTCGAGGATGACCGCGAGCTCCGCCTTGGCGAGGGCGATTTGCGCGTCTGCGAGGCGCCGTCCGGCAGCGATCGTGCGCGCAACCTGCTCCCGGATGCCGGGCGGCCGGCCGGGACGCGGCGGCGGTCCAGCGGGCGGGGGCTCGGCTGGTGGCGCCTCGTCCGCCCCGGGCGTGGTCGGCTCGCCGTCGCCGGCCGGCGACGGCTCCGCGGGAATCGAGGGCGGGACGGCGCCGGCCGGCGGCGGTCCAGCGGGCGGGGGCTCGGCCGGCGGGTCGGACGGGCGGGAGGCGTCGGGAGGCAACTGCTCGCTCAGGGTCAAGCTCCTTCGCGCGATGAGTACCGGGCGATCATACCGCTGCGCCGGGCCCGCGGCGGGTCAAGTCCGACCTAGATGGACGCGCACGGCCCGCCGACCCTCCGCGCGGATCAGCTGATCGTGAGGACCGGCTGCTGACGGGCCGCTCGCACCGACATGCGCGCGGCCACGACCCCGGCGATGGTCGTGAGCGCCCGGGCGGCCGGCCCCGGCTCGCGCTGGGCCACGACCGGAATCCCCGCGTCGCCGCCCTGGCGAACCGTGACATCGAGCGGAATCCCGCCCAGGAACTCCACGTCGTGCTCGCGGGCGAAGCGCTCGGCGCCGCCGCGGCCGAAGATCTCGGTCGCCTCGCCGCAGTGCGAGCAGACGAAGGCGCTCATGTTCTCCACGATCCCGATCACGGGGACGCTCATCCTGCGGAACATCGCCAGGGCCTTCCCCACGTCGGCGATCGCCACCTGCTGGGGGGTGCTGACCAGGATGGAGCCGGAGATGGGGACCGCCTGGGCCAGGGTCAGCTGGGCGTCCGAGGTGCCCGGCGGCAGGTCGACGACGAGGTAGTCCAGCTCGCCCCAGTCGACATCGCGCAGGAACTGCTGGATGGCGCCCCCCACGAGGGGGCCGCGCCAGACGATCGGCTGCCCCTCCGGGACGAAGAAGGCGATGGAGATCACCTTCACTCCGTACCGCTCGAGCGGTACGATCTTGTTGTCCGTGCTGGTCGTGGGGGCGCCCTCGATGCCCATCAGGAGGGGGATGTTGGGCCCCGTGATGTCGGCGTCGAGCAGGCCGACCGCGGCGCCGGCCTGGGCGAGCGCGACCGCCAGGTTGGTGCTGACGGTGCTCTTCCCCACCCCGCCCTTCCCAGAAGCGACGGCGATGATGTTCTTCACGCCGTCCAGCAGCTGGGGACCCGCCGCGGGAGCAGCGCGGCGGACCATCGCGCCCCATGTGATCTCCACGTCGGAGGCGCCGATCCCGACGAGGGCAGCCCGGGCATTTGTCTCGATCTCGTCCTTGAGCGGGCAGGCGGGCGTCGTCAGCTCGATGGTGAAGGCGACCTTCGGGCCCTCGATCACGATCCCCTTGACCATGTTGAGGGTCACGATGTCGCGGCCGAGCTCGGGCTCCTGGACGGTGCGCAGGGCGTCGAAGACGGCGCCCTCGGTGAGCGTGTTCATAAGGCGGCAGGATCCTTCCGCTGGCGGGGGCGGGGCGCGGTCCACGGGCGCGCGCCCGGAGCCAGATCGTAACTCGGGCGCGGGCGGAGCGCCGTCGCCCCGTTCCGCGCGGGCTTGGCGCAGGGGTCGCGCGGGATTCGCACGGAATGGGCCGGCCGACGACGAAACCCGTAGATCCGGTTCCGGGTTTGACAGGGGTTTGCGCGCGCCCGTACGATCGCGTGACTGACCGCAGAGCGGCAGGGTCGGTGAAGACGCGAGAGGGGGCGCGCCACCGACGCGCGATCTGCCGCCCCGTCCCCCGGGTGGCCGCGCCGGGCGGATCCTCCTCACGGCCCCCAGAGGAGCAGCAACACGCCCGTGGCGACCGACATCGAAGTCCGGCTCGTGGATGTCGTGAAGAAGTTCGGGGACGTGGCCGCCGTCGACCATGTTGACCTCGAGGTGCGCGACGGCGAGTTCTTCTCCCTCCTGGGGCCGTCCGGCTGCGGCAAGACCACGACACTCCGCATGATCGGCGGCTTCGAGGAGCCCACGTCCGGCCTCATCGAGCTGCACGGCCAGGACGTGACCTGGCTGCCGCCCTACCGGCGGAACGTGAACACCGTCTTCCAGAACTACGCGCTCTTCCCGCACCTCACCGTCTACGAGAACGTCGCCTTCGGCCTGCGCCGCAAGAAGGTCAAGGACGGCGAGATCCGGCGCCGCGTCGGCGAGATGCTGGCCCTCGTCGAGCTCGCCGGCTTCGAGAAGCGCAAGCCAACCCAGGTCTCGGGCGGCCAGGCGCAGCGGATCGCCCTCGCCCGGGCGCTCATCAACCGGCCCTCCGTGCTCCTCCTCGACGAGCCCCTCGGGGCGCTCGACCTCAAGCTCCGCAAGCAGATGCAGCTCGAGCTGAAGCGGATCCAGCAGGAGGTCGGGATCACGTTCATCTACGTGACCCACGACCAGGAGGAGGCGATGACCATGTCCGATCGTATCGCCGTCATGAATCGCGGCCGGTACGAGCAGCTGGCCGACCCCGAGACGCTCTACGAGCGCCCGGCCACCCGTTTCGTGGCCGGGTTCCTGGGCATCTCGAACCTCCTGCGCGGCACGGTCGTCGAGAAGAGCGATCGCTACGCGGCAGTCCGGCTCGTCGACGATGCCCTGGTCCGGATCCCCATCGCCGCCGTCGACGGCGCCTCGAGCATCGAGGTCGGCGTGCGGCCCGAGAAGATCCGGATGCTGACCGCGGAGGCGGCGGCGCCCGAGGGGTTCAACGTCCTCGCCGGCACCGTCCGCGATGCGTCCTACGTGGGCGTCAGCACCCAGTACGTCATCGAAACCCGGAGCGGCGGGCGGATCACGGTCTACGAGCAGAACGTCGAACGCACGATCCATGGATCCCTGTACCGGCCGGGCGAGGACGTCCAGCTCGCCTGGTCGCCCGACCATTCGTTCGCAGTCGCCCCGTCCGTCGCCGAGATGGCTCCAGAGGACTGATCCGGTCGCCGCCGCGGGCGGTGCCATGGAGGAGCAGATGTCCGAGCACGATTCGATCCTGGGTCGCAGGTTCACCCGGCGCACGATCCTCCAGGGCAGCGCCCTGGCGGGTGTCGGCGCCTTCCTCGCCGCGTGCGGCGCGCCGGCCCAGTCGACCGGGCCGACCACGGCTCCCTCGTCCGCCGCGAGCGGCGAGCCGGCTCCGTCCTCGCCGGCCGCCGAGGCGACTCCGAGCGAGATCCTCAACTTCGCGAACTGGCCGCTCTACATCGACCAGGACGAGGGCAGTCCACCGGTCAGCCCGACGCTCGAGCAGTTCAAGGCGAAGTACGGGACGACGGTCAACTACGTCGAGGCGGTCAACGACAACGATCAGTTCTTCGGGACGATCCAGCCGCCGCTGCAGGCCGGCCAGGACACCGGCTGGGACATCACCGTCCTGACCGACTGGATGGCCGCCCGCCTCATCCGCCTGGGCTGGGTAGAGACGATCGACACCGCCAACACGCCGAACTTCGTGGCCAACCTGCGCGACGTCTACAAGGCCGTGGACTGGGACCCGGAGAACAACCTGCGAGCCCCGTGGCAGTCGGGCCTGACCGGCCTCGGGTTCGACGAGGCGACGACCGGCAACGTCACGAGCCTCGACGCGCTGTGGACCGACGATCCCCGCTGGAAGGGCAAGGTCTGGCTGCTCTCCGAGATGCGGGACACGGTCGGCCTGACCCTCCTCAAGCTCGGCATCATGCCCGAGGATTTCACGCTGGAGCAGGCCGGCGCGGCCCTGGCCGAGATCCAGAAGACCGTCGACGCGGGGATCGTCCGCAGCTTCCTCGGCAACGACTACAAGGAGGGGCTGGTCAAGGGCGACCTCGTCCTCGGCACGGCCTGGTCCGGCGACATGATCATCGCCAAGGGGGAGAAGGCGTCGCTCGCCTTCAACATCCCCGACCAGGGCGGGATGCTGTGGACCGACAACATGCAGATCCCGAAGGGCGCCCAGCACAAGTACACGGCGGAGCTGATGATCGACTGGGTCTACGACCCCGAGATCGCCGCCCAGCTGGCCGCCTACATCCAATACGTCTCGCCCGTCGCCGGCTGCCAGGAGGCGATCGCGAAGAACCCGGATCCCGAGGTGGCCGCCCTCGCCGACAACCCGTTGATGTTCCCCGACGATGCGACCCTCGGGACGGTGCACATCTTCCGGGCCCTCAGCGAGGAGGAGGAGATCTCCCTCAACGACGAGTTCTCGAAGGTCACCGGGAACTGACCGAACCCCCGCGCAGCGAGCGGCCCCACGCGGGCCGCCGGCGCCCGCCCACCCCAGAGGATCGCCCGTGGGACAGCTCCTCCGCCGCTACCGGTTCCTCGTCCCATACCTGCTGCTGGCGCCCGGCCTCATCTGGCTGGCGGTGTACTACGTGTACCCCGCCGTCCAGATGTTCATCGCCTCGTTCTGGAGCGGCTCGATCTCCCAGGGGTTCACGTTCTCGTTCGCCAACTGGACCAACTACACGGAGGCGCTCGACCGCTACTCGGAGCAGTTCGTCCGCTCGATCATCTTCGCGGGCCTCGCGACGCTGCTGACCTTCGCGATCAGCTTCCCGCTCGCCTACACGATCGCCTTCCGCGGCGGCCGCTACAAGAACCTGCTCCTCTTCCTCGTCATCGCCCCGTTCTTCACGAGCTTCCTCCTGCGGGTCATCAGCTGGCGCACGATCCTCGGCGACGACGGCCTGCTCCTGGGCCCCCTGAAGGCCATCGGCCTCCTGCCCGAGGACTTTCGCGTCCTCGCCACGCCGGTCGCCGTGATCACCGGCATCGCGTACAACTTCCTGCCCTTCATGACGCTGCCGATCTACGTGAGCCTGGAGAAGATCGACCGGCGCCTGCTCGAGGCCGGCCAGGACCTCTACGCCACGCCGTTCATGACCTTCCGCAGGGTCACCTTCCCGCTGGCCCTCCCGGGCGTCTTTGCGGGCACGCTGCTGACCTTCATCCCGGCCATGGGCGACTACGTCAACGCCGAGCTGCTGGGCCAGACGCCGGCGACGCGGATGATCGGCAACGTGATCCAGAGCCGCTTCCTGACCAACAACGACTACCCGACGGCGTCGGCACTCTCCTTCATCCTGATGGCGGGCATTCTCGTCGCCGTCGCCCTCTATGCGCGGGTCCTGGGCACCGAGGAGCTCACGAGCGGGGCGGTGTGACGGGATGAGCGAGATGACCGTCGCCCCCGCCGCGGGCCGTACGCGCGGGACCGCGCGCCAGCGGAGCACCCGCTGGCTCGGCCGCAACTTCCTCTACCTGTACACGGCGGCCGCGATCGTGTACCTGATGCTGCCGATCGTCGTCATGATCGTCTTCAGCTTCAACGATCCCGTCGGCAAGTCGAACTTCACGTGGGTCCAGTTCAGCCTGGACGCATGGCTCAGGCCCTTCGGCGCGCTCGGGCTTCAGAGCGCCGTCTTCGCGAGCCTGCGGATCGCCTTCATCTCCACCGTGGTGGCCACGATCCTGGGGACGCTCATCGGCCTGGCCCTCACGCGGTACACCTTCCGCGGCCGCGCCGCCACGAACCTCTTCATCTTCCTGCCGATGGCGACGCCGGAGATCGTCCTGGGCGCCTCGCTCCTCACGATGTTCGTCTCGATCGGCCAGCCGCGCAACGAGCTCACGATCCTGATCGCCCACATCATGTTCAACATCAGCTTCGTCGTGGTGACCGTGCGGGCTCGCCTCGCCGGCTTCCCACGCCACCTCGAGGAGGCGGCGATGGATCTCGGCGCGACCGAGTGGGTCACGTTCTGGAAGGTCACCTTCCCGCTCATCTTCCCGGGGGTCATGGCCGCGGCGCTCCTGGCCTTCAGCCTCTCGATCGACGACTTCGTCATCACGAACTTCACGGCCGGCCAGACCGTCACCTTCCCCATGTACATCTACGGCTCCTACCGGGTCGGCGTGCCGGTCCAGGTCAACGTGATCGGGACGATCATCTTCCTGACGGCGGTCGGCGCGGTGCTCCTGAGCACGGTCCTGCAGCGCCGCGACCGGTCCGCCTGAGCCCGCGGTCCGCCGGCGCGCTGTTTCGTCGCACTCCGCGGCCGCGAAACGTGCATCGTCTGGGTTACCACGCCACCGACGTTCCCAAAGGAGCCCGCCATGGTCGACACGACCGCCGCCAGACCCAGCTTGGCCCCCCTGCCCGAACGCTCCGTCGTACCCGGCGTCTGGTCGCGGGTCACGAACGTCACGGTCGACCACGGCGAGGGAAGCTGGCTCGTGACCACCGACGGGGAGCGCTACCTCGACTACAGCTCGGGGATCGGGGTCACCAATACCGGTCACGCCCACCCGCGGGTGGTCGCCGCGGTCCAGGCCCAGGCCGCGAAGCTGCTCCACGGCCAGCAGAACATCGTGTACCACGAGGCCGGCCTCCGCCTCTACGACCGGCTCCGGACGGTTCTGCCCGGCGGACCGTGGCAGGCATTCCTCTCGAACTCCGGCGCCGAGGCGGTCGAGGCCGCGGTCAAGCTGGCGCGGGCCGCCACCAGGCGCCCGGTGATCCTGGTCTTCCGGGGCGGCTACCACGGCCGAACCGCCCAGACGATGGCCCTGACCACCGCCAAGAACGTCTACCGCGGCGACTTCGAGCCGCTGCCGGGCTCCGTCTACAGCACCGACTTCCCGTACTGCTACCGGGCCCCCGGCGCTGCCCACGCCCCCGACGCCGGGTGCACGTGCGACTGGGAGGAGCAGCTCGACTACACGCTCCACACCCTGACCTACCCCGAGCACGTCGCGGCGATCATCGTCGAGCCGGTCCTCGGCGAGGGCGGCTACATCGTCCCCCCGCCGGGCTTCCTGCCGCGCCTTCGGGAGATCACCCGCAGCCACGGGATGCTCCTGGTCGTCGACGAGGTCCAGACGGGCGTCGGGAGGACCGGAGAGCTCTTCGCGGTGCGCCACTGGGACGTGGAGCCCGACATCCTCGTCTTCGCCAAGGGGATCGCCTCGGGCCTCCCCCTCTCCGGGATCATCGCCCGCGAGGAGCTCCTCACCGCGTGGCGGCCGGGGGCGCATGGCGGGACCTACGGCGGCAACGTCGTGGCCTGCGCCGCCGCCAACGCAACCCTCGACGTCGTCGAAGAGGAGGGGCTCGTGGCCAACGCGCGGGAGCGGGGCGCCCAACTCCTGGCCGGGCTCCGGGCGATCCAGGCGCGGCACCCGGCGGTCGGCGACGCGCGCGGCCTCGGCTGCATGGTCGCGATGGAGTTCGTGAAGGCCGGCGAGGGAGACGGAAGGGTCCGGGACCCGGACCTCGCCAAGCGCGTGATCGCGGGCGCCCTGGAGCGGAAGCTGATCGTCCTGTCCGCCGGCGCCTACGCCAACGTCACCCGGATCGTCCCCCCGCTCGTGACGACGGCCCCCGAGGTCGAGCTTGCCCTCGGGATCCTCGAGGAGAGCGTGACAGCCGCCGGAGCCTGAACGCGTCGCGGCGAGGCCGCTGGTACATCAGCCCGGGGTGGCCGGGCCGCACAGCCGGGCCAGGATCTCCTCGTGGAGGAGGCCGTTGCTCGCGACGAAGCTCGCGGCGTTCACGTCGCGCGCGCCGGTCACGTCGCTGACCCGTCCGCCGGCCTCCTCGATGATGATCATCGGGGCGGCGATGTCCCAGCTGTGCATCCCGGTCTCGAGCATCGCCTCACCGGCCCCCTCGGCGACGAGCGCATAGCCCCAGAAGTCGCCGAAGCCGCGGTCGCGCCAGCAGGCGTCGATCACGGCGTCGAAGCCGGGCATGAGCCCCGACGCGACATTCTCGCGGCGGCTGCCGTAGATGAGCTGGGCGTCAGCGAGGACGTCCACCGAGCTCACGAGCACCCGCCGGCGCAGTCCGTCGCGCGCGACGGCCCACGCGCCGCGACCCCGCGCGGCATACCAGCGCTCGCCCATCGCCGGGGCCGACATCACCCCGACCTGCATCTCGCCGTCGACCTCCACCGCCAGCAGGGTCCCGAAGAGCGGCACGCCGCGGATGAAGTTGTGGGTCCCGTCGATCGGGTCGATGTACCAGCGGATGCCGGCCGCGCCGTCCTCGTCGCCGTACTCCTCGCCCACGAAGCCATGGTTCGGGTAGATGGCCCGGATCCGCTCGCGGATGAGGCGCTCGATCGCCCGGTCGGCCTCGGTGACGAAGGTGCTGTCGGGCTTTCGCGAGGTGGGCACCTCGCGGCGATACCAGCGGAGGGCGACGCGGTCGGCCTCGTCGCACAGCTCGAGGGCGAGCGAGAGCCAGGCCGCGAGGTCGCCCTCGGGCGCCCGACGGAGGGCGGCGCTCCAGGTAGCGCCGTGGCGCGCGGATTCGACCATCGTCACGAGGCCGCGCCCGCGCCCTTGAGGGCCTCGGGCGCCGGGCGGTGCCACTCGGGACCGTTCGGGACGTGACGGGCCAGGAGGTCGGCCGTCCCGGTCACCTTCAGCTGGTCGAACAGGAAGGCGACCTTGACCGCCTGGCTGGCGAGGATCTGGCCTTTCGTCGGGAGGCTCCACGTCTGCCGCTTGAACGGCCCGATCGCCTTCTTGCGGGTGGTGTAGATGAACTGGGTGTCGGTCATCCCGTCCTTGCGCTCGTCGGCGGCGTTGGCAAAGCACCAGGCCTCGATCTCGGCGTGGAGGTCGACGGGGAAGGCCGGGTGCTCGTAGACGGCGTTCTGGAAGCCGGTGGCGAGGTGGATCTCGGCGGTCTCGACCGTGGGGAACGTGTGGAAGAGGCCGTCGGGCAGGGTGCTCGCGCCGTGCTGGACCGCGCCGGCCGCGCCGTAGGTGCGAGCAACGTCACCCAGGACGCGCAGGACCTCGAAGTCGAGCTTGACCTCGGCCACCCCGCCGCCCGGCAGCGGCACGCCGCCGTGGCTCGTCCCGGTCTGGACGCTGACCTTGCTCACCCCGACTGCGCCGGGGGCGCGGGCGTCGAGCTCGCGGCGGAAGCCGTCGAGGTAGGCGCGCAGCTCCGCCTCGTTGGAGTTCTGCTTGCCGACCTCGCCGATCTCGCCGCCCACGGAGACCGTCGTGCCGGCCGGTTCGAGCTCGCGGATGAGGGCCGTGATCTCGGCCGCTCGCGTGTAGTTGACGCGCTGCTGCTCGTCGACGGTCGCCTTCGAAAGGTCCACCAGCGTGGAGCTGTCGACGTCGATGTTGAGGTAGCCCGCTGCGATCGCGTCGCGACACGCCTTGCGGATCTCCTCGGTCATCGCCTCGGGATCCGCGGCGTACTTCTTCGCGTTGAACTGGTAGTGGTCGCCCTGGATGAAGACCGGGCCTACCCAGCCCGCGGCGATGGCGCCCGCGAGGCAGTTGGGGGCGTACTCGAAGACACGCTGCCAGGTGTAGGTCTGCTCCGACCGGGCGAGCTCGAGGATCACCGGCCCGACGCCCTTCTCCTTCGCCGTCGCGAAGATCGCCTTCGCCGTATCGTAGGTGTCCATCCGGATGTTGATCGCGGGGACGGTGAGTCCGCTCACCTCGCCGCGCGCGCGCGCCGCGTAGAAGTCCTGGATGCTGGCCGACCGGGCGCCCAGCGCCTGGCTCGCCTCCCAGATGATCCAGCGCGCGCCCTCGACCGTCGCCGCGTCCTCGGAGAAGGTCTGGGTCCAGGCAAGATCCTCGATCGTGCGGGCGCGGAAGGCGGCCTCGTCGGTGACGACGACGCGGTCGCCCTCGATGCGGGCGGTCCCGTCGAGGAGCGCGATCAGCTCGGGGATCGAGGCGGCGACGATGGCCATGGCGCGGGTCTCCTGTCGGTGGCGGGCGGCGGGGCGGTGGCCCGCGCCGCGGGGCTGGCGGTTGGTGGCGCACCGCGATCCGGCCGGCACCGGAACCGGGCACCCGCGGCCCGTGCATGGTACGACGCACCGCGTACCGCGGCACCCGTCCGGGCGGCCCGTCCTCCCGGGCCGAAGGGACGGCCTACGAGTCCTCGCTCCCGAACAGGCTCAGCGCCGCCAGACCCTCTTCGCGCAGGCGATACGACCCTCGTCTCACGCGCTCGAACCACCCGTAGACGTCGCGGGCAAGGATCTGCTGCGCGTTCGGCGCCTCGGCAGCCACGCGAAGCGCCGCAACCGTCGCGGGGCCCTCGCGGAGCGCGCCTGCCAGCCGGAGCGCCTCCTGCCGGTAGGCGGTCATGATCGGCACCCGGGCACCCCCGCCGGCCGTCGGGTCGCCGCGTCGCCGGTGATGCTCCCGCAGCACCCGCGCCGAGCGCCGTCGGTCGTGGCGCGGACGGTGCGGACCGGGGTCGACCAGGACCTCGACGCGAGGACGCGGCGCGTGGACGGCGAGGAGCCCGAGGCCGAGGCGCCGGCAGAGCGGGCGAATTCCCCGCCGCCGTGCCGCCCCCGCCGGCACGGCGAGGTACACCATGTCGGCGATCGCGAGCCGGTCCACGCCCTGGAGCACGAGGCCGAGCGTGAACGTGAGCTTGAGCTCGACGATGATGGGTGGTTCGTCGGCCCGGACGGCCACGAGGTCGCAGCCGGCGATCTCGCCCTTCACGTCATACCCACGGGCCTGGAGGAAGGCCTTGACCGGCGCGTAGAGCTCGACCTCCCGCGTCGGTCCGCGGGCGGCCAGGGATCGCGACGACCCGTTGCCGACGGGCACCTCAGCCCACCCCCGCCTCCCTGGAGTAGGCAGCGACGATCCGGTCGAGCTCCCCCGCCATGCCGTCAGGGAGCGGCGGCGGGACGTGGCTCGCGAGGAGCGAGCGCGCTCGCTCGCGGGCCCGGTCGCGCGGCGACGGGCGGCCGCCGGCCTCCCAGTCCTCCCACGTGCCCCGGTCGAACAGGCGCGGCTGCCAGAGGCCGCGCATGTGATCGATGGTGTGGTCCTCGGCCAGGAAGTTGCCGCCCGGGCCGACCTCGCCGATGACGTCCACCGCGAGCGTCGCGTCGTCGACGGTGATTCCACCGGCCAGGTGGCGGATCAGCCCGAAGATCTCCGCGTCGAGGACCATCTCCTCGAGGGCGAAGACGCGGGCCGCGTACAGGAGCCCTGCCCCGGACAGCATGTCGGCGCCGGCAAAGAGGCTCATCAGCCCGGACAGGCCGTTCTCGAGCCCCGCCTGCCAGTCGGAGGTCTTGGACCCCGGCGCGAACGTCCCGACGCTCGACGGAAGCCGGTAGTGCCGGGCGAGCTGGGCGAAGGCCGCCTGGTACAGCAGGTCCTCGGGACCGCCGCAGGCCACGAGCCCAGTCCGGAGGTCCATCGTGGTGGAGCAGGCGCCGAAGAACGTTCGCGCTCCCGGGGCAAGCGTCTCCAGGATCGTGACCCCCGCGAGGACCTCTGCGTTCGTCTGCGCCAGGACGCCGGCCGGTGTCGCCGGCGCCGTCGCGCAGCCGATCGCCATGACGACGAAGCCGGCGGGGACGCCTGCCTCCGCGTAGACGAGGGCCGCCTCCAGGGCGTCGCCCTCGAACTGGAGCGGGCTCAGGCTCACCTGGAACGACGAAAGGATCGGGCGGGCGCGGAGCGCGTCGGCGCCGCCGGCCACGGCGCGCGCCATCTCCACGGCTCCGCGTGCCGCGAGCGGCGTGACCGCGGTCATGAGCTGGACGTGCTTGCCGCTGTTCGCCAGCTGCGTCCGCAGCTCGTGGAGCGGACGCACCGGGACCGGGCGATCCCCGGCCTCGACGCCCTGCCACAGGAACGAGATCTCCGGGAGCGCGTCGGCCAGGCGCGTGACCTGGGCGAGGTCGACCTCGGTCGAGGAACGCCGGATGCCGGTCTCGAGGTCGAGGATCTCGGCGGCGCTGCCGTCGACCGAGAGATAGCCGTGCTCGCCGTCGAGGGGCAGGTCCCAGGCGGGCTCGCGCGCCGCCAGGGTGTATGCGTGCGGCGCGACGGAGAGTGCCGCCTCCACGAGACCCGCCGGCAGGCGAACCCGATCGCCGTCCACGTGCGCCCCGGCCCCGGCCATGCGATCCCGGACGGAGGCCGATCCGACGGCGACGCCGGTCTCCTCGAGGATCCGGAGGCCGGCCGCGTGCATTCGGGCGAGCCCCTCGGGCGACAGGGGCCGGAGCGAGGGCTCCCCGATCGGGAGTGCGCGAACGGGTGACCTGGGGTCGGGCATCGGGGTAGCTCCGTGCAGCTGGCCAGTTGCGGGCGGGTCCGAGGCGGGTCGGGGAGATCGGGGAGGCCGCCCCGGCTGTGAGGGCGAGCCTAGCCCACCCGTGCCGCGGCCGCGAGCACGCCCTGATCGAGCTGGCCGCGCGCGACGAGGTCCTCCAGGAGGACCGTCCGGCGGCGGCGCTCCACCTCGAAGTCGCCCGAGCGCATCCGGATGCGCTCGGCGAGATCGGGCGCGATCCCCCAGGCGAAGTCGTCCCAGCGATCGTCGCGCGCGTCCCAGGTCGCCAGGATGGCGGGGCGCTCCCGTCGCGGATGTCCGGCCGCGTCCAGCATCAGGGGCCGGAGGTAGTGGGCGGCGACGACGCGCGGCTCGCCGGCGACGTCGGGACGCCGCTCCACCACGAGGATGACGCCCAGGAATGACGCCTCGTCGCCGGTCAGTCCCTGGCCCGCCAGCACGTCGAGGACGCCGGCGAGGTCCGGCGCGTCCACCAGGGCCGCCAGCCCACTCTGGCCGGTCGTCACGGCGAGGGCCGCGCGCAGGATGCCCGGCATCGAGCCGCTCGCGAGCGTCCCGGCGACGCGAACCAGCCGACCCGCCTTTCCCGCAGCCGCGGCGTCGGGCCGCCGTTCGGCCGGGAGAGCGTCCACGACCGCATCCAGGAGAGACGCCCCGACCGCGGCATCGCGTCCCGCCACGAGGATGGGTACGCCGCGCTCCGCCAGGAGCCAGGCGAGAGCGGCCAGCGATGCGTCGAGCATGCGCGCGACCACGAGGCCGGGCAGCGTCGGGAGCGCGGCGATGGAAGGAGGCATGGCTCCAGCACGGCAGGGTTGGCGGGCCGCCGAGCCTACGCGCGAGCCCGGGACCCGTCAACCGAGCTCGAGGTCCTTGCTCGAGGTCCTCCTGCGGGAGGCTTGTCGCCGACGCGATCCGTGCGCGATACTGCAGGCGATTCATGGGGGTTGACCGGCACGGAGGGAGTGGCAGTGATTCAGCGGTTCCTGGGCGTCTCCATCGGCGCGCTCATCACGTTCCTGATCCTGTGGGTCAGCACGGTCGTCAACGTGGCCGAAGGTGACCTCCTGACGTGGTACGTCGCGGCGGCCGTCATCGGCGCCATCGGCAGCTTCTTCTGGCCGGTCGTTGCCGGGATCTGGATCCATCGACGAAGGAAGGCACGGCGCGACAACCAGATCGACGAGGAAGTCCAGCGCCAGGTCGCCGAGCAGAACAAGGGCTGACGGGTCGCACCCGCAACCTCAGCAGGGCCATCGTCCAGGCTGTCGCGATGGCGATCATCGTCCATCGGTGCCGGTTCGCCATGCGGTCAGGCCACCGTGCGGAGCAGGTGGCCGGTAGAGGCCGATCGTACCCTCCACTCGCCCCGGACCGACCGGGGCACTCCACCCCGGCCCCCGGCAACGGGACGCCCGGCCGGCTCTCTTCGCAGGTTGCGGATCGGCGTTCCGACACGGGGGTCGTGTCATCATCATCATCATGATGGAGATCCTGCCTGCGACCCCGGACACCTGGCCCCGGCTCCAGGACCTGTTCGCGCGCCGCGGCGGACCCGACACGCGCTTCTGCTGGTGCATCTACTGGCGGGTTCGCTC
>Ga0315276_10001173_pt1 | contig 23350 bp, 18 predicted proteins | sample YL17G05_0_MG_FD_204542 | JGI IMG/M metagenome (GOLD analysis project Ga0315276, IMG submission 204542) | Sediment microbial communities from Yellowstone Lake, YNP, Wyoming, USA - YL17G05_0 | ecosystem: Environmental > Aquatic > Freshwater > Lake > Sediment | place: USA: Wyoming | collected... | reverse complement strand
CCGCCCAATTATAGGGAGACTCTATATCCCGATGTTGTATGAAATAAAATTTAATGAAAAATAAAAAAATCTGCGTGAATCTGCGTTAATCTGTGGTTTGATTTTCTTTAAGTCCTTGTTATGACAATACTTAAGCAAAAACACTGGTGTTTTCTGATGCATTTTGACGTATCTCTGATGTATTTTGGAGTGCTTCTGAATCACTTAGAGTGCGTTCTGATTACATCTGGATACCTTCTGATTACATCTGATGACAACTGATTACAACTGATAACATCGTAGCAATCGTTAAATTTTACCCATCTTACCAAAAACCCGCCTGTTTCCGCCCTACGATGTAACGTTTTTTTGCTCAATTTATGACCTTTTTCCACATTTTATGCACGCTTCATAACTACTTTAACGGCAGAGAGTTACATCAATTATCCTCCGGCAACACCCCTCAAATTCACATTTCGGACAAATTTCTCTTGTCCGTTTTGGCCTTTTTGCATATACTTTTAGCAGACTGACCGGTCAGTCATTTTACATTCTGCTGAGATTACTGCTGAGGGTATTATTTATAATGTCTTATTATAAAAGAAGTTAAGGAATACCAAAATGACTGTTACAGAGAAGAAAACTGATTTAGTCAAGCGTCGCACCGAGCAGATTTTAGCTTCTGCAAAGCGGATTTTTGCTCAGGATGGCTTCCGCCGCACTCAGCTCGACCACATCGCCGCCGACCTAAACGTCGGCAAGGGAACACTTTACAGATATTTCAAGGACAAGAAATCCCTCTTTTTAGCCGTCTTTAATCAGGGTGTCGAACGTCTCCTGCAGGCTATGGCCGAATATGTTGAGCCGATTACCGACCCAAAGAAAAAAATCGCCGCCGCCGTCAAAACTTATTTTGAATTTTTCGACAACGATAGGCAGCTAATAGAGTTAATGATGCAGGTCCGCAGTGAATTCAAGGACGATTACAGGCGGATTTTTCTGGAGGTTTACAGCGATTACATCGTAAAAATCCAGGATACCATTAAGACCGGCATTAAAACCGGCGTTTTTCGAAATCTTGATGTGGAAAAGACTGCCGAAGCGTTTAGCGCTATGCTGCACGGCGTTTTGCAGGATTTTTACGTCAGGGAATTCGGCCCTGACGGCGGTATTACAAAGAAAGAATTGTTGACGGACAAGATTGATGCAGTATCATCTTTATTGATGGAGGGGCTATTGGAAAGGGGTAATAAATGAACAAACTGTATTGGCAGCGGACTATCTGTATTTTCTTCGCATTTGCAATAATTTTACAGCTTGCCGGCTGCACCAGCCGCGAAGAATTTTACGAACAGGTAACTTTGTCTCGCGATTCCGCATACCAGCAGTGGAAAAATCGCAAACAAAGAGAAGAGCAGTCGCAAACGATTATCAGCGGACAACTTAGTATGAAAGACTGCATTAAACTGACCCTGCCGAACAACAAGAGGCTGCAAAGCATTGTTCAGGAAAAAGAAGTGGCCCGCGGCGAAGAGTTGAAATCATACTCGGCGATTCTGCCATCGGTGGGGCTTTCGGGCAATTATACCCGGCAGGACAAGGTTACGGCGTTTGGCCCTATTACGATAGGGGATGTGGACAACTATACGGCGGGACTGGCGGTTTCACAGCCGATTTTTGACGGCGGGGCGATGCCGGCGAAGGTAAATGCGGGTAAATTGTTTTATTTACTTGCCGACCAGACAGTTAGAGAGGCGGTTCAGGATGTGGTTTATACAGCGGAACGTTCATATTACGATGTGCTGCTCAATCAGCATTTGTTCGAGATAAGCGATGATGCGGTCCGGTCTTCTCAGGTGCATTTGAATGATGTTATGCAAAAGCGAAAAGTGGGAGTGGCGTCAGATTTTGACGTTCTGCGGGCGGAGGTGGAGTTATCGAATTTCAAAGCGGATTGGATAAAAACCAAAAATGCTATTGAGGTTGCGAAAGCCGACCTTATCAAGGTTATGGGGGTCTCGCAGGACAGCAAATTTACTCTTTCAGACAAGCTGGTTTATGAAGCTTTTGAGATAGCGATGGAGCAGGCGGTTGAAGCGGCATACCATAATCGGCCTGACTTGTTCGGCAGGCAGATAGATATAAAGCTGCAGAAGGAGCTTCTTGATATTGCCAGGAGCCGGTATTGGCCGAGTATCAATGGTTTTTACGGCTATACGTGGGCCAATCCTGACCCGCACAACCCTACGAAGATTGAGTGGGGCAGGGCGTGGGATGCGGGCGTGGCGGCGACGCTGCCTTTGTTTGACGGGTTTGCGCGCGAGGGAGACATAATTTCGCAAAAAGCAAGGTTCAAACGGTCGCAAATAGATTTGGTTGATACTGAAGAGACAGTGCTGCTCGAACTTACCAAGTCGATATTCAGCATTAAAGACGCTGCTGAATTTGTCGAATCACAGAGGATGAACCTCGAAAGGGCGCAAAAAGGGCTGAAGCTCGCCGAAGTAGGCTACAGGGAGGGGACAAATACGCAGGTCGAGGTGATGGATGCGCAATCTGCGCTAACCAAGGCCAGGGCGTTTTATTATCAGGCCATTTATTCACATATAATTGCCAAATTATATTTGCAGAAGTCGATGGGGACGATAACCACGTTTGATACCGATTACTCGCAGAATAAAAGCAAAGATATGGAGTCAGGCAAATGAAAATAGATAAAGGAGATTTGCGACGGATAGTCGCACTGGTTGCAGTGGTTGTTTTATTTTTAGGATTCAGGTATCTGCGGTATGCTTTTTCGTATGAATCCACGGACGATGCGTTTGTTACGGGGCATATTGTTTCGGTAAGTTCCAGAGTGGACGGCCACGTGACGAAGGTTCATATCAGCGACAACCAATGGGTCAACGGCGGCGATTTGCTGGTCGAGCTTGACCCGCGGGATTTTCAGGCCCGGCTGGATACGGAACTTGCGGCAGTGGCGGCGGCTGAAGCGGCGGTGGAAGAAAGCCGGGCGCAGATTAACGTTGCTGCGGCAGATGCGAACCGGGTCCAAAAGGATGTAGAACGTTACCGGTCATTAATTTCAAGTGGTGGAATCACACAGCAGCAAATGGACCGGACTGTTGCGGAGTCGCAGGCGGCATCGGCGAGGCTCGTAGCCGCCAACAGGCAGGTGGCGGTTGCCAATGCCCGCGTTGCAGAGGCACGGGCGACGGCGGAGCAGGGCAAACTGAATCTTTCGTATACGAAGATATATGCGCCGCAGTCAGGGCGGGTAGTGAATAAATCTGTCGAGGAGGGCGAATATATCAGGGTTGGTCAGGCGTTAATGGCGATAGTTCCGCAGGATATGTGGGTTGTTGCCAATTTCAAGGAGACGCAGCTCAAATATATGCAGCCGGGCCAGGAAGTTAAAATCAAGATTGATGCGTACCCGCAAAAGGTTTTCAAGGGACATGTGGACAGTATTCAGGCCGGCACGGGTGCGGCGTTCAGCCTGCTGCCGCCGGAGAACGCTACGGGTAACTATGTTAAGGTCGTACAGCGTGTGCCGGTCAAGATTGTTTTCGACGGCGACCCCAATGAGACAAAAATGCTGTCTCCCGGTATGTCTGTTCGGCCTGAGGTAAAGATTAAATGAGCGGTGATGCGAGCAAACCGGATTTGACGGGGGAGTGGCTGCCGGCACACCCCTGGCTGGTGGCGATAACGGTGATGCTGGCAACGTTTATGGAAGTGCTTGACACGAGCGTTGCCAACGTAGCGTTGCCTCATATAGCAGGGAATCTGTCGGCTGCGGTGGACGAAAGCACGTGGGTACTGACATCGTATCTGGTGTCAAATGCAATTATGCTGCCGCTGAGCGGGTGGTTTACGACTATGATTGGCCGCAAGCGGTTTTATATGATTTGTGTGTTTTTGTTCACGGTAAGCTCTTTTTTTTGCGGACTGGCGCCGAACCTTCAAATGCTTGTGTTTTGGCGGATTTTGCAGGGAGCGGCCGGCGGAGCGCTGCAGCCTATTTCACAGTCCATATTGATAGGGAGTTTTCCTTCGCACAAACACGGAATGGCAATGGCGATGTATGGAATGGGCGTAGTGGTGGCGCCGATAATCGGACCGATGCTCGGCGGATGGATTACGGACAATTACAGTTGGCGGTGGATTTTCTTTATAAATATTCCGGTTGGTATGGCATCGATATTTTTTACAACGCTGCTTGTTCACGACCCGCCTTACCTGGTGCGTCGCAAGCCAGGTGAGAAATTCAGAATTGATTACATCGGGTTAGGTTTGCTGGCGGTCGGGCTCGGCGCTCTGCAGATGGTGCTGGATAAAGGTCAAAGAGACGACTGGTTCGAATCAAACTTCATAGTAACGATGACCATTATCAGCGTGATATGCCTGATAGGGGTTGTTTTCTGGGAGCTGAGGCAAAAATATCCCGTAATCGACCTGGGTTTGCTTAGGGACCGTAATTTTTCAGTGGCGGTATTTATGATGTACGCACTTGGCTTTGTTCTGTATGGCAGCACGGTTTTGCTGCCGATTTTTCTGCAGACCCTGATGGGCTATGATGCCCTGACGAGCGGTATGGTGCTTTCGCCGGGGGGCATTGTAACGATGATGACTATGCCGCTGATAGGATTTTTGCTGATAAGGTTTCAGCCTCGGCTATTGATAATTGTCGGACTGGCCATCGGCGCAATCGGGCTTTTTGAGATGGCTAATTTCAACGTGAACGTAAGTTTTTGGCAGGCGGTATGGGCAAGGGTAATTTTGTCGGCGTCGCTGGGCTTTTTGTTTGTGCCGATTAACACAGCCGCTTATTATTTTATTGAAAAAACCAAAACCGATTACGCCTCCGGACTGATTAATCTTGCCCGTAACCTCGGCGGCAGTTTCGGCATCTCGTTTGTTACTACAATGCTTGCCCGGCGGTCGCAATTTCACCAGAACATTCTCATAAGCCACGTTACCGAGACCAATCCGAATTATCAGCGTTTATTAGACGGGGCAACGGCAATGCTTTCGCAGCATAGCGCAAATATAGGCGAGGCGACCCTCAGGGCCAAGGCACTGATTTATAATCTGGTTAAGCAGCAGGCTGCGATGCTGGCGTTTATCGATAATTTCTGGGTTTTGGGCGTGATGTTTGCAGCCTTGATTCCGCTTGTTTTCATTATGAAAAAGGCCGTGCCGCGCAGGGCGGCTGTGCCGGCGGTTTGAAAAATAGTTAGAACAAGTGTTGATAGTTTGGAATAGAGAATTCAAAGAGACAAAGAACAAATTTAAGAAAGAGCAAAGGTAAGAATGGTCAAATTAGTTAAACAACTTTTTCTAAAAAAGACCCAGTCCGGACATCCGGAAGTAAATAAAAAAGCTTTGTCCGGAGCAGCGGCGGTTCTTGTGATACTGCTTACTTTTTGGCTGGGATTTTTCTATAAAGCCGCAGAGAAAAAGGATGAGAATAAGGCTGTCCCCGTAGAGGTTGAGACGGTCAGCACCGGCTCGATAGAGGACACGATAGAGCTGACCGGAATGGTAAAGGCCAATGCGGTCGTTAATATAGAATCGAAGGTGCCGGGCAGGGTTGAGTCTTTGCAGGCGGCGCTAAATGGCGGCTCTTCGGCGCCTGTGGAGGAAGGGCTGGCGGTCAAGAGGGGAGAGCAGCTTGCGGTTATAGACCGTGAGGTTTATCTGGCACAGGTCTCTGCCGCCAAAGCAGTTGTTAAAGCCGCTGAGGTTGAGCTTGCGGATGCCGAGCGAGAAAAGAAGCGAATTATCGCCCTGTATGAGGGCGGTTCAGCCACGGAGCAGAACAGGGACAAGGCTGCGACCGGTGCGGATTTGGCGGCGGCAAGGCTCAATTCCGCAAAGGCCAATCTGGAGCTTGCTGAAATCAATCTGCGGGAATCCCTCATTTGTTCCCCGATTGACGGGGTGGTTACGGCAAAACATATTGACCAGGGAAATCTGATTAAATCCGGCGACAGAATTGTTACGGTGGCTGATATAAAGACGGTAAAGGTAATTGCTGCCGTTGCTGAAAAATATGGGTCGCAGGTTTCAGCCGGGATGCCTGTCAGGATAAAGGTTGATGCGTTTCCGGAGAGGGTGTTTGAAGCGAAGGCGTATTCAGTTTACCCTGCTGCCGATGAGCAGACCCATACGATTCAAATCGAGATTCGCATCGACAACAATGAATATCTGCTCAAGCCGGGTATGTTTGCGAGGGTAACTTTGGTTGTGATGCGAAAAGAAAATGTCGTGGTTGTTCCGCGCGACGTTGTGCTTGGCGGCAAGATTGATGAACCATACGTATACGTGGCCGATGGGGCGGTTGCGCACAAGCGGATTGTGAAGAAGGGAATAATTCAGTCTGACAGGTGCGAGATAACGGAAGGGTTAAGTGCGGGCGAGAAAGTGGTGGTTAATGGAATGAATTATCTTACCGACGGGACAGGTATAGAGATTGTGCAAATGAAAGATGTAAAATGAATCTTGCTGAAATATCTGTAAACAGGCCTGTTACCACCTTAATGATATATGTTGCGATAGTGGTTCTTGGGCTTGTGTCGATACCGCTGCTGGGGCTGGATTTTATGCCGGACATTGAAATACCGGCAGTGAGCGTTATTACGGCGTATGAAGGCGCCGGCCCCGAAGAGGTGGAGACGCTTGTGACCGAGCCGCTGGAGGAGAGTTTAAGCACTATTTCGGGAGTAGACGAAGTGATTTCGCTGTCGAAGGAGGGGATGTCGGCGGTGACATTGAGATTCGGCTGGGGCAAGAATATAGATGAGACAATCAACGATGTGCGCGACAAGGTTGACCAGGCCAAAGACCGTTTGCCTGATGAGGCGGACAAGCCTGCCATAGTAAAGTTTGATATTGCAATGGCGCCGATAGCGATTATTGCGATTACCGCCGAGGAAAGCTATCCGAATTTGCAGACAATAGTCAAGGACAACATTACCGACCCGCTCAAACGTATTAAGGGAGTCGCTGCGGCGATTCCGCGAGGCGGTCTGGAACGCCAAATCCGGGTTGATATTGACAGGGACAAGCTGGCCGCTCAGAATATTTCGGTCGAGCAGTTGAAGATGGCTCTCGCTGCTGAAAATATCAGCACGCCGGGCGGCAATATCAAGAGCGGCTACAAGGATTATCTGCTTCGCACGCCTGAGGAATTTTCCAGTCCGGACGAGGTCGCTGATGTCGTGATTGCCCAGCGGAACGGAATCCCTGTAAGGCTCAAGGACGTCGCCGATGTGAGGGATTTTTTCAAGGAGAGGACTTATGATATTTGGATTAACGGCAAGAAGGGGATGGCGGTTTTTATTCAAAAGCAAAGCGGTGAAAACACGGTAGAGGTGGCTCGGAGGGTCGCTGCGGGACTGGAGGAGATAAAGAAGAATCTGCCGCCCGATGTTAAGCCGAAAATAGTGATGGACAATTCGGAGTTTATTCTTGCTTCCGTGAAAAATCTTCGCGACACGGTTTTTTGGGGCGGACTGTTTGTTTTTCTTGTGATTTTGTTTTTCCTGAGAAATTTCACGGCCAGCGTCATAGTTTGTCTTTCGATACCCACCTCGCTTATCGTTACGTTTTTGCTTATGTATCTGGCAGGCTATACGATTAATACCGACACACTCGCCAGCCTGGCGGTTGCAATTGGTATGGTGGTTGATAATGCCATAGTTGTTGTGGACAACATTTATCGCCATCGGCAGCGAGGTCAAAGGCTTAAAGAAGCAGCCATTTACGGCACCAGCGAGGTTGGTGTGGCCGTTATGGCATCGACCCTTACGACCATAGCTATTTTTGCGCCTATTATGTTTGTAGGCGGAATTACGGCGATTGTATTCGGGCAGTTTGCGGCTATTGTTGCGATGGCACTGATTGTGTCACTGTTTACAGCAATTATGCTTGTGCCGATGCTTTGTTCAAAGTTCCTCAAAGTTCACGAGGTGAAGTATTCAAACCCTGTGCTGGAACGCTTCTACGACCTGGGCGAAAGGGTTTTAACGGGACTGGATGGTTCATATACCCGGCTGCTTAACTGGGCGCTGAGGAATCGCAAAACGGTTTTTGTTTCCTGCGCGGTTCTGTTTGTCTGGAGTCTCCTTCTTGTAAAATTTGTCGGCACCGAGTTTATACCTGAGGAGGACCAGAACTGGGCATCGGCAAACTATGACCTGCCGATAGGCACGAGGTATGAGCGCACCGGCGAGGTGGCATACAAGATGCTGAAGATTGTGGAAGAAAATGTGCCGGAAAGAAGAGATTGTTTTCTGCGATGGGGCGTTTACGGTTCAGCGGAAGGCGGGCAGTTTGCCACCCAGGAGGAAAGTCATAAGGGCTTTATGTTCCTGAGTTTAAAGCCCAAAAAAGAACGGAATGTTTCGCCTCGCGACGTCATAGAAAGGCTTCGCAAGATTACGGACAAAATACCTGGTACGGTTATTCGTTACAGCATCGAAGACCCCCTTATGACGGCGATGTTCGGCGGCGGCAGGAAGCTTGCGATTGAGCTTTATGGGCATAATATGGATGATGCCCGCAAATATGCCCAGGCGGTACAAACGGCTATGGCGGGAGTCGACGGTGTCAGGGACATAGAAATCAGCAGAGAGGAGGAAAAGCCGGAACTGAAGGTTGTTGTGGACCGCCAGAAGGCCTCCCGGCTCGGCCTTAATGTAAGAGGCATCGGCAAGACGATAGAGACGTTTTTCGCCGGCAATACCGTAACAAAGTATCGCGAGGCCGGCAATGAATATGATATTGAAGTCCGGCTGCGTGAAGCTGACCGCGACAGGATTGAGAATCTGCGTGACATTTTTGTAAGTACGCCCGGCGGCGAGAAAATAAGCCTTGCCAATATAGCCAGAGTCGACGTTGGCTTCGGGCCTACGAAAATCGAGAGAAAGGGCCAGTCTCGTTATATCACAGTTTCAGCGGATATAAGCGGCAGAGACCTTGGCTCGGTGGTGAATGACGTAAAGAAGGCGATAGACAGGATTCCTGTGCCGCCGGGCTTCAGCTACAAATTCGGCGGTCAGGAAAAGGAAAAAGCAGAGGCATTCAGGCTGCTGGTATGGGCGGCAATTCTGGGAATGGTGCTGGTGTATATGGTGATGGCATCGCAGTTCGAGTCGTTCCGCGACCCGTTTATCATATTTCTTTCGGTGCCGTTCGGGATTGTGGGCGTGATTATCGCCCTGGTTTTGACCGGGCAGACGATGAATATCATTACTTTTATTGCCTTGATTTTGCTTGTCGGCATTGTCGTAAATAACGGCATAGTTCTTATCAGTTATATAGGCATACTTCGCCATCGCGGACTCGATGTTTATACTGCGATTATGGAAGGCGGCCGAAGCAGGCTAAGACCCGTATTGTCGACAACGCTAACCACACTGCTGGGTCTTGCACCGCTGGCGCTTTCGCGAGGCACAGGTTCTGAAATCTGGGTGCCGTTCGCAGTAACGAGCATCGGCGGGCTGACGGTCGGAACGGTGGTTACACTGGTTTTGATGCCGACCCTTTACAGCGTCTTTGAAGGGCTTAAAAAAATTCCTGAGAGCAAAGTCCGCTTGGGGATGCCTAACGGCAGATAATTATGAAAGCGGTTTTGATTTTTCACAATGTGGCGATAGACGGCGATGTGAACGAGGCGCTGGAGGCCATTGGGATTAGCTGCTATAGTAAGTTTACAGATACTTTGGGCAAAGGCCGACTTAGTGTCCCCCATTTGAATACGGATGTTTGGCCGGGGGTAAATTACGGCACATTTGTTGTTACCGACCGGGCCAAAGCCGGAGAAATAATGGAGGCTGTCCGGCGAATGCGGGAAAAACTCGGCAGCGAGGGCATAAAGGCCTTTATGTGGGAGATTGAAGAAGCTACATAACGACGGGGATTGAATACCAGGACTATGGTTCATAAGCCAAATCTTGAGATACTTGCTGATGCGAAAAGTCTTGCGGAGCGGGCATTTGAAATTTTTGTTGCGTCAGTTGAAAGAGCAATTGCCGACAAGGGAATTTTTTATGTTGCGGTATCGGGGGGGCATACGCCAAAACGCTTTTTTGAACTGCTCGGCGAAAGACCGCAATTACAAAACCTGCCTTGGAGCCGGATACAGTTATTTTGGGTTGATGAGCGATATGTGCCGGCCAATTCTCCCGAAAGCAATTACAAGCTGGCCGCAGATGCCTTTCTTCATAAAGTTGCCATCCCGCAGAAGAATATTCACCGGATAAATACCGAGTTCAGCGATTCGCAGGAAGCGGCCCGTTATTATGAGCAAACTATTCGGAAGGTTTTTGGGCTGAAGAAAAAAGATGTTCCGAAATTTGACCTTATTATACTTGGTCTGGGGACTGATGGGCATATTGCTTCGCTTTTTCCCAACGGCCGCATAATCTTCGACGAGGAAAATCTGGCGTGTGTTGTTTCTGCTCCTGATGGGAAGTATATCAGAATCACCCTGACGCCGCCGGTCTTGCTTGCCGCATCGCAGTTGCTGGTATTGGTTTCAGGAGAGGAAAAGGCCGGTATTCTCAAAGAGGTTTTGACCGGCAGGCCGGACCAGGTGCGTTATCCTGTTCATATTCTTTGGCCTGTTCTCGATAAAGTTACCTGGCTGGTCGACCACCGGGCAGCAAAAACTTTTATAATGGGGAAATGACATTCTGCCGGGCTTTTCAACAAGTTATGGGGGGATGATTAGTTTTGTTCCGGGAGCGAGTTTATTCGGCTCTTTTATAAGTAAGCGATTGACTTCGAGAATTTTGTACCATTTGCCTGCGGAGCCGTAGTATTTTCTGGATATGCTATAAAGGGTCTCGCCTGCTTGCACAATATGGATTTTTTGTTTCTCGCCGGCTACGGTTGTCGAATTAACCTGCGGTGTTTTGGCAGACAGGATTGTCAGCCCCGGACCTTTCGGATAATCAATTTCATCGGTAGCGGATTTTTCCCGTGAGATTTGGTTGTCCGGCCCAAGCATTCTTGATTTTATGCTTAAGCATTGGCGGGTGGAGAGCCAGACCGCTGCCGCAGTTACCAATGCCATACCCAAAAACACCCCTGTTTTAAAGTCTTTCCGCATTTTTGGACGTGCCGGTAAAGTTCGAAACCATCTTAGGTTTGTTTTGTTTTATTCGGCTCTTCCTTTTTGGCGCCGCCAAACAGTAATACAGGTGCAGATATTGCTATTGATGAATAAGTTCCCACTATTATGCCGTAAAGCATCGCAAAGTTAAAACCTCGCAGGCCTTTGCCTCCGAAAATATACATTACCGCCACAACCAGGAGTGTCATGGTGCCTGTTAAAAGAGTCCGTGAAAGGGTCTGGTTAATACTGTCGTTAATTAGTTTCGGACTGAGGCGGCCTTTGTGGAGATTCTCGCGAATACGGTCGTATACTACGATGGTGTCATTAATAGAATATCCGAGCAGCGTCAAAAATGCGCCTATCATTACCATATCGATTTTAAAGTCTCCTATCAGAAGTTTTTCGCCGAGGAAAGTTCCTGCGATATAGGTGCATCCGGCGACGGTGCCGACCGTAACACAGGTATCGTGCGCAAGAGTTATAATGGAGCCGATGCCGTAACGCAGGTTTCCAAATCGAACCCAGATATAAACAAGCATCGCAAACAAGGAGAGGATAATGGCGATAAGAGCGCGGGTTTTGGACTCTTTGCCGACCGAAGGGTCTATCTGCGTTACCCGCGGCAGAGAAGTTTCAAACGATGTTGCGGACAAAACCTTGGTTTTTTCATTATCGACAAATTGTGTCCGCTCGTCTTCCGTTAACTCACGGAAACCCGCTTCTGGGTCGGCGCTGACATAAACAAAGGATTTTACCGACTGATTCGGCTCAATTATGTTCAGGCCGGTGCCGAGCATCTTGTATGAATACCAGTTGAGATTTCTCATATCAGCTTTGAATTTTAAGTCTTTGAGCCTTTGGTCGATTTCATCGGCTGTTGCCGGTTTTTCAATTTCGCAGGTAATTTTTACGCCGCCGAGGAAATCAGCCAGTTCCGGGTAAGAGTCTATAATCTGCTCGGTGATTTTTTCTTCAGAGACGATTTTAGGCTGAAGGTTCTGCTGGATTGCCAGCTCATTTGCAAAAGCCTTCATTACGGCATTGTTGACGATTTCATCTGTTTGCGGCGCCGAAACGTTAGCGTCTGCAAAAGTCGCTGTCAGCACATCCTTTACCAGAGACTTATTTAGCATACTTGTTGTTATATTGAATGAATCAGCAGTATCGGCCTGTTTTGCCGCCACGTTGTTCAGTTTGTCGCCGATTGCCGATGTTATGCTCTCGACTGTCTGCCGGCTGTTCTGCGGGAAGCTTATAGTGGTTTTTGTTTTGTTTGTTTCTGTGGTGGTAATTTCGTATTGTCTGCCGGTATTACCGACGCTATAAACATTTGCTGCGGCAAGAGCCGAATTTCCTGAATCGGCTCCAACTTTGTGAATTTTGTCCTCAACATTCTGTCGGGTCAGGTTTACATTGTCTTTAAGGTTGATTTGAATGCTTGTTCCGCCTGTGAATTCAATGTCGTATTTGCTGTTTTTCGTGTCGTTCCTTGTAAAGAAGACGACCAGACCTCCGATTGTGAGTATCGCTGAAATCGTGAAAAATATCGGCCTTTTACCCATCCAGTCGATGTTCGGCACGCGGATGAGGTGCATCATTACAAGGCGGTCTTTGATAAGGCGTTTGTCCAGAAGGATATCGAATATTACGCGTGTTACGAACAATGCGGTAAACATACTCGATGCAAGGCCGATTATAAGCACGATAGCAAAGCCCTTTATCTCTTCCGAAGCGACCCAGTAAAGAACCATAGCCGTCAGGATGGTAGTGAGATTGGAATCGAAGATGGCGGAAAATGCCTTGTCGTAGCCGTTTCGTATGGCGATTCTAAGTGATGAGCCTTTCAGTTGTTCTTCGCGAATTCTTTCAAAGATAAGCACGTTGGCGTCGACGCTCATACCGATAGTCAATATTGTGCCGGCGATGCCGGGCAGCGTGAATGTCGCTCGCAGCAGCGCCATTATGGCCAGAGTGAACAGCAGGTTCATAAGAAGAGCGGTATCGGCGATTGCACCGCCGAGAGTGTAATAAATCGCCATACACGAAATGACCCCGATTAGACCTATTATGGCGGCCTTGATACCCTTGTCGCGGTTGTCGGCGCCTATGGATGGGCCGATGGTTTTTATGGATAGGGGTTGCTCTATCAGTCTGGCGGGCAGCGAGCCGGCGTTTAACTTATCAATCATATCGACAACTTCGTTTTGTGTGAATTTGCCGGTTATTATGCCGGAAGTTGATATTCTCGCCTGAATGGTTGGTGCAGATAAGGCCATTCCGTCCAGGAGGATACAGAGCGGCCTTTCAAGGTTTTTGCCTGTAACATTGGAGAACAATTTGCCGCCTCTTTCGTCGAGTTCGAAGCCTATGGCCCTGCGGCCTTCTCTGTCGGTTTGCAGCTGGGCTTTGACTAAGCTCCAGTCCTTGCCCGAAGCTGAATGGATTATGGTTTCATTCGGTTTATTGCTCGCCAGCACATAAGATTTATTGCCGAAAGGTGCGACGACCACATCATTTCTTTTCCATTCATCCATCTTTTCTATTTCGCACCATACGTATTTATTGTCCGATGCGTATTTGGGGCCTTTGGTCTTGAGCGTTTCGACATAAATATTTATCTGCTCACGGTCGAGGTCGGGATGCCCGTATGTCGGCAATATTCTGAACTCCAGTATGCCTGCGCCCTTGAGCATTCGCTGCAGGTCTTTCGGGTCGTCAAGTCTGCCTTGATAAGGCTGATATTTGTCGAACGCAACGGTAGTCTTTTCGATTTTTTCCGCCCGGTCGGGAAATTCGGCTTTGATTTTTTCGACGGACTCTCTTCTTTGAGCCGACTTGGGAGATGCCGCCAGAGCAGAATTAATCTGCTCTATAGTCAGATTCAGTTTATCGAGAGACCTTTTAGCTGTTTCGTATTGGTCATTTTTTCCTGTTTCCGGTTTGGTCAGCTCGTCGGTCGCCCTGGCCCATTCAGTGTAGGTTTTCATATAATCAGTAATCAGGTTAAGATTACTATCAGAGCCGAGGGTCTTTTTTATTGCGTCTTTCAGTTGTTGCTGGTCAAGGTTGAGCCATTTAGGCGCATTTGATTTTATCTGGTCGAGGTTAAGCTTTACTGCTGAAATTTTGTCATCTTTTGTTTTAAGCTCGGCTGTCAGCGTGTCCCTTTTTTCCTGCAGGGCTTTGCGCTGGTCGCAAGCCTGTGCAAGGTCGTTGAGAATCTGCAGCTTGTCGGGGTTGTCGCGGGCGAACTTTTCGAAATCTTTGGTTCTTTCTTCGGGCTGTTTATGCAGCGAGCGCATAATTATTGCAGTGTTTATATTTTCTGCCAGCAGGTCACTCAAGGCGCTTTCATAATTCTGCCGCATCTGGCGTGCCTCGGCACTTGCAAGCGGCATTTGTATCTCGAAGCGGGTGCTGCCCTGTGGTCTCCATACGAGGTTTTGGATGTTGGCAGGGTCTATTCGCCTTCGCAGAACAGTTATCATTCGTGAGGACAGCTCCGTCTTTTCGTCTTCTTTAAGTCCTTTGGTGTCAATCTCATAGATAAGGCTTGTTCCGCCGGCCAAATCAATGCCGGGCTTAAGTGTTTTTGTAGGCGGGTATAGCATCAAGACCGCCAAAACGACCAAAACAACGATTAAAGTGATTTTCCAGTTCAAATTTTTGCCCATAATTGTTTCCTGTAAGAATTAAAGTTATTTATGTAAAATCCTGGGTTTTAGTTCTTTTTCTCTTTTGTCAGATTCTTTCCAATCGCTGAAGGAACGATTTTTATTTTGGTATTGTTTGACTCATCGACCTTGAGAGTGATTTCATCGTCCTTGATATCTACGACGATGCCGATAACTCCGCCTATCGTCTGCACCTTGTCATTTTTTTGCAGCGACTGGACCATTTGCTTGTGCTGCTGCTTTTGTTTCTGCGGGCCTCTGAAAAGTATCATATACATCAATACCATCATAAGGCCAATGGTAAGCCAAGATGAGGACATCGGAGTTTTTTGTTGTGGAGTTACAGGCCTGGCCGCATTCGGTTCAGACGGCACAAGGGCAGTTGAGGTCTCTTCAGGGCTGACCGGCGTGGAAACAATGCCGGCAGGCGGCTGATTGGGCGAGGCCTGGGCTAAAATCCATAAATTATTGTTCATTTTTTGTTCCTTTCCTTTTCCGCAGCAGGCTTGCCACGAAGGATAAATCATCGCTATATTCTAAAAACCTGATAATTATAACGCAATCTGCTGTAAATTACAGAGAATTTCAAAAAAAGGTGAAAAAATGAGGGAGGGTGCTGCCGGGGTTTTTAGGGGGTGGTTTTGGTAAGATAGGTAAAATTCAACGATGGCTACGATGTTATCAGATGTTATCAGATGTTATCAGTTGTCATCAGTTGTAATCAGAAGGTATCCAGATGTAATCAGAACACACTCTAAGTGATTCAGAAGCACTCCAGAATACATCAGAGATACGTCAGAATGCATCAGAAGACACCAGTGTTTTTGATTAAGTATTGTCATAACAAGGAGTTAAAGAAAATTGAACCATAGATTTCAGCAAAAAAATCCTAAATCCGAATATCTAAATCCTAAACAAATCCTAATGACCAAAAAGTTAATGACCAAAACAAATATCCCATAGCACATTTTGCTCCCAATGTGGAGATATAAAATCTTCCCATAATAGGGCGGAGATGCGCATTTGGGTTGACCCTACTTCGCCCTGCGGGCTACGAAGGGCAGGCAAAAAAGAGATAAGTTGTTGTGGGATAAAGAGTAAGGGGACTTGAAAATTTTTTGCGATTTTTGGGTTTTTTTAGAAAGGCAGCCTCGCAAATGATTGAAAACAGAATTAGCCACCGAGGACACCAATACCGTAAAGAGTTTTGAGTTTTTAGTGCTTAGTTTTGAGTTGGGGCGGGGTTCATATCGCCGGGGGTGGATGAATATTAAAATTGAAAATGTACAGAAAGTTTGGTTTACTGTTGTGGCTGGATTTATGCAAAAAAGCGCGGGGTGTAATGAAGCCCTGCGGGAGTAAAAAATTAAAACAGATTATCGGCGAAGCCTGCTGTAGATGGATGCGGAAAAGATAGAGTTTAAGGTAATTTAAACCACGAGGAGAAAAATATTTAAAATTGCTTTGTGGGGAAAAATGCGGTTCAGGTAATGAGGAAAAAGGTATGATACGGACAATAGAGCAAAACAGGGACAAGCTAACGGAGCTTTGCAGAAAGTACCACGTCAGCGAACTTGACGTATTCGGGTCTGCGGCGGGGGATGATTTTGACGAGCAGACGAGCGATATCGATTTTCTGGTGGAATTCGACAGCAGCGTCAGACAAAACAGGTTTGATAATTTCTTCGCGCTGCTGGAGGAGCTGCATAAACTGTTCAAAAGGCCGGTAGACCTTGTCGAGCCGGGAGGATTGAGGAATCCGTATTTTATCGAGTCGGTCAACCAGACAAGGAGAAGAATATATGCCGCTTCATAATCCGAGGAAGTATCTTTATGATATTGTGAACTGCTGTGAGTTCATTCTTGAGCTTACGAAAGAAAAAAGTGTCAAGGATTACGAGAACGACAGGGTTTTTCGCTCTGCTCTCGAAAGGGAACTTCAGATTATCGGGGAGGCAATGCTTCAACTGGATAAGATAAGCCCTGAAACGGCGGAGAAGATAGCGGAACATCGCAGTATCATAGGATTCAGACACGTTCTTGTTCATGGGTATGACAGTCTTAACCCTGATACGGTGTGGAACGTAGTTGAAACGAAATTAAACAGTCTTCTTGAACAGACGAGGAAACTGCTCCGACAAGTATGAAAATTCGATTTGGCACAAGATGATGGTGGCGGGAATGGCAGGAAAAGAGACCCGTTCGACTCGCTGCGCTCGCAATGAAAGAAGGTCGCCGTGCCGGCGACCGCTAAACGGGATTTTCGGGGACAATATAAACCCCGAAGCAGGCCTTTCGACGAGCTCAAGACAAGCTTCGGGGCTAAACGTGGATTCCCGCCCATTCGGCTGCGCTCAAGGCAGGCCTTTCGCGGGAATGACAGATTGAGGTTTTTACTTCCTGCAATCAGAATGTACCTGCGAAAAGCAGGGGTTTATTGATAGGTGGATTGGTAGGTTTTGAGTGCCTCTGTCGCCCAGGGGGAAAATTCGTTGCTTTCTATCGCCTGGCGGATTTCGGTCATTAGTCTTTGATAAAATCGTATATTGTGAATCGAAACGAGGATTGGGCCGAGCATTTCGCCTACGTTGAAAAAGTGTCTGACGGAGCCGCGTGTGAAGTTGGAGCAGCAATAGCAGTCGCAGCCGGTCTCGATTGGTGCGGTGGAATCGGCGTTGGCGGCGTTTCGCAGGTGAGCGGGGCCTGTTTTTGTGAAGGCAAAGGCGTTTCGGCCATTCCTTGTGGGCAGGACGCAATCGAACATATCAACGCCTGCACGAACGGCGACGATGATGTCGGCAGGTGTGCCGACGCCCATTAAGTAGCGAGGTTTGTCCGGCGGCAAAAGCTGGGCGGTGCGTGCGGTTATGTCGAGCAGGTTGTCGTAACCTTCGCCGACGCCGAGGCCGCCGATGGCGTAGCCGTCAAAATCCATTTTGACAAGTTCCGATGCGCACTGCTCGCGCAGGGCTGGGTTTATGCCGCCCTGAACGATGCCGAATAGTAACTGGTTGGGGTTGGTATGAGCTTTTTTGCATATCGAGGCCCAGCGAATGGTTCTTTTTACGGCGGTTTCGAGCAGGGGAGCGTCGCAGGGGAACTGGGGGCACTGGTCGAGGCACATAATAATGTCGGCGCCGAGGCGGTTCTGGATTTTTGTGGCGGTTTCGGGTGTGAGGCGTATTTTTGCGCCGTCTATGTGGCTGGCGAATTCGACGCCGCTATCGCCGATTTTGGCGATTGGGCTTAACGAGAGGATTTGATAGCCGCCGCTGTCGGTGAGTATTGGGCCGTTCCAGGCCATAAATTTGTGGAGTCCGCCGAGCTTTTCGACGGCGTCGACACCCGGTCGTGAGAGAAGATGATAGGTATTGGCCAGTATGATGGTGGCTCCGGTATCTTTAAGGTGGTGGGGGGTGATACCCTTTACGGCGCCTGCGGTGCCGACGGGCATAAAAACGGGGGTTTCGATGGTGCCGTTGGGGGTGGTAAGTAGTCCCCGTCGGGCATGACACGGCCAAGATGGCTGTGTCTTCACGGGCTGGAAGCCCGTGCCACATCCGCTATCGTGATGTAAGATTTTGAAGGTGTCCATATCAGTAATTCAAACTAATCAGTTCTTTTTTAGACACGGATTAACACGGATTTACACTGTTGATAAAGAACTGGATTCCTGCTTCCGCAGGAATGACAAATTATGCTATATTCTCTTAAGCAAAGCAACTATATCAAGTATTCCGCCAAAAATGTTAATAAACGTTTTTAATATCAGAGCCGGGATAGTAATAGACAAGAATTTGTGCCGCGGTGTTTGCTTTTCTTGCCATAGCCTGTGCGCCGCACTGGCACAATCCTACGGCGTGGCCGAAACCTCTGCCGGCGGAGAAGACCCATTTGTCATTGGCATCGGAGATTTGGCAGGCTGCGCTTTTTAGTTTTCGGCCGGTAGGGTCGATAGCCAGTCTCAAGTCCTCGGCGCGGAGCCAGTTGGTCTTGCCGTTCGGGCCAAATAGTTTAACCGTGGTCAGGCGTGAGAAATCGCCGTAATCGCTTTGGTCGATGGGGACGATATTTTCGATTTCGCCGAGCAGTTTTAAGTCGGGGTATCTTTGCAGCAGCCTGGCTGAGACGTCGGTTTTTTTCAGCATAATTTTGTCCCAGAAGAAGAAGGCCGGCTTAGCGACTTCGCGGCAATAAGGGCAGAGGACGCCCGCAAGGGGCGCAAAGGAATCTCCGAATACTTTGCTGCTGTTTTCGGTATGGCCGCCGCAGATTGAGCTGTAATAGGCGGGGAATATGTCTTCTTTGCCGCCGGGCTGAGTGCAGACGAGGACATCACCTGCGGTCCTGTTGACGGCGTCCCAGACCAGGTTCGATTCGGCGCCGACGCCGAGATAAATCTGGTTTGCCTGAGTTTTAGTTACGTCCCAGGAGCGATTTGTGCCGAAACGTTTTTTGATATACAGGCAATACGTTCTTGCTGCGATTGCCTGGGCCTTGAGTGCTTCCGGCTCCCAGTATTCGGGCATTTCTGCGCCTATTACGCCTGCCAGATAAGGCTCAAGCGGGACAAGGTTTATAGCGTCAAAAGAGTTGCAGTCGGGATTGAGGGTCAGTTTTAATTTGCCGCGATAATCATCGCCGTCCAGATTGAAGATGTAGGGGTTATCCGGCGATATAATTACTTCGTTACTTTCGGCCGATTGGCCGGCAATAATCATTTTGCCTTGCGATACCTGAATCTGAACAGGGGTATCGGGCTGATTAGGGGTTTTGATTTGCAGGCCCGAAACTGTAAAAGGCGAGGTGATTTTCAGGGTGGCGGTCCTGATATTGTCGAGCAGGAGGACCCTTATCCAGAATTCCGGCGGGGCATCCATTTGCGGGGTAGGTTTGGTGAACTGCTTTTCGCGGCAGCCGGTGAGAATCATCAGCCAGAGCAGAAAAAGGGTCTGCAAAAGGTTTCTGTGATTTATTATCGGCATCGGGCTGGTCAATCCAGATTTCGCAGAGACAGGCCGAACTTCGCAAGGGCTTTTTTGATTTCGTTGAGGCTTGTTACGCCGAAATTTTTAATGCCGAGAAGCTCAGCCTCCGTTTTGTTCACCAGCTCTCCGAGGGTGCTGACATTTAATTTATTCATACAGTTTCTAGCGCGTACCGCGAGGATAAGGTCATCCACCGGTTTATTCAGCATCTCACTATCATCATCTGCGTCATTATCGAAATCGGCGATTTCCGCCGGCGACGTTGCCGCCTTTTTTTCCTCCATGGCCATTCCGAGCCGGATCCCTCGCGGCTCCAGGACGGCTTTGATTTCTCTAAGCGAGGTTTCGCCGAAATTTTTATATGAAAGCAGTTCCGATTCGGAAATGTTTAACAGGTCGCCGATTGTGTCAATGTTCATTTTCTTCAGGCAGTTTCTGCTTCGCACCGAGAGCTCAAAATCGGTAATAGGCGTCTCCAGCAGTTGAGTTTTACGCGTTTTCGATTTTTCTCTTTCCTCATCATAGAACATTGTTTTCGAGCTCTCGATGTCTTTTTTGAACATTAGCGCCCTTAGGTGATTCGGATGGGCTTCGAGAACTTTTTCGATGCACTGCTCGGCCTCATCAAACTTTGCGGTATCCTCATAAAGCACGGTGAGGTTCAGCAAGGCACTTACATAGGCAGGACTTGCAGCAACGGCCTGCCTGTAATAATCAATAGCAGCTTCCTCATCGCCCGACAGGTCGCAGCGATAGGCCAGATGAAACAGGGCTTTTTGATGATTGGGTGACAGTTCCAAAGCCAGCTTATAATTTTTTTCGGAGTCCTCGTAGAGTCCGCGGTTTTCCTGGAGGCGAGCAAGCTGGTAATGGTAATCGGCGCTTACGTTCTCAAAATTTGCACAGCTTTTAAGCTCCTTTTCGGCGGCCTCGAAGTTCGATGCGTAGCGATACGTTGCGGCTTTTTCGAGGGCGATACTTAACGTGTCAGCCCCTTCGCTGAGGCATTTTCGGAGATTATCGACTGCCTCGTCGAATTTTTTCAGGCGGCGAAGCGCAAAAGCCAGGTAAATGAATTTTTCCCTGCGGTCGGTCGCTTTTTTGAGTTTTTCCGCAGCTTCGGCGTATTTTCCGAGAATAAACAGGCCGATACCCGTTGCCAGCAAATCTTTGTGGGAGGTCTTGCCCATATTTGCCTCAACCTGTTCGCGGAACTTTGCCTGGCTGGTTTCGCCGGAGTGGACAAGGATGGAAAGTCTGCTGATTTCCTCCAGAGACGGCAAATTCTCGCCGAATAAATCGATTTTGTATTCTGAAATTGTGGTCTGTTCCATAAGAATCTGCTCCTGATATTAGTTGATATAAGGTTATTGCTCTTATGCAAAGGGAAATATTATAAAGCAGTTTCAAATATTTGCAACAGCTTTTTTAAGCTTTGTCAGGGGGGTGATTTATAGGGTGGTCATTTTATTTGACTTTCGGAAATCAATTGGTAGACTTTAGTCCTGCACTGCGTTAGATATTCATCTCTTAATTTTAAAGCAGGCGTTGATTATTGAGAAATTTTTATGGATGTAGAGCATATTCGTAACGTTGCCATAATCGCACATGTCGACCACGGCAAGACAACGCTGGTCGACCGGATGCTTTATCAGTCGGGAATGTTCCGCAACGAAGAGCTTGATAAGCTTGCGGGCGAACAGCACGACCTGATTATGGACTCCAATCCCATCGAACGCGAAAGGGGCATTACCATATTAAGCAAGAACTGCTCGGTTCTTTATACCGACAGTCTGGGTGTCGAATACAAAATCAACATAATTGATACGCCCGGGCACGCGGATTTCGGCGGCGAGGTGGAGCGGGTGCTGAAAATGGCGGATGGCGTGCTGCTGCTGGTTGACGCCTTTGAAGGGCCTATGCCGCAAACGCGTTTTGTTCTCGGCAAGGCGCTCGAATGTAAACTGCGTCCCATTGTTGTTGTCAACAAGGTCGACAGAAGCGATTCCCGCCCTGATGACGTGGTAAACGAGGTCTTCGACCTTTTTGTTCAGCTCGGCGCCGACGACAAGACCCTCGACTTTCCCGTTATTTATGCCTCTGCCAAGGAGGGATGGGCCACGACGGACATCAAAAAGAAAACAGATAATATTCAGCCTATCTTCGATGCAATCATAAACAGTGTCCCGGCACCGCAGGGTTCAGCCGATGAACCTCTGCAGATGCTCGTAACATCGCTGGAATATTCTGATTATGTCGGGCGGATAGCCGTAGGCAGGGTCTTCGCCGGACGGGTTGCACAGGGTGAGCCTGTAACTGTAATCGACCGTCAGGGTCGGCATATTCCGCAGAGGATAATGCAGATACATCAGTTCTATGGCCTGGCCAGAAAGCAGGTTCAAACGGTTCAGGCCGGCGATATATGTGCTATTGCAGGACTCGATGAGGTTGATATAGGCGATACTATTGCCTGTGCGGAGAACCCGAGTGCGTTGAAGGTGATAGCAGTTGATGAGCCGACGATGCATATGACTTTTCGTGTTAATGACGGGCCGTTTGCAGGCAGGGATGGGCGATATGTTACCAGTCGCCAGATAAAAGAGCGGCTCGATAAAGAGCTTCAGCATAATGTTGCCTTGCAGGTTGAGCAGGGCCAGACCGCCGATGAATTCAAGGTTTCCGGCAGGGGGATAATGCACCTCGGCATCCTTCTTGAGAATATGCGGCGGGAAGAATTTGAGATTTGCGTCGGTAAGCCCAATGTAATCCTTCGGGAAATCGAGGGGCAGCTCTGCGAGCCGGTAGAACTGCTTGCGATTGATTCCCCAATAGACTGCCAAAGCGCTGTGATGGGTCTGGTGGGCGAGCGGCGGGCTGAAATGATAAAGATGGAGGCCAAAAGCGGCGCCAGCGATTTTGTCCACATCGAATTTATGATTCCATCGCGTGGACTGATTGGCCTGAACTCCCGAATGATGACCGCCACGCAGGGCAAGGCGGTTATGCACCATACATTTGAAAAATATGAGCCTGTCAAAGGCGATATTCCCCGCCGGCAGGTCGGCGTTATGATTGCTACCGACACCGGGCCGGTTACAAATTATGCCCTCGATGCCCTTTATAACAGGGGGTTATTTTTTGTCGAGCCTGGCGAGCAGGTCTACGAAGGCCAGGTTGTAGGCGAGCATTGCAAGGAAAAGGATATCCCCGTCAACGTGGTAAGAACAAAGCAGCTTACCAACATTCGTGCAGCGGGAAAAGATGACGCCGCAAAGGTTCGGCCGGCAAGAAAATTGAGTCTCGAGGCTGCCCTCGAATACATTCAGGACGATGAGCTGGTTGAGGTTTGCCCTAATTCGATTCGGCTTCGCAAGCGTCAGTTGAAGGAAAACGACCGTCGCCGCGCCGCCCGCAAAACCCGAACACAATAGTTATTCTCGGTTTTTGCTGATGGCGGACAGGTCTTATACCAATTGAGATTAGAAAATGCGCTCGGTGTCATTGCGAGCGCAGCGAAGCAATCTCTTTGCCGTTCGTTTTTGAGATTGCCACGGCCTAAACGGCAGGCCTCGCAATGACTG